>JAABUS010003088.1_pt1 | contig 28411 bp, 25 predicted proteins | sample 5560161 | NCBI WGS metagenome assembly JAABUS01 (sample SAMN10711885, study PRJNA513376) | rock metagenome | isolation source: Antarctica rocks | place: Antarctica: Victoria Land, Trio Nunatak nord | collected 2016-01-04
CGCGGCTGGCTCAACCCCGACCACCAGCTCTTCGGACAAGTCACTTCCCGGGCCCGCCAGAGCTGACTCTACGACGCTTCGTTCAACCGCTTGACAAACACAGAGGCACCCGGAGGGCACGCTCTACTCGACCGGTGAGGTCGTGGCGATCCAGCCGTACGAGTGCGGCGGCTCGACAGGTGGCGGAGGCGCGGATGCCGGGCCCCTGATCTGCGCGACCGCCACGCTCACCATGGAGGACGGTCCGGAGGCGAACGAGAACGTACGCGTGGAGCTGGCACCGGATGTCTACGCGGCCGGCGTCGAACCGCGGGTACGGCTGGTGCTGTCCCGGGCTCCCGGTAACGGCGATCCGGACGAGTTCTACAGCTTCAACGACTTCGCGCGCGGCTTCCCGATCGCCACACTGGCCCTGGCCTTCGCCGTCGCGGTCATCGCGGTGGCCCGGATGCGGGGGCTGGCCTCCATCCTGGGGCTGAGCTTCGCCTTCGTCATCCTGTTGAAGTTCATGCTCCCCGCCTTGCTGGCCGGAAGCTCTCCGGTCCTGATCGGACTTGTCGGTTCGTCGGCGATCATGGTCGTGGTGCTGTATCTGGCACACGGATTCTCGGCCCGTACGACGACCGCGCTGCTCGGCACTCTGTTCGGGCTCGGGATGGTGACCGCGCTCGGTGCCATAGGCCAGTCCGCCGCGCGAGTGACCGGAGCGGCCAGTGAGGAGAACGTCGTCCTGGCCGGTTTCGCCGCCGAACTGGACCTGTCCGGGCTGGTGCTCTGCGGGATCATCGTGGCGGGGCTGGGTGTGCTCAACGATGTCACGATCACCCAGGCCTCCGCGGTGTGGGAGCTGCACCAGGTGTCCCCAGATCTGACGGCCAAGACCCTGTTCGCCAGTGCCATGCGGATCGGTCGCGATCATATCGCCTCGACGGTCTACACGATCGTCTTCGCCTATGCCGGTGCTTCACTGCCGTTGTTGCTGCTCTTCGAGATCTATCAACGCCCGGTCCTCGACATCGTCACGAGTGGCGTGATCGCCGAAGAGGTGGTCCGGACATTGGTCGGTGCGATCGGGCTGATCCTGGCCGTACCGGTCACCACGGCGATCGGCGTCGCGATCGTCAAGGCCAGCACGGGCAGCACTGCTGCTGCCGCCTCCACACCCGACTCGGTCCCTTCCGGCGGGCGCCGGCCCCGGTGATCTTGACCTTGTTGCGGCGACACGCCGTAAATCGGGCCCGAAAACCGCAACAAGGTCAAGATCACGAGTGACAGGGGAGCGGCGGATAGGGTCTGGCCATGCTGCTGTCCGACCGGGACATCGTCGCCGAGATCGAGGCAGGACGGGTCGCTCTCGAACCGTACGACCGCGACCTCGTCCAGCCGTCGAGCATCGACGTGCGCCTGGACCGCTTCTTCCGGGTTTTCAACAACTCGCGCTACACCCACATCGACCCGTCGATCCAGCAGGACGAACTGACCACTCTCATCGAGCCCACGGGCGACGAGGCGTTCGTCCTGCACCCGGGCGAGTTCGTGCTCGGCTCGACCCTCGAGATCGTCACGCTGCCCGACGACATCGCCAGCCGGCTCGAGGGCAAGTCCAGTCTCGGCCGGCTGGGCCTGATCACCCACTCGACCGCAGGCTTCATCGACCCGGGTTTCTCCGGTCACATCACGCTGGAACTGTCCAATGTGGCCAACCTGCCGATCATGCTCTGGCCGGGAATGAAGATCGGCCAGCTGTGTCTGATCCGGCTGTCGAGTCCGGCCGAGTTTCCGTACGGCTCATCGGTGTACGGCTCGCGCTACCAGGGCCAACGCGGTCCGACGGCGTCCCGTTCGTACCAGAACTTCTCCCGCGCCCCCACCGGCGACCACGCTTCGGCAGACGTTCTGCCCTGAGATCGGCGGACCGGTTGAAGAGGCGAAAGGCTCAGCGCAGGATCAGCTTTGCGGCTGGGTTATGTTGACCATCCAGGTGACGCCGAACTGGTCCACGCACATACCGAACTCATCGCCCCACATCTGCTTCTCCAGAGGCATCGGCACCATGCCGCCTTCGGATAGCTTGTCCCAGTAGCCGCGCAACTCGGCATCGTCGTCTCCACTCAGGCTCACCGACATGTTGTTGCCGGGCGTGTGTTCCATTCCCGGCGGGGTGTCGGCGCCCATGAGCGTGAAGCCGCGGTCATTCTCGAGTTGGCCGTGCATGATCTTGTCGGACTCGGGTGCGCCGGGCTCGCCGAACTCCCCGAATGTGTTCATCGTCAAGGTGCCGCCGAACACGCCTTCGTAGAACTCCATGGCTTGGCGCGCGTTGCCGGCGAAGCTGATGTAGGGATTGAGACGAGAGGCCATCAGAAAGCTCCTTTGCTCGAGACCAGGTCAGTCCTTGGAGCCTAGCTACAGTCCGGAAAGAGCGCCCAGGCTCGACGCGTGCCCAGATCATGAATTCGCCGGGCGGTTAGCTGCGTGTCGCTCAGAGTTCGGCAGTCTCCCGACCACGCGACACGACAACGCGGACGTCGCGTAGCGCGGTGATCTCACGCAGGGGATCGCCGTCGACGATGAGCAGGTCGGCGTCGAGGCCTGCCCGCAGCCGTCCAGTCCGGTCGGCGATGCCACACGCCTTCGCGGCCAGGCTGGTTGCCGACGTGAGCGCAACCTCGGCTGGAACGCCGGCCGCCACCAGCTCGATGACGGCCTCGGGCAGAACCCCGTGTGGCTTGCCCGGGCTGATGCCCGCATCCGAACCGCTGACCAGCGTCACGCCCGCGGCGTACAGCGTGCGAACCAGGTCCAGTCGGTGCTGCATGGTCAACCCGGTCCGCTCCAGCAGTGCCTTGATCTGCGGACCGGGCTCGACACCGGGCGCGATCCCGAGCGTGGGGCATACCAGCGTGCCGGCTGTGGCAAGCCGTTCTGCCAGCGCGGGCGGGGCATCGATTCCGTTGGGCGTCAGGCACGTGCAGTGCTCGATGCCATCGACCTCGACGGACACGCACTGCTCCACGGCCGGCAGCCCGTGGGCATGCGCGGTGACGGCAAGGCCAACCGCGTGAGCCTCATCAACGACGAGGCGCAAGTCCGCCATTGAGAACTGGCAGGCCATCACGTCAGTCCCCGGGGTCAGCACGCCACCGCTGGACATGATCTTCACGACGTCGGCTCCGCGCTCGGCGCGGTCCCGTACGGCTCGGCGCAATTCCGCCGGGCCGGACGCTGCACCCCCCATCGACCAGCAATGACCGTTCTCGATGGTGATCGGCGGTCCCGACGCAGCGACCGTGGGCTCCACGGGCCGCGCGGATCCGTTCCCGGCCGCCCGGCGGCGATCGACGACAGCCCACTGGAAGTCGCCGAGGTCGCGTACGGCCGTCACTCCCGCCGCTAGCGGCTGTTGCAAACCCTCGGCAATGATGCGTTCGAGGTCCTCCGGAGACAGCTGGAAGAATTGGTCAAGCGCGCGAGGGCTGTTGTCCCCGCACAGGTGGACGTGGGTGTCGATCAGCCCGGGAAGCAGCGTCGTGCCTGGGAGGTAGCTGACCTCGCAGTCCGCGGGCGCGGCGGCCGAGCGGGGCTCAACCGCCAGGATCTTGCCGCCCTCGACGAGGACTAGTGCACCATCGGGGAGGCGCCGTTCGCCGTCAAAGGACGTATCCGTCCGGTATCCGCGCACGTTACCCGCAGGCGCTATGGCGAGCGCTGGTCCAGACACATCGTGTTGCCTTCGCTGTCGTGGAACCATGCGGTCCGTCCACCTGGAATGGTGGCGACGTAGCCGTTCCATTCCAAGCCGGGCATGTCGTACTTCTCGAACTCGACACCCTGCGACTGGAGTTGACGTACCGCCTCCTCGATGTCGTCCACATCCCACTGGGCGACGGTGTGCTTGCCGGTACCCGCGTACGACGTCTCGTAGACCGAGAACCAGGACCCGCTCGGGGTCGGGAAGGTGATCGCGTACTCGTTCTCATCGGACGGCTTCAGGCCGAGCTTCTCGGTGTAGAAGGTCATGGCCCGTTGGAGGTCAGCGGCCGGGATGTTCGCGTGGACCTCGCTTCGATTCAACATGTCACACCTCTTGAGGGGATTCCCCGTCGACGGCGCTCACCGTAGGCGCGCATCGATCAGCGGACAAGACACATTGCGTTCGCCAGGGTGACTGGCGAAGCGCTAGAGGCTGACGATCACGACCGAATCCGCAGGAAGCACGATGAGTCCATCGCCCAGCTGCTCCAGGACCGGAGTGGACGACAGGAGGACGTCCCCCTTCAGCCGCAGCACACGTGCATCGGCACCAAGGTTGATCGCGACCGACAACCCGGCAGCTGTCCGTTGCGCGATGAGCCATTGTTGATCAGCGTCATAGTCGACGGTCAGGTCGTCGAGTTCGGCACAACCGAGGTGAGGGTGGTTGCGGCGCAAGGCGATCAGCGACCGGTACCACTCGAGCATCTCCGTATGCGGCGAACGGGACAGCTCGTCCCAGCGCAGCCTCGATCGTTCGAAGGTCGCGCCATCCTGGGGGTCGGGTACGTCCTCGGGTCGCCAGCCGAAGTAGGCGAACTCGTTCGTACGACCCTCCGAGACAGCCCGGCCGAGCTCAGGATCCTGATGATCGGTGAAGTACTGAAACGGCGTGGAGGCGGCCCACTCCTCACCTTGGAAGAGGAGGGGTACGAACGGGCCGGTCAGAAGCAGAGCGGCAGCGATCTTGCACCGGCCGAGGGAGGTCAATGCGCTGAGCCGCTCACCGGCAGCTCGGTTGCCGACCTGGTCGTGGTTCTGGACACACACGACGAACTGCTCCCCGGACAGCCCGGCCGGCGGTCGGCCGTGGGCGCGATCGCGGTGCCGGGAGTACTGGCCGTCGTACACCCAAGCCTGGTGCAGCGCCTTGGAGAGGTGGGCCAGCGAGCCGAAATCGGAGTAGTAGCCGTCCGTTTCACCGGTCAGCACCGCGTGCAGGGCGTGGTGCCACTCATCCGCCCAGGAGGCGGCCAGCCCGTATCCGCCCCTTCGTGGACAGCGGACGAACCGGGGCGCGTTGAGGTCGGATTCGGCGATCAACCCCAACGGCAGTCCGCGCTCGGCCGCCAGCAGATCGACGGCCACACTCAGCTGCTCCAGCACGTGCACTGCCGACTCGTCGACGATGGCGTGCACGGCATCCAGGCGAAGCCCGTCCATGTGAAAGTCGCGCAGCCACATGACTGCGTTGTCGACGATGAACGCGCGCACCTCGTCACTGCCCGGGCCGTCGACGTTGATTCCCTGACCCCAGTTGGTGTGATGCCGGTCGTCGAAGTACGGACCGAAGTCGGCGAGGAAGTTGCCCGCGGGCCCGAGGTGGTTGTAGACGACGTCGAGAACGACGCCCAAACCCCTTGTGTGGCAGGCGTTGACGAGGTCCTTCAGGCCGTCAGGACCGCCGTACGCCGAATGCGGCGCCCAGAGATCGACGCAGTCGTAGCCCCACCCGCGGACACCGGAGAATTCCACGACCGGCATCAGTTCGATGGCATCCACGCCAAGTGAGACCAGATGGTCCAGATGGCCGATGGCACCCCGGAAGGTCCCGCGCTCGGAGAAGGTGCCGACGTGCAGTTCGTACAAGACCGAGCGGGAGAGATCGAGCCCAGCCCAATCGGCATCGGTCCAGTCGTACGCGCCGTGGTCGACCATGCGCGAGGGCCCATTGACCCCCCCTGGCTGGTGCGCCGAGCGCGGATCAGGCCGGGCTGGGCCACCGTCCATGGACAGCGCGTAGTCCGCTCCGGCCGACAGCCCGCGAACGTCAGCCGACCAGCGACCGCGCCCGCCGCGTACCAGCGCCGTCCGGCCGTTGGGCCCTAGGATCTCGACCGACGCCGCAGCATGCGGGGCCCACACCGAGAACTCCATCAGCCCGACCGACCGGTGTCCTGGCGGTTTTGACGTAAACCGCCAGCCGGGCCCGCCGGTCTCCTGGCGGTTTTGACGTAAACCGCCAGGCCGACGTGCCCACTGCCACGCGGTTTTGACGTAAACCGCCACATCGTGAGCCTCATGCGCTGCTTTCGAGCAGGGCGACCTGGAAGGTGGCCAGCAGGTCACCGACCGGGGTCTCGCCGCCGCTCCATGTGGCGCCGGTCAGCAGATCGGTCCAGGAACCGGCGGGGAGGGTGAGCAACGTGCCAGCCCATCCCGACCGAAGCCCGAGCACGAGCCGAGGCACGACCACCGCGACGCAGCCGCCCCGGGTGAAGCCGACTGCGTGCTCGGCCTTCCCGCCGGAGAACACCAGGGGAGCGTAGGCACCGTTCGTACCGGCTCGGAAAAGCTCCGGACGGCGCCGGCGAAGGTGCAGCGCTTCGCGTACGACCTTGAGCTTGGGCAGGCCCTCATCGGCTCGCGCCAACAACTCCGCCGGGGTCAGGGACACCACCGCGTCCAGCAGCCTGCGGTTCCGCGCGAAGTCGATCGGTCGCCGGTTGTCGGGGTCGACCAGGCTCAGGTCCCACAGCTCGGTGCCCTGATAGGTGTCCGGTACGCCGGGAATGGTCAGCTGCAGCAGCGCCTGTGCCAAGGCATTGGTCCGTCCCGCCGCCAGCAGCCCCGCAACGAAATCCTCGATGTCCGCGACAAGTGTCGGATCGGCCAGAAGCCCGGCAACGTAGGCATCCCGCGCCTCGTCATAGGCAACGTTGGGCTCGGTCCAGGTGGTGTGCAGCTTGGCTTCCTTGCTCGCCTTGACGAGGTACTCCGTCGCGCGATCGACCGACAGCGGCCAGGCCCCGACCAGGGTCTGCAGCAACAGGTGTTGGGTGTGCCGATCCGGATCCCCGCCGGCCCAGTACACAGCCGAGTCACTCATCCAGTGCGCGCACCGAGCTGCCCACTCCTGCGGGATCTCCGAGAGCAGGGCCAGCCGGGCCCGTACGTCGGCTGATCGCTTGGTGTCGTGGGTGGACAGCGTCGTCATCGTGTCCGGCCAGTCCTGGTGGGCTGCGGTGTTCGCGTCGTGGAACTCGGCGACACTCACGCCGAACCGACCAGGGTCACCGCCGACCTCATTGAGTGCCAGCAACCGGGTGTAGCGGTAGAAGGTGGTGTCCTCCACTCCCTTCGCCATCGCCGGGCCGGTCAGCTGCTGAAAGCGCATCACCCATTCCTGCTCGGCCGCGGTTGATCCCGGCAGCCGCAGCAGCAAGAGATCCGCGAAGAAGGCGAGCAGGTCCGAGTCGATGTCCGGACGTCGCTCGGCAACCGTCGCGCAGGCACCCTCGACGTAATGAATGTCGGACGGTCGTACGATCCCCTCCTCGGCGCGTACGTAGGTCCGATAGACCGAGAACGCGGCTAGCAACTCCTCCAGTGCGTCGTGCAACTCGTGCCGGGTACGGTCGCGCTGGTGCCGACGACCTTCGCCGAGGGAGACCAACAGGTCGGAGAGCCGGTTGACGTCGGCGGCCAGCAGTTCTCGTACGGCCCACTGCTTCGCCTCCCGCTGGACGAGAGCCAAATCGGTTGAGGCGCCGGTCAGTTCGCCGTACGACGAGGTCAGTGCCTCTTCTCCGGCGGGATCGATGAACAGGCCACCGATGGCATTGAGCCGATCGTATCCAGTGGTGCCGGCCACCGGCCATGACTCCGGCAGATCCTCGCCGTGTTCGAGGATCTTCTCCATGACCGTCCAGACGCCGCCGGTCGCATCGCACAGCCGGCGGGCGTAGCCCTCCGGATCACGCAGGCCGTCAGGATGATCAACCCGCAACCCGTCCACGACTCCATCTCGTACCCAGGCCAGGATCTGCGCATGGGTGTCGTCGAACACCTCCGGGTCCTCGACCCGTAGCCCGACCAAGGTGTCGATGTCGAAGAAGCGTCGATAGTCCAGGTCACGACCAGCGGTGCGCCAGTAAGCGATTCGGTGGTTCTGGATCTCGAGGAAGGCGTCGAGGGCATCGGCGTCGGAATTGAGCGCCGCAACGGCCTTGTCCACCGCCCCGGCCAACGCCGGACGCTCCTCCAGCAGGCGGCGCAATTGCTCGCGGAGCACGCCTGAATCCCGCCGGCGCTCGGCCATGCTGGCCGGATCGGTCCGGGTCGCTGCCGGCAACCGTCGATATGCCGTACCGATGAAGGCAAGGTCGTCGTCTCCGGCCGCTGCGGCCGCCGGCGCGAGAACCGTTTCGAGGGTGCGCGGGGAGGCCGGCAGCCGGTGGTCGAAGTACCGGATCGAGAAGATCGGACCATCCCGTACGACGGTGATCTCACCGCGATCGAGCACCCGGCCGTAGTGATCACCGAGGATCGGCATGAGCAAGGTGTTGCGCAACTTCGCTTCCGGTGGATCCCAGGTCACGTCGAAGTGGTTGGCCCACAGCGACGACGGCCCGTTCTCGAGAACGTCCCACCACCATGAGTTCTCGGCTCCGGTGATCGCCATGTGATTGGGGACGATGTCCAGAACCTGCTTCAAGCCTGCTGCCTGGACCGCTGCCGTCAGCCGGGCATACCCCGATGCCCCGCCGAGGTCCTCGCTCGGTCGCGACGGGTCCACGACGTCGTACCCGTGGGTTGATCCCGGGGCAGCCTGCAGGATCGGTGAGAGGTAGACGTGCGACACCCCGAGATCGGCGAGATAGCCGACGATTTCGGCCGCGTCGTCGAAGTCGAAGTCCGCATTGAGCTGGAGGCGATAGGTCGACAGCGGCGTGCGGGCCGGAGGGTCCATTGGGGCCTCAGGCGTCCGGGTTCTCGACGCGGCGCAGGAGTACGACCGATCGGTCGGTCACCACGAGATCGCCGCGGATCTGCAGGTCCTCCGCGGCCGGCTCGGTGGCCGAAGCCGTGTCCAGCACGCACTGCCACTCCTCGCCCCACGAGCCGCTGATCGTCCACTTCCGCGGTTCGGCCGAGGCGTTGATCAGAAGCAGGAAGGAAGCATCCACGACCCGTTCCCCACGCGATCCGGGGCTGGTGATCGCCTCGCCGTTGAGGAAGAGCCCGACCGAGACCTCGTGGGCGTTCCAGTCGTCCTCGGTCATCTCGGTGCCGTCGGGCCGCAGCCAGAGGATGTCGGCGGTCCCACGCAGTGGGCGGCCCTGGAACCACCGGCGCCGGCAGAAGACCTGGTGTTGGCGACGGAGCGCGATCAGCTTGGTCGTGAAGCTGAGCAGGTCGGCGTCACAATTTTCCCAGTCGTACCAGGAGATCTCGTTGTCCTGGCAGTAGGCGTTGTTGTTTCCGCCCTGGCTGCGGCCGATCTCGTCGCCACCGAGCAGCATGGGCACGCCTTGGGAGAGCAGCATCGTGGTCAGCAGGTTGCGCTGCTGACGGGCGCGGAGAGTAAGCACGTCAGGATCATCGGTCTGGCCCTCGACACCGCAGTTCCAGGATCGATTGTGGTTCTCGCCGTCCTTGCCGCCCTCGCCGTTGGCCTCGTTGTGCTTCTCGTTGTAGGAGGCGAGGTCGGCCAACGTAAAGCCATCGTGGGCGGTGACGAAGTTGATACTTGCCGACGGCCGACGCGAATCCGCCTGGTAGAGATCCGAACTCCCGGTCAAACGGGAGGCGAGCTCTCCGACCACCGCTGGCTCACCGCGCCAGACATCACGCACGGTGTCGCGGTAGTGCCCGTTCCATTCCGACCACTGCGGCGGGAAGTTCCCGACCTGGTAACCACCCTCGCCGACGTCCCAGGGCTCGGCGATCAGCTTGACCTGGCTGATCACCGGGTCCTGTTGGACCAGGTCGAAGAAGGCCGAGAGCTTGTCGACCTCGTGGAACTGCCGGGCCAGGGTGGCGGCCAGGTCGAACCGGAAGCCGTCGACGTGCATCTCGGTCACCCAGTACCGAAGCGAGTCCATGATCAGCTGCAGGGAGTGCGGGTGGGCCATGTTCAGGCTGTTCCCCGTACCAGTGGTGTCGTAGTAGAAGGCCTTGTCGTCCGGGACCAATCGGTAGTAGGCCCTGTTGTCGATTCCGCGGAAGGACAGCATCGGGCCCATGTGGTTGCCTTCAGCAGTGTGGTTGTAGACCACGTCGAGGATCACCTCGATCCCTGCTTCGTGCATGGCCCGCACCATCGACTTGAACTCCGCGACCTGGGAGCCGTCGTCACCGGCTGAGCTGTACTCATTGTGCGGGGCGAAGAAGCCGATCGAGTTGTAGCCCCAGTAGTTGCGCAGCCCGCGGTCGACCAGGTGGGAGTCGTGCACGAACTGATGGACCGGGAGAAGTTCGACCGCGGTCACACCAAGGGACTTGAGATAGTCGATCGCGACCGGGTGGGCCATGCCGGCGTAGGTGCCCCGCTCGAGTTCGGGGATGTCCGGGTGGGTCTGGGTGAACCCCTTCACGTGTACTTCGTAGATGACCGAGTCGTGCAGAGAGATGTCCGGCGCGCGATCAGATCCCCAGTCGAAGAAGGGGCTGACCACCACGGCCTTGGGAACGTGCGGCGCGCTGTCCTCGTCGTTGATCTTGGTGGGGTCCGCGAAGTCGTAGGGGAAGCATGCGTTGGACCAGTCGACATTGCCCTCGAAGGCCTTGGCGTACGGGTCGATGAGGAGCTTGTTCGGATTGCACCGATGGCCCTTCTCAGGCGCCCACGGCCCGTGCACGCGGAACCCGTACCGCTGGCCCTGCCCGATCCTCGGGAGGTAGGCGTGCCAGCAGAAGGCGTCCACCTCGGTGACCTCGACCCGCTGCTCGGCGCCCTCGGCATCGAACAGGCACAGCTCGACCCGCTCGGCGACCTCGGAGAAGAGTGAGAAATTGGTCCCCGTCCCGTCGTAGGTCGCACCCAGGGGGTACGGCCGACCCGGCCAGACTTCGATCTCAGTCACGTACGTGTGCTCCCGCCGAGTGTGGCCATTGCTGACCCATCAGGTTAGAGAGCCGCCGTAGCGGCGCTTCGGGGTGGGCGACCGCTGGCTGCGGCTCGTGCTGAGGTGGACCGGTTGCAGTTTGTGAGCACGTGGAGTCGGGTACGGCGACCCCGGCATTCCACGAAGGCTCTGGCAAGGACAGACTGAGCATGGAACCAGCCCGAGCCGTAGGAGGCGTTGTGTACGACTACGACCTGCTCGTCATCGGCTCAGGCCCGGGCGGCCAGAAGGCGGCCATCGCCGGTGCGAAGCTGGATCGGCGTACTGCCATCGTCGAGAAGAAGCACATGGTGGGCGGCGTGTGCATCAACACCGGCACGATCCCGTCCAAGACGATGCGCGAGGCGATCCTCTATCTCACCGGACTCAACCAGCGGGAGCTGTACGGGCACTCGTACCGGCTCAAGGAAGACATCAACGTCGCCGACCTCACCGCGCGTACGCACCATGTGATCGGTCGCGAGATCGACGTCATCCGCAGCCAACTGGCTCGCAACCACGTAGCGCTGATCCCTGGTACCGCGCGGTTTCTAGACGAGCACACGGTTGCCGTGACCGCTGAGGACGGGTCCGACCGCAAGGTGACATCCGAGCGGTTCGTGATCGCCGTCGGCACCCGCCCCGCGCGTCCGGACAGCGTGGAGTTCGACGGCGCGAAGATCGTCGACTCCGACCAGATCCTCGAGCTCGACCACATCCCGCCGTCGATGGTCGTGGTGGGTGCCGGTGTGATCGGCATCGAGTACGCCTCGATGTTCGCCGCGCTGGGTACGAAGGTCACCGTGGTCGAGCGACGAGACCGGATGCTGGACTTCTGCGACCTGGAGATCGTCGAGGCGCTGAAATACCAACTGCGCGACCTCGCGGTCACCTTCCGGTTCCGCGAGACCGTCTCCTCGGTGTCCCGGCACGGGGCCGGAACGCTGACCGAGTTGGAGAGCGGCAAGAAGATTCCAGCCGACACCGTGATGTATTCCGCTGGACGGCAGGGTGTTACCGAAAGCCTCGACCTGACCAACGCCGGGCTCGAGGCCGACGATAGGGGCCGCATCGTCGTCGACGAGAACTACCTCACCTCCGTCCCGCACATCTACGCGGTCGGTGACGTGATCGGCTTTCCCGCGCTCGCCGCGACGTCGATGGAGCAAGGTCGCCGAGCGGCCTACCATGCCTGCGAGGAGCCGGTGGTTGGAGCGCTGAACCAGTTGCAGCCCATTGGGATCTACACCATTCCGGAGATCTCCTACGTCGGGCAGACCGAGGAGGAGCTGACCGCGACATCGATTCCCTTCGAGGTCGGGGTGTCCCGCTATCGCGAGTTGGCGCGCGGCGCGATCCTCGGGGATTCCTACGGGATGCTCAAGCTGCTCGTACACGCCGAGGATCGCACGCTGCTCGGTGTACACGTGTTCGGCTCCAATGCAACCGAACTGGTCCACATAGGACAGACGGTCATCGGGTGCGGTGGCACGGTGGACTACCTCGTGGACGCGGTCTTCAACTACCCGACGCTGGCGGAGTCGTACAAGGTCGCTGCTCTCGACGCGGTCAACAAGATGCGCACCCTGGCCCGCATGACCGACTGACCCGGTCAACGGCTCCCGGGGTGGAGCAGCACGAAATCGATGGAGATCGAGTGGACGACAGATCGTCTCTTTGCCGATGTCGACGCATTCGTCGGTGAAGATGAACAGGTCGGGCGGGGGTCATCATCGCGTCCTCGATGGCCGGGCCTCGTCGATGAAGTCGACGAGGCGGCTGGCCAGGCCGGTGTAGGTCGCTGGAGTCAGTTCCAGCAGGCGCTTCTCGTCCTCGGCGGGCAACCCCAACTCCCGGACGAACTCCTGCAACCTCTCTCGGGTGATCCGCTGCCCGCGGGTCAGCTCCTTGAGCCGCTCGTACGGCTGGTCGAGTCCGGCCCGGCGCATGACCGACTGGACCGCTTCCCCGAGCACCTCCCATGCATCGTCGAGCTCGGTCGCCAGCAGATCGGTGTCGACGTCGACGCTGCGCAAGCCCGCTCGCGTGTTGACGATCCCGATCAGGGCGTACCCGAGCGCCGGCCCGATGTTGCGCTGCATGGAGGAATCGCTGAGATCGCGCTGCATGCGCGAGGTGATTAGCGATGTCTGCAGCACCTGGAGCAGCGAGTTGCTGACCTCCAGGTTGGCCTCGGAGTTCTCGAACCGGATCGGATTGATCTTGTGCGGCATGGTCGAGGAACCCACGGCATCCGTGGTGGATTTCTGCCGGAACACACCAAGACTGATGTAGCTCCACATGTCGGTATTCAGGTTGAGCAGGATGCCGTTGAACCGGGCCAGGTCGGCGAACAGCTCGCACATGTAGTCATGTGACTCGATCTGAGTCGTCAGCGGATTCCAGCTCAGCCCAAGGCTTTCCACGAATCCACGGCTGACCTGGATCCAATCGACGTCGGGCGCCGCGACGTGGTGCGCGCCGTACGTACCCGTTGCGCCGTTGAACTTCCCCAGATACTCCTGGGCCTGGATCCGGGCGAGCTGCCGGCTCAGCCGGTGCACGAAGACGGCGATCTCCTTGCCGACTGTCGTCGGTGTCGCCGCCTGGCCGTGCGTACGGGAGAGCATGGCTTGGTCGCGCTGAGCCAGCGCCAGATCGCCGAGTTCGGTGACCAGTCCCAGTGCGGCAGGGAGCCACGCATCGGTGATGGCCCGCTGCAGCATCCGGCCGTACGCGAGATTGTTGATGTCCTCCGACGTGCACCCGAAGTGCACGAACTCCGAGACGTCGGCGAGCGAGGTCCCCTCGAGAGCCTGCTTGATGTAGTACTCGACCGCCTTCACGTCGTGACCAGTCCGGCGCTCGATGGCTGCGAGTTCCGCGGCTTGATCGGACCTGAAATCACTGACCAGACCTCGCAGGGTCGACTGTTCCTGGTCGGTCAACTCGCGGAGTTCGGGGATCACCCGGCTACTGGCCAGATGGTTCAACCAGGCAACCTCGACCTCGAGTCGGCCGCGGTTGAGGGCCCGCTCAGACAGATGTTCGGCGATCGCCGAGACCAGCGGGCGGTAGCGGCCATCGAGTGGGCTCAGCGTCGGTTGGTCCACCACGTCACCACGATTGCACACCCATCCGGTTGACTATGTCCATGAGCTCTCAACCGGGTGTCACCCTCAACGACGGCGCGATCATCCCGCAGTTGGGTTTCGGCGTCTTCCAGGTCCCGCCGGAGGACACCGTGGAGGTGGTCCTTCGGGCACTGAAGGTCGGCTATCGACACATCGACACCGCGCAGATGTACGGCAACGAGGCGGGCGTCGGCGCAGCGATCAGGGCGTCGGGAATCCCGCGGGACGAGATCTACGTGACGACCAAGCTCAACAACGACAAGCACGGGTACGACACAGCTCGCTGGGCGTTCGAAGGAAGCCTGCAGCGACTCAAGCTCTCCTACGTCGACCTGTTCCTGATCCACTGGCCGATGCCGGTCCACAACGACTACGTGGAGACCTGGACGGCGCTGGAATCGGTCAAGGCAGATGGCCTGTCTACCTCGATCGGAGTCTCGAACTTCCAGCCGGCGCACCTGACCCGGCTGCTCGCCGGATCCTCCACCGTGCCGGCGGTCAACCAGATCGAACTGCATCCGAACTTCCCGCAGGGCGAGCTCCGGGCGATGCACGCCCAGCACAACATCGCCACCGAGGCCTGGAGCCCGCTGGCACGGGGCGCGCTGTTGGAGGACCCGGTCATCGCCGAGATCACCGACCACTACGTCAAGAGCCCGGCCCAGGTCATCCTGCGGTGGCATCTCCAGCTGGGCAACATCGTGATTCCCAAGTCGGTCACGCCGGACCGGATCTCGGCCAATTTCCGGATCTTCGACTTCGAGCTCAGTGACGAGGACATGGCCACGATCAACGGGCTCGACACCGGCGTCCGGATCGGTCCGCATCCCAACGACATGAACTGACCCGCTTTGCAATCCGAGTTGATCATCGGAAAGTCGGGGCTTTAGGCGCCGATTCGAGCGAAAAAGCCCCAACTATCCGATGATCAACTCGGCGAGGGGCGGCTGGGGCGGATGTGTTGCGGTCGGGCTTGGGGAACGTGGCGCCAGAGCGCCTTCTGAACAAGCATGGTCAGTATTCCGGCCAGCAGCAACGCGGCCACGTTGACGCTGAGCTGAGTCAAGGAGCGCCCGATCTCGCTACCGTTGGCCAGCGCGATGGCCAGGGCTAGATTTCCGGCCGCCGGCACGGTCGTCACCGAGATGAAGACGCCAACCAGACTGCCGGACTTCGCAGAGGTGAGGGCCAGCACGCCGGCGATCCCAGCGATGAACGCGACGATGAACGACCACTTGTCGGGCGAGGTGATGAATCCGGTCGCCGGCCGAGCAGCGGTCAACGTGTCTGCGTCGATCCAACCCAACCAGTTGCTACCGAGTGCGAAGAGGGTGGCTACCGAGGCGGCGACTGCGAAGCCCACCAGGAACGAGCGGGCCGCGCGTACGGCGATGGAGCGCCTTCGGTGAACAGCTGCTACGCACAGGGCCGCGATCGGACCGAACTCCGGTCCTAGCACCATCGCACCGATCACCAGCACCGCAGAGTCCACCACGATGGCGATCGAGGCGATCAGCGTAGCGATCGTCAGGAACGCCAGGAAGGTCCAGCTCAACCGGGATTGATCGTCGGAGGTCCGGACAACCTGCTCCCAGATGACCGCGTCCTGGCCTTCGCCGGGGGCATCAAGTTCGGCCCTCTCCGCGGCGGCCGACACCGAGGTGTCAACGTTGAGAATCGTGATCGCCCCGTCGGAGTCGACGTTGCGCTCACGCAGAGCACGCACCACCCCGTCGACGGACTCGCGCGCCACTTGGGTGAGGACGACGTCGCCCTGGGGGCGCTCCGAAGCGCCGCGCAGGACGGCGACCGTGGCAGTTCCCGGACAGTCGCGCAGGATGTCCAGGACGTCGTCGGTTCGCTCGGCGGGTACCGATATCTGAAGATGTTGCAAGGCCGGCCTAGTCCGTGACCGTGATCGTGAGGGTGGTCAGTTCGGTGGTCTGACCGTCGGACTCGAGCCGCAGCATCGTCAACTCATGTGGCCCCGGACGGGCCGGAGCCGCGATCACCAGGGTGGGGCTCAGGCATTGCTGCAGGCTGAGCACCGGTCCTGCCGGCGTCTGCTCGTAGTCGACCGCGCTGCCGCCGTCTCCACGAACCGGCTCCCCGTCGAGGGTGACGAGGTATCCAGCCCCGTCCGGACCGGCCAGGCGATAGCGCAACGGCGTACCGGACGACACGTTGGAGGACTCGACCCCAATAGCGGGGTCTTCGCAGTCCGGCTCCAGGGCGACCTCCTGGCCGCCGCCAAGGCCGCCGGCGAAACCGAGGAACAGCAGCGCCGCCGCGGCAATCAGCAACAGCGTCCAGTGCACACTGCGCCGGCGCTGCGGCGGTCGCTCCCCGGACGCGGCGACAGTGCGTAAGTCGTTGATGTCCTTGGCGAAATGCAACCGGGACCGGCGATTCCCGTCTTCGAGTTCGCGGTCGGTACGGGCCCGACCGGTGCCGAAGAAACTCACTGCAGTGAGCGGCGCAGGATCTGCGCGACGTCGAGCACCTCGACCTTGTCGGCCTCGCCGTCGGACTGTTTGGCAGTGACGGCGTCGGAAAGCATCGTGATGCAGAACGGGCAGGCGGTCGAGACGATGTCGGGGTTGAGCGCCAGCGCCTCGTCGATCCGCTCGACATTGATCCTCTTTCCGATCTTCTCCTCCATCCACATGCGAGCTCCACCTGCGCCGCAACAGAATCCACGTTCTTTGCAGCGATGCATCTCCTGAGTCCGGACGCCTTCGACCGCGGCCAGGATGTCCCTCGGTGGGGTGTAGACCTTGTTGTGCCGGCCGAGGAAACACGGGTCGTGATAGGTCACCAGGCCGTCGACCGGCGTAACCGGCGTGAGCCGACCCTCCTCGACGAGCCGGCCGAGCAACTGCGTGTGGTGGACGACGTCGTAGTCCCCGCCCAGCTGCGGATACTCGCGGCCGAGGGAGTTGAAGCAGTGTGGGCACGTCGCGACGATCTTGCGCTTGGCCTGATCCGGTCGGTCTACGAAAGTCGCGTTGAGGGTTTCGACGTTCTGCTGGCCGAGCATTTGGAAGACGAACTCGTTGCCCAGCCGCCGGGCCGGGTCGCCGGAGCAGGTCTCGTTGTTGCCGAGCACGGCGTACTTGACGCCGGCGATGTGCAGGAGCTCGGCGACTGCCCGGGTGACCTTCTTGGCCCGGTCGTCGATGGCCCCGGCGCAACCGACCCAGAACAGGTACTCCACGTCCTCGCCGATGGTCCCGGCGACGACCGGCACCTCGAAGTCCAGGTCCTTCATCCACTCCTCGCGGGTGTTGGCCCCGACTCCCCACGGATTGCCCTTGCTCTCCAGGTTGCGCAGCATCACGCCGGCCTCCGACGGGAAGGAGGACTCGATCAGCACCTGGTAGCGGCGCATATCGACGATGTGGTCGATGTGCTCGATGTCGACCGGGCACTGCTCCACGCAGGCGCCGCACATCGTGCACGACCACAGGACGTCCGGGTCGATCACCCCGCCCTCTTCCAGCGTCCCGACCAGCGGACGATGGGCCTGCTCCGGGCCTGAGCCCTCGATCCGCGGGAACCCGGCCTCCGGTACGCCGTGCCCATTGGTCGCGGTGACGAGGTCGGGGATCTCGTCGGGGATGTCCTTGTCGCCCAAGATGTACGGGGCCTTGGCGAACATGTGGTCGCGGAGGTCCATGATGACCAGCTTGGGGGACAACGGCTTTCCGGTGTTCCATGCCGGGCATTGGTCCTGGCAGCGACCACATTCCGTACAGGTCGAGAAGTCGAGGAAGCCCTTCCAGGTGAAGTCCTCGATCTTGGATCGGCCGAAGGTGTCCTTCTCCGGATCGGCCTCCTCGAAGTCGAGGACCTTGCCCTGTGACTCCATCGGATGCAGCGGGCCGAGAGCATCGGGCAGCCGCTTGGTTGCCACGTTCAGCGGTGCGGTTCCGATGTGCAGGTGCTTGGAGTAGAGCACGATCATCGTGAACGCGAGCATGACGCCGATGTGCGCGAGCAGGAAGATCGTTTCCAGGACCGCGTTCGCGCCTACGCTGAGTCCGCTGAGCAGGTAGCCGACGAACTCCGAGGCGAAGGCGCCCGAGTCGTACGGGAAGGTGCCGGTGTTGACCGCCGTGCCGCGGAACAAGAACATCGTGACGATGACCATCGAGATCATGAAAAGGATCAGCCAGGCGCCGCCGGTGTGCGACCCGTAGAAGCGGGACTCACGCTTCTTGCGTTCGGGATCGTTGCGAATCCGGATGATCGCGAACGTGATGATCCCGATCAACGCGGCGACGGCAATGAAGTCCTGCAGGAACCCCAGGACCGCCCACGTCCCGATCAGCGGAATGTGGAAGTCCTCGTCGAACAGGGACCCGTACGCCTCGAAGTAGACCGACAGCAGGATGAAGAAGGCCCACATCGTGAAGAGGTGCGCGAGACCTGGGACCGACCATTTCAGCAGTTTGCGTTGACCGAAGACCTCGGTCACCTGCGCCCAGACCCGTTCGCCGACCCGGTCCCAGCGACCCGCCGTGGGCTGACCGGCGCGGATCAGCCGGGTCAGGAACAGGATCCTGCGGCCCGCGAACCCGGCCACCACGAGCGTGGCCCCCAGGCCAAGAATCAAGCGCACGATCACAGGAGTTCCTCATCGTCGGTGATGACCGGAGCCTAATGGGCCGCTGGTGTAGCGAACCGCCCGATTCGGCCAGGGAAGCCGATCGTCGTACGGTCGTCCCATGTCCGCAGAGCTGAACTTCAACGAGGGACCCGAGCGACGGGCACTACGGGCTGCGGTGGCTGAGCTGGGTTCGAAGTACGGGCAGCGCTACTTCCTCGAGCAGGCGCGCAGCGGTGGGAACACCGACCGGTTGTGGGCCGAGGCGGGCAAGCTCGGCTTTCTCGGGGTCAACCTGCCCGAGGAGTACGGCGGGGGCGGTGGCGGGCTCGGCGAGTTGGCGCTGGTTCTCGAAGAACTCGGCGCGGCCGGCTGCCCACTGCTGATGATGATCGTCTCCCCGGCGATCTGCGGAACGATCCTGGCCCGATTCGGCACCGACGAGCAGAAGACGACCTGGCTGCCGGGCCTAGCCGACGGCTCCATCACGATGGCGTTCGCGATCACCGAGCCGGATGCGGGCTCCAACTCGCACAACATCTCCACCGTTGCCAGCCGCGATAGCGACGGAGCGAGCGCCGGCTGGCGGCTGACCGGGCGGAAGGTCTGGATCTCCGGGATCGACCTGGCTGATGCTGTGCTCGTCGTGGCCAAACTCGCCGACGGCCCGAAGGGCACGCTTCGCCCGGCCCTGTTCGTCGTACCCACCGACGCCGCCGGCTTCGAGGCACAACCGATCCCGACCGAGATCGTCTCCCCGGAGCGCCAGTTCTCGGTCTTCCTCGACGATGTCGCGCTCCCCGCCGATGCGCTGGTCGGTCATCCAGATGCGGGGATCGCCCAGCTCTTCGCGGGGCTGAACCCCGAACGGGTGATGGCCGCGGCCTACGCCGTCGGGGTCGCGCGGCTGGCCCTGGCCAAGGCGAGCGACTACGCGCGTACGCGCACGGTCTGGTCAGCCCCGATCGGCTCCCACCAGGGATTGGCGCACCCGCTCGCGGCCTGCCAGGTCGAGGTCGAACTGGCCGCGCTGATGACGCAGAAGGCAGCCTGGCTGATCGATGCGGGCCAGGACGAGGCGGCCGGCGCGGCAGCGAACACCGCCAAGTACGCCGCGGCCGAGGCGGCCGTGCACACCGTCGACCAGGCGATCCAGATCCACGGTGGGAACGGGCTGTCCCAGGAGTACGGAGTCGGTGCCCTGCTCGCCATGTCCCGGGTGTCCCGGATCGCCCCGGTGAGTCGGGAAATGATCCTGAGCTTCATCGCCCAGCACCAGCTCAAGCTGGCCCGCTCGTACTGACCGGGCGTACTCCGTGACAGGTGCAATGTTAGTGACTAACATAAGGCCGTGGATGAACGACGGACCCGTACCCGCCAGCGACTGACCGCCGCCGCTCTCGAGCTCTTTGGCGAGCGCGGTTACGACGGGACGACCGTGGCTCAGATCGCCTCCCGGGCAGGCGTAACGGAGATGACCTTCTTTCGGCATTTCAGCTCCAAGGCCGACGTGTTGCTCGATGATCCCTTCGACCCGCTGGTCGCAGCGGCAGTGGCAAGGGAACCGGCGGAACTCGACCCGATGACTCGTGTGGTGCGCGGTATCCAAGCCACCTGGCGAACGATTCCTGCAGGCGGCGGCGAGGAGATCAAGAAGCGGGTACGGATCGCCGCGGAGACTCCGTCGTTGCGGGCAGCGATGTGGCAGAACACCGAGCGAACACAGTGGGTGATCGTCGAGCAACTGGTCGACGACGGCGTGGACCGGCTTTCTGCCCAGATCGCCGCGGCAGCAGTGTTGGCCGGCATCACAGCGGCGCTGCTCGAGTGGGCCAAGGCGCAGGACGGGGACCTCGATCCGGTGATGCAGACCGCCCTGGGCGTGCTGGGGTCCGCCCATGCCTGAGGCTGGCTTGACAGTTGTTGGCGTCTGCCGCCGGTTTCGGGGCGGAGCTGGGGTACACGGCGTCGACCTGAGGATCGAGCCCGGCGAGATCCACGCCCTCGTCGGTCTCAACGGGGCAGGCAAATCGACATTCATGAAGCTGGTGCTCGGTATGTTGCGCCCCGACTCCGGGACGGTCGCGATCAACGGCATCGATATTCGCGATGCACCCTCGATGGTCTGGTCGAAGGTCGGTCACCTAATGGAGCACCCGCTGGCTTACCCGGAGTTGACCACCCGCGCGAATCTCGGACTCGGAGCCCGCCTGCACGCGGTCGCCCCGCCGGAGATCCCGGGACTCGTCGAGGAGATTCTCGACGAGCTGGCCCTCACGCCCTATGCGGACGTACGAGCGCGAGTCCTCTCGAGCGGCAACCGCCAACGGCTCGGCCTTGCCTCGGCATTGCAGCACAACCCGTCGGTCATCGTGCTCGACGAGCCGACCAACACGTTGGACCCCTCAGGAGTGATCCTCTTGCGTGAGGCACTGTTGCGACGTGCCCGAGCGATGGGCGCCGCGGTCCTCGTGTCCAGCCATCACCTGGACGAGGTAGCACGCATCGCCGATCGCATCTCCGTGCTCAACGACGGCAGGGTTATCGGCGGCCTCGATCCGGGCGGCGTAGACATCGAGCGATCGTTCTTCGAGCTGGTCCACGCAGATGCGACGGAGTCGGCATGACCGGTGCACACCTGCTTGGCGCGGCGATGTCGACCGAGGCTCGCAAGATCCGCACCGCGCGGGTGGGAGTCGCAACCATGATCATGCTCGACGTCGGCATCCCGTTGGTCTGCGGCGCCGCCGTACTGGGTGCGCGCAGCGATGACGCCGCGCTGGCGGCGAAGCTGGGTCCGCTCGTCGCCGATGGCGGTTGGGCGGGCTACCTGTCGGCGAGCGCGCAAGTCACTGCCGTGGCAGGTCTCCTCGGCTTTGGGGTCGTCCTTGCGTGGCAGTTCGGCCGTGAATTCAGCGACGGAACCATCACCGGCCTGTTCGCCATCCCGGTGCGCCGCGCGACGATAGGCGCGGCCAAGCTGCTGGTCTATCTGGGCTGGGCGCTCGTGGTCAGCAGCGGTTTGCTACTCACGTTGGTTGTCGGCGGGGTCAGCTTCGGGCTTGGTCTGCCGGGAAGTGAAGTCTGGCCGCTCCTTGCGCGCGAGTACGGTCTGGCGCTGCTCACCGCCGGGCTTGCGATACCAGCAGCCTGGGCGGCAACCCTGGGCCGCGGGCTTCTATCCGGAATTGCCACGATCATCGGCGTGATCGTTCTAGCCCAGGTTGCAGTCTTCGCAGGTATAGGCGGCTGGTTCCCGTTCTCGTCGCCCGGTCTCTGGGCCGCGACGGCCGGCGCGGGCGGTGACACGGAGGTGTCTGCACTGAAACTCGCCCTCGTCGTGCCAGTGGCTGCCGGGTTCGCCGGCCTGGCCCTGCATGCTTGGCATCGCCTCCAACTGGATCGGTGACTGATCCGGCGGAGAGGACCCGTCGGGAACATTCCTCAACCTCGGACCGTTAAGCTGGCAAGAAAGTTGAGTGAACCTGACGCAAGCTAGTGCTTCTCTAGCGAGTTCAGGATCCCCTGTCCAATGAAGCACAGAGAGAAAGGCTCCACCCATGGCACGAGCGGTCGGGATCGACCTCGGCACCACCAACTCCGTCGTCGCAGTCCTCGAGGGCGGCGAACCGACGGTCATCGCCAACGCCGAGGGGTCTCGTACGACCCCGTCGGTCGTGGCGTTCGCCAAGAACGGCGAAGTCATCGTCGGCCAGGCCGCCAAGAACCAGGCGGTCACCAACGTCGATCGCACCATCCGCTCGGTCAAGCGCGAGATGGGCACCGACTGGAAGGTCGACATCGACGGGAAGAACTACACCCCGCAGGAGATCTCGGCGCGGATCCTGCAGAAGCTCAAGCGCGATGCCGAGACCTACCTCGGCGAGACGATCACCGACGCCGTGATCACCGTTCCGGCGTACTTCGAGGACGCACAGCGCCAGGCCACCAAGGAGGCCGGCGAGGTCGCAGGTCTCAACGTGCTGCGCATCGTCAACGAGCCCACCGCCGCCGCCCTGGCCTATGGGTTGGACAAGGGCGAGACCGAGCAGACCATCCTGGTCTTCGACCTCGGTGGTGGAACGTTCGACGTTTCGCTGCTCGAGATCGGCGATGGCGTCATCGAGGTCAAGGCCACCGCAGGCGACAACCACCTCGGTGGTGACGACTGGGACCAGAAGGTCCTCGAGCACCTGGTCAAGCAGTTCAACGTGGCCAATGGCATCGATCTGTCCAAGGACAAGCTCGCGATGCAGCGGCTGCGCGAGGCGGCCGAAAAGGCCAAGATCGAGCTGTCCGGGGCACAGTCGACCAACGTCAACCTGCCCTACATCACCGCCGGCGCCGATGGTCCGCTACACCTCGATGTGACCGTTACCCGCGCGGAGTTCCAGCGGATGACCCAGGAACTGCTCGACCGTACGAAGGCGCCGTTCAACCAGGCGATCCGCGACGCCGGGATCGATGTGTCGGCGATCGACCACGTCGTCATGGTCGGAGGCTCCACCCGGATGCCCGCCGTGACCGACGTGGTCCGTGAGCTGACCAAGGGCAAGGAGCCCAACAAGGGCGTCAACCCCGATGAGGTCGTAGCAGTCGGTGCGGCTCTGCAGGCCGGTGTGCTCAAGGGTGAGGTCAAGGACGTCCTGCTGCTCGATGTGACCCCGCTGTCGCTGGGAATCGAGACCAAGGGCGGGATCATGACCCGGCTGATCGAGCGCAACACCACGATCCCGACCAAGCGCTCGGAGATCTTCACCACGGCCGATGACAACCAGCCCTCGGTCCAGATCCAGGTCTATCAGGGCGAGCGCGAGATGGCCTCGTACAACAAGAAGCTCGGCATGTTCGAGCTCTCTGACCTGCCACCGGCACCACGCGGGGTCCCGCAGATCGAGGTTGCCTTCGATATCGACGCCAACGGCATCGTGCACGTCCACGCCAAGGACCTGGGTACGGGCAAGGAGCAGTCGATGACGATCACCGGCGGTTCGGCTCTGCCCAAGGACGACATCGCCCGGATGATGGCTGACGCGGAGGCCCACGCCGAGGAGGACAAGACGCGCCGCGAGGAGGCCGAGACCCGCAACCTGTCGGAGTCGATGGTCTATCAGACCGAGAAGTTCCTGGCCGAGAACGGCGACAAGTTGCCCGAGGAGACCAAGACCGAACTCGGAGATGCCTTGAGCGAGCTCAAGTCCGCACTCGGTGGATCGGATGCGGCAGCGATCAAGGCATCCTCGGAGAAGCTGTCGCGGCTGTCCCAGGAGGCTGGTTCGACCCTGTACGCCGAGCAGCAGGCTGCGGGCGCAGCGGCTGGTGAGGGCGCCGGTGCCGCTGGTGCCGCGGGCTCTCCCGGTGAGCCGGCCGGCGGCGCACCAGCCGATGACTCCGACGTCGTCGACGCCGAGATCGTGGACGACGACAGCGAGCAGAAGTGACCCCGTCAGACACGTCCGGTCTGTACGGCGATCGGGGTCGGTCTGACTGGGACGAGGAAGCGCCCCGCGTCGTCATCCGGGACAAGCGGCGGATCGATCCGGAAACCGGGGCGGTGCGGGAGACCGCTCCCGCACCGGTCCCGGGCTCGACCGATCCCCACTCAGTGGACCCTCGCGTAGCGAATCTCGGCTCAGCGGGTTCCAGCTCAGCGGGTTCCAGCTCAGCGGGTTCCAGCTCAATGGGTTCCAGCTCAGTGTCAGGAGGAAACGTGACCGGCGCGCCACCGAGTGCTGCCGAGACCGCGGCCCAGCAGTTGGCCGAGCGCACCGAGGATCTGCAGAGGGTCTCGGCCGAGTACGCCAACTACCGGCGACGGGTCGATCGGGATCGAGTGCTGATCGGGCAGATGGCCCAGGAGCGCCTGGTCATGGATCTGCTTCCGGTGATGGACGATCTCGATCGGGCTCGCGATCACGGGGATCTGACCGGTGCCTTCAAGAGCACCGCAGATCAGCTGACCGCGGTGCTCGACCGGGCCGGCGTGGAGGCGTTCGGAGAGGTCGGCGATGCCTTCGATCCTGGCCTGCACGAGGCGGTGCTGCACGCCGAGAGCACGGAGGTCACCGTGCCTACCTGTACCCACGTCATGCGCCGCGGTTACCGCCGCGGCGAGCGCGTGCTCCGGGCGGCGATGGTCGGGGTGGCTGATCCGGCCGACCCGGCGCCGGTGGCACCCGCGGTGACCGAGTCTGCAGAGTCCGGTCCGGTTCCCGAATCCGCGGGGACCGCTGGGTCCACTGGGTTCACGGGGTCCACCGTCGACGACGCGCACGACACCGAGGGCTAGGAAAGGGGCGCACCGTGAGGCGAGTGGTGCCCGCAGCGCACGAGGCGGACAATCGGTGAGCACCAAGGACTTCATCGAGAAGGACTATTACGCCGCTCTGGGCGTCGCCAAGGACGCGACGCCGCCGCAGATCAAGAAGGCCTATCGGGCATTGGCCCGGGATCTGCACCCGGACAAGAATCCCAACAACGCGCAGGCGGAGGCCAAGTTCAAGGAGGTCTCCGAGGCCTATGACGTGCTCTCCGACGTCAAGCGTCGAGGGGAGTACGACGAGGCGCGGCGGTTGTTCGGCTCCGGAGGCTTTCGGCCCGGCGGGTTCGGCGGCGGACGCGCCGGTGCGGGGGGCCCAGCCGGCCAGGCCTACGACATCAACGACATCTTCGGCCGTGCCGCGGGGGGCGCTACGGGTGCCGGTGGCCTGGGCGACCTGTTCGGTGGGCTCTTCGGCGGCGGTGCTGCCGGTAGCACCCAGACCCGGGCCCGGCCGGCTCGCGGTCGGGACGTGGAGACCGAGGCCACGCTGTCCTTCGAGGAAGCGGTACGTGGTGTCACGCTGCCGCTACGGATGCAGAGTCCCGGAAGGTGCCCTAACTGTTCGGGTACCGGTGCCAAGCCGGGAACGGCACCGCGTACGTGCCCGACCTGTCATGGGGCCGGGGTCACTACGCGCAACCAGGGATCGTTCGCCTTCTCCGAGCCGTGCCGGGACTGCCGCGGGAGCGGCACTGTCGTCGACGACCCATGCCCCGACTGCCGAGGCTCCGGCATCACCAGCCAGAGCCGGACCATCACCGTCAGGATCCCGCCCGGTGTCAAGGACGGTCAACGAATCCGGCTCGCGGGCAAGGGTTCTCCGGGACAGCGGGGCGCGCCGCCAGGGGATCTCTTCGTGCTCGTACATGTGGGTGGCCACGACCTGTTCAACAGATCCGGCAACAACTTGCTGCTTACCGTGCCGGTCTCCTACACCGAGGCCACCCTCGGTACGACGGTGCGCGTGCCCACGCTGGATGGGGCGGTGTCGTTGAAGGTTCCTGCCGGCACCTCCTCCGGACAGACGTTCCGGATCCGCGGTGCTGGGGTCCCGTCGGCAAACAAGGCCGGCGATCTGCTGGTGACCGTCGAGGTCGCCGTACCCAAGAAGCTCTCGGACGAGGCTCGTACGGCGTTGCAAGCTTTCGCCGATGCCCAGGGCGAGGATCCTCGACCCGTGATCACCGAGGCGGTGCGTAGCCGTGGCTGACCTGTCCGAGGAAACCCCGGTGTTCGTGATCTCGGTCGCCGCGCAACTGGCCGGGATGCACGCCCAGACGTTGCGTCAGTACGACCGGCTGGGGTTGGTCTCACCCGGTCGTACCCCTGGTGGTGGTCGGCGCTACAGCGCGCGTGACATCGCCCGGCTGCAGGCGGTCGCCCGGCTGTCGCACGAGGAGGGGATCAACCTCGCCGGGATCAAGCGGATCATCGAGCTGGAGTCGGCCGTCACCCAACTGCAGCACCAGCTGCAAGATCTGGCCCAGGGGCTCGAGCGGTCCGAACAACTCCGGCTCTCGGCCGAGGCAGCGGTGCACGCGTCCTACCGGCGTGACCTGGTGCCGGTCAACCAGCAGCAGATGCTGGTCTTTCGCCCGCGCGCGCAGCGATAGGGCAGTCTCAGACCCGAATGACCACGGGTCCGCCGACCATCTCGATGGCATCGAAGTCGTCGTCCTGATTGACCACATCCATGCCGTTCGAACTGGTCACCGCCGCGATCCACAGATCGTTGACCTTTGCTCTGCGTCCTTCCTCGGCCAACCGGATTCGTAACATCGCCCAATGCCGGGCCGCCTCAGCGGTGACCGGTAGTGCCTCAACGGCTGAGATGGCGTCAAGGGTCGCCAGCCGTCGTGCGCGAGTCACCGTGTCTGTGGCGACGAGGACCCCTGCGTGGAGTTCGGCCAGAGTCACGACGCTGACCGCGGTCTGCTCCGGCAGCGCCTCAATCCGCAGCGGCCGTCCGCTCTCCTGCGCGATCAGAACGCTGGTGTCCGGCTGCCCTGGTCGCGTCACTCGTGGCACCCGGCCGCCAGGCAGCCGGGAGGGAGTTCTGCAGCGCTTGACGGCGCTATCGACCGAGGACGGCAAGTTTCTGCGCAGTGTCGGTCATCGGAGCGGCGGTGTAGACGACAACGTGCAGATCGGGATTGTCCGATGGTGCGAGGCGATGGTGTTCGAGCAGCAACTCACCGACTTGCGGATGGTGGAAGCGCCGTTCGCGCGAGGTGAAGTGCTCCACGTCGTGACTGGCCCAGCCGCGACGGAAGGGTTCGCTCATCGACTGAAGGTCATGGATGAGCTTCGCAAACGTTGGTTCGTGCACGCGCGAGCCGGCTTCGGCCCGGAACTGGGTCAGGAAGCGCCGGCTGTCGGTCGTCCAGTCGGCCAGCAAGTCGCGTACGTACGGGTCGGTAAAGACCAGCCAGAGCAGGTTGCGCTGGCCGAGCGGGGTGCTGGCCACGTTGGGGTACAGGTTCTCGTACGCTCGGTTCCACCCGACGATCGACCAGTTATGGGTGATGGCGTACGCCGGAAAGATCCCCAGGGCGTCCAGCAGCCGTTGGCCGTGCTGCGGAAACGTGACCCTCGACTGGTTGAGCGCCGGCTCGGCTGCATGACCGGTCAAACGCAGGACGTAGTCGTGCTCGGCCGGCGACATCTGCAGCGTCCGGGCCAGGGCATCCATCACCTGGCGGGAGGGCTTGATGTCGCGGCCCTGTTCGAGCCAGGTGTACCACGTCAGGCTGACTCCGGAGCGGACCGAGACCTCCTCACGGCGCAGTCCGGGCGTGCGCCGCTGCCCGCTCACCGCAAGGCCGAGCGACTCGGGGGTGATGTGTCGCCGGCGCGTCCTCAGAAAGTCCGCGAGTTCGGCTTTGGCGGGTACGACGGTGCTCACGAAACCCCCTCGAACTGCTGCCCGGAAGCCTAGAGCGACGAACGCGGCTCCGGGTAGTAGTGCCGGTACCAGCATCAACAGCATCCTTGTCGGTCGCCGCCTGCGGCCGCACCCTGTGGCACGTGAGAGCCAGCAGCTCCGGCACCTCCAGCAGCGCAACCGGAGGTGAGGTTGTCGACGCCCGGCCGCGAAGCCGGGCGGTGACCGAAGGGCCCGAGACCGTTGCCTCGCGAGGCATGTTGCGAGCGATCGGCTTGGATGACGCGGATCTGGGCAAGCCCCAGATCGGGGTGGCATCCAGCTGGAACGAGATCACCCCGTGCAATCTCAACCTCGATCGACTTGCCCGAGCGGTGAAGGAGGGCGTGCACGCCGCCGGTGGTTATCCGCTGCAATTCGGCACGATCTCGGTCAGCGACGGCATCTCGATGGGGCATGTCGGGATGCACTACTGTACGAGTTCGGCTGATGGTTGACGTTTGGCCTTCGGTTGATGGGTGACGCTGTTGCGGCTGATGGTTGACAGCTACTTCGGTTGATCCTTGACGCTCCCTTCTATGAGGGAGTTGAGCGTGGCTG
>JAABUS010003090.1_pt1 | contig 28395 bp, 22 predicted proteins | sample 5560161 | NCBI WGS metagenome assembly JAABUS01 (sample SAMN10711885, study PRJNA513376) | rock metagenome | isolation source: Antarctica rocks | place: Antarctica: Victoria Land, Trio Nunatak nord | collected 2016-01-04
GAACTGCGTCGAATTGAGATCTCTTGACTCTTCTGACTTCTATTCAGAACATAGAATCAAAAGATTCGTAGTCGACATCACGTACAGATGAATCTCGTTGTTGACTCATGAAATAAAGATAGAAAATATATACAACATGAATAAAAAGAGATTCATGCAGAGAGTTATTGCTAAGCTTTAAGTTATGATTTTCAAGTAAAAAAAAAGAAAACTCATATAATTTAATGTAATAATCAAGAGTAAGTCTCATTAATTAAATATATTTTTATAAATAAAAGTGTCAGAATCGTGCCTAAATGATACAATCAATGAAGATCAGAGTTGATAGTGCTTAATCTTTAAAGATAATTATAACTGAATATTAAGAATACAGAAGAAAATGAGTACAAAAGCTTCTATTTAAGTAATATTCAGAGACTGCGCTAAGCTTGAAGAAAATGTGTTTGTGACATGAATAGAATGTGATGTAGAAAGAAAAATGATGTTAAACAAAGAGATGTTGAGAAAAGAAAATAGAGACTGAATCAGATCTGAGTCAGAGACACTGACTAGCTCTAATCAATACGTAGAATACTCGCTAGCGTTCACTGTGAATTGATTAAAGCTTCAGCCTTATTCAGTCTTGATACACTTGTAACATTATTTTCTTCTTCGAAAATTCATGTTTGCATGAATGTAACTCATTTGCTTGCTTTCTTATTGAATTAGTTCAATACTAGCGTGACTTTCTTGAATATAACATATGAAATTCGTTCAAAACTTTCTTGAAGTCATCGAATTCATCTTTATTGACATAGTATCATTCATCGTTTCTATCTAAATCTTTTCATTTAATCTTATACTATATTCAATCTTGATAACGTCTGAAATTTAGAATGTCATTTATCTTTTAATGTTTATCATTATTATCATCAATAATGATGAGTCTGAAGAATTTTGCATGCTATTCTGATAGAAAATCTTCTGAATACGATTGCAGTAGCTTCAAGCTGAACATCAAATGCAGATGCTTCATGCTGATTGATAAACAAAGATGATAAAAGATCTTCGCTTTGACAGTGATTTGATACAATTCTAGTTGTTTATCTTTCAAATCTTTGCATGATCTCATGATTTTAACGTTTCTGAAGAATAGTCAAACTCAGTCATCTATCTTATAAATGACATCTCGTCTATGTTTATTGATTTGTGCTTCAATGATCAGTTTCGTCTTTTTTAATTGTTGATGATCAAAGCTCAGTAACTCTTTTATTTGAATGACAATATCATCTGCTTTTCTAGCTTTCAATCGTTCACAGATGATTTCATAGTCAGTTGTATCTGAATTGAAACTCATTCAAGAGTGAAAATCTTTATTGAAGTAGAAAGAAATCATTGAGATGATTGAGAAGATATTGAAATTGTTGCTGAATTTCATCATAAATATTCATTTAATTCAGTCGTTCTGCATATAATTGCAGTAAATTCTAAGTTTGCATTCAACGTCTTGATTGACTCATTTTGTCTGATCATCAATCTTCAAATGATAGATTATGAATAAATTAGCTGTAATTCTCAGTCACTTGCAAAGATTCTTTCACATAGTTGATATGAATTGAAAGTCTCTGTTCAAAACAATAGAACTGAGTAGATCATGCAGTTGATAGACGTTTCATAGCATGATTCAAATCATTTCTTCAACTGAGATGTCATTGTCTTTTCAATGACAGAAAACATAGTGATGTTCTTTGATGAGATGACATATGATTATGCAAATGATATTATAGTCTTCTGACAAGAATAGTTCAGTGATAAAGTTCATAGCTATATCTTTTCAGCATTCTTGTGAAATGAGTAGAGAATGATGAAGTTCATTGATGCTATCTTTAAAGACTTTGCTTCGCTGACAGACATGATAGTTTTGAATGTACTGTCTGACTGTGACTTGATGATCTGATCAATAGTAAAATCATTGAATTAGATCAATAATTCATTTATTGTCAAAGTGAGAAATTGAGAGCTGATCATGAATTTTCTGTAGCAGTTTTGTATGCATATTCTCAAGAACTCACAGTAAGTCTTTTCTAAAGAAAACACTGTCAATGATTTTGCAGTTCTTTAATTTAGTGATATGAAATTTGAGCTTATTCTCATTCATAGCTTGTTTATATTCATCGCAGAGCTCATTCATTTGATTGATCATATGCATTCACTGATAGAGATTTGCTTTCAATTCAACGAGTAGAACATTGACTTTATTGAGAGTCAGAATAGTCTGAAAATGATCTTCAAGTTGTTGAGCTGATTCAAAGATGTTTGCTAGAGACATTCAAGTTAAAGCATCAACTTTAATATTCATTTTGTCTGATCTAAAAATGATCTGAAAGTTAAACTTCAACAGAATGTTCAGATAGTTGACTTGTCATCGACTCAACTGTTTATTTTTCATGAAGATCTTTAAAGCTTAATGATTGATGAATATTTGAATGAGTAGTTCAGTGCATTTCAGCTTAAGTCATCAATGTTCAAAGCATCAAATGATGATCAGCAATTTCTTGTCATAGATATGATAATTGATTTCAGCAAATATCATGCTTTTGCTGTAAAAGATCATCGAGTGAAAAACTTTCTCATCATCATACTGAGATAGTATTTCATCTTTTACATAGTTCAAAGCATCAATCTTCAGAATAGCTTGTCATTTAAGATCAAAGTGACGTAGTACTGAAGTTGAACTGACTTGTTTCTTTAGATTGTCAAAGACTTAAATGCAAACTTTATTTCAAACAAAAGATGTGTTTTTTCTAGTTAGCTGAGTGAATGATCTGACTAGCTTCAAGAAGTTCTTAATGAAACAATGATAGAAGTTAACAAATTTCACGAAGCTCTGAATTTCTTTTAGATTTGTCAAAGTGATTCAGCTGACTATGACTGTCACTTTACTAAGATTCATACGAAGATTTAGTTCTGATATGATAATTTCTAGAAAGACAGTCTTTTCTACATTGAATTTGCACTTTCGAATATTTATTTGCAGTTCAGCTTCACGTAGTCAACTCAATACTAGTTTGACGTGATCTTTATGTTTCTTTCTCATTTTGCTATAGATGAGAATGTCATTTAGATAGACTTGACAAAAGTCGTTTAGAAAGTCTCATAAAACATCATTTATATATTGCTGAAAGAAGATCAATTCATTAATCAGTTTGAATGATAACATCTTGTATTTATATGCTTTTAAAGCAGTGATAAAAGTGATGTAATTTTTGTTATCAAAGTGCATTTGCAATTTGTTGAATGCTGATATGATGTTCAATTTAGTCAGATGCTTGCAACTCATTATTTTATCAATGATCTCATTTATCAGCAATAAAGAATATTTATTTCTTTTGAAAATGACATTTAGCTTTTGATAGTTCACACAGAATTAAAGATCTTCATTTGCTTTAAGAGCGAATAAAACAGAGAAGAAATAGAGAGTCTGACTAAAAGTGATAAATTTCTTCAACAGATTCTCGTTTAAGTACTTCTTTACTTTCAGAAGTTTGACAGAAAACATTTGATAAACTTAACAGTAAGAAAACATTGAATCATTGATGAGTTCAATTTTATGATCATAGAAGCGATGAGAAGATAGTTTATTCAATTGAGCTCGATCAAAAACATTTAGAAACTCATGATATTTCAATGACAGTTTCGCTTTAATATCTTTTAAATTCTAAGTCATTTCATTGATTGAAGAGATGTTTAAAGCGTTCAAATCGCACTGAGTATTGTACGTAATTTTTCTATTAATGTTCATCATGAATAAAGCAAAGACTTTGATCTTGTTTTTCTTTGAATGATTTAACAATATTTTGAATGAAGCTGTGTTTATGCTTTGAATCGAGAATGACTTTTTCTGAACAGTAATTGAAATGAGTCGTTTGAGCATCATAGAAATCTTAGTCTGAGTGATTGAAGAGAACAAAGTTGATCGCAGTCAACTTGAGTGCTTTGAATTGAGCAAGATTGAAAAAATCGAAATAGAAGTATTTAATTGATTTGAAAAAACAATGACGTCATTTCGCATATTCAGTAATATTTCGTTTTTATTCATTCAGAGCTTATTCAATATGACTTCATGATGATCAATATCAACTATCAACATTGATACAGTCAATTTCTTATGACTTTCAATGATGAGATTGAGTAGTATTTTATGAGTGATGATCTTCTTAAATATCTTCTCATCATAATCTTTTATTAACTTCTCTTTTGTCAGTGATATAGATTGAATTTTCAGTTTCTTGCATACTTTATTGACTAGATTAGAATGTATGATCATGTAAATGACTGAATCACTGTTTATTAAAAAACAAAGGCTGAAAGATTGATTCTGAAAGATGAGATGAGTATCAATTAGAAATGACTTTTCAAAGTAATTCTCTTCTGATAGAATTTCGTCTAGTTTGCACAAAGATATAATCTTTATCTCTTTGATGACTTTTAAAAAGATGACTAGTTTTTTGAATTGAAATTCAAATTGAAATTGAATTCAAAATGATCATATTCATTGTTCACTGCATTGATTCTAGTAGATTGATCAGAGCACTTCTTAGAGCTATGATCTGATTTATGACATATGAAACAGATTTTAACTAAAACATCTGCTTCTTTGACGCTAGTTAAAATCGCGTCACACGACTTTAGATGATCAGATTTTGAATGATCAACTGATTGAGTAACAACAGCTTTATAAAAGATGATTTTTAACAGATCATCAACATGTTTAATGAGATTGACTTTGTTCTTGATTTCTTAAATGACTCGCTGATTATTATTCAAATGAATCAGATAGAAATGAATCTCTTTAAGAGAATCAGATTGAACTAATTGATCTATTCAAATGAATTGAAGACGAGAATTTATTTTATCTTTCAGATCGATGATCAGTTGCTTTTCGTGATACTTCAGATAGAAAGATAATTGTTGAAACTGAGTGTAAAACTTGCTGAACTTCTTTGATTCTTGAATCAAGTTGTAGTATTCTTTACGAAAGTTAACTTTCTTATTTGAATCATTGAACAACTCAGCTAGTTCTTTCAAAAGATCATCGATGATCTTATAAAGATTGACATAGTCATGTTCACGTCTAGATTGAATGATCTCAGCTGCATCATTGAATAATCTGAAATGTACATAGCTCAGTTTAACTCATTTATTAGAAAAGAGATCAACATTGATCTCTAGTTTATTCTGAAATTTTTCGTATCAGTTCTTTCAAGTAGAGTTCTTTTCATCAGTAAACAGCGAAGAATTCGATATTTTTTGAGATCTAGAACGCTCAGAGTAGATGAAATCAGAAGAAGTGTTTTCTTTAGCTTGAAGTTTAGTTTTCAACTCTTTGATTTCATCTTCTTGTTGTTTATCTAACTTGTAGAGTCGATCTGTTTCTTCATCAAGAGCTAGACTTCAAGTCTTTCAGATTTCGTAAAACATGAGAAATATTATCGTTTCAATGAATGATTCATCATCTTCATGAATAAATGATGTAGCACTTGATGATTTCGTTTGTGATTTCAATGAATCAGCATCAGAGATTTGAGAGAAACGATTTCGAAATTCTTCGAAACACTCTTCAGTAAGCAAATGACTAAGCATGATGAGATTTGTTTAAAAAGAGAGATTGAACGAATGACGATGCTCGATGATTGAAGAAGAAAGATGTATAGAATGATGTTTAATCTTCAACAAAGAAGATGAGATTTGTTTGTTGATTTGATTGATTTTCTAGCAAACAACGAAGATTCTTTATCATTGAATTTATTGATCGATTTGATTCTTGAGCAATTCACGAAGATTCTTAATCATGATTCTTGTAATCGAGTGAACTTTGCATACTTAATAAGTGATAAGTAGTCTAGCAATTCAAACAGTCTTGTTGTTGATTCTATTCAACTCTTTAGTGTTGTTCTATCTTTTGATTATTGTTGATCATCAGATAAATGAATTTCTTTAGACTCGTTCTGTCGAGATGAGTATGTTGAATGAGTAATGAGATTAGTATCATGTGATTAACGAATTCTTAATATAATGTCAGAATCATGTCTAGATGATACAATTGATGAAGATCAGAGTTGATAGTGCTTGATTTTTAGAAATAACTATAACTGAATATTAAGAATACAGAAGAAGATGAGTACAAAAGCTTCTATTTAAGTAATATTCAGAGACTGTGCTAAGCTCAAAGAGAATGTGTTTGTAACATGAGTAGAATATGATGTAGAAAGAAAGATTATGTTAAACAAAGAAATGTTGAAGAAAGAAAATAAAGACTAAGTCAGATCTGAGTTAGAGACACTGACTAACTCTAATCAATACGCAGAGTACTCGCTAGCGTTCACTGCGAATTGATTAAAGCTTCAGCCTTATTCAGTCTTGATACGCTTGTAACAAAAAGAATCTTAAAGTTATGAATTATCTTTAAAAATAAACTACAGCAAAAGATTTGATACAAAGTACTTAAAAAATTATATATTATGAATGTGTTAAGACTCAAATTCTAATTAATTCACAGTGAACGCTAGCAAGTTCACTGCGTATTGATTAAAGCTAGTTAACGAGCTAGTTGAGATTTGACTCAGATTTGACTCAGATATGACTCAATCTCTTTTTTCTTTCTCAACATCTTTTTTCTTCATTAACATCTTCTTTATCTACATCACATTCTTTCTGTATCACAACATGTTTTCTTTAAGTTTAACACAGTCTTTGAACATTACATAAATAAAAGTTCTTGTATCACTCTTCTTCTGTATTCTTAATATTCAGTTATAACTATTTCTAAAAATTAAGCATTATCAATCTCATTCTTCACTGATTGAATCATTTAAACATGATTTCAACATTATATTAAGAATTCATTAATCATATGATACAGATGTCATTATTCATTCAATATACTCATTTAAATAGAACAAGTTTAAAAATTTTTATTTATCTGATGATTGATGCAATCAAAAGACAGAACAACACTAGAAAATTTGATAGAATCAGTAATAAAGCACTTGAATTTCTAAACAACTTATCGCTTATTAAGTACGCAAAGTTCTCTCGATTACAAGAATCTATGATAAAGAATCTTCATGAATTGCTTAAGAATCAAATCGATCAATAGAATTAATGATAAAGAATCTTCATTGATTGCTAAAGAATCATCTCAAATCAACAAACAAAATCTTTCTTCTTTGAAGATTAAATGCTTAAACTATGATCTTATCTTTATTCTGTTGAGTATCACTCTTCGTTCAATTAACTAAACATTTATCATGATTCAATTATTCGTGAATGATTATTTTAAAGAATATCAAAGTTACTACTTTAAGACTTTTGATTCTTCTTCTGAACAATCTACTGAATCAGTTATTTATCTCACTTTTTTCTTAAGAATAATCATTTATTTTAGAATCAACTTTGTACGAAATTAATGTTAATTCATGTTGATATCAAAAATCTTCAACGAAGTATTTGATGCTTTTACTTTCTGAAATGTTAAGAACATCAAACAGCTAAAATGCTGAGTTGAAGATGATTCAAATCAATTTATGAAAGTTTTTAATGAGCTTTAAGTTCAATGAAATTTAAATATGAAAGTCTGTGATTTATTTAACAAGTTATTTAGTGATCAAGTATGAAAGACTTGCTACGAAGAGCTTAAGCAAGCTAAACAACAATCAGACAAAGTTAGTTTATGAATTCAAGATAAGAATTAAGAGTTAGAAGAAAAGCTTCAAGTGATTAAAGAGTTCACTTTTATCAATTTAATCTCAATTTATTTTAATAAATCTTATGCTCAGAAGATACTTAATTCTCTTCTGTTTACTGATGAAAAAGATTCAATCTGAGAGAATTGATATGCGAAAATTCAGAATAAGTTAAAGATAAACATCAATCTCTTTTTCAGCGAACAAGTTACTTTAAACTATGTACATTCTAGATTATTCAATGATGCAGCTTAAGTCACACAAACTAATGACTATGTTAATCTCTATGCATTTGCTGAGAATCTTCTGAAGAAACTTGCTCAGTTGTTCAATGACTCTGATAAAGAAGTCAATTTTCATTAGACTGATCATCAAGTTGAGTTTTGAGTTGACATTTTGAACTTGAATTAACATCAAGTCGAGTTGCTCACATTTTCAACTCAATTTAAGTCGAGTTGCTCATATTTTTAACTTGACGCGACTCGACTCGACTGAGAATTGAGTCAATTCAATTCAACTCATTAAAAACTTAAGCTTGACGTCAAGAGAGCTAAATATAGAAATTTTTCCGATTTTTTGCTTTTGCATTACCTTTTTGCATTACCTTTTTGATAAAGAGTCATGACGACAAACATGAAGACTATATGATAGAAAGTTATGAAGAGAAGTCATGATAGAAAGTCATGATAGAGAGCTATGACGGGAAAACATGAAGATCGTTTGATGAAAAGTCATGAAGAGAAATTATGAAGAAGAATCATAAAGGAAAATCATGAAGAAAAACATGAAGAAAAACATGAAGAGAAACATGAAGATCATTTGATAGAAAGCTTCAAGTCATGCTGAGAAAACATAAAGATCGTTTGACTTTGATAAAAAGTCATGACGGAAAAACATGATAGAAAGTTATGAAGAAGACTCATAAAGACTGTTTGATTAAGCTATTTACATCTGTTTAATATCTTGTCGAGTTGAGTCGAGTTTTCAAATCGAGTTGTTGAATCAAGCTTTTCAACTCGATTCAAGTTCTCGAGTTCAACTTTTCAACTCAACGCGACTTGAATTCAAAAATCTTTCAACTCAACTTAATACTTTTCAAGTTGAGTACTTGACTTGAACTCAAGTACTCAACTTGACGCGATCAGTCTAATTTTCATAGAGAATACTACAATTTGATTTAAGAAGCAAAAAAGTTTAACGAATTTAATACTCAGTTTCAGCAATTATCTTTTTATTTGAGTTATCATAAAAAGTAACTGATCATTGATTTAAAAGATAAAATAAATTCTCGTCTTCAATTTATTTGAATAAATCAATTAGTTCAATCTGATTCTCTCAAGAATATTAATTTCTATCTGATTCAACTGAACAATGATCAGCAAGTCATTCAATACATCAAGAATAAAGTTAACATCATTAAATAAATCATTTTTGTTGAAGAGATTTATACAATTTCTTATAAGAAGATTGAATCAACTAAATTCAATGAATCATTAAAGTTGTGCAACGCGATTTTAACTAGCATCAAAGATATAAATATACAAGCTGAAAATTACTTTCTTTGTCATAAATCAAATCATATTTTTAAGAAGTGTCTTAATTAACTCACTAAAATCAATGTTTTGAATGAAGATGAATATGATCATTCTGATTTCAAGTCAAATTCTGATTCAAAAAACTAGTCATTTCTTCAAAAGTCATTGAAGAAAAAAAGATTATTTCTTTGTGCAATCTAGATGAAATTCTATCGAAAGAGAATTACTTTGAAAAGTCTTTTTTAATTAATGCATTACTCATCTTTCAGAATTAATCTTTCAGTCTTTGATCTTTAATAAACAGTGATTTCATCATCTACACGCTGATACATACTAAACTAGTCAATAAAGTATATAAGAAACTTGAAATACAATTTATATTACTAGTTAAAGAGAAGTTAATATGAGACTATGATGGGAAAATATTTAAGAGAGTTATTACTCATAAAATTCTACCTAATCTCATGATTGAAAGTCATAAGAAACTGACTGTGCTCATGCTGATAACTGATATTGAGCATCATGAAGCTATACTAGTGTTAAGATCATGTCTAAATATTCAATCTAATCATGTCATGAATGAAATGTTTGATTCAATAAAGATAGCTATAACTAAGACTTTAAAAATACAGAAGAAAGAAGATATAAAAGATAAGAAGAACATGCTTTATATAGTAGTTACTCAGATTCAACGCTAGTCTTAAAGAGAATGTGTTGAAACATAAGAAAGATGTTGATTTGAAAAATGTTTCATTGATACAAAGAAATGTGTTTGTCATAAACATCTGTTAACTACTCATAACACAAAGAAGTGTGTTTATCTAAAAGATAATAGAAACTGATTAAAAGATGCTAGAAAAGAAAAAAGATGCTGAGTTATATTTAAGTCAAATCTGAGTCAAATTTAAGTCAAATCTCGACTAAATCTTGACTAGTTTTAATCAATACACAGTGAACTTACTAATGTTCACTGTAAATTGATTAGAATTTAATCTTTGACATTTTCATAACATTATTTTCTTCTTTGAAAATTCATGTTTGCATGAATAGAACAAATGAAACGCAAAATTTTTCACTGTTTTTCAATTTAGTATGATTTGTCTGAATAGAGCTTATGAAATTTAACTAGAACTTCTTTCAAGCTTTTAAATTCTTCTTTATTGACATAGTATCATTCATCATCTCAATCTAGTTTCATTCATTTGATCTTGTATTATATTTGATCTTGATAACGTTTAAAGTTTAAAATGTTATTTATCTTTCAATGATCATTGTCTTTGATTGTCAATGATTTAAAAGATTCTAAATGCTGTTTTGACAACAAGTCTTTGAAATAAGATCATAATAGCTTCAAGCTAAACATTAAATGTAGCTGCTTCAAGCTTATTAATAAATAAAGATGATAAAAGATTTCAACTTTGACAGTGATTTGATAAAGTTCTAGCTGTTTATCTTTCAAATATTTACACAATTTAATTATCTTTATGTTTCTAAAGAATAATTAAACAGTTAAACTCAGTCATTTACTTCATAAATGACGTCTCATTTATGTTTATTAATCTGAGCTTCAATGATCTGCTTCGTCTTTTTCAATTTCTGATGATCAAAGATAAGAAACTCTTTCATTCAAATGATAATATCATCTGCTTTTCTAGCTTCAAGATGTTCATAAGTTGTTTCATAGTTAGTTGAATTTGAATTAAAACTCATTCAAGAATAAAAATTCTTATTGAAGTAGAACAAAGTTATTGAGATGATTAAGAAAATATTGAAATTCTCGCTGAATTTCATCATAAAAAGTTATTTCACTTAGTTATTCTGCATGTAGTTACAGTAGATTCTTAATTCACGTTCAACATCTTAATTAACTTATTTTAATTGATTATTAATTTCAAAATTATAAACTGTTGATAAACTAACTGTAATCTTTAGTCACTTACAAAGACTTTGTCACATTGTTGATATGAATTGAAAGTCTTTATTTGAAACAATAGAACTAGATAAATCATAAAGTCAATAAATGTTTTATAGCATGATTCAAATCATTTTCTCGACTGAGATGTCTTCATCTTTTCAATGACAGAGAACATAGTGATGTTTCTTAATGAGATGATATATGATTGTGCAAATAATGTTGTATTCTTCTGATAGAAATAGTTTAGTGATGAAGTTCATAACAATATCTTTTTAGCATTTCTGTGAAATCGAAAGAGAATGATGAAGTTCATTGATACTATTTCTAAATATCTTACTTTGTTGATAAACATGACAGTTTTGAATGTAACATTTAATCATTGCTTGATGATCTGATCAATAGTAAAAACATTGAACTAAATTAAAAGTTTTTCAATTGTCAGAGTAAAAGATGAAGACTGATCATGAATTTTCTTTAGCAATTTCATATGCATATTTTCAGAAACTCACAGTAAATCTTTTCTGAACAGAATGTCATCAATGATCTTGCAATGCTTCAATTCAGTGCTATGTAGCTTCAGCTTGTTTTTACTTATAGCTTGTTTATATTCATTGCAAAGCTCATTCATCTTGTTGACATCTTTTACTCACTAATAGAAATCAACTTCAGATTCAATAACTAGAATATTTATTTTATTAAATGTTAAAATGATTTGATAGCAATCTTCAGTACGCTAAGTTGATTTAAAAACCTTAATCAAAGACATTTTAATTAAAGCATTGACTTTAATGTTCATTTTATTTGATTGAAAAATGATCTGAAAGTTAAACTTGAATAGAATGTTTAGATAATTGACTTGACGTCAAGTTAACTATTCATTTTTCATGAAGATCTTTAAAGTCTGATGATTGATGAACATCTGAATGAGCAGCTCTGTGCATTTTAGCTTGACTCTTCAGTGTTCAAAGCAACGAATAAAAGCTAGTAATTTCTCATTATAGATGTGATAATTGCATTTGACAGAAATCATGCTTTTGCTGTAGATGATCATCAAGTGAAGAACTTTCTCATCATCATACTGTGATAGAATTTCATCTTTGACGTAGTCAGATGCATTGATTTCTAGAATAGTCTGTTATTTTGAATTGAAATGTCATAGAACTAAGATTGAGCTGACTTGTTTCTTTAAATCATTAAAAGCTTGCACACAAACTTCATTTTAAACAAAAGACGTGTTTTTCTAGTCAGCTGAGTGAATAATTTGATTGACTTCAAGAAGTTCTTAATGAAATGATGATAGAAGTTAAAAAATCTCATGAAGTTTTGAACTTCTTTTAAATTGATCAACGTAGTTCAGTTGACTATGACTTTCACTTTGATAAAATTCATACGAAAATCTTGTTCTGAAATTATGACTTTTAAAAAGACAGTTTCTTCTACGTTGAATTCGCACTTTTGAATATCTACTTGTAAATCAGCTTCTCGTAGACAATTTAATATCATTTTGACATGTTGTTTATGTTCTTATTGAGTTTTGCTGTAAATTAGAATGTCATCTAGATAAACTTGACAAAAGTCGTTTAGAAAGTCTCATAAAACATCATTCATATACGATTGAAACGAGACAGAATCATTAATAAGTTCAAAAAATAACATCTTTGATTTATACACTTTTAACGCGATGATAAAGATAGTGTAGTTCTCACTATCAGAATGCATTTGCAGTTTGTTAAAAGTTGAAATGATATTTAATGTTACGAGTGTATTAGAACTGAACAAGATTGAAGCTTTAATCAATTTGCAATGAACGCTAGCAAGTTCTTTGCATAATGATTAAAACTAGTTGAAATCTGATCTGAATTTGACTCAGATTTGACTCAGATATGACTCAGCATCTTTTCTCTTTTCTAGCATCTTCTAATCAGCTTCTATTATCTTCTATGATAAACACACTTCTTTATGTTATGAGTAGTTGACAAATGTTTATGATAAACACATTTCTTTGTGTCACAAACATCTTTCAAACCAACATTTTTCTTATGTTTCAACACGTTCTCTTTGAGACTAACGTCAATCTAAGTAACTACTATATAAAGCATGTTCTTCTTGCTTTTTGTATCTTCTTTCTTCTGTATTCTTAAAGTCTGAGTTATAATTATCTTTATAAATCAAACATTCTAGTCACGCATGCACTCTGATTAGTTTCTAGACATGATTTCAACATTACTTTAAAAATTTATTAATCACATGATACTGATTTCATTATTCATTCAAGTTCACTTGATTGATAACAAGATAAATATAAAGAAATTTGTGTATCTAATAATCAACAACATCAAAAGATAGAACAACATCAAGAGATCAATAGAATCAACAAAAACATACAATTATATGATTGCTAAAGAATCTATCACTCAGTCAGTAGCATCAATTCAAATCAATTAATAGAATTAATGATAAAGAATTTTCGTTGATTGCTTGAGAATCACAAAAAATCTCTTCAAATCAGCAATACTTTTCTTTGAAGACTAAACACTTTAACAAATGATCTCACTACATACTATTGAGCATCATTCTTCACTCAATCATCAACTCTTCGCTATGAATCAATCATCTGTGAACAATTTCTTCAAGAATAATCAAAGTTCTATTTCTTCTGACACTACAGATTCAATCATTTATTCTGAACTATTATCTTGCATATCAAAATATCTTAGAATCGATGTCATATGAAAACATTGATACTCTTTGTCTCATTCTCAGACTCTTAATGAATCTTATGAAGCTTCTACTTTATGAGATATAAAAAATGTAAAGCAGCTACAATATTGAGTTGAACAAGATTCAGAAGTTTTTCTAGAAGATTTAAACAGTCTTCAAACTCAACGAGATTTAAATGTGAAAGCTTGTGAGTTATTTGACAAGATATCAAGTGAACAAATATGAAAGACTCATTTCGAGAAAATGAATAAAGTTAAAGAACACTCAAATCAATTAAATCAGATGTTTTGAAATCAAGTGACTGAATTGCAACATCAACTGTGATCATTTAAAGAAGTCACTTCTTTCTCTTCTACTCTGTTCAATTTCTTCAAGCAATCTCAAAAGCTTTTAAATTCATCTTTGTTTACTGATGAAAAAGAATTTATCTGAGATGATTGACAAGAAAAGATTCATGACAAGCTAAAAATCAACGTCGATCATTTCAATATCAATAGAACTATTCTGATCTACGTTCACTTCAGAATCAAAGAAGACGCAGTCAAAGCTATTTTAGCTCAATGTTAACAAGATTTATTGAATCTTTATATCACAGTCAATGATCTGTTAAACGAACTTGCTCAGCTTTATGATGATCTTGACAAAGAGATAAACTTTTGAAGAAAATATGCTAATCTCTCTTAAGAAAAGAGCAAATTCAACGACTTTTATTCAATGTTTCAACGTCTGTTCTTTTATCTAAAGTATCACGAAAAGCAATTGATCATTGATTTATAAAACAAGATAGTTTATTATCTTCGTACAGCTTGAAGTAGTCAATTGATTCAGTCAGAATCTCTGAATAAAATTCGTAGCTATCTGATTCATTTGAACAATGAGCATTGAATCATGAGTGACATTAAAGAAAAGAAATTTCTGAACAAAGTTAGAAAGTAAGTCATCTTTGCTGAGAAACGAGATTTATTGAATCTCTACAGAAAGATTGAAGTCACTACATTCGTTGATCATTCAAAGTTGCATGACGCGATTTTAACTAGCGTCAAAGACATTGATTTACAAGCTGAAATCTGTTTTATCTGTCACAAATCAGATCATTTCTCTAAAGAGTGCTTTGATTAAACTTCAAAAGTCAATGCATTAGAAAATGATGAGTTTAATCAATTTACATTGAACTTTGAGTCAAATTCTGATTCAAAAAACTAGTTATTTCTTTCAAAGTCATTAAAAAGATAGAAATCATATTTTTGTGCAGTCAAATCGAAGTTCTATTGAAAGAAAACTATTTTGAAAAGTTGTTTTTGATCAATGCTTCTCTTATCTCTCAGAGCAATTCTTTCAGTCTTTGCTCTTTGATAAATAGTGATTTCATCGTCTACACGCTGATACATGACAAGTTAGTTGATAAGATATGTCAGAAACTTGAAATACAATTTATATTGCTAGCAAAAAAGAAGTTAATATGAGACTATGATGAGAAGTTAGCTGAGAAGACTATTATTCATAAAATTCTACTCAATCTTACAATCAAAAGTCATAAGAAATTAACTATGTTAATGCTGATAACTGATATTGAACATCATGAAGCTATATTGAGCAAATTTTAAATGAACAAAAATGAAATATTATTGAACATGAGACATGATACTATCGTATTTTCTGATCAATTGAATATTTCTATTTCGATTTTTTCGATTTCATCAAATACAAAGCATTCAAGTTGATCGCGATCAACTTTGATCTCTTCAGCAGCTCACAGCAAGATCTCTAAGATGCTCAAGCACTCAGTTTCAATCATTCAGAAAAAGTCATTTTCAATTCAAAACATAGACATTGTCTCTTTTCAAGCACTAGTAAAATGAAAAAAGAAGAATCAGATTGAGATTTTTGCTATATTCATTGAAAACATCTGTTATGATTTTAGTCTTCGTCTATTCTTTCTAGCTTTAATCTGAGTTTTATTCTAATCAAGTTTAGTGAGCATTCAAGCTAGTAGTGATGTCATTAAAACTCTACATCATATGTGTAAGACGTCAACTCTTTTGAGTCTAGCACAGAGCTGAGAAGAACACATATAAGAACTTAAGTTCTTATCTGTATTATGACATACTTTTCTTTCTTAGCATTTATCTATTAGTTATATTACATTTCTATGACTCGCTTTAGATTGATTTCTAACAGTAGATAAATGCTAATCAACTACTCTGCTATCAACGTGTAGATGATACGAAATAATCTACTTCGTTTATTCAGAAAACTCGCAAGAGATTCTTTGAATTACTTTTATCAAAAAACACACAGACAAATTTACTCAAATTTATCAAACCAATCACTTAATCAAATCTATCTTATCTTTCTCACAATGATGCACGACTTTGAATCAGTCGAGTCACAAACAGCTCATCTGCTTAAAAGCATTGCTAATAGACGAGTTTTTCTTATTTCTTTCAATGCTTCAGTCGATGTTAAGAACGCTGATATCTCATGAAACATCAAGACAGAAGAACAGCTTTGTCAATGAGTTCACGATCAGTCAAACGAGATCATCAAGATGTTGAATGAGCTTAGATTTCAACAAGACATGACTTTGAAACTCAATGAGCAGTGAATCGTTGTTCAAGTTGAACATGACAAGAGATTGAATCAACTAGAGATCAAACAGATGATCATAAACACTCTAGAAGAGATAAACAAACACTATTGAGAAAAGATGTTGAATCTTAAGAATAAATTCAAAGAAGTATCACATTCAGTGAATCAGTCTTGATCTTGTCAATCTACTGAATCTCGAGTTTCTATGAAATCTTTATCTCGTCAATCTATCGAGAATCATACTCGACGTGAATCGTTCACTTTATTCAATAATGATCATCACAAGTCTTTCAAGTTTTCAAATTCATCTGTGTTCATCGACAAAGATGAATCAACATGAGATAGCTGAAGAATCAAGATAAACAACAAGCTTCAGACAAATGTTGATCACTTCGTTAATGAGACTATCTGCATTGTTTATGTGATATCTAGATTAAAAGATGATGCTGCTGAGTATATTTTCGCTTGACATCATTATGATGCTTTGCATTCTTACATCTTGATTTACAAGCTACTCAAGCATCTTGAAGAAATATACGATGAACTGAATAAGAATCGAAAGTGTCGTCATGAATACAACGCTTTGAGACAAGCAGACAAGTCTTTCAATGTCTTTTACTTCAACTTTATGAAGCTATTCAACTATCTCAAATACGACGATTGCATTCTGATGAACAATCTTCAGAATAAAATCAATAATCGCTTGCAAAACACTTTATCAGTCTGTTTAAAGAACTTTACTTCGCTCATTCGCTTAAGAATCTTTCTTCAAGATGTGAATAGTAAACAATGAGTCAATTATCAGCTTTGCAGCGAACGTTGCACTATCATCATCAAAGTCACTGTCGTACCTGATAAATGTGCTACTTCTCTGTCAGTAACAACTTTGATAATCAATTATGTTAAGCTGACTATCTTTTCTACTTCTGAGTCAGCGAGATCATCAATTATCTGCTACATCTGCAAGATCTTTGATCATTTGTTCAAGAATTGTTCTCAGCTGAACAAGATCAACACTTCTGCATCTCATGCATTCATCTCTCGTCTACATGAAATCATCATTTCGAAGAATAAAGAGAATGAGAAAATATCTTTTGAAAATAATGAGGCAAAAAACTAGAGACTTTCATCAAAGACGCGATGAAAAATGTGTTAATTTCTTCAATGATGAGCATGTCAGATAATTCTTTTGCTTCTGAATCTTTGACTACTGAATGTGTACTTTCTAGCAATGAAATTAGTTACTCATTGAAGTCATTGATTGACATTGAAGCTGCTGACTATTCGTTTATTGATGAAGTGATCGCGCAGATTGTTTATGATCAGTTGCAAATTGAGTTTCTGACTTTAATTAAAGCGAAGTCAATTCGAGAATTCGACGATCATTATGCTAAGAAACTCATTACTCATGTCATTTATTTGAATCTGACTGTTCAAGATCATACGATTGACACAGCTTCTATGTTGATTACTTGATTAAATCAACATCAAATGATTCTTGAAAAAACATGAATGAATAAAATTGATCTAGTAATTGATATGCAAATCGATTTTCTTCGATTTTCGAATTTCAACCCTACTAGTCAGAAATCGATTGTTCTATTCTCAAGTCATAAAACAATCACGAAACAAAAGAGCTTGACTTCTACTCATATACTAAGAAGATTGTTCACTTTCGTTACTTTTTAATTCAGTCAGAAATCACTCTCTTTTGATCAGTCAAAAGAAAAGTTTGTTAAATCAATTAAACAGTTAAAATCGCTTAAAGCAGTTTCGTCTAGCGTCAACTTTAAATCAACGTTCAGTCTGAAATCAGTCTATTTCAGTCTGAAATCAGCTTTCAGTTCAATCAACATAGCAATGATAGAGACAGCGACATATAAAATGTTAGTCAAACGATCAGACATCAAGATCTTTGCTGTTATTGTCTTGAAAATCGATTGACTTATAACTACAGTTGAAAACAAGTCTGAAGAAGTGAATCTGCATGAGCTTTTTCACACTGAAGCTCTCAAGCAAGTCAAGGTCAAGCTTTTCTCTGAATATCATGACTATCTAGATGTTTTCGATCGAGCAATAATTGATCAGCTATCATCTCATCATATCTACGATCACAAGATCGAGTTGATCAATGAGAGAATGTCTTCGCGAAGCAGACTATATCAGATGTTTGATCACAAGCTTCAGAAGATAAAGAAGTATCTGATCAAACATCTGAATAAAGAAATCGTTTTCTTCAGCTTTGCATCATATGTCTCGCTCATCTTGTTCGCTGAAAAGAAAGATGAAAGTCTGCGTTTCTGCATTGACTACAGAAAGCTCAATGCTTTGATTAAACGAAATCACTATTCTTTGCTCTTAATAGACGAGACTCTCACTCGTATACAAGAAAGCAAATATCTGACTCGATTAAACATCATTGTCGCGTTCAATAAACTGCAAATGCATTCAGATAGCGAAGATTTGACTATCTTTATCATCTTCTTCGACTCATACAAATATCATGTAATGTTCTTCAAATTAATCAACGAATCAACGTTTTATTAACACTATATGAACGACGTGCTATTTGAATATCTTCATCAGTTTTGTCAGATTTATCTAGATGATATTATCATTTACAGCATGATCTTGAAGAAACATAAGCAACATGTACGATTGATCTTGAATAAACTACGAGAAGCTGATTTACAGATAAACATCAATAAATGCAAGTTTCATGTTCAGAAAATCATCTTTTTAGAACTTTTGATGTCAATCGAGAGACTTAAGATGAATTTACGAAAGATATAAGCAGTAGTAAATTGATTTATTCTCAATAATCTCACTCAAATTCAGTCATTCATTGACTTCTGCAACTTTTATCGACGCTTTATCAAGAACTTTTCGAAGATTGTTCATTCAATGATTCAACTTACTCAAAAGAAGATCATATTTGAATGAAACAAAGTCTGTCAAACTGCATTCAATCACATGAAGAGATGTATGACTGAGACTTTTATACTTCGTCACTTTGATCAGACTTGCGATTTCATTCTTGAAATTAATTCATTCAACTACGTCAATGATGAAGTTCTGTCTCAATATGATGATGAAAATGTTCTACATTCAATTGTCTTCTATAACAAGAACATGTCTTCTGCTGAATGCAACTACAAGATATATGATAAGAAACTGCTGATCATAATTCAAGCTTTTGAACATTGATGACTTGAACTGAAGCTAATCAACATTTCTATCAAGATTTTCATCGATCATTAAGCGCTCACTTCATTGATGAAAGACAAGAAGCTGAGTTGATGACAGATACGTTGAATTCAGAAGCTAGCTGACTTCAACTTCAAGATAATATATCGATCTGATAAATAGAACATTAAGATCAATGCATTAACTCGTCAAGCTGACTTCGTGCTTAAAGATCTCGATGATGAACGCATTTGATATCAAAGAACTACTATTTTGACATTGAATCAAATGAAGATTGCTGATCTAAAGAAGAATAACAATCAATCAATTTATAAACAAGTTCTTGATGCAAATGAAATTGATGAGAATTGTACATTACTTCGCGAAGCAATAGCAAGAAACGAAGCACAATATAAAGATATCAAATTGAAGAATTGTTGAACTCAGAATGAAATCTTGTTTCATGATAGTCAGCTATGAGTCTCATTCAATGAACTTCTACAAATGAATCTGATTTGTGAAGAACATGATCAGTCGTTGATTGATCATTCTGAAATTCTTAGAACAGTAAAGATCATAAAGCGAAATTACTATTGATCTTCTATGCGAAAAACGATAGATCAATATATTCAAAACTGCTATGTATGTCAACATTCAAAGACATCAAGAAATAAATCAAATGACTTGCTTCAACCTTTATTTATATTTGAACAGCGATGACAGAACATAGTCATGAACTTCATTATTAATCTATTTGATTCGTACGACTACAACGCTATTCTGACTGTCATTTGCAGATTGTTGAAAGAAAGACATTATATTTCTTGCATCATTAATGATGAAGATATCACAGTTGAAAAGACAGCTGAAATGTTGCTTCAATAAGTATATTTAACTCATGATTTATCAAGCTTCATTGTATTCGATTAAAATTCTCAGTTCATCTTCATTCTTTGAAAGTTTCTTTGCAAACGACTGAGCATTTCTCTTTGATTGTTCATCATTTATCACTTTCAGATCGACGATTAAAGCGAACAAGTCAATCAGAATGTCGAGCGATATCTTTGTTTCTTCTGTTTATACATGCAGAACGACTGATTCAAGTGATTACTCATGATCAAGTTTGTCAACAATAATGTCTTGTCTTCAGTCATTTTCTTGATTTTCTTCTTCATGAACAAGAGCTTTCACTCTCATATGAGCTTTGACTCTGACATCATCGAGTATGAAAGCACTCGCGAACGTCTGCAGATTGCTTGAGTCGAAGATATATTCAATCACATGAATAAGATACTGATCTTCGCTCGCGAAGCTCTGATTAAAACACGAGAGCAAATGATGAATCAGACTAACAAGCATAGAAAGAAGATCAATTATGAAATTGAATCAAAGATGTTTCTGAATAAACAAAACATTGTTACAGCGAGATCTTTCAAAAAATTGAATGACAAGATGCTCAACTCATTTCAGATCACTGATTCTGTTGACTCATTTTATAAGTTGAAACTATCAGAGACTATGCGTATACATGATGTATTTCATTCAGAACTTTTTCGTTCTGTCGTTGATGACTCTCTGTCTGATCAAAAGAATGAATCTTCGAAGTTAATAGTAATAAACAATGAAGACGAATGAAAAATCAATGATATACTGAACTCTTGATGCTATAGAAGATGACTTCAATATAAAGTCAAATGAAATGACTATGACAACGATCTCAACTGATATAACGCTGATGACGACAAGTTTATGAATGCTCAAGAGATGATTGATGAATTTCATATCAAATATTCAAGAAAAGCGCGTTAGAAAAAACATTCATGTGAACATGAATAGTCAAGAGAAAGAGTAATGTTACGATTCTAGTCTTCATTTATTCTTTCTAGTTCTAATCTGAGTTTCATTCTAATCAAGTTTAGTGAGCATTCAAGCTAGTAGTGATGTCATTGAAACTCTGCATTATATGTGTAAGATGTCAATTCTTTTGAGTCTAGCACAGAGCTGAGAAGAATACATATAAGAACTTAAGTTCTTACCTGTATCATGACATACTTTTCTTTCTTAGCATTTATCTATTAGTTATATTACACTTCTATGACTCGCTTTAGACCGATCTCTAACAACATCAATAGAAAAATCATCTACAATACTTAATGCAAACTAAATGTCATAAACATTTTCTCAGTTGATGAAACAACTCAGAATCTAAAGAATGTTAAAGTCAAGCTATCATCAAAGTATCAAGATTTTCTAGATGTCTTTGATTGAGCTCAAGCAGACAAGCTATCGTCTCATCATTTGTATGATCATAAGATAAAGCTTACTAGTGATGTAACATCACTTCACTGTTAAGCATATTGAATGTTTCTCTACAAGCTTCAGAAAGTAAAGAAATATTTGAACAAGAATCTTTTCAAAGAATTTATAACTTCTAGCAAAGCTTTGTATTTCTCACTCGTTCTGTTCATCTTAAAGGCAAATGAAGATTTACGATTTTGCATTGATTATTGAAAGCTCAATGCTATTATTAAAAGAAATCGTTATTCTTTATTGCTCATAAATGAGATAATCAACAAAATAGTTGATTGCAAGCATCTGACTCAATTAAATATCATTTTGACTTTCAACAAACTGCGAATGCATTCTGATAGTGAGAACTACACTATCTTTATCATCGCTTTAGAAGCATACAAATCAAAGATGCTATCTTTCTGTTACAATTTTAGTCTTCATTTATTCTACGACTAGTCTTCGTCTTAATTTCATTCTAATTGAGTCTAGCAAGAATCTGAGCTAGATGTGATGTCATCAAATCTTTGCGTTTATATGTGTAAAGCATCAACTCTTTCAAGTCTAGCACAGAGCTGAGAAATGCACATATAAGAATCAAGTTCTTTTCTGTAGCTACTTTTCTTTCTTAGCATTTATTTATTAGTTATATTACATCTTTATGACTCGCTCTAGATCGATTTCTAACAGTAGATAAATGCTAATCAACTACTTTGCTATTGACGTGTAGATGATACGAAATAACCTACTTCGTTTATTCAGAAAATTCATAAGAAATTCTTTGAATTACTTTCATTAAATTTATTCAAATTTATCAAATCATTCATCTTTACAACAAATCTATTTATCTTTCTTGCAATGACACGCAACTTTGAATCAGTCGAGTCATAAACAGCTCATCTGCTTAAAAGCACTGCTAGCAAACGCATTTTCATTATTTCTTTCAATGTTTCAGCTGAATCTCAGAATGTCACTATCTCATGAGACATTAACATGAGTCAACAACTTCGTCAATGAGCTCATGATCAGTTGAATGAGATTATCAAGATGTTGATTGAGTTAAGAGATCAACGAAACATGACTTTGAAACTGAATAAGCAGTGAATCGATTTACAAGTCGAGCATATCAAGAAACTGAATGAGCTAGAAGTTAATCAAACGACAATAAACATTCAGAAAGAGATTATCACTCGACTACAAGTGAAAGTATTGAATTTTAAAAAGAAGCTTAAAGAAGCAAAGTGTTCTGTCATCAATGATCTTCTTTCTCATCAACTCACTGAGTTCGCTGAGTCTCAAACTATCTTGAAACAACAAGATATTGAGTCACGAGCTTCTATCAAGAATCTTTCTCAACGAGAGTTATTCATCTTACTCAACAGTGATCATCACAAGTTCTACAAGTTTTTGAAGTCATTTATCTTTATTGATAAAGATGTTAAATCAACATGAAACAGCTGAAGAATCAAGATTGATGACAAGCTTAAAGCAAATGCAGATCACTTTCATACTGAAAATATCTGTATTATCTATGTGATATCTCGACTAGAAGATGATGCAGCGAAACAAATCTTCACTTGACGTTGTCATGATGCATCTTACTCATACATCTCAATTTACAAGCTATTCAAGCATCTGAAGTCATTTTACGATGATCAGAATAAGAATTGAAAGTGTCGTTGCAAGTACAACGCTCTGAAACAGTTGAACAAGTCTTTCAACGTCTTCTACTTTGAATTCATGAAGTTATTCAACTATCTAGACTACAAGAATTGCACATTGATGAATGATCTTTAGAATAAAATCAACAATCGCTTGCAAGATGCTCTATTGATTTGTTTGAAAGATTTTACCACTTTACATTGTCTCAAGAGCTTTCTTCAGAATGTGAATAATAAACAGCGAGTCAATTATCAGCTTTGAAGTGAATGTTGTACAATCATCATCAAAGTCATCATTACATCTGAAAAGCGCGCTACTTCTCTGTCAGCAGTGACAACTTCAATAATCAAATATATCAAGTTGACTATCTTTTCTACATCTGAGTCAGTCAGATCATCTATCATTTGCTATATTTGCAAGATCTCAGATCACTTATTCAAGAACTGCTTTCAGAACAAGATCAACACTTCAACATCTTATGTTTTCATTCTTCGTCTACATGAAATCATCATTTTGAAGAATAAAGAAAATGAGAAAATGACTTTCTTCTTTGAGAATAGCGAGGCAAAAAACTAGAGACTTTCATCAAAGACGTGATGAAAGATGTGTTAATTTCTTTAATGATGAGCATATCAGATGATTCTTTTGCTTCTGAATCTTTGACTACTGAATGTATATTATCTAGCAATAAAATTAGTTACTCATTGAAGTCATTGATTGACATTAAAGCTGCTGACTATTCGTTTATTGATGAAGTAATCGCGCAGATTGTTTATGATCAGTTGCAAATTGAGTTTCTGACTTTGATCAAAGCAAAATCAATACGAGAATTCAACAATTATTATGCAAAAAAGCTCATTACTCATGTCATTTATTTGAATCTGACTGTTCAGAATCATACGATTGAAATCGCTTCTATGTTGATCACTCAATTAAATCAACATCGAATGATTCTTGAAAAAACATGAATGAACAAGATTAATCTAGTAATAGATATGCAAATCAATTCTCTTCAATTTTCAAATTTCAATTCTTTTATTTCGAAATCGATTGTTTTATTCTTAAGTCATAAAACAATCTTGAAACAGAAAAGCTTGACTTCTACTCATATTTTGAAGAGATCTACTATCTTTGTTACACTTTCTTTCAGTCAGTTCAAAGAGAAGTCAGTTGAACAGTCAAAATCGCTTGACGCAGTTTTGTTTAGCATCAACTTTAAATCAACGTTCAGTCTGAAATTAGCTTCTAGTTCAATGAACATATCAATGATAAAGACAGCGATCTATAGAATGTTAGTCAAATGATCAGATGTCAAGATCTTTGCTGTTATCATCTTGAAAATTGATTGACTCATAACTACAGTTGAAAACAAGTCTGAAGAAGTGAATTTACATGAGCTTTCACACATCAAGACTCTCAAGCAGATCAAGATTAAGCTTCTCTCTGAATATCACAACTATTTAAACGTGTTTAATCAAACAATGATTGATCAGCTATCATCTCATTATTTCTACAATCACAAGATTGAGTTGATCAACGAGAGAACATTTTCTCGAAGCAGACTATATCAGATGTTCAATCACAAGCTTCATAAAATAAAGAAGTATCTGATCAAACATCTGAACAAAGAGTTCATTTTCTCTAGCTTCGCTTCATACGTCTCGCTCATTTTGTTCATCAAAAAGAAAGATGATAGTCTGTGTTTCTGCGTTGATTATAGAAAGCTTAATGCTTTGATGAAATGAAATCACTATTCTTTGTCATTGATCGACGAGACTTTCGCTTGAATACAAGAAAGCAAATATCTAACTTGATTAAACATCATTGTCACGTTCAATAAACTGCGAATGCATTCAGATAGCAAAGATTTGACTATCTTTATCACTTTCTTTAATTCATACAAATATCATGTAATGCTCTTCAAATTAATCAATGAATCAACGTTCTATCAACATTATATGAACGACGTGCTATTCAAATATCTTCATCGATTTTGTCAAATCTATCTAGATGACATTATCATTTACAGCAAGATCTTGAAAAAACATAAGCAACATGTACGATTGATCTTAAATAGACTACGAGAAGCTGATCTACAGATGAACATAAACAAATGCAAGTTTCATGTTCAAGAGATCATCTTTCTAGAACTATTGATATTCATTGAAGAACTGAAGATGAATTCACGAAAGATACAAGCAGTAGTGAAATGATTTATTCTCAATAATCTCACTCAGATTCAATCATTCATTGACTTCTGCAACTTCTATTGATGCTTTATCAAGAACTTTTCAAAGATTGTTCATTCAATGATTCAACTTACTCAAAAGAAGATCATATTTGAATGAAATGAGACTTGTCAGACTGCATTCAATCACATAAAGAGATGTATGACTGAGACTTTTATACTTTGTCACTTTGATCAGACTCATAAGACTATTCTGAAAACTGACTCATTCAACTACGTAAACAATGAAGTTCTTTCTCAATATGATGACGAAGAAGTATTACATTCAATTGCTTTCTATAGCAAGAACATATCTTCTGCTGAGTGCAACTACGAAATATATGATAAGAAACTGCTGACTATCATTCAAGCATTTGAGCATTGACGATTCAAACTGAAGTTGACTGATATTTCTATCAAGATGTTCATTGATCATCAAGCACTCATTTTATTGATAAAAGACAAAGAGCTGAGCAGACATTAAATGCGCTGAGTATAAAAGCTAGCTGATTTCAACTTCAAGATAATGTATCAATCTGATAAACAAAACATTAAGATCAATGCATTAACTCATCAAGCTGACTTCATACTCAGAGATTTTGATGATGAACGCGTTTGCTATCAACAAATCACTATTCTGACGTTAAATTGAATGAAGATTGCTGATCTAAAGAAGAATGTCAATGAGTCAATTTATAAACAAGTTCTTGACGTGAATGAAATCGACGAGAATTGTACTCTACTTCGTGAAGCAAAGATCAGAGATGAAGCACAATGCAAAGACATCAAGCTGAAGAATTGTCAAGTTCAGAATGAAATCTTATACAAAGATAATCAGCTATAAGTCTTGTTCAATGAACTTCTGCAAATGAATCTGATTCGTGAGATGCATGATCAACTCTCAATAGATTATCTTGATATTCTTAAAATAATAAAGATCATCAAATAAAACTACTATTGATCATTCATATGAAAGACAGTAGATCAATATATTTAAAACTGCTATGTTTGTCAATGATCAAAGACATCTAGAAATAAATCAAATGACTTGCTTCAATCTCTATCAATATCTGAACAGCGATGACAAGATATAGCAATGAACTTCATTATCAATTTATCTGATTCGTTCAACTACAACGCTATTCTGACTGTCATCTGCAAATTGTTAAAAGAAAAACATTATATTTCTTGCATCACTAATGATGAAGAAATCACAGTCAAAAGAACAGCGAAAATGTTGATTCAGTGAGTATATTAAACTCATGATTTACTCAGCTTCATTGTATCTGACAGAGATATGCAATTCATCTCTATTCTATGAAAGTTTCTTTGCAAATAACTGAGCATTTCTCTTCAATTGTTTATCATTTATCATCTTCAGATCAACGATTAAAGCGAACGAGTCAATCAGAACATCAAGCGCTATCTGCGTTTCTTCTGTTCATACATGCAAAACAACTGATTCAAGTGACTACTCATGATTGAGTTTGTCAACAATAACATCTTGTTCTCAGTCATCTTCTTGATTCTCTTCTTCATGAACAAGAACTTTCATTCTCATATGAGCTTTGATTCTAACATCATTGAGTATGAAAGCACTCGCGAATGCTTGCAGATTGATTGAGTTAAGAATATATTTGATCACATGAATAAAACATTAATCTTCGCTTGCAAAGCTTTGATCAAAACACGAGAGTAAATGATGAATCAAGCTAACAAGTATAGAAAGAAAGTCAATTACAAGATTGAATCAAAGATGTTTCTGAATGAACAAAACATCATTACAGCAAAATCTTTCAAAAAGCTGAATGACAAAATGCTTGATTCATTTCAAATCATTGATTCTGTTGACTCATTCTATAAATTGAAACTATCAGACACTATGTGTATACACAACATGTTTCATTCAGATCTTCTTTGTTCTGCCGTCAATGATTCTCTGTTTGATTAAAAGAATGAATCTTCGAAATCAATAGTAATAAACGATGAAGACGAATGAGAAATCGACGATATATTGAACTTTCAATGCTACAAAAGACGACTTCAATATAGAGTTAAATGAAAGAATTATAACAATGATCTCAACTGATATAACGCTGACGACAACGAGTTTATAAATGCTCAAGAGATGATCGATGACTTTTATATCAAATATTTAAGAAAATTGCACTAGAAACAACATTCATGCAAACATGAATAGTCAAGAAAGAAGAGTAATGTTACAATTCTAGTCTTCATTTATTCTACGACTAGTCTTCATCTTGATTTCATTCTAATCGAGTCTAGCGAGAATCTAAGCTAAATGTGATGTCATTGAGTTTCTGCATTTATATGTGTAAGACGTCAATTCTTTTGAATTTAGCACAGAGCTGAGAAATGTACATATAAGAATCAAGTTCTTTTCTGTAGCTACTTTTCTTTCTTAGCATTTATCTATTAGTTATATTACATCTTTATAACTTGCTTTAAATCAATCTTTAACACTTTTGAACTTATCAATGATTCTGTCTCGTTTCAGCAATATAATAATAATAATAATAATAATAA
>JAABUS010003091.1_pt1 | contig 28392 bp, 27 predicted proteins | sample 5560161 | NCBI WGS metagenome assembly JAABUS01 (sample SAMN10711885, study PRJNA513376) | rock metagenome | isolation source: Antarctica rocks | place: Antarctica: Victoria Land, Trio Nunatak nord | collected 2016-01-04
CTCAACTCATGTAAGTAGTCAATACGTATTATTGTCTCAGCTATCTCCAGACCTCAAGTCTAGTAATAGTGATTACTGTTTGGTCTCTGTATATACCTTGTGTTGTTAAAGGGACAACCGTTACAAAAGTAATCAACTAATTCAGTCAGAATCTTTCAATGAAATTTGTAGTTATTTAATTCATTTGAACAATGAACATTAAATCATGAATGACATTAAAGAAAAGAAATTCTTAATCAAAGTCAGAAAGTAAGTCATTTTTGCTGAAAAATGAAATTTATTAAATCTTTATAAAAAGATTAAAGTCATTACACTTGTTAATTATTCAAAGTTGTACAACGCAATTTTAACTAATGTCAAAAACATTAATTTACAAGCTGAAATTTGTTTCATTTGTTACAAATTAAATTATACTTTTAAAGAGTGCTTTGATTGATCAAAAGTTAATGCATTAAAAAATAATAAGTTTGATTAATTTACATTGAACTCTGAGTTCAATTCTGATTCAAAAAACTAATTATTTCTTTTAAAATCATTAAAGAAGTAAAAATCATATTTTTGTGCAGTTAAATTGAAGTTCTATTGAAAGAAAATTATTTTGAAAAGTCATTTTTGATCAATGCTTTTTTTATCTTTTAAAACAATTCTTTCAATCTTCACTTTTTGATAAATAGTGATTTCATTATTTACATGCTGATACATGACAAGCTGATCAATAAAATATGTTAGAAACTTAAAATACAATTTATATCATTAGCAAAAGAGAAGTTAATATGAAACTATGATGAAAAGTTAGCTAAAAAGATTATTACTCATAAGATTTTACTCAATCTTATGATTAAAAGTCATAAGAAATTAACTATGTCAATGCTGATAGTTAATATTGAGCATCATGAAGTTATATTGAGCAAACTTTGAATGAATAAAAATGAGATATTATTGAACATGAAACATGATACTATCATATTCTCTGATCAATTAAATACTTCTATTTCAATTTTTTCAATTTCATTAAATATAAAGCACTTAAGTTGATTGTGATCAACTTTAATCTCTTCAACAACTCACAGCAAAATCTTTAAAATGCTTAAGTACTTAGTTTCATTCATTCAAAAAAAGTCATTCTCAATTCAAAACATAAACATCATCTTTTTTTAAGCTTTAATAAAATGAAAAAAGAAGAATCAGACAAAGATTTTCACTATGTTCATCAAAGACATTGATAGAAAAATCATTTACAATACTCAATGCAAACTAATGTCATAAACATCTTTTTAATTAATGAAATGACTCAAAATTTAGAAGATATTAAAGTCAAGTTATCATCAAAATATCAGAATTTTCTAAACATTTTTGATTGAGTTCAAGCAAACAAGTTATTATTTCATTGTTTATATGATCATAAAATGAAGCTTATTAATGATGCAACATCATCTTGCTGTCAAGCATATTAAATGTCTTTTTACAAGTTTCAGAAAGTAAAGAAATATTTAAATGAAAATCTTTTCAAAGAATTTATAATTTTTAGCAAAGCTTCATATTTTTCATTCATTCTGTTCATTTTAAAAGCAAATGAAGATTTATGATTTTGCATTAACTATCAAAAACTCAATGTTATTATCAAAAGAAATCATTATTTTTTATCATTCATAAATGAAGTAATTAACAAAATAATTGATTGCAAACATTTGATTCAATTGAATATTATTTCAGCATTCAACAAACTATGAATGCATTCTGATAGTGAAAACTACACTATCTTTATTATTGCATTAAAAGCATATAAGTCAAAAGTGTTACTCTTTGAACTTATCAATAATTCTGTCTTGTTTCAACAATATATGAATGATATTTTTTGAGACTTTTTAAATAATTTTTATCAAGTTTATTTAAATGACATTTTGATCTACAGCAAAACTCAATAAAAATATCAATAACATGTCAAGATGATATTAAATCATTTATAAGAAGCTGATTTACAAGTAAATATTTGAAAGTGCAAATTTAACATAAAAGAAACAGTCTTCTTAAAAGTCAAAATATCAAAACAAGATCTTTATATAAATTTTATTAAAGTGAAAATTATAATCAACTGAACTTCATTGATCAATTTAAAAGAAGTTCAAAGCTTCATGAAATTTGTTAACTTTTATCATCATTTCATTAAGAACTTCTTGAAGTTAGTTAAATCATTCATTCAATTAACTAGAAAAAACACACTTTTTATTTAAAAAAAGTTTATGTTCAAACTTTTAATGATTTAAAGAAATAAGTCAGCTTGATTTCAATCTTACAACATTTTGATTCAAAACAATAAACTATTCTGAAAATTAATGTCTTTGACTATGTTAAAGATGAAATACTATCATAGTACAATGATGAAAATGTTCTTCACTCAATAACATTCTACAGCAAAAGCATGATTTTCACTGAATGCAATTATCACATTTATGACAAGAAATTACTAATCATTATTCAATGTTTTAAACATTAAAGACTCAAGCTAGAATACACAGAACTGCTCATTTAAATGTTCATTGATCATCAAACTTTAAAAATCTTTATGAAAAATAAACAGTTAACTTAACATTAAGTCAATTATTTAAACATTTTATTTAAGTTTAACTTTCAGATCATTTTTTAATCAGACAGAATGAACATTAAAGTCAATGTTTTAATCAAAATGTCTTTGATCAACGTTTCTGAATCAACTCAGCATATTAAAGATTATTATCAGATCATTTTGATACTCAATAAAGTAAATATTTTAACTATTGAATTTGAAGTTGATTTCTATCAATGAGTAAAAAATGTTAATAAGACAGATGAGTTTTGCAATAAATATAAATAAGTTATAAGTAAAAACAAGCTTAAGTTACATAGCATTGAATTGAAGCATTGCAAGATCATTAACAACATTTTATTTAAAAAAGATTTACTGTGAATTTTTAAGAAAATGCATATGAAATTGCTAAAAGAAATTCATGATCAATCTTTCATCTTTCATTCTGATAATCAAAAAACTACTGATTTAGTTTAACATTTCTACTATTGATCAGATTATTAAACAATGATTAAATATTACATTTAAAACTATCATGTCTGTTAACAAAGCAAGACATTTAAAAATAGCATTAATGAACTTTTTCATTCTTTTTCAATTTTATAAAAATGTTGAAAAAATATAATTATAAACTTCATCATTAAGCTATTTCTATCAAAAAATTATAACATCATTTGCATAATTATATGTTGTTTCATCAAGAAACATCACTATGTTTTTATCATTAAAAAGATGATGACATTTTAGTTGAAGAAATAATTTAAATCATGTTATGAAATGTTTATTGACTTCATGATTTATCTAGTTTTATTGTTTCAAACAGAAACTTTTAATTCATATTAATCATATGACAAAGTTTTTGCAAATGATTAAAAATTATGACTAATTTATTAATAATTTATCATTCTGAAATTAATAATTAATTGAAATGAATTAATTAAAATGTTGAATGCAAATTAAGAATTTACTGTAACTACATGCAGAATGATTGAACAAAATGATTATCAATGATGAAATTTAATAAGAATTTCAATATTTTTTCAATCATTTCAATGATTTCATTCTACTTCAATAAAAGTTTTCATTCATGAATGAATTTTGATTCAGATACAATTAACTACAAAACTATTCATAAACATTTTGAAGTTAAAAAAGCAAATGATATTATCATTTAAATGAAAAAACTTCTTATCTTTGATCATCAACAATTGAAAAAAATGAAGCAGATCATCAAAGCTCAAATCAATAAACATAAATGAAACATCATTTATGAAGTAAATGATTGAGTTTGATTATTTTTTAGAAACATAAAGACAATTAAATCATGTAAGAATTTGAAAGATAAATAGTTAAAATCTTATCAAATCACTGTCAAAGTTAAAATCTTCTATCATTTTCATTTATTAATAAGCATGAAGCAACTGCATTTGATGTTCAGTTCAAAGCTATTATGTTTTTATCTTAATGATCTTTTATTAAAACAACATTCAAAATCATTTAAATTTCTTACTATTGAAGATGATGAACATTGAAAAATAAATGATATTTTAAACTTTAAACATTATTGAGATTAAATATAATACAAAGTCAAATGAACAAAATTAAATTGAAATGATAAATGATATTATGTCAACAAAGAAAAATTCAAGAACTTGAAAGAAGTTTTAGTTGAATTTCATAAGTTTTATTCAAACAAATTACATTAGTTTGAAAAACAATGAAAAAAATTTACGTTTCATTTATTTTATTCATGTAAACATGAATTTTCAAAGAAAGAAGTAATGTTACAAATGTATCAAAGTTGATTAAAGCTAGTCAATGATTTAGTTGAAATCTGATTTAGATTTGACTCAGACTTGACTTAAATATGATTTAACTTTTTTTTTTTTAATATTTTCTAATTAGCTTTTATTATCTTTTAAATAAACACACTTCTTTGTATTATGAGTAATCAATAAATTTCTATGATAAACATATTTTTTTGTGTCATAAACATCTTTTAAATCAACATTTTTCTTATGTTTCAACACATTTTCTTTAAAATTAACATTGATCTGAATAATTATTATATAAAGTATATTCTTCTTGTCTTTAATATCTTCTTTCTTTTATATTTTTAAAATTTAAGTTATAATTATTTTTATAAATTAAACATTTTAGTCACATATGCACTCTGATTAATTTCTAGACATAATTTCAACAGTTAAAACATTCAACTCTTTACACTTACTTTTTTTGAAAATTCTCACAAATATGCAATTTTAACTTTAATGATCACTTTTATTTCTTATTAATAAATTATTTTTTCAATTTGAAGTAAATCTTGAAAGCAGAATCAAGACATAATACTTAAGAATCATGATTTAAAAAATTCTTAAACTTTAAAATTACTTACTATTCAGACTTTTACAAATGAGAAATTTTATTATTTGCATAAAATTCAATTACATGTCAAAGAAAAAACTTGAAAATTTTCAAAAGTTAAAAAGTTCAAAATATTCATTAATATATCATTTTCTTAACATGATATCAATAAGTAGTAATACATCAATTCTTAAAATCTTCTTACTTTCATTCAACACTTATTCTTACATATTTTGAAAATTCATTAATTTTCTTTAATATGAAAGTCTCAAAAATATCTTTAAAATGAGTTGTTTTCACTTGTAGTTAAATCAATAAAATAAGATACATTTTTAAAAATTAAGAAAATACAAGAAAATAATTAAACAATCTTAATTTAATAAGAAAATCTAGATACAAAGTTAAAGATTTTCATTAAATTAAGAATAAAATAATCATGAGAGCATAAATTAATAACAGAAAGATGAAAAGATAAATAAATAAATAAATGAGTAAATAAATGAGTGAATGTGAAGTTGTTAAATGATAGAAAGAAGAATGATTATAAGATTAATATAAAGAATCAATATTCATACACTTTTTTGCTTACATGTACATTTTCTTGAAGAAATCTGAAATTTTTATTGCACATCACTCAGTTACACATTAAATTTAGTAAATAATTCAAGAATTTACATATGATTTTAAATAATTTCTTCATGATTTTTCTTATAATTTTAAATTCAATTAATTTAATTTAATAAACTTATACATCAAACTTTTTTTTGACACTCATTATTATCATCATCATCATTGTTATAATCATTTTCATCAACATCTTATTTATTAACATCATTTTCATCAATTTCATATCTTTGACTTCATTTTTTGTTTTGAAAGAAATTTATAATAATGTAAAACTTTGATTAAAAAGTTCAATAAATACATTAAATTAAAAAGTTATACTGTCATCATTATATGTCTCAAAAAGTTCAAGAAAAATGTTGATTAAATCATTTATATATGATGCAATTATGAAGAAAAAGCAAGTTTAAACTCAATAAGTTTTAAAAGATGTATTCATAATAATACATGATTTATGAAGTGTTTTTTCAACATCATCAACAAATGAAATAAGAAGAATGATTAATATCTTAAAATCATATAAAATGAAAGTCATAATCATACTTTTACATTCATTGCAACTCATTCAACTCTTCAAAAACTAATCATGATAAAGAAAATTTAAAAATCAATAAGTTTTCTTATTAAAGTCAAAGTCAGATTAAAACAAATTTTCACTCATTTTTAACTTAATGCTGATCAGAAAAACTCTTTCTTTACATGACATGATGTTTACAATGTAAAAAGTCAGCAAAGAAGATAAGCTTTTGACATTTTAAGTTTTATTTAAACTTTTTTTCAAAATTTGAAACATGAATTCTGATTCTGACAGTATAAAAAGAATGAGTTCAATAAAATCATTAAACTCTTCTTTAATTGATTAAGCTGTCATGATATGCTGATATGCAACAGCAAAATACTCATCATGAACTGCATTTACAAGATTAATCATTATAAAATGTTGCTGCTGATTATTATTAAAGTCATTACTTTAAACATCTTCTTCTTTGTTGAATTTTGCTTCATGACAGTTGAAAAAACAGCAAATTATATGTGAGTTCTGAAGCAGTTGAAACTTCTGTATATTAAATTTAATTTATTTGATTCAACAGTGATTTTAATTGATTACAAGCAAGATTTGATCAACATTTTGCAAAGTATTATAATTTTAATCTTTATTTATTCTTTGTTTAATCTTTATCTGATTTCATTTTAATCAAGTTTAGCAAGAATTTGATTTAAAGATGATGTTATTGAAACTCTGCATCATATATGTAAGATATCAACTTAATTGAGTTTAGCATAAAACTAAGAAATATACATATAAAAATTGAGTTTCTTTCTGTAAATACTTTTCTTTTTTAACATTTATTTATTAGTTAAATGATATTTTTATGACTCACTTTAAATCGACTTTTAACAGTAGATAAATGCTAATCAACTACTTTGTTATCAACATGTAAATGATATGAAATAATTTACTTTTATTCAGAAAATTTGCAAGAAATTCTTTGAATTACTTTTATTAAAATACACATTCAAATTTACTTAAATTAATTAAATTAATTTATTTATCTTTCTTATAATGATATGCAACTTTGAATCAATTGAGTCATGAACAGCTCATCTGCTTAGAAGCATTGCTAGCAAACATGTTTTCATTATTTCTTTTAATGTTTTAACTGAATTTTAAAATGTCACTATCTCATGAAAAATCAACATGAATCAACAATTTCATCAATGAACTCATGATCAGTTAAACAAGATCATCAAGATGTTAATTAAGTTAAAAAATCAATGAAACATGATTTTAAAACTGAATGAACAGTGAATTATTGTTTAAGTTGAACATGACAAGAGATTGAATCAACTAAAAATCAAACAAATGATCATAAGTACTTTAAAAGAAAGAAAGAAATATTATTAAAAGAAAATGTTGAATTTTAAAAATAAACTTAAAGAAGTATTGCATTCAATGAATCAGTCTTGATTTCATCAGTTTACTGAATCTCAAGTCTTTACAAAATCTCTATCTCGTTAATTTATTGAGAATCATACTCAATATAAATCATTTGCTTTATTCAATAATGATCATCACAAGTCTTTCAAGTTTTCAAATTCATCTGTATTCATTGATGAAGATGAATTAACATGAAATAGCTGAAAAATCAAGATAAATGACAAGCTTCAGATAAATGTTAATCACTTTGTTAATGAAATTATTTGCATTATCTATGTGATATTTAGACTAAAAGATGATGCTGCTAAGCATATTTTCGCTTAACATCATCATGTGTTACGAGCGTATCAAGATTGATTAGAGCTAGTCAATGATTTAGTTGAGATCTGATCTAGATCTGACTCAGATTTGACTCAGATATGACTCAACATTCTTTTTCTTTCTCAACACTCTTTTTCTTCTTCAACATCTTGTTCATTTACATCATCTTCTTTTCATGTTACAAATACATTTTTTTCAAGTCTAGCGCAGTTTCTGAACATTACATAAATAGAAGCTCTTGTATCAATCTTCTTCTGTATTCTTAATATTCAATTATAGCTATTTCTAAAGATCAAGCACTATCAATTCTGATCTTCATTGATTGTATCATTTAAACACAATTCTGACATTATATTAAGAATTCATTAATCACACGATACTGATCTCATTACTCATTCAACATACTCGTTTAAACAGAACAAGTCTAGAGAAATTCATTTATTTGATGATCAATGACAATTGAAAGACAGAACAACATTAGAGAGTTGAATAGAATCAATGATGAGACTGTTTGAATTGCTAGACTACTTATTGCTCATTAAGTATGCAAAGTTCATTCAATTATGAAAATCACGATAAAGAATCTTTGTGAATTGCTCAAGAATCAAATCGATCGATAGATTCAATGATAAAGAATCTTTGTTGTTTGCTAGAAAATCAATCAAATCACTCAATAAACAAATCTCATCTTTTTTGTTGAAGATTGAATCTCATCTTATACATCTTTCTTCTTCAATCGTTGAGCATCATCATTTGTTCAATCTTCTTTCAAACAAATCTCATCATGTTTAGTCATTTGTTTACTGAAGAGCATTCTGAGAAATTTTGAACTCATTTCTCTCAAATCTCTGATGCTGATTCATTGAAATCACGAACGAAATCATCAAGTGCTGCATCATTTATTCATGAAGATGACAAATCATTCGCTGAAATGATAATACTTCTCATGTTTTATGAAATCTGAAAGACTTGAAGTCTAGTTCTTGATAAAGAAACAGATTGATTCTACAAGTTAGATAAACAATAAGAAAACGAAATCAAAAAGTTGAAGACAAAACTTCAAACTAAAGAAAACACTTCTTCTGATTTCATCTACTTTGAGCATTCTAGATCTCAAAAAATATCTGATTCTTCGCTGTTTACTGATGAAAAGAACTCTACTTGAAAGAACTGATACGAAAAAATTCAGAATAAACTAAAGATTAATGTTGATCTCTTTTCTAATGAACAAGTTAAATTGAGCTATGTACATTCTAGATTATTTGATGATGCAGCAAAGATTACTCAAGCTAAATGCAAACATGATTGTGTCAATCTTTATAAAATCGTCGAAGATCTTTTGAAAGAGCTAGCTCAATTATTCAATGACTTAAATAAGAAAGTCAACTTTCATAGAAAATACTACAACTTGATTCAAGAATCAAAGAAATTCAACGAGTTTTATACTCAGTTTCAACGACTATCTTTCTATCTAGACTATCATGAAAAGCAACTGATCATCAATTTGAAAGATAAAATACATTTTCATCTTTGATTCATTTGAATAAATCAACTAGTTCAATCTGATTTTCTAAAAGAAATTCGTTTCTATCTGATTCATTTGAATAATGATCAGCGAGTCATTCGAGAGATCAAGAACAAGCTCAAACACATCAATGACATTTCAAAGACTATCTTTCATAAAGCGACTGTTGTCACTCAATCAGTTGATTATTCAAAGTCTGATCATCTAAAGTTGCATGACGTAATTTTAACTAACGTCAAAGAAGCAGACATTCTAGTCGAAAGCTGTTTTGTATATCATAAATCAGATCATAGCTTTAAGAAGTGCTTCAATCAATCTACTAGAATCAGTGCAGTGAACAAAAAATATAATCATTTCGATTTCAATTCAAATTTCGATTCAAAAAATTAGTCATCTTTTCAAAAGTCATCAAAGAAATAGAGATTATATCTTTGTGCAAACTAGATGAAATTCTATCAAAAGAAAATTACTTTGAAAAGTCATTTCTAATTGATGCTCATCTCATTTCTCAGAAACAATCTTTCAGTCTTCGTTTTCTAATAGACAGTGATTCAGTCGTTTACATGATTATACATTTCAATCTAGTCAATAAAGTATGCAAGAAACTGAAAATTTAATTTATATCATTGACAAAAAAGAACAAGATTAAAGTCTTTGCTCTATTCATGATGAACATCAATAAAAAAATCACGTACAATACTCAGTGCAATTTGAACGCTTTAAACGTTTCTTCAATCAATGAAACGACTCAGAATTTAAAAGACATTAAAGCAAAGCTGCTTTTGAAATATCACGAGTTTCTAGATGTTTTTGATCGAGTTCAATTGAATAAACTATTCTCTCATTGCTTTTATGATCATAAAATCGAGCTCACTAGTGATTTAATGTTTTCTTGCTGTCGAGCATATTAAATGTTCTTTATTAAACTTCTGAAAGTAAAGAAGTATCTGAATGAGAATCTGTCAAAGAAATTCATCACTTTCAGTCAGATTCTCTATTTCTCTTCAATTCTATTCATTCTTAAAGTAAATGAAAATCTTTAATTCTGCATGAACTATTGAAAGCTAAATGTCATTTTCAAAAGAAATAAATATTCTCTATCATTGATAGACGAGATCATTGATAAAATAGTGAATTGCAAGCATCTGACTAAATTGAACATCATATCAGCATTCAACAAACTTCAAATGCATCTTGATAATGAGAATTACATCACTTTTATCACTGCTTTAAAAGCATATAAATATAAGATGCTATCATTCAAACTGACTAATGAATTGATCTTCTTTCAGCAATATATGAATGATGTTTTATGAGACTTTCTGAACGACTTTTGTCAAGTTTGTCTAAATGACATTCTCATCTATAGCAAAATGAGAAAGAAACATAGAAATCACGTCAAACTAGTATTGAGATGATTACACAAAGCTGAACTGCAGATGAATATTTGAAAGTATGAATTCAATGTAGAAGAGACTGTCTTTCTAGAAATCATTGTATCTGAACTAAATCTTCATATGAATCTCAGCAAGATGACAGTCATAGTCAGCTGAATCACTTCGATCAATCTAAAAGAAATTCAGAGCTTTGTGAGATTTGTTAACTTCTATCATCATTTCATTAAGAACTTCTTGAAACTAGTTAAATCATTTACTCAGCTGACTAGAAAGAACACATCTTTTGTTTGAAACAAGATCTGTGTTCAAGCTTTTGACAATCTAAAGAAACAAGTCAGCTCAATCTCAGTACTTCATCACTTCGATCTCAAACAACAAGCTATTCTGAAGATCAATGCTTCAAACTATGTAAAAGATGAAATATTATTTCAGTACAATGACAAGAAAGTTCTTCATTTGATGACTTTTTACAGCAAAAGCATGATTCTTGCTGAAATCAATTATCACATCTATGATAAGAAACTGCTAGTCATTATTCGATGCTTCAAACACTGACGACTCAAGTTGAAATGCATTGAACTACTCATTCAGATGTTCATTGATCATCAGACTTTGAAAATCTTCATGAAAAACAAACAGTTGAGTCGATGACAAGTCAACTATCTGAACATTCTATTGAAGTTCAACTTTCAAATCATCTTTAGATCAGACAAAATAAACACTAAAGTCGATGCTTTAATCAGAATGTCTTTAGCAAATGTCTCTGAATCAGCTCAGCGTCTTGAAAATCATTTTCAGACTATTCTGATCTTTGATAGAGTTGATGTTCTATCTATTGAATCAAAAGCAAATCTCTATCAATGAGTATATATGATCAATCAAACAAATGAGTTTTGCAGTGAATATAGACAAGCTATGAATGAGAATAAACTCAAATTTCATATCACTAAACTGAAGAACTGCAAAATCATTGATGACATTCTATTTAAAAAAGATCTACTGTGAATCTTTGAGAACATGCACATGAAATTACTACAAGAAGTGCATAATCAATCTTTAATCTTTCATCTCGACAATAAATGAATCATTAATCTAGTTCAGCGTTTCTACTATTGATCAGATCATCAAGCTACTATTCAATGATACATTCAAAACTATCATGCTTGTCAATGAAGCAAAGTCTCTAGAAATAGCATCAATGAACTTCATCATTCTTTTTTGATTTCACAGAAACGCTGAAAAGATATAGTTATGAACTTCATCATTGAATTATCTTTGTCAGAAAACTATAACATCATTTGCACAATCATATATCATCTCATCAAAGAATGTCACTATGTTTTCTGTCATTGAGAAGACAATGACATTTCAGTCAAAGAAATGATTTGAATCATGCTATGAAACGTTTATCGACTGCATGATCTACTCAGTTCTATTGTTTCAAACAGAGACTCTCAATTCATATTGACTATGTGAAAAAATCTTTGCAAGCGACTGAGAATCACAGCTAGTTTATTCACAGTCTATCATTCTGAGATTAATGATCAATCGAAACGAGTCAATCAGAACATCGAATGCAAACTTAGAATCTACTGCAATTACATGCAGAATGACTGAGTCAAATGAATATCTATGATGAAATTTAATAACAATTTCAATATTTTCTCAATCACTTCAATGACTCTCTTCTACTTCAATAAAGAATTTCATTCTCGAATGAGTTTTGATTCAGATACAACTGACTATAAAACAACTTGTGAACGACTTGAAGCTAGAAAAGCAGATGATATTATCATTCAAATGAAAGAGTTACTGAGCTTCAATCATCAACAATTGAAAAATACGAAGCTGATCATCAAAGTTCAGATCAATAAACATAAATGAGACGTCACATATGAAGTAAATAACTGAGTTTGACTATCTTTCAGAAACGTCAAAACAACGAGACTCTGCAAAGATTTGAAAGATAAACAGCTAAATCTTTATCAAATCACTGCTAAAATAGATATCTTCTATCATCTTCATTTATCAGTCAGCATGAAGCATCTGCATTCGATATTCAGCTCGAAGCTACTACGATCATATTCAGAAGACTCTCTATCAGAACAACATTCAGAATCACTCAAATCAATCACTATTAAAGACAATGAACATTAAAAGATAAATGATATATTGAATTTCAGACGTTATTGAGATTAAATACAGTACAAAGTCAAATGAAAAGATCTAGATAGAAATGACGAATGATACTATGTCGATAAAGAGAAATTCGATGATTCAAAGAAAGTTTTGAATGAATTTCATAAGCTATATTCAAGCAAATTGCGCTAAATATCGAAATAACTATCAACAAAAGTGAGCAAAGAAACTACATTCATGCAAACATGAATTTTCAAAGAGAAAAGTAATGTTACAAGTGTATCAAGACTGATTAGAACTAGTCAATGATCTAGTCGAGATCTGATCTAGATCTGACTCAGATTTGACTCAAATATGACTTAACATTCTTTTTCTTTCTCAACACTCTTTTTCTTTCTCAACATCTTGTTCATTTACATCATTTTCTTTTCATATTACAAACACATTTCTTTCAAGTCTAGTGCAGTCTTTGAACATTACATAAATAGAAGCTTTTGTATCAATCTTTTTCTGTATTCTTAATATTCAGTTATAGCTATTTCTAAAGATCAAGCACTATCAACTTTGATCTTCATTGATTGTATCATTTAGACACGATTCTGACATCATGATGCTTTACATTCTTACATCTTAATTTACAAACTACTTGAGTATTTAAAAGAAATTTATGAAAATCAGAATAAAAATCAAAAGTGTTGTTGCAAGTACAATGTTTTAAAATAAGCAAATAAACTCTTTAATGTTTTCTACTTCAACTTTATGAAGTTATTCAATTATTTAAAATATGATGATTGCATTCTGATGAACAATCTTCAGAATAAGATCAACAATCACTTGCAGAATATTTTATTAATTTGCTTGAAAGATTTTATCATTTTACATCATTTCAAAAACTTTCTTCAAAGTATGAATAATAAACAGTGAGTCAATTATCAACTTCAAAGCAAACGTTGCATGATCATCATCAAAATCATCATTGCATCTGAAAAGTGTATTACTTTTTTATCAGCAATGATGACTTCAATAATTGAATATATCAAGTCAACTATCTTTTCTACATCTGAATCAGTCAAATCATTTATCATTTACTATATTTGCAAAATTTCAGATCATTTATTCAAGAACTACTTTCAGAACAAAATTAATACTTTAACATTTTATATTTTTATCTTTTATTTACATGAAATCATCATTTCAAAGAATAAAGAGAATGAGAAAATGTCTTTCAAGAATAATGAGACAAAAAACTAGAAACTTTCATTAAAAACATGATGAAAGATGTATTAATTAAATTTGTTGTTAAGTTAAAATTGACTTGAGTTGAAAAAAATCAACTCAACTTAAGTCTGAGTTTAAGTTGAGATTGAGTTAATCTTTTTTAACTTAAGCTTAACTTAGAATTGAGTTGAGTTGACTTGAACTCAATTTTTGATACTAAATATAGTATATTATGTACTAAAAATAGTATATTTTTTTCAAATTTTTTTCAAATTTTTTGCAATCAATTTTGCAATCAATTTGATAGAAAATATGATAGAAAACATGATGAGAACATGATGAGAAACATGATAGAAAATATAATGAGAAACATGATGAGAAACATGATAGAAAATATGATGAAAAACATGATGAGAACATGATGAAAAACATGATAGAAAATATGATGAGAAACATGATGAGAACATGATGAGAAACATGATAGAAAATATGATAAAGAGTTTGATCACTTTGATAGAAAATTTGATAGAAAATTTGATAGAAAATTTGATAGAAAATTTGATAGAAAGTAGATCTGCAATTGAGTTTAAGTTAACTTGTTAAGTTGATCAAGTTGAATCAAGAGTCTGACTCAACTCAATTGAGTTGAGTTAATCTTTCTCAACTTAATTCAACTTTGAAACTCAACTTGAATTAAGTTGAGCAACTTAAATTCAACGACAGATTTAATGTTAATTTCTTCAATGATGAGCATGTCAAACAATTCTTTTGCTTCTGAATCTTTGACTATTGAATGTATATTATTTAGCAATGAAATTAGTTACTCATTGAAATCATTAATTGACATTGAAGCTGCTGACTATTTATTCATTAATGAAGTGATCATGCATATTGTTTATGATCAGTTGCAAATTGAATCTCTGACTTTAATCAAGATAAAGTCAATACAAAAATGTTACAAGCATGCTCAATCTTTTACTGAAATGCATATTTTTTGAGTAAGTTTAGACTTTATCAAGTCTAGCACTCATCTTCTTTCTGTATATACATATAGTTTTCACATCTTATAGATCTCACTTTTTAACTTTGAATTCTCATTTATCTGATTTACTCTTCATTTATCTGTATTTTTATGACTTGCTTTAGACATGATTCTAACATTATTTAAAGCTTTATACATATCACATGATAGTGATTCACTTTCTAGTTATGATTGAAAGCAAAGCTTTGCAACGTGTTGCAGAGTTGAATCAATCTTTTGATCAATTTCTTGATTGAACTCATCATCAAATAAAACAAGCTCTGTGACATGTGCAGATATGAATTGATCTTTTGACTGATCTCTTGACTGAACTCATCATTGAATGAACAGAACATGTTCTATTGAACATGATAAATATGAACAGAATAAGCTTTATCAAATGTGATAAACATGAACAGAGAAAGCTTTATTAAATGCAATAAACACAATCAGAACAAGCTTTACTACATGCATGTAATAAAGATGAATTGAAGTGAGTCTGTTACAAGAGCAAATAATGATTGATTTTATCATCAAGTCAATCACTTGATAATGAGTCTGCTTGAAAGATACAAATTGACAGTGAGTCTGCTTTAAAAATGCATTCAATATTGATCTTTTAATCAAGTCAGTTACTTGATAGTTAATCTGCTTGAACGACATGTTTAATAGTGAGTTTGCTATAATGACAAGTCAATAGTTGATCTTTTGATTGAGTTAATCAATGAATGAAACAAGCTTTACTACATGCATGTAGTAGACATGAATGAAACAATGTTTATTGAATGTGATAAACATGAATGAAATAACTTTGTTACATGCATGTAGTAAATGCAAATCAAAAAACACAAGTTGATCTCTTAATTAAGTCAATCAATGAACAGAACAAGTCTTGTTATACACATGTAGTAAACAGAAATCAGAACAGTGAGTCTGCTTCAATGATAACTCACTTAATTCAACAATGAATCTTTTATTATTTGCATCTTTTACAATTTATCTTTATTCATGACATTAACAACAACAGTAAGATGATATGTATTGCAGACAGAATGAAACATGTACTATATGTTTTAAGAGAATTGAACATATATTATATGTTTGAAAACATGAAAATATGAGCTGAAATTCATTCATCATTAAATATTTGAAGCTGAATAGAAAGAGTCTGCTTGAATGACAAGAATAGTGAGTCTGCTTTAAAGACACATTTGATATTAATCTTGTCATCAAACTCATCACTTGATAGTAAGTTTGTTATAAAGACATGAACAGAACAAACTTTATTGAATGCAATAAATGTGATCAGAACAAGCTTTGCAACGCGTTGCAAACATGAATCAAAAGTGAGTTTGCTACAATGATATAAAATGACACAAAGTGATCTTTTGATTGAGTTCATCATTTGATAGTGAGTTTGTTACAAAAACATATAATGATTGATCTCATCATTAAGCTCATCACTCAAAGTGAGTCTGTTATAAAGACAAGTTGATAGTTGATTTTTTGATTGAACTCATCATTGAACAGAACAAGCTCTACTACATGCATGTAGTAGACATGAATGAAACAAGCTTTGCTACATGCATGTAGTAAACATGAATTGATAGTGAGTTTGCTTTAATGATATCAGATATCAAGAAGAAATAGACTTGAAACGTTTGATAGAATGAGCTTGAAATGCTTTTTAATGTGTCAAGAAGAAATAAACTTAAAACGTCTGATGAAATGAGCTTGAAACACTCAAATAAAACAATAATGAAATGAACAAGAAAGAAAGAAGCTGATTGAAGCAATGAAATCATTGCTTGACTGAAAAGAGAAGAAGTAATGTTATGAGCATGCTCAGTCTTCTACTGAGATGCATGTTCTTTAAGTGAGTTTAAACTTTATTAAGTTTAGCACTCATCTTCTCTCTGTATATACATATAGTTTTTGCATCTCATAGATTTCACTCTTTAACTTTGAATTCTCATTTATTTAATTTACTCTTCATTTATCTGTATTTCTATGACTTGCTTTAAACATGATTCTAACAGAAAATTTAACAATCATTATGCAAAAAAACTTATTACTCATGTCATTTATTTGAATCTGACTGTTCAAAGTCATATGATTGAAATTGCTTTTATGTTGATCACTCAATTAAATCAACATTAAATGATTTTTGAAAAAACATGAATGAACAAAATCAATCTAGTAATAAATATGTAAATCAATTTTCTTTAATTTTCAAATTTCAATTCTTTAATTTTAAAATTGATTGTTTTATTCTCAAGTTATAAAACAATCTTGAAATAAAAAAGCTTAACTTCTACTTATATTCTGAAGAGATTTACTATCTTCATTACTTTTTTTTTCAATCAGTTCAAAGAAAAGTCAGTTGAACAGTTAAAATCGCTTGACGCAGTTTTGCTTAATGTCAACTTTAAATCAACATTCAGTCTGAAATCAACTTTTAGTTCAATGAACATATCAATGATAAAGACAGCAGTTTATAAAATGTTAGTCAAATAATCAAATGTTAAGATTTTTGCTGTTATCATCTTGAAAATTGATTGATTCATAACTACAGCTGAGAATAAACTTAAAAAAGTAAATTTACATAAGTTTTCACACATCAAGATTCTCAAGCAAGTCAAGATCAAGCTTCTCTTTGAATATCACGACTATTTAGACATGTTCAATCAAACAATGATCAATCAACTATCATTTCATCATTTTTATGATTACAAAATTAAGTTGATTAACAAGAAAACATTCTTTCAAAGCAGATTATATCAAATGTTTAATCATAAACTTCAGAAAATAAAAAAGTATTTGATTAAACATTTGAACAAAGAATTCATTTTCTTTAGCTTTACTTCATATGTTTCACTCATTTTATTCATTGAAAAGAAAGATGATAGTTTGCATTTTTGCATTGATTATAAAAAGCTTAATGCTTTAATTAAATGAAATTATTATTCTTTATCATTAATTGATGAAACTTTTACTTAAATACAAGAAAGCAAATATCTGATTCAATTGAACATCATTATTGTGTTTAATAAACTATAAATGCATTCAAATAGCAAAGATTTGACTATCTTTATTACTTTTTTTGATTCATATAAATATCATGTAATGCTTTTTAAATTAATCAATGAATCAATGTTCTATCAACATTATATGAACAACATGCTGTTTAAATATCTTCATCAGTTTTGTTAAATTTATCTAAATGATATTATCATTTACAGTAAGATCTTGAAGAAACATAAATGACATGTATGATTGATCTTGAATAAACTACAAGAAGCTGATTTACAGATGAACATAAACAAATGCAAGTTTCATGTTCAAGAAATCATCTTTTTAAAACTATTGATATTCATTGAAGAATTAAAGATAAATTCACGAAAGATACAAGCAGTAGTGAAATGATTTACTCTCAATAATCTCACTCAGATTCAGTCATTCATTGACTTCTGCAACTTTTATCAATGCTTTATCAAGAACTTTTTGAAAATTGTTCATTCAATGATTCAACTTACTCAAAAGAAGATCATATTTGAATGAAATGAGACTTGTCAAACTGCATTCAATTATATGAAAAGATGTATAACTGAGACTTTTATACTTTATCACTTTGATCGAATTTATAAAACTATTCTGAAAACTGATTCATTCAACTATGTAAACGATGAAATTCTCTTTTAATATGATGATGAAGAAGTATTACATTCAATTGCTTTCTATAGCAAGAACATGTTTTCTGCTGAGTGCAACTACGAAATATATGATAAGAAACTGCTGATCATAATTTGAGCTTTTAAACATTAATGACTTAAACTGAAGTTGATTGACATTTTTATCAAGATGTTCATTGATCATTAAGCACTCATCTCATTGATGAAAGATAAAGAGCTGAGCAAATATCAAATGCATTAAGTTCAGAAGTTAACTGATTTCAACTTCAAGATAATGTATTAATCTGACAAATAAAACATTAAAATTGATGCATTAACTTATTGAGTTAACTTCATGTTCAGAGATTTTGATGATGAACACATTTGCTATCAATGAATCATTATTCTGATGTTGAATTGAATGAAGATTGCTGATTTAAAGAAGAATGTCAGCAAGTCAATTTATAAACAAGTTCTTAACATGAATGAAATCAATGAGAATTGTATTCTACTTCGTGAAGCAAAGATCAGAGATGAAGCACAATATAAAGATATCAAGTTGAAGAATTATCAAGTTCAGAATGAAATCTTATACAAAGATAATCAGCTATGAGTTTCATTTAATGAACTTCTGCAAATAAATTTAATTTGTGAAATGCATGATCAATTCTCAATAAGTCATCTTGATATTCTTAAAACAATGAAGATCATCAAATGAAATTACTATTAATCATTCATGCAAAAGACAGTAAATCAATATATTCAAAACTGCTATATTTATCAATGATCAAAGACATTTAAAAATAAATCAAATAACTTACTTTAATCTTTATTAATATTTGAACAGCGATGATAAAACATAGTCATGAACTTCATTATCAATCTATTTGATTTGTATGATTACAACGTTATTTTAACTGTCATCTGCAAATTATTGAAAGAAAAACATTATATTTCTTGCATCATTAATGATGAAAATATCACAGTTGAAAAGACAGCTGAAATGTTGCTTCAATGAGTATATTGAACTCACAATTTATCAAGCTTCATTGTATTCAATTAAGATTTTCAGTTCATCTTCATTCTTTGAAAGTTTCTTTGCAAATGACTGAGCATTTCTCTTTGATTATTTATCATTTATCACTTTCAGATTAATGATTAAAACGAATGAGTCAATCAGAATGTTGAGTGATATCTTTATTTCTTCTGTTCATACATGCAAAATGACTGATTCAAATGATTACTCATAATTGAGTTTGTTAATAATAACGTTTTATCTTTAATCATCTCATTGATTCTCTTCTTCATGAACAAGAACTTTCATTCTCATATGAGCTTCAACTTTGACAACATCAAGTATGAAAGTATTCACGAATGTCTGCAAATTGCTTGAGTCAAAGATATATTCAATCACATGAATAAGATACTGATCTTTGCTTGTAAAACTCTGATCAAAATATGAAAGCAAATAATGAATTAAATTAATAAGCATAAAAAGAAGATTAATTATAAAATTGAATCAAAAATGTTGTTGAATAAACAAAACATCATTACAGCGAAATCTTTCAAAAAATTGAATGATAAAATGCTTAACTTATTTCAGATTATTAATTTTGTTAACTCATTTTATAAGTTGAAACTATCAGAAACTATGTATATACATGATGTATTTCATTCAGAGCTTCTTCATTCTATCATTGATGACTTTCTGTCTGATCAAAAGAATAAATCTTCAAAATCAATAATAATAAACAATGAAGATGAATGAAAGATTGATAATATATTGAACTTTCAACAATATTGAAGACAACTTCAATATTGAGTCAAATGAAAAAGCTATGACAATGATTTCAATTGATATAACGCTGACGATGACAAATTTATGAATGCTCAAGAAATGATTGATGACTTTCATATCAAATATTCAAGAAAAGCGCACTAAGAAATAACATTCATATGAACATGAATAGTTAAAAAGAAAGAGTAATGTTATGATTTTAATCTTCATCTATTCTTCATTTAGTCTTTGTCTGATTTCATTCTAATCAAGTTTAGCAAGAATCTGATTTAAAAATAATGTCATTGAAACTCTGCATTATATGTGTAAGATGTCAATTCAATCAAGTTTAGTACAAAGCTGAGAAATATACATATAAGAATTGAGTTTCTTTCTGTAGATACTTTTCTTTCTTAGCATTTATTTATTAGTTAAATGATACTTTTATAACTCATTCTAGATTGATTTTTAACACAAAGTGTTTTTCGTGAAAGTTCACATTTGCTGTGTATTTAACACATTAACAAGAATGTTCTAGTCAATTGCAGAAAGCATTTTGATACTGAAGAAGTTTGACAAACATTTTACAAAACATGACATTTGATCATGTATGCTAAGATCAAGTTGAAGTATCAATTTCAATGAATCAATCTTTAGAAAAATTTATGACATGAATCATGAATAAGCAATTTTCTATTTAAAGAACGATTTACTGCTGATTTACAAGACGAAGTTTGTTAAATGCTGAATTGATCGCAAATTTCATTTTAATAATCATGCTACTTCTTGTGATAAAGAAAGCAATGCAACTTTAAAGCATAAGCTTGAATTTTTCATCAATGATTTGAAGAGCGTTGTAAATAGTCTGAAGCTGTTGCTTATGAATCAACATTATGACTACATTGAAATCATTCAGATGATGAAAATCAGACTCTCTTTTCATTTATGAGCTTTAATACTACGCAATCTTGTTGCTCATGTGACTTCATTTGCTTTACACAAGATCATTGAACAGTACAATTTAATCATGATCATCAAAGAATCTTTATCATCATGTATCAATGTATTCATCAGAACTCTGAGCTTGTCATGCGCTCATAGAATTTAACAACGTATATACAATACAGCAAAAGATGAAGTTTTGAAGATAAAAGATATACATTTGCACTGATGCTTTAAGAACTCAACTGTGAATTTGTTGATTAATTCTTCTGAATTTACTTCTGAAGCTACATTTGAAACATTTGATGCAAAAATGAACTACGATATTTCTACATTCTTCTTGTCAAGCTTGTCAGATTCACTTTTACAAGTTCAAAACTTCACTGTTGTTCAATCAAGAAATAGATTTGTAGAAGCAAGAGAATGACAAGATGTTAAACGTCAGCAAGAGTTCAAGATTTCTACACAAAGAAAGTTTTCACAGTATGAACATGTACTGATGAAGGCGAAACAACAAGAACTACAACAAGAGCTACAGCAGAAGATGAAGCAGAGATTGAGTTGAAGTCGAGATCGAGATTGAGATCTCATACGAGCAAGAGATGAAGAGCAGCGAGATGAAGAGCAGCGAGGTGAAGAGCAGCGAGGTGAAGAGCAGCGAGATGAAGGGCAGCGAGATGAACGTGCTGTCACATTCTCTTTCATTCAAACGAATGCAGATCTGTTTGCAGCGTTTCATATGTAGCGAAGAAGATGCTGAAATAGCGATATTGAAGCTCTTTTAAACAGTGCAAAATTACTATGAAGAAATTGCTCAGAATCATATGTAAATTCTTGAATTGCCTACTAAATTTGGTGTGTAACTGAGTGATGTGCAATGGAAATTTCAGGTTTTTTCGAGAGGGTGTACGTGTAAGCAAAGGGGGGTGTACATGTAAGTCAGAGGAATGTACGGGTATTGACTCCCTTAATATATTACTATGTTTTGATGAAGAAATCAATATGATCAATTAAAACATGAACATTGAGATTCATCATGATGTATTGCACTTTTGATGAGGTCACTTCTACTTCGCGAACTGTGCGTTGATCAATTGTGCGTTGGATCCGTGCAGTTTGGGGACATCTCGCTGCTACCCTTCCTGACAAAGCATTCATTCCCCCAATTGCTGACCCAGATTCACAAAAGGCCAGTGGTTGCAGTAAGTTCTGCGGTTTCGGGATTCACTGCCGCCGTCTCATTCAGCAATGTAGTATTTCCAGCCCCTACACCATTCACCGCATCCCCAACCACCTCATCAATGTGGCTCCCCGTCGCATAGAACATAACCCCAATGCTCTCAGCCCCTGGTTGCCCTACAGCCGTCCACCCTGCCTGGGCGACCGTTGGATGCAATATACAGTGCGTCAAAATTCTCACAGCACCAAGAACGACATCTTCCCATTGAGAAATATCCCAAGTCCTGAAAGTCGACCCCGGTGTCTCTCCTGGCAGCGTCCCGGCGGGAATGGGTTTCAGCATGGTCACGGCGACGGTGCAGCGATTGTAGACAAATTTCCGCGGTGTGAAAATTCTCGGATCATGAGGGAAAATGGGACTGGTACCACGTTGGAGGAATTGAACCGGCTGATGTGGGTCCAGAGAGCTGACGGCATCGAGGAACTTGTTCATGGCTTCACTGCACTCGAAGATATTGAAGTAGTGGTAGAGCCAGTCGGGTGAGGGAGTGCAATGGTGAGGGACAACATTCGCAGGTACTGCTAATGAAGGTGGGAGAGCAATGGCGAGGGCGTTGAAGGGTAGGATGGTGAGAGAAATGAGAGTGTTGATGAAGAAGACTAAAGAGAATGGGTGATATTTCGCCATTTCTTTCGCTCGCTGATACTGTTTTCCTTCGTGCTTTTTCCCCCATGAATTTAAGGGTATGAGGCAGCCTTTTGAATTCTTTCGGTTGTTTGTAAATAGTAAACGTAGCAAGCGTGCGGGACTCACTTTCTTGTTCTGCGGCTCTTGAAATGGTGCCGAAAGATACGGGATATTCGCGTCATCACGAATCGAATGAAAGGCCATCATGAGACGCTCGAGTGACGCGGGCGTAAGAGGCAAGACTTTCCGCTGTGAAGGCGGTAATCAAGATCGACACTGCGAAAAGTCTTATCTTCTTGCGATTTGCGACAGATACTGGCGAGATACTGGCGAGATTTTAAATGCACGATTCAAGTTTTCTGTTTGATGCGGATGATTGTCTTAAGCGCTCGCGTACTAAGGATCAGGCATTACTATGCGTCGCCCTTTGTGTGTAATTAAGAAAAATCAAGTTCAAGACAGTTCTAGTCTTGTCTTTCGAATCTTCTGATTCATTATTACTCTTCCTATAAGGTGAATGAGACGATCGAATCTCAATTTCCGCACGAAGAGTCTTCTGGGGATGGCGCTTAGTTCTGGCAAGGAGATAGAAAAAGACATAGTCAAGAATTCATGAAGGAGAGCACAGATGAAATTTTGAATTTGGTTCTAATGTTTCTATGAGGTTTCATACCGGATAAAGAACGAGCGGGCTAATACGTTATGACCTACATCCTCGTGATTCTGAGGGAGCGCTGCGCTACCACTTCAGAAATCACATTAAAAAGCTTCATACCATGCAGTCAAGAGCGTTCCGGAGTGCAATGTCCACATCGGTGAAATACTGATAGTGAGACTAGTAGAGAGACTGGCAGAAAGACTGGCAGAAATGAAGACTCTAAGAAGCTTGATAAAGCGCCATGGTAGCATTTTGATAGTGGGTAGAAAGTTTTGCCTCATATTGATCCCACACATGTCTGCTTCGGCTCATCCTCTATCCTGTCAACAGTCTATTTGACACATGAGTTTTCTTGGTTAGAACCCAGCGCATCCCCATACCTGGGTATGATGACGCCAGTCAAAAATGCATCCAAACAACCCGTTTGTGCCTCCTTTTCAACAGTGTACAAATAGCAAAAAAATGGGTTAAGACTAATGTTCTATGTCATTTAGATGGATTTGGTTTAGGCCCGTTCTGTGACCTAGAATCTGTTTGAAGTGGTTTTTTTTTCGAGTCTTTAAGGGTAGAACCGCTACTCTTCGAAACCATTGGGCCTCTTTCCCAAGAAACCACGCACTGGTCGTTACGTTGCGCTTGCGCTCGTGTACGCCAGCCCCCAGGGATTAGCACTGGCTCATCATCCTCTCCTGGATCCTGATAAAGTGTATACGATATTGGGGTTTCTGGCAGATATTCGGGCCAGTCCAGAGGTTTTGTAGCTTCCATGTGATTCTTGAGTTGGCGGGCTGTGCGGCGTACAGAGGCCCACTCTTCCAGAAATTCCCTGTACCGTAAGATGCCATATTCCTCTTCTTCGATAGGAATCTTGAGGTTCCACTTGGTCAATTTCTCCACCTTACCGACATCCTGTTCAGGGAAAGGAACATCACGGTACTGTTCGTCCGGTGAGTTCCTCATAGACAGTGGAAATCACACCATCCACATCGTTGCATCCACCAGCTTGCTTCTTATTCCCTATCTTAGCTGCCCGGTCGAAATCGAGGATTTTCAGCGTCTCGGTTCTTGGGTCGATGAGTACAATTCTAGGAGCAATGTCCTGGAGTACGATGCCACCTTAGATTAGTCGACGGCCTGTGTCAAATCTTTTCAACCAAGTAAAGTAAAACGTATAAGTAGTGTTGTCTCGCAGGCTTCCACCTGAGATAAACACAGTAGTAAAGCCAACGAGTCGAGGCTCGACATCATCAATGATGGCTCTATGAAAAGGCACAAAAGATGAATGTCCTTTCAACGCCTTCATGATATGCATCTCATCCCATATGTCCCGGGTACGCTGGTACAATATGGTGTATTTGAAGGTATACAGCTCTTTAGCATCATGCGCTGTTATACTGTAGCTCGTACGAGATCGACACAGACATGAAGTCGGTCAATCTCAGTAAGCTGTGATCTTGAAGCACTTCGCCATTGCTTTCCCCGCCACTCTCTTCAACCGGATAGCGTGGGTAGTGCACAACGTCAGTAGGATCTTTGGGCGAGACGCTTATTAGTGCGCCGTCATATATTTCCGGCCCAAGATCATCAACATATCTTGCGAGTATCCCGATTGCATCTGATCCTTCAGAAACGGCCCTGATTGAGCCAGTAACAGAAAACCATCGTCGTAATTCAAAATCAATGATGTTCCAAGTATATGGGCCTCCTGGGAAAAGCTCGCCGCTAGGGCTGTAGAAACGGTATTGCGGATCAATCATAGATCGTAGCCGGGAAAACCCGATGGATGCTGTACAATGTTGCCTGTTGGTACCTTGGGCTCGCCCTAAATATCTAAAACTTCGTCCTAATCTAAGCTTTGAATGGAAGACCGCTGCCTCCCCAATGGTCCGCAGTGTAGCGCGCGCGCTTCCCAAACCGCAAGCTAGAGAAGCCCTGATTACAGGCCATCCACTCACGTCGCAAGCTGCACGAAAAAGTGGTCCAATAATTACTTCATACTCGTAGTGCAAATACCGTTGTAGGTTTTCAGTCCAACGGCTCAGCCTTATCACAGCCTTGCGCCATGTAATCGCGTCTGCATATCCACTCGGTCCATGCCAAACGTCGCGATACCAATGTCAAACATTGGGCCATCGTCATGCACCTGAGTCTAATACACACTTTAGCAAATGTGATAGGCCGCCAGCCTTGAACCTTTAGCTCATCAAGACATTGTGGTCACATCGTTCGGTTTTGAGACATTCGAGCGCTTACTTTTACAGGTCGTTGATTGTTAGGAGTATTGATTGCTAGATGGACATATTCTGGTTAGAAAAAGAACATGCCACCTTCAAATAACTTTCAATGGGCAACCATTGGAGTAAGTATCAATCTACCACCCTCTCATCGCCTTTGACGCTTCACAAAGTCCAATCCCGTTATCTCGCTTTCCTCCGAGTCATACTTCTGATATTTTACTGAATAATGGCAACCATCATTGCCCCAAATCGCATCACAGTAGCTGTCTTCAACAACCTTGTCGTCAACCCTGTATCAAATTGCCCATGCGGTCACTATCATTTCTACGGCCAATATGGTCATCTTTTCCAGGATTATCCATACAGATGTGGCAATACCACCACTCGCTCTATGCATAGCGGGTTCTGCCGCATCCCAGCGCTCATCATTATTATGCAGAGTTATACCGTGAACAAGAATTGCAAGAATTGCTAGCACAGCCCTGTTTTCGTTACGTGAGAGGGACTGCATTTTGGTGTTGTGTATTGGTGTTCCCTTCCCATTGGGTTGACGTTTGCTAGGTTCGGCCGCACGTGTGCCATGCCGGAAAAGACACCGCGCCTTTCTTTGAGGGTCCTAGTCTGAAAGTGTTTGGCACAGGATTGAGTGTTGTTCAAAATAGTAGCTGGAAGAATACAGAAGTGCCGTGTCGATAGATGGTGTGTATTTGTGTCTGAATGTTTCTTATCGTACCAGTCATTTCACCGTTGTTTAGATTGTAACGAAGTGTCAGCCTCGCTTCTTTTATGCTTGGATTCATATTGTCTTCAGGATTAGCATCTGCTAGATAGAGGCTATAACAGTCTACCTTGAGGTTGCGAATCCTAGTCTTAGTCAGTGTTCAGCCGAACCTTCCTCGAAAGAGGTAGCAGACAATGTCCAATCTTTAGCCGAAAATATCGCAAATGTGAGACGTCGAAAACACAGAGTGTTTCAATCGGCACCGCTGATTCAATAACACGGTTAAGGCAATTACGCCTAGGTTTACTAAAAGTAACTACGGTTTCTCGTTGCTATATCTGCCTAAGGTCAAGAAGTATGCTCCACGTCTCTTACGAAGAGCGTAACAGTAGTACCGACAAGATGATGGCTAGCGAGCACCGTTGCGAAATGCCACATTTCTTCTAGTGATAGCGGTTTTGGTATGCATTCAGTCGTATAGAAGTTGTGGCCCAAGCAGAATTTAATGCGTGTTTGGCAGTCAGGCCTCGCTTCTTACTGCATGTTTAATCAATAACCTCTCTCGCAAGCTCATGCCGTCCAAGTCCAGCTAGAGTTTTAAACAGCATGCAGTCATTACCGATCAAACCGAGAGCCCTTCTTAGCGGAATGATTGTAGTGGCGCCATTCAGGCCCGGGCGAAGAGAGTAGACCCAACTGAAGTACATAGCTGTGTTACCAAAACCTTTCCATGACACATCAGAGCTGATCTTGATAAGAGTCAAACCAGTCATCTTCCGAGGTGGCAAAACCAGCATTCTCGGGACTACTCACACTGCGAGACGATCCCAAGCTTCAGAGTAAGGAAACCTTTCACAGTCTTTGATATTTGAATTCAATATCGTCCTATCTCTACAAGCGTTGCAAGGCTGGCCTCAAATCGAGAGACAGCTGTCAACAATATCTGAGTCTTCTTTTCCAGTGCGTTGAAGTCAGGAGCGTCCCGGAGTTCTTCGTGCTGAGTGAAAGGTCCACATCGGGCTGAAGCCTTTGACACCTCAATCCACATCTTTCGGTTCGTGGATATAACTCACCGGTTGGCGGTTGGTCACGCTTACTCCGTAGCGGTTGCGGCACGCTAAACAACCCTACGTCATGTCGACGCCCAAAATCTACTGTATCTCTTTTTGAACCTCCTACTAAGGTACTGCTTTTTCGCTACAAAGTCGCTTCTGAACCGAATGCAGGGAACTGTGTCCGAAACCACACCGTTGCTTGGCCGCGAGCAAGCGCCGACGATGGTGCAAATGCGAAAGCACCTGTCATCGTCAATCAGCCTCAAGCATGCTGATCTGCCACTATTGGTTTGTTGCTACGTAACGGGACTGATCGATGCTGGTGCCTTCAATGCCTGGGGCATCTTCATGGG
>JAABUS010003092.1_pt1 | contig 28385 bp, 26 predicted proteins | sample 5560161 | NCBI WGS metagenome assembly JAABUS01 (sample SAMN10711885, study PRJNA513376) | rock metagenome | isolation source: Antarctica rocks | place: Antarctica: Victoria Land, Trio Nunatak nord | collected 2016-01-04
CTCCGGTGGCTCAGTTTTCGGGGTCCACTATAGTCTTATGAGAGGAGGGAAGCCCCAGCCATGAACGATGACGTCGGCGATCCGCCCCCCCTCGACGATGACCATCCCCTCGCCAAATTCGTCCCCGGGCTGGCCGACATCGCGCGGGATGCTTTCAGGGGCTATGGAGACATGACCCGGGGGGAACTCCTTAAAACCTTCCGTTCCAGCGAGCATGTCGCGATCTTCCGCAGCATGATCGAAACGATGGTCGAGAAGGAACCCGAGGCGACCCGGGAAGATGTTCTCGAAGGCCTCCGGGAGCTGCTGGTCGGGCTCTACGACCGTGTCGCGATCGAGGCGGGATTCGAAGGGCCGGAGAAGGCCAGCTACCTCGGGGCGTTCCGCCGCGGCTTCGAGATGGCCGCGAGCGGGGAGGAAGGCGAGTCCTGGGCCCCGCCCCTCGGTGGGTACTTGAGCGACCAGGCACTCGGCCTCCGTGCGGCGCTCGCCGGGCCAGCGAGGGAACGCAATCGTTTCCTCGAAGACTTCTACGTGGAATGGTTCCCGCGCATACAGAAGGCCCGGCTGGAAGATTATGCCGACCGTCCCGACCACTTCGAGGTCTACAAGACCAGGTTGATCCAAGGGTTCAAGGTCATGGCGGATATCGCCCGGCTGGACCCCTCGCAGGCCGAGACGTTCGACCGGGCCGTGCAGAAGCTGTTCGATGAAGATGGTGACATGATCGTCCTGATGGGCGACAACCCGAGGGCGCTCGATAGTTGCCTGGGGGTGCTGGCCGCGCGACTGCGGGAGACGTTCGGCGGGCCGCCGGAGGAGTTGGAGAGGCACCTGGACTCCTACCGGACGTTCGTGCGCGGGTTCAAGCGGTTCTACCTCGACATGGTGCCGCCGGGCCTCCTCGCTACCGGCGATCGCGAGGCGAACACGGACTGGGCCATGGTCGCCGTGTGCCTCCACGCCCGGGTCATGCTTATGGCCCGCCGGCTGGCGGCGATGGCGGATTTGACCGAACCTCAGGCCGAAGCATTCGCCCTGGAAATCCGCCGAGCCTATGACGTCGAGGGCACCGAGTAGATGGCTGGCCGGCTCAACGCCGTCGCCCAGACGGGCATTCGCTGGCGACTGGCTCGAACTCCTGATTGCACCGCCGGCACGGGATAAAGCTGTTGTGCTCCAAAAGAGAGGTATCCGCCCAGGGCCTTTGCCGCGCATTGAGTCATACGCTGAGCAAGGGCATGGAATCGAAGTGGCCGCATGAGCGAACCCAGCGAGAGACAGCTCGGCGATGCGATTTGCGAGTTCTTGACCTCCTTTTACTCGAAGGAGCAAGTCGTGAAATCCAGGGCGTCCGCCCGAAAGAATTGCATCACTCTGGAAGAGGCTGCCGCCGAGGCCCTGACGAAGCTCGTCCTGGAGCGATTCGAGGTCTCACCGAAAGTGAAGAAGAAGGAGAAACGTCCCCGGCCAACGCCGAAGCCACCCACCAAGTCCAAGATGATGAAGGTGACGTTCTGGTTGAGCGTCGAGAACAACAGCAAGTTCGTCCGTGGGAAGAAGCGGGTCCGCGAGGAAATCGAGCAGTTCGTGCTGAGCCGCTACGGGATGGAGAAGGAGCGGGCGGACGGCTGGGAGTACACGCTGACGATTCCGTACGAGACCGTCGAGCAACTCGACTCCATCATCTATGACGAGATTCTGGGCGAGGCGAACCGGATCGCGGACGACCGGCACTGTTTCATCGAGGCCGACATGACCTCGGTGGACGACCCGGAGCGGAGCTGGTGAGGGTGGGGTCGCGACGGTCATCCCACCTCGGGTGCCCGGAAAACCGTTGTGTATTCTTCGTTGCAAATCCCATCTTTCCCATTTTTCCCTCTTGCCGTCCCTTGACACGCGTGTGTAATTATATAGTGATACCGTAATTACAGTATTACGTTATCATATTACGATACAATACAACATGAGGAATATGGCAAGGCCGGGAGTGGGAGGGGAGCGAATCATCGAGGTCATCCGCGAGCTGGAGGCCCGGGGGAAGGAGGTCACCGTGACCGCCGTCCGGGAGCGGCTCGGGACCGGCAGTTACTCGACCATCGGGGCGGTGCTCTCCGAGTGGCGGAGCGAGCAGGCGCGGGTCATCCGCCCGGCCGTGCCCGAGATGCCCGAGACCGTCGGCCACCTCGTCCGGCACCTGTGGGGCGAGGCGTGGAAGGCGGCCGACGGCGTGCATGAGCCGGAACGCCAGGCGTTTATCCGGGAGCGGCACGAACACGAACGGGCCCAGGGGGAGATGACCGCCGAGATCGCGCGGCTCGAAGGAGAACTTGACGCGGAGAAGGAGCGGGGAACGCTCACGGTCCAAACCCTCGAACGGCAACTCCAGGTGCTCACCGAGGAGCGGGACCGGGCGCGGCACGAGGTCGGGGAGCTCCGGGAGCAGCTCGCCGCGGCCGTTGGGGCGCTCGGCGAAGCGAGGGGTCAGGCGGAGCGGAATGCGGGGCGCCTTCAGGTGGTGGAGACGAAGAATCAGGAGCTGTCCGAGCGGGTCATCGAAGAAGCGGCGAAAGCCATGGCGCTCGCGGAACGGGTCCAGGAATTTGAGGGGAGGACAAAGAAGTGAACACCGAGCTTGCCCACCGGACGACGACCGGCGGCCCCGTCGTGCCGGTCCTCATCGTCGGGCTCAGGGACCGGGCGCTCAGGCGGAACAACGTCCTCGACATGGTGAAGCGGCGGGCGAAGGACGCGGGCTCTCGGAACGGATTTGCAACCACACGTTCCGGGCGACGGGGATCACGGCATACCTGGAGAATGGGGGGAGCATCGAGGGGGCGCAGGCGATTGCCGCCCACGAGTCGCCGAGGACGACCAAGTTGTATGACCGGACGAGCGACCAAATCACGCTCGATGAGGTCGAGCGTATTATAATTTGATTATATAACAGTTATCGAAATGTCCATCCCGAGAACTGTTACACGGGGCGTGAGTAGCAATGGAACAGAAAACTGGAATAGGGACCCAATCGCCGCTGGATGATCGGGTTCATCGGGGTCACATGGCTCGAATCAGCCATAGAGGAGCGGCAGGGGTTCGAAGGCGCCACCCAAGGCCTCCTTCGAGGCCAGGCCGAGCCAGCTCTCCAGGACGGTGGCATAGACGCGGCGGAAGTCGACCGTCATCCTCAGGTCGCCGTCGACGAGATCGGTGAGGCTCGGGTAGGCCCCGTGCAGCCCCGGCCGGACGCACGGGCCGGCCAGGAGGACCGTGCCGGCCGTGCCATGGTCGGTCCCTCTAGTCCCGTTCTCCCGGACCCGCCGGCCGAACTCGCTGAAGCACAGCACCGCGACGCGCTCGGCGAGGCCCGCGGCGGCCAGGTCGTCGAGGAAGGCGCGTAAGGCCCCGCCGAGCTCCTCCAGCAGTCGGGCGTGGGCGGGGAGCTGATCATAGTGGGTGTCGTAGCCGCGCTGGATCGCGTAGTAGATGCGCGTCCCCAGCCCCGACTTGATGAGCCGCGCCGCCAGGCTCAGCTTCCGGGCCAATTCCGACTCGGGGTATGCTGCGTGCGACGGCCCGGCCCGGGCGACGGATTCGAGTCGTTCGGCGGCGGCGTAGGCGTCCAGCATGCTGCGGCGGAGGAATTCCGCCTGTTCACCCCCGGGGCCCGCGGGGACATCGGGCTTCCCGTTCGCCAGGGTGTAATCGTCGAGGCGGTCGAGGGCGGCGCTGACGGAGCGCCTCCCCCGGATGGCGGGCGGGGCCGCGTCGGGGCCGACCAAGAGCGCGGCGGGGGCGCCGTCGCGGGGGGGCGGGCCGCCATCGAGCACGCGGCCGATCCAGCCCAGTCCGGTGTGCTCGAGCGGGTCGAAGCGGGCCGAGTGCCATATCTCGAGGCTGCGGAAATGCGACCGGTCCGGGTTGGGATAGCCGACGCCCGGCACGATCACCAGCCGGCCCGACTCGAGCAGCCGGCCCGCGTCCCCCATCGCCGGATGCAGCCCGACCTCGGGGGTGATCCTGATCAACTGCTTCTCGGGGAGTCGGAGCGCCCGGCGATGCTTGGCGTAGCCGTCGTCCTTGAGGGGGACGACGGTGTTGATGCCGTCGTTGCCGCCGTCGAGCTGCAAGACGACTAGGATCCGCTCGTCCTTCCGGGCCTCAACGGCGCGGGCGGTCCGCGCCAGGAAGGCGGGGAGCGTCGGTGCCAGCGCGATCAGGGTCGAGTCGCGGAGGCCATGTGTCAGGAAGGTGCGCCGACTGGTCATATCCCGTCGCTCCTTTCGCTGGGTGAATCGAGGGGGACCGCCCGATGATGAGATTCAAGCGAGCTGGCCCGCCGGGGAGGCCAGGAGTCGCGCGACGGCTCGGCGGAGCCCCGCCCCGTCGCTGGCCGATATGGTCGGGACGTCCGAGCCGAGTAGCAGCTGGGAGAAGAACGCGGGATTCCGCCCTTGACCGTGCCGGGCGGCAAGGGCGGGGGCGTCGACGGGGCCCGGGAGGCCCACCGATTCCCCCTCCACCAGGGCTGCGGAAAAGTTCGCACGGCCGATCATCGAGCGGGTGGTGATCCAGGCCCGGCCGCCGGGCCAGCCGCCGACGTTGGGCGGATAGAAGAGGTCCTGGCTCAGCCGCCCGCACCAGTCGGCCAGCACGGGCGTGCTCGGTGGCGGGTCGAGCAACTCGAGCGCACGGACCGCGCCCAGGACGTATTCGACCGGGCTGGCGATGCGACGCCCCAGGCCCTCCTCGGCGAAGAACGCCCGCGAGCGGAGCACGGTCGCCACGCCCCAGCCGACGTCCAGGTCACGGGCACACAGCCCGGCGGCGAGCGCATCGACCGCGATCTCGTCGACGGCCCCCGTCCCCAGAAACTCATGGCAGAGTCGCCGCGCGAGGCGACGCGACGTGCCCGGATGTTCCAGGAGTAATCGCGCGAGCGAGTCGGCGTCGAACGCGCCGGCCCGGCCGAGGATCGTCTTGGTCCCCGCGTCGTGCCGCGAGGCAACGAACCGGAGATCCTCGAAGGACAGCCGCCAGCCGGTCAGGGCCCGAGCGGCCTCCTTGACGTCGGCCTCGGTGTAGTGGCCGACGCCGAGGGTGAACAGCTCCATCAGCTCGCGGGCCAGGTTCTCGTTGGGCTGCCCCTTGGCGTTGTCGGGCGCGTCCAGCCAGATGAGCAGGGCGGGGTCGCGGAGCATCGCGCACAGCAGCCGGCCGAACGGGGCCCGGCAATGAGAGCGGAGGGTCTCGTTCTGCCGGCGCATCAGCGCGAGGTCGTTGACCTTGAGGTTGCTGGTGGCGAAGTGGTTGTGCCACATCAAGGTCAGCCGCTCCTCGAGCGGGTCGGGGCCGCAGAGCATCCGGTAGATCCACCAGCCCTTCAGGCGGTTCGGCGCGAGGTCGGCCAGCGCCTGGTCGGCCAGGCGATCGGCGAGCGCGGCGAACTCGCCGGGGATGCCGCATGAGCGCGACCGTCCCTGCAGCACCCGGTCGATCGACGCCTCGGGGCCGTCCTCGAGGTCGCGCCGGAGCTCCTCCCAGGTCGCGGCGAACCCGGCCCGCCGGTGCAGGTGGACGACCCGCCGCAGGTCCCACGGCTCTCCCCGGTGGGGCGCATAGGCCGCCCAGGCGTCGCTGGATCTCGGCCTCACGAATTCGATCGGCATGGGAAGCCCCCTCGGGGGAATCGTCGACCCCGCGGGCGGCGGGGCAGGCGGCGGGTCCACTCCGGCCATCTACTCCTCCCGCGGCACTTCCTTGATCGTCACATCGCCCAGGTCGCGGACTTCCCCGGGACGTTTCAGGCGGATGTGCTCCAGGATGCCCCCGTTGTCGAGCCGATAGCCGGGCCGGGGCTTCTTCCCGACGGCGACGCCGCTCTCGATGCCCGGTATCAGGCCGACGATCAGGAAGCGGCCGTCGGCATCGGCGGCGGACGTCGCGACCTCGGGCAGCAGGGTGGGGCTGACGAGTTGGAGCCTGACGTCCGACAGGGGCCGCCCCTCGTCGTCCACGAGTCGGCCCTTGACCGAGCCGGGAGGGCCCAGATGCACCTCGATCGGCGTGCCGTCCCCGGGGCCTCCCCCCCGGACGATGACCGACCCGACGAGGCTGCGATCCTTGTGGTCGAAGATCAGCTCCCGCGGGATGTCGGGCTCCAGGCCGAGGACCTCGAACGTGTCGCCCGCGAGCGTCGTCACGTCTCCCGCCACGGCCAGGCCACTGCATCGCGCCCCCGCCATCGGCCTGCCGTCGGGGTCGAGCACCCGGCCCTTGCGCGCGAGGCCGCGTGTCACCTTCAGCTCGACGGCGAACGGCTCCGCGGCGTCGGGGACGTCGACGGCTTTGTAGGCGTTATATAGTTGGGGCAGCCACTCGCCCAGCCTGGTATCGACCTTCCCCTCGTCGGCCTTGCTCAGGCGGGCGGGGGCGTATGACGACTCCCTGCCGCGAGCCGTCGCACAGATCGCCCCCTCGCCGGGCGGGACCGTCATCCGGAACGCGAGGTCGGTCGGCGTGATGCGGCCGGACACCATGCCCCCGTACGTCGAAGAGTCCCCCCCCTCGTTCCGGTTGGACGGGGCCTTGAAGTATTGGGCTTCACGCGCGAAGACGGGCCGCCCCGTCGCCTCATCCACCAGGCGTCCGATTACGATCACCCCCCTGGGGAGCTCGAGGGTGGTCTCGATCGGCCTGAGGCCCTCCGTGTCGCCGACCGTGATCCTCCTCGGCAGGAAGGGATCGACCCCCGCCCGGGGATAGGCCCAGACCTGATAAGTGTCGCCCTTCGGCAGACCGACCAGGCGGAAACGGCCCGCCGCATCGGTCCGCGTCGACACCTGCATCCCCGTGACCGGTTCGGAGCCGTGGACGGCGACGCCCGCCAGCGGCCGACCGCTCCCCTTCAGGCGGACGATCCCGGCGATCGGCTTGGTCGGGCCCGCGACGAATTCGAACGTCGCCCCGACGACGCGCGGGCTGCCGCCGCCGGCCCGCCTCAGCCCATCCTCATTGGCCATCGCGTCGCCGGGGGCCCGCTCCGCCCGGGGGCCCGATGGCCCGCGCGCCGGACCCGGCCGGGCCATGGCGTAGACGCGACCGTCGGCCAGCCCGGGGCCGTGGAAGGACAATAGCCCAAGGCGGTCTCGCCCGACGCCCCTGACCTCGAAGCGGCCGTCGGCGGCGCTCGTCCAGGTGTTCCGGCCGCCCGGCCAGGTCGCATCGTCGTACCCGTAGGACGCCGCGATCTGCTCGTTATCGAGCCGGCCGGAGACGATCATCGCGTCCAGGCCGGCCCCGTCCTTGAGCGACACGACGCGGCCGAGCCGGACCGTCACGCCGGCGACCGGACGGCCCTGGGTGTCGAGCACCCGGCCGCGGATCGGCACGTCGTCGCGCACCAGCCGCAACGTCGCCGCGCGCCCGTCGATCAGCGACCCGGCCTCGACCCAGGCCAGCCCGAACCCCGGCGCCGTCGCCGCGATCACCGCCTTGTGCCACCACGGCTCATCGCCGGCCGGCAGGTCGCTCGAGGCCTTGTCGAGCTCGAACCCGAACCGCCCGCCCGCGTCGGACACCGCCACGCGGCCCTTCTGGCCTTCGGGCACCGGGGAGATCGGAGTCCAGCCGTAGTAGACGTTGTGTCGGATGAACATCTCAGCCCCGGCGGCCGCCCTGCCATCGGGGTCGAGCACCCGGCCGCGCACCGGGAACGTGCCCACGGCGTCGAGCGGATCGGTTTGTGCATCGATCGGGGATGCGGGAACGACCTGCTGGGGGATGGGAGCCGTCGCCGCCTTCGGGGGCTCGTCGCCCTGCGTGATCAACGCGGCCGACACCGCCCACACCGTCAGACAGGCGCCCATCAGGGCCGCCGATGCAACCGTGAGCTTCTGCACGAACATCGTCTTGAGCACCTCATGGGTTAAGGACTGCGCCGCGGCCGAGACGGCCCCGGCGCCCACCGTCGAATTGAGCAGGTCCAGGGCCGCACGGAGGGTCGATTCTCGCCAGGCCGGCGGGATGACCGTCTCCGCATCGCGGAGGCGCACGGCCGCCAGGACCGCCCCGCTGCATCCCATGCCCCGGCCGCCGAGCCGGGCCTTGAGTCGCTCGCGACCCTCGGCCAGCCGACGTTGCAAAGTGCGCATGCTCCATCGCAGCGTCTCGGCGGCCTGGGCTTGGGGGACCCCTTGCAGGTCGCAGAGCACGACGGCCAGCCGGAGTCTCTCCGGCAACCGGGCGATCTCCTCGTGGAGCGTCGGCAAGAGCTCATCCGTGATGACGGGATCATGCGATGGGGTCATGTCCGACATCTCGCTCGCCCTCCTCTCCTGCACGCGTCGTCGGGCCACGGCGGCGTTGGACTGGATCGCGACCCGGTAGGCGACTAGGTACAGCCATCCCCCCAGGTTGGCGCGGCCCCGGAGGGCGCGGGCCTTCTTGACCAGGACCAGGAAGGTCGCCTGGAATGCGTCCTCCGCGTCGCTCGGGCTGCGCAGGACGGCCCGGCAGACCCTCAGGACCATCGGCCCGTGGCGGGCCATCAGGGCCTCGAAGGGGGCGCCGTCGCGCGTCGCTAGGAACCGATCGAGCAACTGGTCGTCGGAGAGCCCCGTGACCGTTCCCTCAACGAAGAGTCGATTGAGGTAGCCCAGGGCGGCCCCCAGCGTTTTGATAGCCATAGACCTGCACCTACTCGAACGATCGTACTCCAACTTCTATTAGGGCTGAGGAAGGACCGACCCGCCAACTTTCCGCAAGTCGTGAGAGAGATCGGATAATCGATTGGGATAGAAAGTCGGGTTCGGAGGTCGCCCCACTCGCCGGGGGGGCTGTCTTCTAGTCGTAGAACTGGCGTTATACGTTGACTTCCGGGCCGACTCGGCGTATAAGACCGCTCGGTTCTGACCTCGATCCCCCGAAAAACTCGACGTATAACGATGGCCCGCACCTCCGACCCTATCGAAACCTTCGCCAGCTTCCTGGTCCAGGCTGAGCGCAGCCCCCTGACGATCAAGAACTACCGCGGCGACCTCGCCGCCTTCGCTGCCTGGTTCGAAGAGGTGGGTGGCCTACTGAGCGAAAATCCCGCCTAGGGCCAAATGCGGGAATTTGGAACCGCTTTTACAAGCCACGCTAGCCGCTCTCTCGCTCGTTGAGCGACGAGCCTCTTTCGATGGCGGTAAGTCAGATATGCGATGAGCGATATCAGGGCGGGGGAAATCACGATGAGCGTCTCTGTTTGCATACAGAGCGTTATCGGGCGAGGGGGGAAACGGTTTCTTCGGGTGATTCATTCGTGATGACGCGAGCCTCCGGCCGGAAGTCATTGGCCCTTGAATAGCATTGGAACAGAGTACTGGATTAGGCAGCGTTATACGCCGAGATTTTTCCAGGCTACGGGGCCGTTTTCCGTCTGTTTTTCCCTGGTTTCCCCTCAAACTGGACGTATAACCAGGATTCTGCGTCGCGTCGAGCCGGGTCTGCGCAGTGTCACGTCAACCACCGCAAGCGGTATGCTGACCCGCGTCTTGGCCCAGAGCTGCGTCATTCTGCGGGAGCTTGCTGAACAGGCCAATGATGAAAGAACCGACCAGGTAGGCAAAGCCCCCAAGACCGACCAGGATGGCACCGCCGGCGGCGAAGAGCTGCGGGACAAATCCCCAGGCGACATGCCCCCCATAGATTTTCTCGAGCGGCAAGAGACAGCAGACCCCCCACGCGGTCAGAAGAACGGCTTCGCTGACGGCAAGGACCTTCAACGAACGGCCTGTCGCCGTCGCGACCAGGCGGGAGGCGGCGAGGCCGCTCAGCAGGCTGAACAGTGCGAGCACTCCGAGCGGGTCGAAGATACTTGACCCAGGCCGCCGTCGCGACCAGGCGGGAGGCGGCGAGGCCGCTCAACAGGCTGAACAGTGCGAGCACTCCGAGCGGGTCGAACATGCTGCAGCCCTCTGTTGACAGAACTCTGCGGACTGGCCCGCCGTGACATGCCTCGATTCTAACCCGCTGGCACTCCTAGGCGGGCCTAATTCCAGTTTTCTGTTCCAATGCTACCAAGGGCCTCATTCAGCGGTGGGCCGTTCTCCTCGCGAGTCTCGGCCATCCCGTAGCAGATAGGCATGTTTTTGGGAAAGATTAGCGGAGTACCAGCTGCTTCGCGGCAGTTTCGACCGGACCGCCAAGGCACCACACTTGAACGCTAATTTCTCTCATTTCATAGATCCGCGTGATGGGCGTATGCCACATCGGCGTCAATTCGATTGCGGGAATACGGTCATAGTTGTCATTCTGTAGGATGACCGAGACCCGCTCTTTGGGCAGTATGGTTCCGGAGGGCTTTTGCCGCAAACCCGCCTCTGCACCGCGAAGCAACGGCAGCTGTCGTATTCCCGTCATCGTCCGTGTTCCCGTTACCGTCTGATGGAACCGAGGGTTGGCGGTGTAGCGGCCCGTGAATTGGACCAAGTGCAGAAAGAGCCCACACATTAGCAAAGCCGTGACCGGAAGGGCCCACCGGGCGATCCCGAAGACCCGCTCCGACCGGCAGTAGCGTCCTATCAGGACCATCCCGCCGAGGGGAACGAGCCATTCGACTTTCGGCTGTCCGTTCGCCGACAGCACCAAGCCGGACAAGATGCCGATTCCGAGACACGGTGCCGCGGCGAAGATGATCGTCTGGACAGAACGACACCCGCCCAACGCCGGGGCGCGGGCCACGGCGATGACAACGGCGAGAATCACCGCCGCCAGCATCGACAGATACAGGGTGAGCAGCACGAGAGCCTCCCTTCAAGGTATGCCGATGGAGTTGCGGGACGGAGGGTCCTTGGCGACGTTCTATGTCCGCCTGCTACGGGGTGGCCGGCTTGCCCTCAGCTGTTCGCCTGAGCCTTTGGGTCCGGGTCGAGAATTGCGGTGATGTGAGTTGCCAGGATGATTTTCAGATACCGCTCGGCTGCGGCGGGGTTATTCTTGTTCTTCCGGTAGAGGCCGTGAACGAATCCATTCGCTTTGGTGAGAGCCTCGTCTTTCAGACTCTGTTGCTCGGCCGGTGGGAGAGAATCCCAGTAGGCATCAATCCGGGCCTGCTCCGCTTCCTCCTTCGCCTTCTGCTCCGCTTCGGCTCGACGTTTCACGTCTTCAGCTTGCCGCGTTTTCTCCGCTTCAGCGGCCTTCCGCTTCTGCCGTTCCGCTATCGACTCGAAGCCCTTCGGGGCGGCGTAGCCCTTCCGAATCGAGTCGGCAAGATATCCCGCTGGGCTCTTTGAAACCCGCTTGTCCTTCTTCTCGATGAGCCAGTCAAAGGCTTCTATTCGGGCTTGAACCTGGAGGGCGGGGAATGTTGCGGCTAGTTCTGCGGAGCTCGTGCGAGTTATCCCCCGAGCGATGAGTGCCGCTTCAATCTCCGAGGGCTGAGACAGGTCAAGCTTTGCGAGTTTGGCGGGGGAGGTCTTCCGAATGACGGTCATCTTCCATTCGCCGCGGCCAACCTTCTCGTATCGCTCCCCGCGGCTCATTTTCTCCAGGAAGCCAAGAGCCTCAAGCTCCTCAATTCCAGGTTGGAGTTTCGCCTTGATCCCACCGACGTCGTAGTTACGACTTATGCCGATGTGCTCAAACGCAAATTCCTTAAGGTCAAAGCTCCAGTCGCGCCTATGGTAGAAGCGTTTATCGAGAAACCGAAACATCCGCTTCGCAATTGCACTTTCGAGAAGAAAGTATGTGTCGAGGTCGAGCCGCTTCAGGTTCTCTGCCTGAAAGCTCTTGAAAATGACCTCGTTCCATTTGAATGACGAGAAGGACAGCTCTTGTTGCCCCCTCGCCTTCAGCCGGCGGCGGTCGTCCTGGTCGACGAGATACACGTTATCGAGAATGTGAAACTTCGCATCGACCCAGCACTGGGCCTCTTTGTCCCACCATGCCTTGTCGTAGTAGAGGGTGACGCCAATCCACCGGTTGAGGGATTCTTCAAGCCGTCGATAGTTCTTCCCAACATCTTGCCAGCCAAGGAGCCTGAGCAACTCATACCGGGTGAAGATGACCTTCGGCTCGGTAAATTTATTCGCGAGCTTTGTTAACTGAATCAGAGCAACAAGTATTTCATCATCGATGGAAGTCGGTAGGCCGTAGGCGTCGCTACCGGTGATGGTCAACTTCCGGGTGACCATCATCTCGGCTTTTTGGTCGTAAACCTGGTCCTCGAAAACGAGCGTCTTCAAGCCTTTCGGGACACGGGCCGTAAGCAGAGTGATGGGAAACTCGGCCAGGTTGAGTTCATCCCGTCCCCCGAGGGAGCGAAGTGATTGGCGAGGGTCCTTGCCTTCCGGCTCGTGGTTGAGTTCCATCTTTTTCTTCTATCCTAAAAGGAGCAACAACAGAACCCCTTAGTTGTTGTTCTTTTAAAGAGTTTAAAGCAAAGAGTTGGGGGGTCAAAAAACCTAGTCACTGTAAGGGCTTAGAGTCTACTTTCCTTCCTCAAAGTTCGGTAGTGAGTCGATTTTCCTTCCTCAGAGTTCGGTATTTCCTTCCTCAGAGTTCGGTAAAAACCTTCCTCAGAGTTCGGTATGAGGGGGGATTTTCTTCCTCAGAGTTCGGTATCGTTCGGGGCGGTTGGAACCGAGGGATTTGATTTGAGGGGCGAACACTTATCCTTCCTCAGAGTTCGGTATTCTCGGTGGCAGGTAAGGCCTTTGTACGACTCATGTTTGTGTCGAATTCCTTCCTCAAAGTACGGTAGCGAGAGCCAACCATCCCCGGAGAATCGTCCAGCGATCGCCCGGAAATCGTTCGGGACCATCCCCGGAGAATCGTCGTCTGTTCAAAGGGCTCTGTGTATCCCTGGCCGAGGGAATCCACCGGGATTCCACCCGCAGGACCTGCCTTGCTGGCTAAAAACCTTCCTCAAAGCACGGTAACGAGGGGAAACCATCCCCGGAGAATCGTCGAACCATCCCCCGGGAATCGGTGCGGTTCTTCGCATCCCGAGGCCCGAGCGTCCTGGGCCCTGGGCGTAGGGAGGCCGGGGGATTTTATCCCTCGCGGAACCCCCGCCCTCGCGGTAGGGATTGACTGCGGTCGTCATGAACGTGGAGCGTTCCTGACGTCATCGAGATGGGCACACTTACCCGGTAAACCGGCGACCAACCGGCTAAGGGGGCGGGACTAACCATCCGCCGCAAGTGTGACCCGTAGAGCTGGGTGCATGGAGACGTGCTCGCCCAGCTCGACGGAGGCTCATCGGAGTAAACCCCCTCGAAGTCGAGGGTCCAATCCCGGTGTTCTATCCGATAGACGAAACCCTGTAATCCCGAAACGTAGGCGTTTCCGCGTTGCCGCAAGGCCGGGATTGCCGGGATTCGCCCCCGAGGCGGGGCGACAGGGAAAAACCTCGATGGTTGACCATTGAGGCCGTGATGGCACAAAGCGGGTGAAAATCCCGTCCGAGGGGTTCGGGCCATGGGGCTCGCTCAACTCGGCTGGCGTGGGGAGCCTTCAGCTCCGCGAGGGGCGAAGCCGACCGAACTGGGGTCGGGGACGGAGCGAAACACTCCGCCGTGAATAGCTCAACCATGAAAGGCCCGGCGAGGGCTTGCCAGTAAATCCGAGCGGAGACGGTGCCGAACCGTGAAGACCTCGCACCGAGGGATAACCGGGTGCTTCTAGTTTCGACCCGGAGAAATCGCAGGGCTCGCCTTGCGGAAACTATGCTCGTGGGGAACCCGAGACATACGGTGCAGAGGCCCGCGGGGTAACACCCGCTAGCGACGTGAACGCTCGGATGTAGGTCATCAGCTAACCTGGGAAGGTCTGCGGGGGCCGGGGTGGTTCCCGGTGCCTGGCCTTGGTCGGCCGGGTGTTTCAAATCCCGCAGACTGGGAGTGTGGCCCGAGTAGGAGCCGGACGGATCGTGGCGGGAGCCGCGAGACGACCGGGCGAGCGACCGGCAAGGCAGTTGGGGGCTCGTTCGCGTGCTGACGGGTGGTGCCGGGCACGGGACGACGACGAAAGGGCTGACGGGTGAATAACCCATCTCGATGACGTGTTGGGCCCGGGGGGTGAGCGAAGAGGCTCCCCCACGGGCCTGGTCCTTGGCAGGTGGAAATTGCGGCTAAACGAGGCTTTCTCCGGGAGGAGAAGGCGTCCCTTGGCAGCGAAATGGCGGCGGACACCCGGGGTGCGCTCTCAGCACCGCGGGCTCCGCCTCAAGGTTATGGTCCGCTACCTCTATGGAATGGGCAACGACAACTAAGAAGCTAGTTGTATTGCCTCGAAGAGGCGGCGGCGCGCGAAGCGTTTTCGGCCTTGGCGGTTGAGCCATCAATCAACCGTCCTCTGGGAACAACCGAGCGTGCGGCAAGGGTCCAGAAAGAATGAGCGAGCAGCAATATGAGGCGACGACCCTCGGGGGATTTGTCCAGCAAATCGCGGTTTCTTACATCGCCAACGGCTACTTCTTTTATGTGACGGGCCGGGTCCCCGAGCGAAAGGACCCGCGGATGCTCGACCGGAAATTTGCCGAGACCTATGGGCTCGACATCTCGAAATGGGCGCGGTCGCGGCGGAAGCAGTCGGGTTACGCGAACGTCCGCTATATCCGGTTCGAGCGGTTCTTCGTGCTGCTCGCGACCGCCGGGGAGCATGAGTTCTTCGCCAATGAGGGGAAGCTCATCCGGGACGTCCGGCGGGTGCCGCTCAAATTCGGCGGCTACTCGATGAGCCACCGGGGCGGGCATTCTCATGTGCGAATCGAGCAAGAGACCTACAAGATGGTCAAGGCCCATCTGGTCGACCTGGCCGTGAGGCGGACCGCCTCGTCCCTCGAAGCCGAGTTCCGGGGGCTGCCTTTCGAGCCCTACAGGCCGGTCGTCCGCCAGGTGTTGAACATCCTCCGGGCCGTGAACCGGGCTCGGAGGGCCGCGGGCTATCAGCCGGTCCCGGCCGCCTCGCTCCGCATGTTCCGGGAGATCTACAGGCCCTTTGCACCGGTGAGCCCGATGCGGGCCGCGGAGCAGCCGAAACGCGGAAACGCTGGAACGTAGATATTACGGCGTTTCCGTATCGAGCCTCACGAGCGGATTTTTCTGCCGGCGTGCCGCGATGACTTTCCTCGCGAGTAATTCGCCCAGGTCCCCGCCCGCGTCGAGGAGCCTGATGAGTTCCTCCAGCTCGCAGAGCAGGCAAGTTCGCTGCTCCAAGGCGTGGACGCACTCGGCGATCGCCCCCGGGGTGAACCCCGAGGCGGAGATGAAGAGACCCGCGAGCTCGGGGCTGCTGTAGACCCTCACGAAATGGTCGGCGATCTCCCGGGCGTCGACGGGCCCGGCCTGCCATCTCATCTCGACGAGATAGGCCTGCCCCTGGAAGTCGACGGGGCCGGACCCCCCGCCCGGTGTTATGACGAACGGCCCTCGGACGGGGACGTCGAAGTGCTCGAAGAGGCGTGGGAGGACCGCGGCGAGGGCCGGGCCACGGCATTTCTCGGCGAGGCCAAAGGGGCGATAGACGTCGCGCTTCAGCTCCTCCAAGGCCCGCCGCCTCGACTCGACGGACTCGAGCCGCTGCTCATAACTCCCGATGGCCTGCCGTCTCCTGAACGTCTCCTCGAGGGAAGCGCCCCACGTGCGGGCATCCTTGTCGCTCGCGACCTCCCGCACCCAGCCGACGAGCGTCTGGGCCTTCTCCCGGTCGTCGTCCCAGCAGGCGGAGAAGTCCTTGCTGGTGGCGATGCGGCGGAGGATCTCCCGTCGGGCGGGCCGGGCCCGGTCCTCCAGCTCGTTCAGGGACCGCAGGACGGAACGCGTGATGTGATACTTGTTCACGCCGTGGCGGTCGGCCTGGACCCTGGCTCGCCACCCGGCGAGCAACTCCGCGGGCGTCCCGGCGTCCTCGAAGAAGTCGATAAGCCCCGCCTTGGACCTGATGAGACGGGGTAGGGTATCGACCAGCAGCTCTAGGAGGTCGTGCGGGTAGTGGTAGGAGCTATCGAGGGCGGGAAGTCGTGCGGTGCGAGGGATGTCGGTCATCAGATCACGGTTCGCTCGGTCGGTCTGTCCTTCGTCAACGGTATAGCATGAGCCCCGGCTCTCGTCGAAGCCCTTCCGTGGGCCGGATTGCCGTGTTACTCGACGTAGATGCCGATGCGGGTACGCGAGTGAAGTCGGCCTGACGTATGAACCTCGATGGTCATGAAATGCAATCCGCGGTAGGCCGTGGACTCCCAGCGGCAAAGCCTCTGATGATTGGCCTGCGAATTGACCGTAATCTTCTCCGAGTGATTTCCTAGCGTTTCTCCTCCTTGCTCACTCGCCTCCCTGCCATGGTTCTCGACGGCAAAGGTCACCGTGTACGATGTCGGGGGCAAGAGCGACCGCTGCAGGGTGAACTTGAGCGACCGCCCCTTCGGGATCATCGATCCGCATGGATGGTAGCATTGCTCACGCGGCCCGTCTTGGGAAGCATGGACGGCGACGGTGACGGGAATCGGGTCGACGGCCCCATTTGCAGGATCGCGAGGCAGGAGCCGCTTATCCCCCTGCCCGAGGGGGGTATAGGCGAGGTATTCGTCCCACATCAGGAGATACTGGCCGTAGTTTGTCGGGTTGCCGTCCCGGTCGGTGTGGTTGGGACGGATGAACGGCTCCTCCAACTCGCGGCCGTCCCTCTGGACCTTCTTGGTCGCCAGCAGGACGTCGGGGAAGTCGAGGAATTCTTTTAACGAATGACCGATCATGATTTGGTTCCGGCCCGCCGAATGTTGGAGCTTCGAGGCGACATCCACGTAGAAAGAGGTCGCGGTCACCTCGTCGCTCTGCGGATAGCCGTACGAGCTCCAGAGGACCTTGTCGCGCGGGCCGTGGTCCAGACCGATGCGGATGCCGAACGGGTCGGCGAACCCGGCAGCCTTGAGCCTGGGGACGACGGTGCTCTCGACGAAGACGCGCAGCACGGCCGCGCAGTTCAGGGCGTCGATGGCGGCATGCTCGGGCTGGCCGTGCAGTCCGCCGAAGAACGCCATGACGGCGTCTCCCATGATTCGGTGGACGTGGCCATCGAAGCTGGTAATTAATTCGATCGCTGCACGTATAAATGCATTTTTTATCTTGTATACGTCATGTGGCGCGTAAAGGAGTCCCATGCGGGTCGAGCTCTCGATGTCCATGAAGAGCGTCGTGATGGGGCAGTAGATCAGCTCGTCGGTCCCCTTGATGTGGCCGAAGTCGGGGTGATCGCCGATGTCGGGGGGGCGCATGCCTTCCTTGCCGAAGATCGGCCGAAGGAGACCCTGGACCTCGTAGAATCGGCCTATCTCCTGCGTCTGCGCCTTCGCGGCGGACCGCGCGAACTTGACGATGTCTCCGCGACTCGCGTCGACCAGGTAACGGGCAAAGGCTTCGCCGAGCCGGCTCTCGAGCGTAGGCAGCGTGTGCGTCCTCATTGGCCCACCGCCTTGGCGAGGACGTCGTAAGCCATGCTGCCGAACAGCAGAAGGATCACGAGCCCGAGTGCCGGGATCTGGACGCGGAGGATGATGTCGATCGCTTGCCTGATGGTCGCAAACTTGACCTTTAGGCCCCGCGCGAGTGCGTGCGCCTGGGCGGCCAGATCCTTAACCCACCCGGCGGCGTCCAAGGTCGAGACGGCGGTTTGGTAATGGTCCGGCTGCTCGTGCTCGGCGACGTGATTGAAGAAGATCGCCGAATGATATTGGGTCGGTTGACGCGGCGAGTCGAGATAAGGCCTGATCACCCGGAACGTCAACCACGTCGAGACAAACGAGGACATGGCGGTTATGAGCAGCGCGATCACGGCGAGGGCATAGGCCACGCGGTGAGTCCCGAAAAGGACACCTACCTCCTGGCCCTTCAGGACAATGCTTCCGGTCACGAACGTATTGAAAGCGATCAAGAGCGCCGCCTTGGCATTTATACTCCCTATGTAGAGATCGAACCGGCCGATGACCTTCCAGAGAATCTCGGACTCATCGGCCTTGGCCGCCGCACCGTCGGTGTCGTTGGTCGGGCAACCCGTCTGGGCGATGGAAGTGCCGTCATGCGGTCGCCCCTTAATCTTCGCCAGCTCGCTGTGGTCGGTGACCTCGGCCCTGTGTGGATCGTGACCCATGTCGTTTAGCTCCTCTCCGTCAAGAAAAAGGTGAAAAAGGTTGGCCGGGCCACTCTCGTCGTGGCCCTCGCTGACGACTATTGCCGGACGGGGGGGAGTTTTTGCCGCGGCCGTGGAAAATTCCTTCGGGGCCGCGGCATGAGAGAATAGGATGTGGTCAGCCGTCTACCCACCCGCGGCACGCCGCGGAGGCCGTTGGGGATATGCGCTTGGCAAACATCCCGCAGTTATCCGACGACCAGTGGACGGAGCTGGTTGAGCGGCTCACGCTCCATGCGTCCTGGAAACTGCTCCGCCTCTATTGGCGCGGCATCATGGGGTCACGCGGAGGCACGGTGCCGGGCGGCGTCGAGCCGACCGACCTCGCCTCCGCAGCGATCGTCGACGTCCTCGAGGGCACGCGGGTGTGGGATTCGCAGGCCCAGCCCGACTTCCTGCGATACCTCCGGAGCGTCGTCGACAGCAAGGTGAGCCACTTGGTTCAGGAAGTCGAGAATCAGAAGAGTCGGAGGATTGCCCCGCCCGGGTCCGCCGAGGAGGGGGCCAAGGCTCATGGGGCAGCTGGCCGGGAGTCGGACCCGACCGAGGTGGTCCAAAATCACGAGGCGGCAGATTCGTTCCGAGCTCTGGTCTTCAAGGCCGTTGAGGGCGACGATCTCGCATACCAGGTGTTCGAGTGCCTCGACGCCGAGTACACCAAGCCTACGGAGATGGCCGAGCTCCTCGGGATGCCCGTGACCGACATCAACAATGCGCAGAAGCGGCTCCGCCGCAAGGTCAGCGAACTCTTGAAGGCCCAAAGGAGAGGTGAGCGCCGTGGGTGATTTCACTCGATTCCAGGAGCCGATCTGGGATCGATTCTTCGATTTCGTCTTCGCGTGCGACGAGGACCTCAGTCGTTCGGAGGTGCAGGAGGAGCTCAGGCGTCGCGGCATCGACGTCACACCGGCCTTGACCAAGGTGCAGCAGGCCCTGAGGACGGCTAGGGCACGGGCGGATCTCGAGTCGGCGCGCCAGAGTCGCCCGAGCCTCCTGGCCAAGATCCGGCGGTTCTCCCTCCCGGACGTTGGGTCGAACCTTGACGAGCTCAAGCGCCGGATCGCCGAGCAGTTCGGGGGGGGACAGTTACAGGCGGCCTTCTTCCGGAAACTCGAGGCCGCAGGGAGCGAGGACGACCTGCGATCGCTCCTTGAGGACGCGGAGCTCCTCGAGACCCTTTCCGAGGAGGACGATGATGGTCGAGCCCAAGCCGAGTAAGATCATCGCCGTCGGCCGGGCCATCCAGCTCTGGACCCTCTACGGGTTCCGCTCGCCGGAGGAGCTCGTGCTCGAGGACCTGGCGCTCGCGCTCGGTGTACTGGTTGTCGAGGCTCCGCTCGCAAAGGCCGACGCCCGGCTCATCCGGAGGGGCCCACGCGGACTCGTCCGGGTGAACCCCGACATTCCCGAACCCGGGCGGAAGCGATTCGCGGTGGCGCACGAACTCGGCCACTGGCTCATCCATAGGGATCAGTCGCAGATCAACGCGTGCACCGACCAGGACATGGTCGCGAAGTACAAGGCGAGCGCACTGGAGGTCGAGGCGAGCTATTTCGCCGCAGAGCTCTTGATGCCGGGGAATCTCTTCGGGCCGCGGCTACGCAAATTGCGGCCGTCCTTCGATCTCATCAAGGGCTTGGCTCGCGAGTTCGGCACTTCGCTCACAGCGACCGCCATCCGCTGCGCCGAGGTGACCGACGACTACTTGGCCGTCGTTGCTTCTGAGGGCGGCCGGATCAGGTGGTGGCGGGGGAGCGAGAACTTCGAGGAGCAACTCTGGATCGAGGCCGGGACACCTCTCTCGCCCAAATCGGTCGCGGGATCGATATTTCAAGGGGAGCCGTTACCCCCCGGCCCGGTCGAAGTTGACAGGGATGCGTGGGCGGAGTGCCGCGAGGGCTACGACCACGACATCCTCATCGAGGAGGCTTTCCCGCTCTCGGCCTATAACCAGATACTGAGCCTCCTCTACCTGCCGTGACCTGCCGGTGGGAGGTGTGGGGGGCAGGTGCAGGGCCACAACCCGTGCAGGAACTCCTCCAAGTCGTGACTCACCGGGATATCCCGCGACTTGCCGCCTTTCTCGGCGAACGACAAGTCATACTGGGTCGCGTAGGGCTCTGCATAGTGAACCTGGCGCCGTCCCACCCGAATGCGGGAATGCTGGAACGTATACGTTTGCGGCTTCGCGCATGACCGCCCGCATCTAGCTGCCGATTGGCCTCCCGCCCTTCAGCTCCGCCTCTCGTGGCGGATAGGGCCCGCCGTGCTCAGCTTCCACCTGCTCGATGGCATACCTGACGCCCAGCTCGGCGATGCTCGCGATGGTGAGCCGGGGGTTCCAGTAGGCCGCGTTCTTGACCCGCTCGATGAGGTCGTGGGTCAGGTGGACGGTGAGCTTCTCCTTCTTGTGGTTCTCGACCGGCTTCGCCTCGGGCTCGGGACGAATCGGCGTGACCTGGCTCTTCGCCTCGTCTTCGTTCGTCTGCTCAGAGATTCGGTCCGGGATGAGCGATGCGAAGGGATCGTTCTTAATGGTGCTGGTTCTAGCTGTTTGCGACTTGGCCATAGACGATGCCCTCCCGTGATTCCTGAGCGATGACTTCTTCCGCGAGCTTCCGGTAGTCCGCGGCCCCGTAGCTCTTTGAGTCGTAGGTCGTGATGGGCCCGCCCTGCGAGGGGCATTCAGCGAGCCGGACGTTCTCGCGGACCTCCGTCTGAAAGACCAGCTCGGGGAACTTCGAGCGGACCTTCTCGACGACTTCCTTCCCGTGCTTCGTCCTGCGGTCCACACGGCACGCGAGGATGCCCGTGACGGCAAGGTCGGGATTCAGCCGCTTCTTCACCAGCTCGACGGTCTTCCAGAGCTGGGCGAGCCCGTGGAGGCCCATGACGTGGCATTCGACGGGAACAAGGACCTCGGTCACGGCGTTCAGGGCGTTCACCGTGAGGATGCCGAGTGTCGGCGGGCAATCGATGAGGATGTAATCGAAGCGGCCTTCCGGAAGCTCCTTGAGCTTGCCTTTGAGGCATTGCTCGGCCCCCGGCTCGCTTGAGAGGGCTTTTTCGGCTCCGACAAGCCAGGGCGACGACGGGACGAGCGAGACGCCTTCGGTCTGGGTCTCGAAGACAAGCTTCTCCAGGCTCGTCGTCTCGGGCTCGGCGAAGAGGTCAAAGACCCCCCTGCCCCCTTCGGTCACGTCATACCACTGCGTCGCCGAATATTGCGGGTCGAGGTCGATGAGGAGGACCTTCTTCCCCTGCTCGGCGAGGGTCGCTCCGAGGTTGACGGCCGTTGTCGTCTTCCCGGACCCCCCCTTCTGATTGACGATGGCGATAGTTCTCATGAGCCCTCCCCTGGGCGACCGCGTTTCCTGGGGTGCGGGAACACTTGGGTTAGCCGCAATCCCGAAACGTCCACGTTTCCGTATGGCCAACGTATCGGATGCGAGGGGGGCTCGCAATGAGAAAATTTTGAGCTGCCTCTTCGGACCTGGGGTGGGGGCAAGTCACGTTTCCACCCGTACTCTCTGCGGTAAGTTTCCTGTCAGAAAATTTGTCAGAGTTGCTGACAAACCAAGTAGCTGATAATCGCCATATAGATAACCCAGTAAGATAGTTATATCGGAAACTATTGGCACTCTGCTTGTAACACTTCCTGCGTGACAACTGTCAGAAAAAGTGGTATAGTTTTCTGACAGAGTGGAGCGTCAGGACGTCTATGCGTGACTTGAAGGACAGAATCATTGCCCGCATTCGTGCGAGGGGTCGCGGCGAGGTCTATGTCACCAAGGACTTCCTCGACCTGGGGGGGCGTGCGGCCGTAGACCAGGCACTTTCGCGGCTCGTGAAGGTCGGGACGATCCGCCGGATCGGGCGTGGCCTGTTTGACTACCCGAGAACTAACTCTAAGTTGGGTATTCAGTTAACTCCCGACGCGGATCGCATTGCTCACGCGGTCGCGAGGAAGCGGGGAAGTCATCTCCAGCGGTCCGGGGCCTTCGCCGCGAACGCTCTTGGGCTCTCGACTCAGGTCCCCGGAAGGCAGGTCTATCTCACCGACTCCTCCTCGGGGAAAGTTCGTGTCGGGAAGCAGACGCTCACGATGAAGCACGTCTCCCCGAAGATGATTTCTTCCCGCGATACGGTCACGGGGCCTGTCATGCAGGCTCTCTACTTCATCGGGAAGGATGGCCTCACCGATGATGTCCTCGGGCGGCTCCGAGGAACGCTCTCCGATAAGGCTAAGAAGAAACTACTGAGAGAGAGCCGCTATGCGGTCGGATGGGTTGCCGATGCGGTGAAGCGAGTGGTCTCGGACGACAAGATTCCAGCAAAGAAATAGGTGAACGTCATGGATGACGTGGCGAGGATGGAGCCTCACGACAGACGAGACCTGTTCAACGAAGCGGCGGGACGGCGAGGGGACATCAGTGCCGGAGTGATCGAGAAAGACTTCTGGGTTTGCTGGACCCTGAAGCACATTTTCGCCCTGGGCCCGGCTCCCGCCCAACTCATCTTCAAAGGCGGAACGTCGCTCTCGAAGGTCTACGGCGTCATCGAGCGATTTTCGGAAGACATCGATCTTTCACTCAGCCGCGAAGACCTGGGCTTCGTCGGCGACCGCGACCCCTACAAGGCGGCGTCGGGGAAGAGGGAGCAGGTCCTGATAAAAGAAATCGTCGCCCGATGCCGTGAGGTCATCGAGGCGGAGCTTCTTCCGAAGCTTCACGTTCGCTTCGAGAGCATCCTCGGGGCAGGGATCACGGGAACCCCATGGAGCCTGAGTCCGGACGAGAACGACCCGCAGAAGATCTACTTCACGTATCCTGCGGGTATCGAGTCGGGGGGCGAGGGGGCTCCGAACCCCTACGTTCGTCGGCTTGTGCTCTTGGAGCTTGGGGCTCGCTCCGACCACTGGCCGGCGGAAGAGCATCCCGTGCGGCCATACGCCGCGGAGACGATGCCCGACCAGTTCAAGGAGCCTGAGTGCCGCGTCCGGACGCTCAGTGCCGAGAGGACCTTCTGGGAGAAGGCGACGCTGCTCCATGCCGAAGCTCACAAGCCGCTCGACAAGCCTTCGGGCGACAGGCTCTCCCGCCACTACTACGACGTTGCGAGGCTCTATCAGAGCCCCATCGGACCCAAGGCCCTCGCGAAACGCGAGCTGCTCACCAAAGTCGTCGCTCATAAGAGCCTCTTCTTCCGCTCGGCCTGGGCGAACTATGACACCGCGACACCAGGGACCTTCCGGCTCGTCCCGCCGGCGGAGCGACACGCCGCACTCAAGGCGGACTATCGGGCGATGCAAGAGAACATGATTTTCGGCGAGTCTTACTCGTTTGAAGAGCTGATAAAGGTGCTTGAGGAGGTCGAAAGGAAGATAAATGCGTTTTTCTTGACTACCCTGAGTCAGGCCGAGAAGACCAAGAAGAAGTCGAAGTGATCTTCCGTAATCTGCCTTGCGAGGGCCCGTGCGTCGCCCGGCGCGCCACGGGTTCAACGTTCCTCAGAGCACGATCCGCTCGACTTCATCCAGGGTGATTTCGTCGTCCACGCGATTATAGAGCCCAGTCGTTCTCGGGTCGGCGTGCCCGGCCATCTCCTGGGCCCTTTCCAGCTTGCCGCCGTTTCGCATGTAGACCGTGATGCCTGTCGCCCGGAACGTGTGACAGCAGACCTCGGGAGGGAGCCCCGCGGCCCCGACCCTCCTCTTAATCATCCGCAGGGCATCGTTCCGGGTCATCGCGTTTCCGGAGAGTTTCCGGTTCTTGCCGATGGTCCGGAAAATCGGGCCCTTCCGGTCGTCGGCGATGCCGGCCGCCTCGATGTAGTCATCCAGGAACGCCTCGGCGTTGTGGTGGGTCGGCATGGTGATGACCTTCCCCCCCTTCTCGTGCAGGCGGACCTTCCCTCGCTTCCGCTCGAGGTAATAATCCTCGACCTTCATGGCGAGGGCGGCCCCGACCCTCGCGAAGCTGTAGACCATCAGGGCGATGAGGGCCCGGTCCCTGAGTCCAGTCACCGTCGTCGTGTCGATGCTCGCGAGCAGCTCCCTCGCCTCCTCGCCCATGAGCACAGGGGTCTTCCCCTTCCTCACGAGGTGCTTCGGCCCCCGGACGGAGCTCGCCGGGTTCATGGGTATCACCTGGCCGGTGACCAGCCAATCGAAGAGCCTCTTCAAGGCGGCCAGGTGCTGCTTGATGCTCGGCTTCGAGAGCCCCGACTGGAGCCCCTCGATGTAGGCCGCGACGTGGAGTGGCTCGATGCTCTGGATGTCCAGGCCCCTCGCCTCGCACCACTCCAGGAACCTCGCGACTGCCCGGGCATAGGCTTCCCGGGTGTTCGGGTTCCTGATGTCGGCGGTGAAGAACTCGACGAACCTCTTCCCGGCCCTCGGCCCGGCCTGGCTGATTAGAGCGGGGAGGATCAGGCTACCCCCCTGCCCTGCAACCTCTTGGCCTTTGACCTTCACAAGCTCGCTGCCCATCATGCCTCCGAACGTTTACGTTCCCGCATTCCCGCGATTCCGTATTGCCGCGTTGCGGCCATTTTTCTGTATCCCGCCGCAACTCCTCATCCTGCCAAGATTATCCAACTTTCCTGATGCACCATAACATCCTTTATGCACCCTCGACCAGACGGCATCCCCCACGTTCCCGAAATCCCGGAACGACGCAATCCCGAAACATCGCCAATCCCGGAACGTCCACATTGCCGCAATCCCGCCTCGCTCGCCCTCCCATGCGGAAACGTCCACGTTCCGGCAATCCGGCAATGACTCCCTTTCCGCCTTCCGGCTTTGCCGGCCACCCCGGCGATGACCAATCAGCCATCCCCTACATGACGGCAAGGTTGCCACCGCCACCACCCGCCAAGTCTCGGCAGACGGCATACGAGGTCATCGGCAAGACGCTTTGCCGTCATCGCGGTGAAGCCGCGTTAGCGAGGGCGTCGAAAAGAAGAAGGCCCCTGGCCCACCACGGTGCAAGCGTGGCAGGGCAGGGGCCCTCAAGGCCATCAACCCCGGTCGTCGATCCCAACCGGAGTCTCAGGGCATGACACAAGTTCTTAACGAAGCCCTTCCCGCGAAGACGCGGAAGCGGAGCCCCGCCAAGACGCCAAGCCGTCAGGACGACCAGAAGACAAAGCTGACGCTCTATGTTCCCGCCGACTTGGCGAAGCGGTTTGCGGTCCACGCGACCTACAGCGACATGGACCGTTCGGCCCTGTTCGCCGAGATGATTCGCGAGCACTGCAAGCGGTTCATCGTCTCCGACCGGGCAAAGGCTGCCGATGAGGCGATACAGGAAATATCGTCCTGACCTGGTGGCTCACGTAAAATATTCCTGGCGAGTCTCGTGGGCCTCATCCCTCGTCTCGCCCCTATCTGTCGCTCAGTTCCTTGCATCTCTCAGGGGGTCGATCGAAGGGTCACTACCGATACGGGAGGTGGCTGCGATGTGGATTTTGAGCGGGTTCGTCCGCACGCTGGCGTACTGCCTCGTTGCGCTGCTCGCGCTCGGGGCTGCCAGCCTGATGTGCAGTTGGGCGGGGAAGCCGGCGTTGGTTGCCATCGTCTTGCCCGAGTATGCGTCCTTGGATGCCGTGGTCGCGTGGCTGAAGGTGTATGCCTTCTACCTGGTCATGCTGCTCCTGGTGTCCCTCCCGCTCGGCTTGCTGGTCGGGCGGTGGTACAGGCCACCTCATACGGCATAAGCTCGGGGCCCCTGGTCGTTGAAGGGCAGGGCAGGGGGGCTCGGATGGCTAGGCCCCGCTCCCCGTGCCGCGGCGGCGGACCGCGGCGACCTTCAAGACTTCGATTCGACGGCCAAGCCTCACAAGCAAGATGAGGAGACCGGGACACCGCACAACGTGCGATGCCCCGGTCTTTTTGATGCCGACTGGCGGACTAGAAGGACGACAGGAACTGCCCATCCAAATGGAACTTCACCCACCCAAGCCCGAGGGCACAGAGTAGGGTGAAGGCCACGAGCCGGATGAGAAAGTCTTTGAGCATTCCTCGAAAGGAAGGCTTGCGATACCTCATATAGGAATCCGGAGACCGGTCCCAATTTCGGTTTCGTCCACGCCAATCATTCCGCGACCATCTTCGTCTTCTCCAAAACAGAGCCATAGCTCTCCTTACCGATAAAGGGCCGACTTGCAGCCGACCCGACATTCACAAACCATTTGCTGATGAACGGCCTCAGAGAGGCCGCTCGTCAGATGAAGGCTGCGAGCGTTCGTGCGGAGAACGTTGGAACAGGGAGAAACGGTGCATCGAGACACGTCCGAGCGGCCGAGGCCGCCAACGCCTACGATTAGGGACTCCCGGCGAACGAGGGACGGTGAGGAGCACAGCAAGGCACGCGGGCCTTGAGCACTCGATTCTACCGAGTGCAACCCGCGGAGCGACTCAAGATTCCCCGGGCGGTCCTTGCCGGATAGCTGGGGGCAGGGCAACTCGATGAGCCCAGAGTCGGCAAGCCAAGGGGCGGGGCCCTCCTCTGTCTCCCATCCCTTCGGGGCCCATCCGCCGGTTTCGAGACGTTCGGCTCTCGCCGCTCTAAGCCCTGCCTGGTCGGCTCCGGTCTGACCTCCGCTCTCGATCTTCCGAAGTCTCGTGATGTTGGTCAGGCCTGTATTCCAGCAACGCCGGAACGTGGACGTTTCCACGTTCCGGCGTTTTCAGGTTTGTGGGCCTCAGTATGGCCGACTCTTGCGAACCGCAGCGAAGTGAATCCCGTGAGCACCCGACCGGGGAAGCCGGGAACACCCGACAACCCGGTAGCGGGGCGGGTCAGATGACCCTGTTGGACATGCTGTGGATGTTGCGGTCTCCGGCGGTCCCTCCGTAGGCGAACCGACGGGCATACTCCACCTTCGACCATCTCATGATGCCCTCGATGAGGTCGGGAGAGTCTGTCTCCTCGAACCCGTAGACCGAGTCGTTGACCAGATAGACCTCCTTGCATCCCGATTCGAGCAGGGCGAAGACGGCGAGCGGTTTGAACATCTCGGGGGTGAGCATGATGCAACCGACGTGTGGGTCTGCCGCAGACCCGCGGTTCCAGCTCGTGGGGAGATTCAGGTTCGGCGTCCCGAAGCACTTCTCCAGGATATGCTTTCCCTGAGCGGTGACGTCGCAGAGCAGTCGGTAAGAGAGGCCGCAAGGCTCACCCGTGAGGGGGATAATACCGAAGGATTCCAGGTTGTCCCAGGTGTTAATTTCCCCGGTAAATGGCACCCTTTTTTGCCCGCTATTTGTCACCATCGGGCCGCGAAGTTGGCCGGCATGACCGGAATAATCACGACTATTGAACATCAAATAACATAATAAATATTATCGGACGGTCTCTCGGCGAGGCCCGAAACCCCATTCGCCGAGGATAAAACTAACCGTGGACCCCGCTGAGCGGTAGCATGGATTAGAGACGGGATGTTCCAGAGATTGAGCCATGCGAGTGCCCAAGATGACGACGCGGCTGCTGATGGTCGCGGTGGCGGTCGTGGCGGTCGCCTTGTCGGTCGAAGGTGCCGTCGCAGCGATGGCATCCTTTGTTCTCATTCGCGCCGTGCGACGGCCTCGTCCGGTCCATCTGACCACGACCATCCTCCTCACTCTGCTTACCGGAATCCTGCTTTGGGCGAATCTGCGGCCGACCGGATGGCAAGAAGTATGGAATGTTGACGCTCCTGCGGAGCTGGACCCCGTCACTAAGGCTATGTTCTGGCGCGGGTGGCCGCTATCTCCCTTCATGATTTGCATTGACGGTTTGAGATGTCGCCCCAGTCCTATTGCGGGATGCCTTTTGGTCTTCGATGGCGTCCTTTTTGTGGTCGCCCTTTTTGCCGCGAAGGCTGTGTGTGAGAGCTGCTTTCGGTGGCTTCATTCCACGAAACTCGCGAGACAGCGTGACTCAGACCAATGCGATTGCATGCAGGGTGACAAATAGCGGGGAAAGAACGGTGACAAATAGCGAATCACTTAACAGTCCGCCGGTCGAAGGTCGGTTTGGCCGTGGCACAGGGAATTATCTCCGGCAAAAACCGGCGACTCATCCGGCCGGGATTGCGGGTCGGCGCACGAGCGTTCCTCCCGACCGGAGGGCTCCGTGTCCCGGGTATCCACGGGGGAGGGCCGGTCGATATCATGGGGGGGGACGGGCCCGCTCCCGGGGCGACCTCGGACGGACGTCAAACGGGCCGGTTTG
>JAABUS010003093.1_pt1 | contig 28380 bp, 33 predicted proteins | sample 5560161 | NCBI WGS metagenome assembly JAABUS01 (sample SAMN10711885, study PRJNA513376) | rock metagenome | isolation source: Antarctica rocks | place: Antarctica: Victoria Land, Trio Nunatak nord | collected 2016-01-04
AGCCCCCAAATACGGCATCGTCACCGTCGCCGTCGGACTTACACCCCCCAACCCCACCGATTGCGTCACAGTCGCCCTCGTACTAGAACTCGTCACTCCGACCTCCGCATTCACAACACTAACAACACTCGCCTCACAAGCCTCCAACCCCGCCGCCCCCTGCGTCTGCGTCGAGCACGGGCTGAAATTCAGTACCGGGGTACTAGAGCCAGGAGGTACACTGATGGGTCCCGGCACCATGGGGAAAAGCGCTGAGATGGGAACGCTGGTTGCTGTTGTGGAGGAAGAGGTGGTGGCGGCGGTTGATGTGGATGGAGGCGGCCAGGGGATTACGTTGGTGCCGGAGATCAGGTCTGTGTAGGTTGTGAAGACTGTGGTGCCGGAGATTACATGGTAGGCTGTTGCTGTTTCGAAGAAGACGGTTGCTTGTGTCGGGGCGAGGGGGTCGACGAAGGCTGATGAGGTCTGACGGACTAAGAGGAGCGCGGAGAGAGAGGGTATTGGGATGGGGCATTGCGGGTGGGTGGGAGTTGATGCGTTTTGGGTGTTTTGTGGATATTGGTGCTATCGTGGATTTTATTGGCTTGTCATTCGATGGAAGGAGAGGTTGGGGTTACTGCGAACCGTGCAGGTGTCACTTTTAGCGTCAAAGTAGGTTGTCGCGATCAGTATGATTTTCTGTACGAGATCCAGTAGGAGCATGCTTGTGTTCCGAGTGCATGTTTGTGCAATACAACCCAACAAAAGAGAAAGCGGAAATGTCATGTAAGAAGACAGATGCTATCGTTTCGTGTAACCATTCATTTGGTGGCGAAGCCGAAGTCACCTGCTCGCGGAGAAAGAATTTGAACGTGAGTGCAGTGACAGTGAAGCTTTGGAACACACGTTTGGACTTTTTGCATGTTATCTAGGAATAATCGCCTCGAGTCCTGTCAAATGTCTGTTGTACATCTCCTGACCTTCTAGTGGCTAAATCGAAGGCGAATCAGGACGCCAAAATATAACTTTCTAGACATATGAGCGGCCACCAATAGCCACATTATTTCGTATGCAGAACACCATGAATATTTCAAATCTTATATGAGCAGAAACAGCGTCTAATGGACGAACTCCTTAACGTGCGTCTCCTTGCCGGTTAGAGCCAAAGGCACAATACCGCTGACGTGCATATCCGGACCATACACGTGCATGTTCATTTTTAGCTCCTCACCGACGGCCTTAATGTTCTTGAGACCTTCCTGGTAATTGGGTCCTGCACGACGGACCCAGATCGAGGTCTTGTGCTCGATCAGCGTTGGAGCAAACTCCCTCAGCGCGCGGATGACGCCCTTGAAAGTTGAAGCGACCTAAGACTTCGTTAGTAATTATCAATGATACCAGCGGAACGTTACCCACGTTTGTGAAGTTAGCAATACCGCCACCAATGAACAAGACCTTGCCCTCGGGGGAAATTGGTGCGCGTAGCATAAGATCCAGGACAGTACGGGCGTAATAGAATGTCTGCGTCTCAGTTGGAGCACCAGAGTACTCTCCGTAATTGGCAAGCTCGTCCGAGAAGCCGGCTGAAGCAATGGCATCCGCGTAGACGACGGAAGCACCACCACCAGCGACCAAAGTCCAGATACGACCTTGGGCGTTCAGCACCGTAAGCTTGAGCGAGGCACCGGTCTTGGCGTCCAGCTCAGCAATGTATGATTCTTCCTTACTCATGTCACGTCCGAAAGGTGCTGGGAACTCCATGGGTGGGCCTGCATCGATGCTGACTTTGTCGGCTTTGACGATTGGCATACCAAGAGCTGCCGGCCCTCGAGCAACGGCCCATTTTACACCACACTCAAATTCAGCGGTCTGATCGAGCTTGGCTGCAAGATCTAGGAAATGGACCTCGGCGGATGTACCCTCCTTGTTGGGGATGACGACAAGGGGGTTAATTTCGAGGTAAGTGAATTGGCAGTCCACGTATACCGCGTAGAGACGTGTGATAAAGTCAATGAGGACATTGTGAACGCCCTTTGGTACTTTCTTCAGCAGCGTAGAGGCGATTTCTTCGTTTGACGGGTATTCCGAAAGATCAACGGGGATGAGGAGCTTTTCGGCTTTCGCGTCAACATCGCCAACGTCGACACCACCTTCATGCGTGAAGAGAATCCAATCTCCCTGTAGACGGATGTTAGCAGCGCTCTTGCGAATGATGAATCCGTATCCAAAGACGCATGAAGGACAGGGTAGATATCTAGAAAGGTCTGGGACTCAAAAACTGGGCACGATCGCAAGGGCAAACTTACGTCTCGTACGGAGTTGATGTTGATGTAGTATTCGGTGCCCTCGGGATGCGGTACGAAAGGCTCGACAAGAAATTGCCTTAGATACCCTTTTACCGTCTCAACTTGTTGCTGCTTTCCTGCACGTGCTTCAATCCATGCACGAGCTTCAGGCCAAGTCTTGTTAAGGGCCAAAAGCCCGCTCTTGCCTCGACGCTTGATCAGTTGATCTGGCTTTGCTACGAATTTTGCGCCTTGGGCCAGTAGCCATGGGTATGTGGTTTCGGCTTGGTCTAGAATACCATTGACATCGGCATCCTCTGGGAAGTGGAGAGAGGCAAGTTTTGAGGGTGGGTTGTGAGATGAGGCAGCAGGTAGCGGCGAGGGTTTGATGACTGGGGCTCGTGTGAGGTGGTAGTTGAGGATGGCTTTACCATCAGCTTCAAGAATTGATTTGGCTGCCATTGTAGAAGAGAAAGATCGGAAAAAGTGCTAGCTATAAGTTGTGAGCAATTGAAAGTTCCGCAGATTGACGGACAATCTGCACTTTGTGTGACCTACATATGCAGGTGATTTGGAAGATTTGGGTGTATTAGGAGTATGAGAGATATGATGCTTTGAAGAAAATCGCCGAAGTCAATTGATTGGGAGAATCTTGAGGATTTGTGTAAAAGAGAGCTATCTGATCAAAGTTTCTTCACGGCGGAGCTTGAAAAAGGCCGTTGGTTGAGATGGGCTAGTCCGACTAGTCGTCGATCCTGAATATTCGCCGAAAGGTACGGTGACCGACAACAATATGAAATTGATGATTCTACTGTAGAATGTCGAGCTGTAACGTAGATATTCAAATCCGAAAGACTTCTCACGGGCCTCTTAAAGAGCCAAATAGAGAAGTTGTAGACAATGTAAGACAAGTAGGGCTGACTTTCGCTTAACCTTTCTTGGCTTAGTACTCCCCAGATTGGAGCTCAACGACAAAAGCTGGCCGACTCGACACCGAAGAGAAAGTTGTGTTAACAGTCAAGCCAACGAGATCTTTCTGTTGCTGAAAATCTGACGACTTAAACACACCTTGTTTTCTCTTATCGTTGATGAGAAAGGCATATTACCCTCTTTGCTGCAACCCAACAGTTACGTACCTGCTCGTCCGCACCATCTACAGCCAACTGTGCTTTCAGCAATCCTAATCTGGTAAGCTGATCAAAGACCTGCATGGGATGCATTTGTTAAAGAGCTCGGTCTCCGATTAAGTTACTGCCATCACAGAACACTCTCATCTTCACGTCTTCTACTTCCTACCACGAACATGCCTGCCCCGACCACCAACGGCACGCCCATGGCGAGCACCTCAGCGCCCCAAACCAATGGCAATGGTCCTGCCACTGGGGCCGCTCCAAATGACAACATTCGACGCTTCGTCGCTCCTAGCAGACCGTTGAGCCCAAGAGCCGAGCATTTGCTCTTCAGTGACAAGACACGATGCTTCGTCTAGTAAGCACTCAGAGCTGGGGTCTCCAGTATGGACCGGCTGCTAACGGATGTTTCAGTGGCCTACAACCTCGTGCCGTACAAGGCATGTTGGATTTTGACTTCATCTGCAAGCGAACAACACCCTCAGTTGCCGGTATTATCTACACCTTTGGCGGTCAGTTCGTAAGCAAAATGCAAGTAAAACCCTTGACCACCAGATGTACGGCAAGGCCAGTGCAGGAGTTAACAATCGCGATTGTAGGTACTGGGGAACTAGCGAAACTCTCCTACCAGTGTACCAAGATGTGGAAAAGGCAGTGGCCAAGCACCCAGACGTGGACACCGTTGTTAATTTCGCATCCTCTCGAAGTGTCTACAGCTCCACAATGGACTTGATGAACTACCCCCAAATCAAGTCAATTGCCATTATCGCAGAAGGTGTGCCCGAGCGGCGTGCTCGTGAGATTCTTCATGTGGCTCGCAAGAAAGGTATTACTATAATTGGTCCAGCCACAGTAGGTGGCATCAAGCCTGGATCCTACAAGATCGGCAACACCGGAGGAATGATGGACAATATTGTTGCTTCGAAGCTCTACCGCAAGGGCTCTGTTGGCTACGTCTCAAAGTCGGGAGGTATGTCAAATGAGCTCAACAACATCGTCTGCAATACCACCGACGGAGTCTACGAGGGTGTTGCCATTGGTGGTGACCGTTATCCTGGTACCACTTTCATTGATCATATGCTCCGATATCAAGCCGACCCAGAATGCAAGCTCCTCCTTCTCCTCGGTGAGGTTGGAGGCGTTGAGGAATACCGGGTTATCGAGGCCGTAAAGAACGGTACCATCACAAAGCCCGTCGTTGCCTGGGCAATTGGCACTTGCGCAAGCATGTTCAAGACAGAAGTACAATTCGGTCACGCTGGCTCATCTGCCAACTCTCAGCTCGAGACTGCGGTCTCAAAGAACAAGGCAATGAAAGATGCTGGCTTTTACGTGCCAGACACATTCGAGGACATGCCCGACCTCCTTGAGAAGGTCTACCAAGGCCTCGTTAAGAAGGGTACGATCAAGCCACAGCCAGAGCCAGTCCCTCCGAAGATTCCCATCGATTACTCTTGGGCACAGGAGCTTGGGCTCATCCGTAAACCAGCTGCTTTCATCTCAACCATTTCTGACGATCGTGGCCAGGAGCTTCTTTACGCCGGGATGCCTATCTCTGATGTTTTCAAGGAGGAGATAGGTATTGGCGGTGTCATGTCATTGCTTTGGTTCCGTCGTCGTCTCCCAGAGTATGCCAGCCGTTTCCTAGAGATGGTCCTCATGTTGACCGCCGACCACGGTCCAGCTGTCTCTGGCGCTATGAACACTATTATCACAACGAGAGCAGGAAAGGATCTTATCAGCGCTTTGGTATCCGGACTCCTTACTATTGGTTCAAGATTTGGTGGTGCTTTGGATGGCGCAGCAGAAGAATTTACCAAGGCTTTTGACAAGGGTCTCAGCCCTCGTGACTTCGTTGACACTATGAGGAAAGAGAACAAGCTCAGTATGCCTCCCACAGGTTCTTATGCTAAACTCTAGCTAACGACTACAGTCCCCGGCATCGGCCACAAAGTCAAGTCCCGCAACAACCCTGATCTGCGCGTTGAGCTTGTAAAAGAATTCGTCAAGAAGCGCTTTCCAAGTTGTAAGATGCTTGATTACGCCATCGCCGTCGAGACTGTCACTACTAGCAAGAAAGACAACCTGATTCTCAATGTCGATGGTTGTGTCGCCGTGTGCTTCGTTGACCTGATGCGCAACTGCGGCGCATTCACTCCTGAAGAGGCCGAAGACTATCTCAGCATGGGTGTTCTCAACGGATTGTTTGTCCTTGGCCGAAGCATTGGTTTGATTGCACATTACCTTGACCAGAAGCGTCTCCGAACCGGCTTGTATAGGCATCCTTGGGATGACATCACTTACCTCTTGCCAAGCTTGGGACAAGGTGCTCCAGGGAATGAGGGCAGAGTCGAAGTCGCTCTGTGAGTCAGCGGATTGGCGCGTTCATTCTACAGGAGACAGACCTCTCAGGTCATTGGCGCAGAAGAGCTACAAGACTGGTTACATTACAACCCATGTGCGTGTTAGATGGAGAGCTGGAATACTTCAGGCGTTTCGACAGATGTACTACTGAGCGAGTCAGTGCCATTGCCCAAGGCCTAGATAGATCGAGATCTATAATGCGTGCAACTCAGTATTCAATGATTTGAACGCAATCGTTTCCACGGCTCGCACTTTGCAAGAAAGCACCATATCGATCCCTGTGGTTTCTTTCACTCATTAACAGCAAGCCTACTCGTCAATAACCCATCCATAAACGCCCTCTCCACCGTCTTGTTCCCCCCCTTCTCCTCCTTCATCAACACAGCCAGCACTTCAATCGGCGGCTTCAGTCCCAATCCATCAGCTCGCTTCCACCGCCGCATTCGCGGGATGCCTATACATGGCTAATCCCAAAACATATCAATGGTCACCCTTTTCAAAGTTGCAACACAATGGTAGACTCACCCCGTATTGCGAGCTCAAATCAAAATGCCGCAGAATCTTCTCATTTACCGAAAGACCCTGCTGGTGCACCCTCGGCGCAATCCTCTCATCCTCCTTCGCCCTCCAATACTTCCGTATCTGAGTCTCCGGCACTTTCGCGGCCTTCTGTTCTATTTCGCTACCTTGCGCTTGCTTCGGTGCTGCTTGGTCCCTTATTGGGAGACCGCGGCTGGGACTCTCGAAGTTTAATTCTTGCACATCTTCTGGTGCGGGCGGCGGCGTTGAGACGTCTGCTGTGATAGCTTTCTCTGGCTTTGTGGACTCGGCTTTGGAGGATTTCTTGGAGGTAGGGGCGGTGGTGGTGGGTTTTGTGATTTTGTTGGAGTTGGGGCCGAAGGAGAGGGGGGTTTGGGTGCGGGTGGTGGGGTTTGAGGGTTTACGGCGGGTTGGTGGCATTGTTGTGACTGCGGTTAAACGTTGGAGTGGTGGTTGAAGACTGTCCGGCTGATATTGTAGAGATGCTGTTGAAATGGTAGGTGTGTTTGAGGGATCGGACAAGGGTCAACATGACGTGTGCTAGCGCCAGATCTGGCGTTGCTGAAGTGACGCGCTGGGTTTCGCGTGGCGCGATGGCGCTAGTGCTCGCTGTCACCCGGGTTTTCGATTAATGTTTGTTCCTTGTTTACTTTGGTCTGAGAAGTTCGTTTCCCATTCTAGATGGGTCTATATTGGAATGTTGAATTCGCCTTATTTAGCTGCGACACTTGTGAATCTTGGATATATATTTCAATCCGATTTTCATATCCGCACTATTGCTCTCTGAAGTACAACCATCGCCTTGACATTGCTACATTCACCCGCGGAATTCGGCATGCGAATATCATATAGTGGTATATGCAAGACATCCCGAGATATTTTGGTAATGAACTAAGCATACTAAACACCAGACCTAATCATTCCTCCGTCGATGTTAATTCCCGAGAAGATCTCTTAGATCACACGCAACAAGAAACAACGACTGCCGGATTACTAAAAGTGCAGATCGTATCCTAGCAACCGATGTACTTTGAATCGTAGCCCCATGTCACCAGGAGTACGAAGCAAGGCAGATGGGATGCCATCGTAAGCGCTAAGAAATTCTACCAGATGGCGAGGGCGAAGCTGAAGCCCGAGCTTCCTCAAGACTAAGCCAACAATCCTTGATGACTATGGTCGTAGGCAAAGCGAATGTATGTGATAGCCGTCATCAGAGGCGGTTTTGTTTTCCGCAAGGAACCGCGACGGCGTACCACTTCGTGTCCAATCTGCGGTCGCTACACTTCTACTCCCCAAGCCTCAGATAGTAAATACAAGGCTCTCCAGACAGCTTTGCAGCCTACCTTTATTTCTCAGAAAAGTCGAAACAGAAGAACCGACCATTAGAGCGGCGTGATTGTCAGTCAAGACTCCCCAGCCATCTCCACCATCGTTGTATCAGGATGTCCACGATCAATGGAGCGTTTGTCCTTCTTTCATGCCAGCGCCAAACGTGGAGTCACCCAACGCCCAAGCTCTTACTAAGAAGCTCAAGCCGCAAAAGCACCCGGAAGGAGGATAATGTTCCGAGACCGACCGCGATCCCTTGCGTATACCCAATCTTTTCCAATCGAGCAATGGCAGCGCAAAGCAACAATCCGCCAACAGAGACAATGACGACTCCACCCGATTGGCATGTAGCATGTACAATCATCTATTATCTCTTAACGCCCGCAAGTCCAAAAGGTGTATTCCACAGAAACAAAGGGCAAACGATGCACACTTCGCACAAAGGACGTGAGCGCTATATCATAACTCATTCAGACGAGAAGCAAGACCGACAGAAAGCGAGGGTTGAAACATTTGTTGTTGGACAAGACATTCAGCGCGGTGAGCGGCTACAATGGCCCGTGGATTTATACAAGGCGAGTTTTCTCCTGCCGGACCCGAAGGAAGGGTCAGAGCGAAGGGTTGCTGATTAGTGCGGTAATCAAGTCACGAAGCCTCCCAAAGCTCATCTACTGCAAGCAGCTTTCCTGACATCAATTGCTAGACCGTTTTCCTGGCTTTGAACTCTCTGATCATAACGTCATGCCAGGCGGGGTACTTCCTGATGTATTACCGAGTCGCCAAGCAGACGAGTTGAGCTGGCTGCTCTCGGAAACAGCGTAGATAAAGTCGGCTGCGTTCGAGCTAGGCTCAGAGATCCTTCTCATAGTTGGTGAATGTCTCAGAGGATATGTCAACTATCTAGCTCAGATTTCTGTTGATTATGTGTCCATAGGCTTCATGGTAAACCTGAAAGAGAGTACTCCTGTAATTCCGATGGCACCGTCATTGGTGCAGAGCATACCAATTTCCGGCATCGAGCCTCTTGAACTGTCGAAAAATCTTCATCTCGACTTTATGTAACATAGAGTACAGCTCTTTCATCCATATCTAGCTCTCAGTCGTGAACAGCATTGACATGGCTCTGCCCAAAAGATTAGACTCTGAAGTAACGAAGATGGGGGTTTAAATGATTGCGACCTTGCCGGACCAGGGTTTCGAGGGTGGACGGAGCTAGGACTCCAGGCATATCATTCCCGATTGTACGGCCTCCCGAGGCCATCTTCAAGACTATTGGCGGCATGTGGGAGAAAGTACGAGCATTTGCCTTTTCAGCAACATCAACTGCCGAATCATCATGCCAAGATATGATGGCGCTAGTATTCCACTCCGCTTCGCTTATGTGGTCTGAGACGTTGACTGTTGTTTCGGACGTTCCTTGAAATTCAGGCCTGTCTCATTTTGTATAGTGACAGCGCCGTGGGATCTCCATCTGCCACTTTACATACGACAATCTTGGTGCCTGTTTTGATTGGACAGTGCCAGTTTATGATATTGTAAATTTTGTGTGGAGGCTTTCGATGATCAGAACCCTGTTCGCATGGTTGATATATCTTGACATATGATAAGAGATACTTTGACTTCTGCATATACCTGCTCCTTCTCGTCATGCCTCTAAACTTCAACCCTCCCCTGCTGAATTCAGCAAACCCGTGGGCTACCGACGAAAAGGATCTGCAAGCCTTGTACAACTGCCCATATACCGGTGCAGTCACGACTCGTACCTCTACCAGCGATGGCTTCAACCACGCCGATGAAACCCACCAGTACTGCTTCTTTGGTGACAAAGACCACAAAGTGACACACCACAGCGCGCGAGCAGCGCCTCACGAACCCGAATGTGGGGCATTTAATTCCGTGTCAAGTCTCAATACGCTGGGCTACAGTCCCTATTCAACAAGTTTCTACCTCTACACAATCTCCACAATCCTCCAAAACAGCTCCCACCGAAAACCGATCATCGTCTCAGTAACCGGCAGCTCCTCCGAGATCGTAGACCACTACCGCGCAATCGCAGGTCTGCAAGCGCTTTTCGAAGAGGAGTTCGAGTGGAAGCCCAGACTACTTATGGAAATAAATCTCTCATGCCCCAACATAGCTGGCAAACCACCACCCGCATACTCCAAAGAGGCCTTGCTGGAGTACCTCAACGAGCTCGGAAGACATACTAGCGACATACTAGATGCGATTGAAGTAGGCATCAAGACACCACCCTACACCTACCAAACCCAATTCGATGAAGTCGTTTCCACCCTTCTAGAATGTTCTCGAGACCATCCCTGCCCGATCTCTTTCATCACAGCCACAAATACACTTGGTAATTCCCTCGTTTTGGACGAAGATCTAGCACCGGCACTCAACTCCTCCAACTGCACAGGCATAGGCGGCTTAGCTGGCGCGGCGCTCCATCCGCTCGCCCTCGGAAACGTGTCTACGCTAAGAGATATGCTAGATTCGCACAAGAAGCTGAAAGGTATTGAGGTCATTGGCGTTGGAGGTGTGAGTGACGCTGATGGGTATCGGAGGATGAGAAGTGTGGGTGCTGTAGCAGTAGGAGTGGGCACAGCGTTGGGTGTAGAGGGGGTCGACGTATTCGCGAAGATTCTGGGGGAGAGGGAGGGCAAGGGACTTGAGCAGGGGTGATGAAAGCGCGCGGTTGGGGCATACTAAACAGCTCACACGGAAGAAGACGATGAAAAGCTTGAAGAATTTTTGAGAGAAATTGACCGTGCTCATGAGGCTCCCGAGTCAAGCGCGAGACAATATGGTTTTGTGGACCATGTTTCGGTCTAAGAATGGAAGAAAGAGTGTGACAAGGTAGTCGGTCAACGGACCGCACTCTGAAGACATGGCCCAGACATACGAAAATTACTCTCTATATTTGCCAAAAGGCTGGCATACAAAGGCTCAAGAAGAGCGGGTTTGGTCAAGGGAATGAGGAAGTTGAAGAGTCCAATGTTGAGAGAAACAGCCTAGTAGCCGCATTAGTGATCAAAGAACATCAGTCCGCCGCTCAAGAATGACGTTTTGTGTCAATCCGAGGGAGGCTGCCCCAGATTTGGCTCGCAAATTTACTGACAGGAAGCCAAATAAAAAGTGGGAATTGTGACGACCCACATGGAAATAGAGAGGGAGAAATAGGTGGTAGTCCCAAGGACGGCTGTCTCGGGATATAATCGTAGCGCTAAAGAGCAAAGCAATACTTCTAGGGGTATAGTCCGCGCTCCAAAAGCCCAATGAGCACCGTCGCTATGCCTACATGTCCTCACTTCTTTCCAAATGGCTTCTTCACAGCCTTGATACTGCTCACAGTCGCCGTCTTTCCCGGGGTCCTCCCAATCTCCACAACCAAGAACCTCACAAAGTCCTGCCTTGTCCAGTAACTGCTATGAGCGCTCAGCATGTTCAAGTACTGGAACTCCAGCGCTCCGCCCTCTTTCTGCATCGTATAATCAATCTGCCCATTGTCGTTGAGCAGATACATCCGCTTCTCCGCAATTTCCTCCTTTGTGAAATCATGCGTCTCCATCTCGACGGTCGTAGGCAGCCTTGCCGTGGTCGGGCGCGTGGGGAGACTGTCGAGGCCGGTCATGGTTTTGGTCGGCGCGATGGCTTTGCCCCGGAAGTACGAACCGAAGTACTGACCCCAAGAAAGACTAGCGCTGGGGACAAATGCTTGCTGTAAAGCAGCAGCATAGTCAACATCCACGGTGGCGTTTAAACGGTACGCTATGGGATCATTGTAAGCCATGACATTGTATATGTTGTCCACGGCCAGGCACCCAAAAGTTCCAGCGTGACCAGTAACGCCAGCCGATTCGCCTTTTGCACCTGGCTTTTCCTGGTCCTTGCGAGGCGTCAATGAGGCATGATTCAAAAGAAGAAAGAATCCTGCGGGGCTGCCACAGAACAAGAGATTCTTAGTATTGAATTCAAAGATATCGTTGCGGGCTTTGCTGGGGTTGAGGTCCAATTGTTTTGGCAACTTGGTGGGCTGATTGCTCAGAATATCCAACGCCATCACGCTACCTAGGGAATGCGCCATAAGATGGACTCTCCCGGTGTCGTGAAAGCCAGGGTTGTTGATACACCAAAGGCGGTAGACTCGGTTAGCTTCACGGATGACAGCTTCCACCATCTTAGGCTTGTGATGAGATAGATAATATGGGATATCCAGCATGACATCACTGATTAGATTCCGAACAGCTGGAATCGATTCCGCAGTGATGTCTTTGAGGTTGAACTGATTCTTGGTGGTATTGTGATCCTTTTGGTTTGGATCTAGTACCGGACCCTCGTCCTCGAGTTTGAGTGTCGATCGCCAATTGATAGGTAAAATCATCACACCTCCTAGGTCTTGACGTAGCCATGGCTTGACTTCATCAGAGTTGAGCTCCATATTGACCTGCCTGCGAAAGGCGTTGATTGCGTGCGTGAAATGGAAGGCCTCAACGCGTTCTTGCTTTTGTCCGATTCTGTAGGTGAGATAGATGTCAGCCTTTGAAAAAGTATAAAATTTGTGGTGATGCATTCGCAAGCAAATCATACGAATCGCACTCATGCGACGAACATGAGAGAATTGAGGGCTGGGTTCCTTCTGAATCAGATTCCGGAAGTAGATGGAAGCCAGAGAATGTTCAAGATGAGCGAAACTTACCCATGAATGACCAAAATCAAGTCAGTAGGCTTTGGCTGTTCTTCTGCACCTTCACAAGCAGGACACGGCTTCTGTGTAGTGGTACCGGTAAATGTCCGTACAGCGCCCACAGGCTCCCGAGATGCTTTCGCAGGCTTCTTCGTTGGCGGACACAATTTCTCCCAGGCTTGCACGTCGAAGCCACGGACGACCGGTATACCAATTGCTCTACCTTTGCGGATATTTGCCAAAGGTTTCCGACCTCGTGCAGCCGAAGGCAGTTGGCTCGGCTTCAAAATCTGGGCATCCTTCCCGTTGGCGTAGATAATACTCGATTTTGCGTAGAGCCTGGCGATTGTCTCAAAACCAGCCAAAATACCTGCCGCTTTATTCGGTGCTAATCCTGCTACTTCGAAGGCTTGCTGACGTTCCTTTTCATCAGGGTCAAGGTGTGAGAACAGCTTGCTCTTCGCTGTACCGGGTCTACTATCCGTTTGCTGTGACTCTTCAGGGGGCCATAGCTTGTGGGCGATCTTCAATTCAGCTTCTGGTCCGATCTCAACACAGCTGTTCAGCTCATCCTGGTAGGTCGGAGTCCACGGTTTGATGTACTCGTACCCTGTCTCGATTTGATTTGCAACATCGGATTCAACGGGACACATCGTGGATTTGTAGAACCACGTTCCCCGAACGACGGATGATATATCATGCACCGGATCCCAATAGATTGGGCCCATCTTCAAGCTCGGCATTTCCACCACATGAAGGCGGGACACACCTACTGCAACGTGGGCTTCGTTAGGTTTCTTTTCGGTGTGCTTGTCTGCCTTCGGTCGATCTCCATATTCAGCGTGGCTCGAGGAGAACAATTTCTGAAAATTTGGCCTTAGAGGCGACGGTTGTTTCGGCTGATGTTCCAATGCACCCGCTCCAGCGCCGTCAGCTTGGCTAGCTTCCGCATCCTGTTGCCGATCTGAGGAGTTTGACCTGGACTTCGACCGGCGCGGACGAGATGGGATGCGTAGAAAGGGTTGACCAGTTGTATCCGCTGGACTTGTACTCAGTAGGGTCTCGTCATTAACTCCTAGCCCGCTCCGTGATAAATTTCGAGAGCTTCTACGGGATATGAGGTCCTTGTCCTCACCTTCCTCGTCCTTGTCTTTGAACTTCCCGCCCCTGACCATTGACTTCTCGCGCTTGTCCTTTTGCTTCTCGCTCTTGTCTTTTCGATGAAACGGACTCCGGCTTCTACGTTTAGTGATACCGCTTTCGAATTCGTCTTTGGCAATTTCTTCGGAGGTGACTGGCATGGTGTCGTCAAACGGTATGTGTTTTGGATCATCAGAGAGAGTGGAATCACAGAGATTTTCTTGATGTTCCGCCGAAAAGCAATGCAGGCTACCTGACGCGCCAGGTGCCATGTCTGTAGCATTGCTTTGTGCCTTAATAGCTTGAGTCCCAACCGCCAATTCTTTTCCAGCAGACTTCTCTATGTGGACATCCCTGGTTATCTTCGCAATGTGCTCTGGCTTCTTTGGTTGATCCTCGGTCCTGTGCTTTTTGCCCTCTGAACTCGATTCATGCTTCGAGTCAGCTGGCTGCTGAAGCTTAAGCCATGCGGATTCGAGGGCTATGTTGTCACGGACAGAGAACGGTCGTGGGGGCAGTCGTGTGGATTTATTTGTAGGATTGCTCGTAGGTGGAGGTACAGGCGAGAGAGGGTCATCAATAGGTAGAGCTGAGCAGTAGAAGAATTGGGCGCTGATCTTTGGTGGATCGATCGTAGCCTCCGAGGCCCGTCTCGTGAAGGTATTAGAAGTAGTGTGGAGCATACATGAGGGGCCAAAGGTGTGGCCTATCGAAGCCATGGTGTTGGTCGCCCGCAGACGGGCAATAAAGAATGTGTATTGGTATTAGAAGGCCGAGGGGCGGATTAGGTGTATAGTGTCCTGCCTGCAGGTGGATCGGTAATGCAGAAAACTGGAGGCTGGTGTCAGGGTTAGTAAAAGTTCATATTAGGGTATCGAAAGCAATGATCTATGAAGTGTATGTCTTCGAAAAGGAAAGTCGTTAGGATCATTAGAAGTAAACGTGGACAAGATGGAAACGACGACCAGTGGAAACGGTCAAGAGACCCCACGCAATGATGCAAGGTGGGGGCCAAAAGTTGTGCGCTAGAGCGAGCAAATCCGTCCGGGGGCAACGACCAACGACCACCAACCACCGACATCCGCGCAAGGGGAACATCAACGATGAAGTACTATGGACTTATGGTAATGAGGATATGTTATCCGCTCTGTATGCACAAATTTCGATATATCCACATCCAGTGCGCAGCTCTCGAGTCTAGAAAAGAGCTGCTAAATGGGATGGAGGAATTAATCGCTAGAGTGAACCTCATGCATCAATCTTCTTGGAGCATTCGAAGACCGCCTAACAGGATTGTATTACAAGATTTGTGTCAATCAATAATAATAGAGCTGATGAATGAAGCGAATGTAATAGCAAGAGTTCCCCATCGAGAAAATTGCCGTTGCCGTTGACTAACCCAACGATCCCGGACAACGAGTGGCGGTCATAGTGGCTTCGAAGGCGTAGAGTCAGCACGTCAAGCATATTAGTCCTTCAACCAGAGTCCACTACCCAGATAGGACACTTCAGCTCTGGCGACCTATGCGTAGCGTCTGCCTCGAGCACGAGAATTCTTTCAAAAGACGCTCCAAGAGTGGCGAATAGGGAGCACTCCAGTTGTATCAATGGAACGGATTTTCCAACTCTCCATCTTTGCTGGTCCTCGCAGGCGGCTCCCACCTCTTCTCCACACCAAACTTGATGGCCTCATACTCATCCCTCTTCTTCTGCTCGTCTCTCATCATCTTGAGCGCCTTGACCTGAATCTCCTGGAACGCCAAGAACGTCACCAACGGAGCACCTAACATCTCCAATATCTTGTAGCAGTCATGCATATGCTTCCTGACAACGCTGTCAGGCGTACAGAAAGTCCTCACGGCCATCTCCCTCGCCAGAGTCTTCCAAGACTGCATCATGCTGTTCATCGAGACGATATTGTCGGCATTGGGCCCATAGAAGCGGAAGCTTTTAAGGTTGTAAAGCACGAGATCGCGCTGAGTTGCTTGGTCGAACATGAATTCGATGACTTGAGGGCGGTTTTTGCTGGCCCAGTAATGCGTGATTTTTGCAACAGTCTCGACGCTCATGCGCCCTTCGTCTTTCTGTACGTTAAGGTATTGGTTTGCCGTTGCGCAGATCATGAGCTCCATTTCTGAGTAAAGCTTTGCTTGCATTGGCGGGCTCAGAGAGACATGAAACTTCGACTTTGGAGGTGTCTTGGAAGGTGATGACTTGGAAGGGGACGACTTGGAGGGGGACGATCTGGACGGGGATGAGTGAAGGGAGACCGATGCAGGTATGAGTTTTGACACGTCATCGGTCTGCTGATTTGTTAGCGGTCTGGACAACAGCAGCAGAAATCGTAATTACAGACCAGGTTCTCGACACATTCTTTGACTTTCTCACCCCAGTGCTTGAAGCCCTTCTTGCGATACTCCTGGCTGGGTAGTTCTTTCATGCTCATGCTCTTCCCGAGCCTCCCCATGTCCCCGAACAGCTTCTTCATAGGGGAGCGAGAGCGCTTTCTTGGAGTAGGAGTCGTAGGAGAGGTAGGAGAGCGATCTTCTTTGATATCCTCCAAAATCTTTGCCGGCGACGGTGTCCGAGTAACGCTTCGACCGCGCGAGTATACCGACGAGACTGCAGTGTTGTCCGTGTCCTCACTGGACCTCTGCTGATCACCGCGAGGAATGAACATCTTGCCTACACGAATCTTGTGCGCGATCGCGTCGTTTGAGCGAAAGTCAATGTTGCCTTCCGAGTGGGAGTGCGACATGTAGGGCGACTTGTGGCCATGCTTTCGTGGTGGTTTTGGTGGACTATCCATGGTGGTGGCGTTGTGTTTGGATGGCTCAGGTTCGTAGAAGTCTGCAAGACGTGTGTAGCGCTCGTCGTAGAATGGGTTGAGCTTTGCGAAGTTGCTGTAGGAGGTTTGTCTGTGATGTTTTAGTGTGTGTTGACATTTGACTTACGCGGAATATCAACAGCGCGAGCGCGGGTGTGTAATTACAAATCAGGCATTGCGGCCTTTTTGGCCGTTTGAGATGAGTCTGGAGGGCTGAACTTGACTGGGTCAAGATTATTAAGGTTGTCAAAGAACTCTGCTGTTTCCCTTGCTGGTGTTGCAGGAATGACTAAGTTGGGAGTGAGGTCGAGAAGCTTTTGTTTGTCAGGGTGTTCGTTCAAGGTGTCCGTGGATCTAGCTGAAAACCTTTCAGGACGCTCAGCAGCTGGTGAAAAGATGATGAGACGTTGGGGTTTCGGATGTGGAGCCTTTTCCATAGCATTGTCAACAACAACAATAAGAATCTTGTGAAGTGATTCTTTACCGGGCCAACAACAATAGAGCGCCTTGCCGAAGTGGAGCTCACGATTGTTATGGGAATAGGAGATTGTGAAGTGAAGGAGCTTTTGCTTTAACGAAGCCAAGTCTCTGACTCTAATGCCATATTGATTGGGTCAAATAACGAATGTGTTAACCGAGAGCTTGCCGAATTTTCGGCTCTGCTCTAATATCGGGGTGCAAAAGGAGGGTACGTTCCCCCCAAACTCATCAAATTCTCAGCTCAAGTGCAAGGCTGAACTCAAGGTTTGTGGAAGATACCTCAGCGGGAAGTGACACATTTCAGTGCAGTTACCGAATCAATTCCGACGCAAAAGCGGTATGCGCCCCGAGAGTTGTTGTGTATCCAATTCTAATCAAAGAAGTCATTCGAGTGGCAATTCCACCAAAGGTATCGAATACATTGCTCGACAAATGACCCTAGTTGCATTTCCAGACGCGCAGTCTCGGGAATTTTTCGTATCTTAGCACAATCACGAGCTCAATGCTAAAGATGAAGCGGTAAAATCAAAAATAGGTAAATTCAATTACTTCGAATCTCGCTCAAGAAGCCCAAGCTCGCTGGCAGAACCCGCCTTTCTTCCCTTCAATTTGCAAGCAACACCACTCAGAATCTCCTGCGTATTGAGCTGAGGTCGGGCTAAGAGACACCTTATTGCGTCAGATACATGCTTCTTTACGAATGAAATACGCCATGAAGAATCGTCTGCTGCCGGCGGTTGTGGCCGCTCAGAAAGGTCTGAGGCCAGGACGCTGCCATTGGCGAAGTCAACGCGCTGTTCGAAGTCGGACTCTGTGACGAAAAGCGGATAGCGTTCTCTCATTCTGGTACGCTGAAAAGGCTGCGAGTCCGAGTTATGCTGCTCAATCCATTCATGGCAGCGCTCTCTAGCACGTTTCATAGGAAATTTCTCGATGTTCCTCTGCGAATGTGTATGAGCTAGGGTGTGGATGACACATATCTTAGGGGTAAATTACCTGCTGAATGGCGTAGTGGAAACTCCACGAACCCCTAAATTCAATCGTCGTTCTCGCTGGTAGAGAGTTGGTGACTAATTATCTCGAGAAGTTGTTGACGGTACTCCTGGCCGGAATTGTGCGCTAGGTGACCCACGATTTCGTTCAATCCTTTCCTAAGGCCATACCGTTGCAAATTACTTTCTTGGTCACCGAACACTTGAATAAGGTGATTCTGTGCATTAAATGCGTCGAATTTGGCAGCTTGCTCGCTTTCTGGATGTGTTGAAGTAAACATATTAAGTCTAGAAAGAGCGAGATCTGCACAGAATCTGCTATGTTTTGCCGTAGATGAGCGAAGAAGAGGTTTTGATGAGCACGTAAAGCGATCAAAACACAACGACAGGAGCTTTGATGTAGAAACCGCAAGAAAAACAAAAAATGCTCAAGGCTTAGGACTTAGGACTTGTAATTTCTCTAGAACAACGTTCTATAGGCACTATAAAGGTCGGACAATCTTGCAATTCGCGATCACCGGTTTGCATTCACTATGCGGGAACATTATCCGGCTATAGAGCACAAGACCTTGGTTGTACAGTCGCAAAGACACCCTCTTGTTTCACAAACCACCTAGAGATCGTATCAGCTTCTCATCAATGTATGGTGAGAAGATAGACAATATGCATATCAACAGATCTTCCTCCACTCTGCTTCTGGATTTGTTAACTCCATATCGGAGTGCAAGAACAATGTCGGGATTAGCTTCGACATTTCTAGCCAGCTCAAATCTACACCTCGGTCAGCCCGTAGCCTTTTTACTACGCGAGTCGGTATCAATTTATCCAGTGCCGCGACGAATAGATTTTATGATCTCGTGGGAGCTTGCAAAAAAGGGACAATATCAAGACAAAGATCTTTCGGAAGCAACATTCAAGACGAGGGCGACGTACTCTTGCCTAAACAGATACGAGATCCGGAGCCAAAAGCAAAGAAATAAAGCTCTGCAGCAGGGGCATGTTAGCCGGGGACCCGATAAGCATGCAGCAGCGTACTATACCTATGTCACCGTTGTCAACCTTTCCTAATCACCGCTCTGGCCGAAATTCCTCTGCGTCCTCTCCAAAGACCTCAGTGTCCCTGTGTACAGCCCAGGGGTTGACGCCTATGACTGTTTACAATACAATTAGCGAGAGCGTGTCAACGATAGCGACCGCACTTACTCCCTCTGGAAGGTATCGACCATCGATCTCGATACCACCATGTGGTGTCACACGTGGGAGGCTCATACCAACTGCTGGGTGGCAACGAAGACCCTCATACAGATAGGCCTGGAGGTAGGGCATTCGCTTTATTTGCTCGAGTGTAATTGATTCGGACAGTTTCCCCTCTCTATTTTTTGTATCAATCTCTTCAACTAGCTTTCTCTTGCATTCGGGGTTCTTGAGAAGATAGTAGATGATTGATCTTGTCGAGATAGCAGTGGTGTCAGACCCAGCGAAAATGTTACTCGTCGCCATCGACAACACGTTGGCGTCGTTCATTTCTTTGGGCTTTTCCTTCTGTACTTCAAACAATTCATCAAGGATGTCTTGATGGTCGCTACCACAGTCCTTTCTAAAGGCAATCTCCTGTGCGGCGAAAGTCCTTAGACCCCATGTCGAGCCATTATGCCGAGATGGTTGCCGATGATTGGGGACAGAAAGTCGTGAAGCCAGTGAAGTGCAGGCACCTGACCAATCCAGGCGGTGCTTCGCAGCGCACCTTCTATCTGGGCGAAAGAGCCGTCATCTTTACCTGCATCCATGAACCCAAATCTTTTCGAGAAGGTTAGCTAACGAAGGTAATAAGTCTAATGGCACTGGCAGACGTTGTAATTCCTACCTCTCCAATGAAATCTATTTCACTTAGCTTTTATTTACGAAGTAGCAAGATTGCGGATGAAACATATCCTACCGAAAGCGAACAATTGCACAAAAACCCCCATATTGACATTTTTGTTTTGCTCGTGCATTATTCTGACAAAATGAGCAATAGCATTATCAACATACTTCTCGAGATCATTGAGAGACTCCATAGCATATATTTTGCTAACCAGTCGCCTTAACCAGTCGCCTCTGTGAAGCATGGGTTTTTTCGTCCTGTTCTGCAAACAGGTCAAACTTTCTGTGGCCTTGCCAAACGCTATACCAATCAGACTTTCGGAATCTGGTACCAGCGCCGTAAATCTTCTTGCTTGCGGAGAGATCTGAGACACTGACTTCGTTGGGACCAGTACGGATAATTTTGCCATTCTTTCGATGAAGCTCATGCATTTTTCGGTGCATGTCACCATCCCACGAACGTTTTACCATCCATAGTCTTGACAAGCGAGCGCTGGAAGGTCCAGGTATTTTACCCAATGGGCCTGAGAATGCACCAAGATATATGACGAGAAACGAGGAAATGAAAAGAAGTATCAGTGTTTGGTATAACATCATGGAAGAAACCTGGAGCGGCCAAGGAGCCGGGGAAAGATTCATCGTCGGTATTTCCATCGATGGCAGAGAAAACTTCTTGAAGAGGTTTTGCTTCAGTTACCAATCTCGCCGGCTAAATATATTTGAGATGACAGGACATCCAATTCCGAGAAGTGTCTCTGCGGGGAAGCCGCCAACAGTTGCCGCCAGGGCCGCGAATGCTGCCGCACTCTCAGCCGTGGCCATCCCAGACCAACTACAAGCCCCGCAAACAGGTGGACGGCTCCAAGCATCTCACTATTAATCATTGCAGCACGGACAGATATACTTCCTATCATGACACCTACTTTCGAGGGGAGACTGTGCGCTGTCAGACCCGGACTGCGACACCAGCAATCGTCACCTCATACAGGAACCCTTAGTCACAAAACGTGTTGCCTCCACCGCCGTGACAGTGAATCAGTACTCATCAGTATCTATTCGGGTGGCGTGGGACTTGAACATGCCCGTTCAACACCAAAAGCCAATTTGTTCGTGCTCATATCAATTGTCCATGACATAAAGTGACTATTCTATAACAAGAGGTTACCGTCAAACTATGGCCGCGGAGGAGAAATGCGATATTATGATAGTTGGCGCAGGTCCAGTGGGCTTGCTGCTCGCAGTGTGTTTGGCAAGATGGGGTTACAAGATCAAGAATATAGATAACAGAGAATTTCCAACACTTACCGGACGTGCGGATGGTATCCAACCACGCTCTCTTCATCTGCTCCGCAACATGGGCCTGAAACGGCAGATAATGGCTCACGACCCAGCGAAGGTCTATGAAGTAGCTTTCTGGGATCCTCAACCTGGTGGAAAGGGCATACACAGGACAGGCAATAATGCGTCGTGCCCAAACTTCATAGACGCTAGATATCCATTCACGACGTTGCTACACCAGGGCTTGATCGAGAGAGTGTTCATTGATGATCTGCACAAGAACGGAGCGGATGTGCAAAGGCCCTGGACAATCACAGGCTTCAAGAATGATGGAAAAGACGAAACATACCCCGTCGAGATCAATGTCAAGCATATGCAAACAGAGGAGAAGGAGACTGTGCATTCGAAGTACCTATTCAGCGGAGAAGGCGCCAGGAGCTTTATACGAGACCGATTGGGTGTGGAGATACGGCATAAAGATCCTATCTCCCATGTTTGGGGAGTCATGGATGGGGTTGTAAGGACAGACTTTCCAGACGTCAAGGTCGGTAGCTCAAATTGTTGCACAGAATCGGCTCGCTAATTTGAAAAGATGAAATGTACCATACATAGCGATCACGGTTCGATCATGATAATCCCTCGAGAGAACAACATGGTCAGGCTCTACATACAGATCGCTTCCTCTACCGACAAAGATTTCAACCCTCGCAAACAGGCTACCTCGGAAGAAGTACAAGCGTCAGCCAAGAAGATCCTACAGCCATATCATATCGAATGGGACAGGGTAGAGTGGTACTCAATCTACCCGATCGGCCAAGGCATCGCAGAGAAGTATACTATCGATCATCGAATCTTTATGGGTGGAGATTGCTGCCACACGCATAGCGTATGTCTGTTTGAGTTTCATACTAGGGTCATAGCTGACATACAAGCAGCCGAAAGCCGGACAAGGCATGAACACAGCATTCCACGACGCGCTCAATCTAGCTTGGAAGATCCATCACGTTGAAGGAGGATTCGCCAATCGATCGATACTTGAATCATACGAAACGGAGCGGAAGCGTATCGCTGAAGACCTACTTAGTTTCGATGCTAAGTATGCAGCTCTCTTCTCTCAGCGCGCACCCTCTTCTAGCGAAGTGGGTGCCGCGTCAGAGGGAAAGAAAGCTAGTGACATCAATGAATTCGTCGAGGTGTTCAAGTCCAGTGCAGAATTCACTTCGGGCTATGGCATCGCCTACGGTTCAAATGAATTCAACTGGTCGCCAGAACACTCCGCTCAGTCTCGTCTCTTCAATCCGAAAGGCAATACTCTCCGAACAGGGAGAGTCATGCCCACTGCGAATGTTACTAGGGTAGTAGACGCCAATGAAGTTCAGCTTGAGCAGGAGATTCCGCTCAACGGCTCATTCAGAATTTTCATCTTCGCCGGTGGCCCCTCAGCTACCCAAAAAGCAATGTCGGACTTCGCCACGAATTTGCAGAAGAAGAGGAGCTTCTACTCTACCTTTGAGCGAGAGGATGTCGCTAGTGTGTCATACCACGAGCGGGATAATCCTCATTCCAGATTCTTCAGTATATGCACGACATTTGCGGCGCCTCACGTGGAAATCAGTATTCCCAAACTACTGCCTCCTGTGCTCGCGAGATACAGTGATCACGTTTACGCTGATGACGTTTGGGATGCCAGAGTGCCTGAGGCCAAGGCTTCTGCTCATGCTAAAATGGGCCTGGACGCAGAGAAGGGCGGTGTCGTTGTCGTCAGGCCAGATGGACATGTTGGATGTGTATTGGGCCTGGTGGAGGGCAATGGGACTGTTGATGCTTTGAACGAGTATTTCGGGGCGTTTGCGTCTAAGGCGATTGGAAAGTCAGCTGTGCAGGCTCAATTGTAGAAGTCTGGGTTAGGAACTAAATTGTCGTTTACTGGCCGGTTACATAGGTCTATAAGCAACCTTTCTGTTCCGGCTGCCAGGCGAATTTAGTGTGAAATTTAAAGATCTCAACCTGACCAAGGGATACCATGCCAACAACATGCTGTATAGAGCTCCAAGAGTCAGCCTTGTGATGACTAGTAGTACATCATCAATGCCAAGGCTGAATCCTTGGCGCTGTCGAGCCTTCATTTCAGAGCAGCACAACATTCTTCTACAATCCAACGATTTACTGCGAATACCAAAGCACAGAACGACATCTAATTCTTGATGCCCAAGTCCCCCATCAGCTCGAAGTAGCCCTTACCGATACTAATTCCCAAGGTGCTCCAATTACACACGCGACAATACCGCCCTTCCGATCTACTCGCCCTTGATTGAAGCTCGACAATACTTTTTCCACTAGCCTCTCGACCTCAGAGCTCTGCGAAGATGGATTCGAAGATGGATGTGGATATGGGGAAGCTGCCGGAGCCTCATAGACTGTCGCCCGCAACTGAGCCTGCCTCGATACCAACGCTGGATGGATGGATCGAAAACCTTATGAATTGCAAGCAGCTGGCGGAGAATGATGTACAGAGACTATGTGATAGGGTACGTTAGGGGAATCTGGCTATGGTGTCTGACAGCGTGTGAAAGAGCTATGAGTGCTGACAAAGGTTGGTGTAGGCACGAGAGGTGCTGCAAGACGAGTCGAACGTGCAACCAGTGGTACGTACCCTAGAACCCACCGTATAGCTTGATGTAGATACTAATGCAATTCCGCAGAAATGTCCTGTGACCGTTTGCGGTGATATACACGGTCAATTCCACGACCTAATGGAGCTCTTCAAGATTGGAGGGCCCAACCCTGACACCAACTACCTGTTCATGGGTGAGGTCCACGCTCGTTGACATTGTCCCGCATATTGATGTGCCTATTCGCAGGTGATTACGTTGACCGAGGTTACTACTCTGTCGAAACCGTGACCCTCCTCGTCGCCCTCAAGATCCGCTACCCTCAACGAATCACGATCCTCCGCGGTAACCATGAATCAAGACAGATCACCCAAGTCTACGGCTTCTACGACGAATGCCTGCGAAAGTATGGCAACGCTAACGTTTGGAAATACTTCACGGACCTGTTTGACTACCTGCCCCTCACCGCCCTCATCGATAACCAGATCTTCTGTCTGCACGGAGGTCTCTCACCCAGCATTGACACACTGGACAACATCAGGGCGCTAGACCGCATTCAAGAAGTGCCGCATGAAGGGCCCATGTGCGATCTGCTTTGGAGTGACCCGGACGACCGATGTGGGTGGGGGATAAGTCCCAGAGGTGCTGGCTATACTTTTGGGCAAGACATCTCAGAGGCGTTCAACCATAACAACGGGTTGACACTCGTTGCACGAGCCCATCAGCTTGTCATGGAGGGCTACAACTGGAGTCAGGATAGGAACGTAGTCACGATCTTCTCGGGTATGACTTCTGCCTCCCGTTGAAAATAAGCGTACTAACTTTCTAGCACCCAATTACTGCTATAGATGTGGGAACCAGGCAGCCATTATGGAAATCGATGAACACCTAAAGTACACCTTGTAAGCGTAAACCTGAGCAAGCTACTAAAGGCCATGCTAATACCTCGCAGCTTACAATTTGATCCATGCCCAAGGGCAGGGGAACCAATGGTCTCCAGGCGGACCCCCGACTACTTCTTGTAAAGCAGAGTGAGATGGGTTGGATGTCATGATTGGTGCGGCATCTTACGAATGGAAAATAGCATCAAAGACTGGGGGTATCATAAAGGCTTACGTCTACTGTTTCTTAACCACACCGGCACGTGCAGCGATCGAGTACTTAAATTTGCACTCAACGTTTCATAGAGTTGATGACACTAGAGCTGGTTTTCGAAAAGGGTCTGTTCAGGCTTCCCACTTCAAGCATACTGCGAGTACAAAGTCATATGGTGTACTGCTGTTAGCTTAATGTCCAGACCATATGCAGGTTTGGTTGAGCGCCAAGCCTTCACCAAACCTTGCTACGACATCTGGCTTCTTGTCAAACCCTTATCGTCATACGCTTTGGGGTGGAAGTCCTCTAACTGTGCTTCTTCGCTCTCTTAGTGATGCTGCTGGAAATAGCCCCATTGATTATTGTCATTTTCAAGGCTAATTACATGGTCGTCATCAAGCCTAGCCTCCGTCTTTGCATGCCTCGCCCATCAGACCCTTCCAGATCTCTCAGCATTCCTACTTCGTTTCTCCTTCTTTACCTATGTCGCTGTCTCCCTGGTGAGCTACCTCGGTCAAATAGCTGGGATCTTAATCTCCGAATTTCTCTTTCGATATGAGTTGATGGATATTTCTTGGGAAGCTGGCATACCTACAGGCCCACCAAACGTCTGAGCTTGGTCGACGATGACTTTTAGGGTCCAGTCGCCACTTCCAACCATTCGGAAGACACGTTTCAATATCACGCCAGGCCAGCCCATCAGCGTCCATGACTTTCTTCGGGGTTTGAAGAGGCCAGTGGCTGCAGTGACGCCAACTCGCACACTCCATGAAGTGGCTCCAGCAAGACCAACGGTCAGCGACGTGCATAATTCACACTTGCTAGATCCACCCGAGTCTTGCCCCCAAGAAGAGATTCATGAATTTTACCATGGCATCGATTCTTTGTTCCAGACAGAAGAGCCAGAGCCTAGCACAAAGTCGATGACGCAAGCGGGACTGGAATCAATGAGAGCACCGGACTTCATTCGAACATACTCGAAGAGAGCGAGGCCTACTCCATCACGACCAAAATTACAAAGCGATGAGAGTCCTGCCCTTTTCTGCACCCAAGCATCGGCAGACCCTTGTGATGAGTCGCGCCCGCTGCCAGAGACCGATCCACTCTCTCCGCGAAAGCCTCCTTTGAGTAAGAAGCCCAGCCGCAGAAGAACAGATCATCAAGACACAGTGCCAGACGTGATGGAGCGTAGACGCGCTGCCCCAACCAAAGCCGTCAAGCCTGAGCCTGAGCGAGCGACCGCTCTTGAATGGGAAAGCGATGGGATTTTAAAGCTTAAGAAGAAGACTGAAAGCAAAAAGCCAAAGAAGCGAAGAGCACCTGTCAATGAGCTTGCCCTTGTTTCAGAGCTGCCAGCGAAGGCAGATAGCCTGATCAGGCCTAAAAGAATGGCTACTAACGCTGTGGAGCAGCAGGGTAACCTGGTTCAACATCTTCTCGGTCTTGAGCCTGTTGATGAAAGAGACCACTCCCCACATACCGCTAAAAGGGCCAAGAAGGCCAACATTGGGAAGCCCGTCACAAGACTTCGCAAAGACACTGCCATGCCGCAGGAACGCAGCATCTCACACGAGGGCTTTAAGTTCCCACCAGCGACACCCAAAGCAAAGAGATTTCCAGGGTGGAAAATGGGAAGCGGTTTTGAAGGCATCAGGTTGGATCAGATCCATGGCAAGAGGCCTAGTGGATCATGCAAGGGAACGGCTAGGCGTTCAAAGATACCCGGGTTCACCACGCCTTCTCTACGTCCGCTTGAGCTTTCAGTCCAATTGTCACCAACAGAGCGCAAGTTAAGGCCCAGCTTTCGTCCCACGCACAGACCTTCGGCTATGCCTGCTGAAGCCAGAAACCCTGGTCCTTTAGTAGACCCAGTCGCGAAGACCCCCGAAGCAGGTACTATGCCGGGGATCCACAACCCTCAGTCTGGAGACCAGGACATTCAAAACCAGGTAAGGGCACTTACTGCACTGCTGCGGCCCCGAAATGAAACATCTACACCTGCAAGAAGTCAGCGATCTCAAAACGCATCCATAGCTCCGCATACAGTATTGAAGCCTGGGAGACCTTCGAACCTATGTCCTGAGCAAGTAGAGACCAGTCAGAGTATAAGAGAGCCATCGAAGTCCGAACAGAACGGCTGGCTCAAACGGCGTCGGATCGTTATTTTTGCCGATGAGATTGATAAAGGGTTCCAGCCAGCATCAAATGAAAATCGGCAAGCAGAAGCCCAGGAGAACGCCAAGCAGACACTCGAAATGCATGAAGCTAAGTGGTACGGCGAGGAACGAAGGGAGCCGCTCCCTCGAGATGTCACGCATGCGAACAGCGCTGCACACCACCATGGTTTTGCGTCACAAATAGAGCCCATTGAGGAGGACGAAGATACACTCAATAATGCTCCTCCAAGTCATCAGCGCCGGCAGTCTGGTTTCTACGCCCAAAGTCTTAAAGGCACCACTCCGAGAGCCTGGAGTTCGCCTAGGAACAACACACAGCGACCATTCATGCGTGTTCCTTCTTCGCAGTTCCAGGTCGCTGCATCATCTCGACCCTTAGAAGTTCAGGACTCCCAAGATCAACGAGATATCCGACGCTCTTTAAGAAAGCAAGCGATGAAGCTGCCTAGAAACATGAGGAGCCAGATCGAGAGGCTGCCTGTAAACCAGGAAGGCGAATCATCGGAGATTGATGAGATGGGGCCCGAGTCCCTCGATCTTAGCCAACACCCGAACTATTCCTTCCCCGAAGTAGCTGTCAATGCTGGAAGATACTTTTCTAACGCAGTTCAGCAGCTCAGCTCGCCAGCAAAAGGGCCTCAGAGTGTTCCGCGGCGAAAGTCACACACACTTAGCGACCACGGAAGCAATGATAACTTGACTGCGATGGAGTATATGCCTATGGACTTTGTAGCACAGCAAGGGGCATACGGTGTCAGTGTGATCCCGACTAAGGGTCGAAGGCCATTTCAGATGAAGCAAGTGAGTCTGGAGCTGGGTATGACGCCAAGGTTGAGGAGAACGATGTCAAGCGTGCCATTCAGGCCGCCATTCAAGGAATTAGTATGATGGTATCGGCGTACACAAATCTCTTTTTTGGCTTTTACATCGCTATGTGGGAAAGCGTTCTTTGCTTTTCTTGCTCTGATGTTGGTGTCGACCATTTTGGCATCTGATCCGAATTTGGTTGCCAAAATTATGGCAAACGCTTGACGATTATCATTTTATATTTCGCGTTGGAGTCGTCACCCCTGACAGGTCTTGTATGAGGCTTACCCCTATTCCAATAATGATAGCTCGTTTTTCAATTTTTGGAATTTTTGCGCACCCACCAAATCCAAAATCCAAAAACCACCTAATTAGACTACCACGTCATAACCAGCTCTTTCAGGAAGTATTATTTGGATATAATTCTATTATATTCTCAACTTTTATATTATTAGAATTCATAATTGTTAGTATATATCGGGTTTCGTTGATTTTGTAAGTAGGTCGGCGAATATAGAATTTTCGCCGACTTTTCACCGACGTTTCGCCGACCTACGCCAAGGCTTCGTATTAAATCAACGAAACTCGATATATACTAACAACCATGGATTCTAATAATCTAAGATTTAAGAATATAATAGAACTATATCCAAATAATACTTCCTGAAAGTTCGATAAGTTTACGAGAGCTGGTTGTGACGTGGTAGTCTAATTAGGTGGTTTTTGGATTTTGGATTTGGTGGGTGCGCAAAAATTCCAAAAATTGAAAAACGAGCTATCATTATTGGAATAGGGGTA
>JAABUS010003094.1_pt1 | contig 28368 bp, 24 predicted proteins | sample 5560161 | NCBI WGS metagenome assembly JAABUS01 (sample SAMN10711885, study PRJNA513376) | rock metagenome | isolation source: Antarctica rocks | place: Antarctica: Victoria Land, Trio Nunatak nord | collected 2016-01-04
GGAGGGGAGAGGGGAGTGGTGGTATGGCGATGGAGGTGGAGGTGGAGAGGTGTGGTCGGCGAGGGGGATGTGTCTCGATGTGGTTTGTGGGGGTGGTGGTTCTTGGGGGTGTGGGGTTCAAAGTTGGACGGATGGATGGGATGGATGGATGTTTGTAGGTTAGGTATGTCACAAACCATCGCTATCTCTCCCGAGATTCTGCTGATATGTCGCATGCTGGATAATTCCCTGCTCAGATCCCTATACCAATTGCCAAAGCGCCCTTCTATTACCCTCCAATAGCCCTTTCCCTCTCCAACTCAACTCAGATCCCCACCCACTCTTCCACCACTCCACCCCTCTTCCCCTTCTGCAAGCCGCTTCGTACCGCCTCCTCCAAGCCACTGTCCGCAGCCAGGATTCGATCCAAAGCGCCCTCATCCACTCGCATCAGCTCCCAGTACCACATCGCCAGATACCTCACCACCATTTTCCTCAGCCCTCCTCCCTCACTTAAGACGCCGTGGCGGAATAGATACTTGACCATTCTTAGGAACCCCAGCGTTGGCTTGACACGGATCTCGGCGAGTCGTTGAATCGCTGCGGCCGCTAAAGCTGTGATGCCGAGCTGGGTGGCGATGTGGAACGTCATCGCGCATTTCCTGAATTCCTCGGCGGGGTAGGTCCCCGGGTGGGTGGGCGTGAGGCAGGCTTGAGCGTCTGATAAGCCTTTGAGGTATGAGGCGACGGGCTCGAAGTCCTGGGGTTCGATGCTAGCGAGGAGCGGGGACATGATGTAAGCGCCCACGGTGGGGTCGTGGGAGAGTTTGGTAAGGAGGTAGGGGCTGAGGGGCCAGGAGGAGGTGGGGATGGGGAAGGTGGTGTGTGGATTGCCGATGTAGAGGGATATGGTGGATGGCCTGGAGGGGGGATGTTAGCTGAAAGAGGGGAGGGTGGGAGGGGGACTTGCTTTGGAAGTCGGGTGGAAAGGCTGGCTGGGGGGTGCGGTGTCAAGGTTTGGGGGTTCTTCGGTTGTTGGGAAGTTGGGGACAGCGGGCTTGCTGATTGCTTTGCTGCAGACTCGGTAGAAGTGTCTCGAAGGGTTAGTCGATTCGGATGATACGGCTCGCCGGGTGATAGAGACTTTTCCGAAAGAGGTCGAGAGGGGCTGTTCTGCGTCGTCGCAGTTGCAGAAGACACGATTTTTTCGAAGGCATGCCGCGACGGACTGTTTTGTGTCCTCATGAAGCGCAGTGGCGAGGGAGATGTGGATTTCGTAGAAGCGAGGCCCATAGACTCCAGAAATCGATCGCGGACTTCTGAGAGTTGATCAGTCGGTGCCCTGTCTCGCCCAGTCATTTCGGAGTATGTGTAGAATTCTGTAGGTCGCTGGCCTGAGGCTTGGCTTTGTGATGGAGGAGAGAGGAAGAGATCATCGTCCTTCTCATCCTCGGATTTAACCTTCTTGGTTACGGAGCTTGTGGTTCTCAGGCTTTCCTTAGTGCTGGTGCCCTCTTCCTCCACCATCGAAGCCTGCGGAGCCGGTGCTTGACCTGGTGGCACCGAAGAAAGGAAGAGGTCGCCGTCCATCTCGTGCTCAAGCTTGATCTTCTTATGCTCCCTTACTGCTTCGTCACCGCTATCCGACGAGTCATCGCCGTCCCAGACCTTGATTCCAGCAATCACTCTTGGGGGGTACTTGAAGCCACTCTTACCGATCTTCCTCTTGAAGGTCCTTTTCTCAACGTTATTCTTTGGGAGAGCAGCCGCCTTCGACAGCTGCTGCTTTCTCTTATTTGTACTTGCATCCGTCTCTTTCTTCACCTCCACGGGCTCGAGAGTCTCTGCTTTCGACAGCTGCTTCGCGAACAGTTTGTCTTTCCAGTAGGTCAGGTCATTACGACCATATTGCTCGATGGCTTCGGCGTAAGCTCTTACCAACTCCAGGTTCTCAGCCGACTCTTGTATGCCTTTCACATTAAGAATATCGAAAGGAACAAGACGCTTCCAGGGTGTCCAACAGCTGCGCGAATGTCAGTAATCCATCACATTCCTCGTCTTAACTCTCCGAACAAGTGACGGCTTACAGCTTTGCCGTCCCCAGACGCATGGTTGGGAAGCATCTCTGCCCAGCGAGACCACCACCAGGGCCATACCCTTCGTACCAGCTCCCGTCCTCCCGACGAGCGTTCACTGGCCGAGCTTTTCCTTCTAATAGTGTTTGCAGCAGTTCTTCGTCACAGATCACCACTGGCCACGGATCTTCGTTGTCCTTGGCCGAAATCCATAACTCTCCAGGCCCTGCGTTGGCTTTCGCATTGTGGCCAAGGTCGTGCAATAACGATTCCATTGAACCGTGAGATGTCTGATACTGCGAAGCAGTCAATGCTGATGGAGCTGCCTGATCGGCTGATGAACAACTACCGAAGCGTCCCCAATCCGAGGAGATGGGTGAGCGTTTGCCTGAGGTTGAAGGGCTTGATGATGGATATCCGGTATCATTCCCGGCCATCGTGTCGCGACTTGGTACGTGCTGTCAGCTCGTGTAGGGACTTGGAGCAACTCCTTGCTGGCTTTCAAAGACCAAGTGAGATGGAGCAGTATTCAAGGTTTGGATGAGATGATAACTTCGCGAGCAAGACCTAATCGACGGTGATTGGTGAGTAGAAGTGACAGCCTAGTGGCTCATGCATGAGTTGAGGTAAATAGTTCAACGTGAATGAGCTCAATGGTCGGCACGGTGGGCTTATCGTTCGAAACCGCCTTGGTGGTAGAATATGGCAAGCTCATTACAAGGGAGGCGGGGCTGGAGGTTGAACAGTCTTCGGAGCCCTGGGCTCAGGATTGAATCTTGCAGGTTAGCTAGATATAGCTGTAGCTGTGTGGGATCACTCTTCTCCGGTTATCTGTGGGAAAGAATGACGGAAGGTCCGAAAGGTGAGAGGAAGAAATCAGTTCAAGTTTTCAGGGGGTAAGGAATAGTTTGTTACCTCAATGCACTCAATGTCGTTCTCTCTTCGACGCGCGTGCGAGGAGTTATATCTGCCGACGATTGTCAATAGTGAGCCCGGTATGCAAAAGGGAACAATGAGAGCAAGCGATTGCTGCGGTAGTCTGACCCAATACGAGTAGCCAAATGAATAAAGGCGAGCACTGTCAGCCAGGGAACCGTAGCTGTGTCAGCTGGGTCAATAAACGCAATAGGCAGATCATCTAGTGACTCCGACACATGCTCGAGGATGATAGTATGCTTAGAGCAATTGAGGTCTAAAGTCAACATCCAGCCAAAGACCTTGTCCAATACCCTGCTGTGTCTCGGTTCGCTTACCTACCAGATCCATACTCCCAGTCTGTTTCCGTGCAGGAACCAGAGTCGTGACCATGTAGAAACCTCGAGTGCCTCAGGCTCACCTCCATGAAGCACGAAAACAGCACACGCACTATTCCCTCAACCTGAGTGATCGGACAAGCGGATCACACCACGACATTGAACGGCCAATGGAAACCCTTCAATGGCTTCTCCTGCTCCAGCTCAGTCGCTCGAATCCGAAGGCTCCAGCCAATGGCTTGCAACAAGCTATTTTTGCTCTCATGGACGAACCATAACATTGCACCTACAATTAGATCGTTGATGCCCATGACGAGGACAGCCGTATAGCCTTGCGAGCTGAAAAGCGCATTGAAACCATCACTGGCCGCCATACGGTAGATGCTGGATAATGAAGCGAGCGCCAGGAGAACTACCGCGAAGTAGCACGTAATCAAGACTCCGCATGCCTGACCAAAAATCAGTAACATTACAGAAATAGGTCGATACTTCAACGTTCGCACGTGCTGACGTAGGTAGGATGTTGGCGTTGGGAATCAGGTAACTTGCCTTGCGTGCGCCACGATAATGTGCATTTACGATCTCCATCTCAAGGATCGCACGTAGAGAATCCGACGAGTACATGCTTAGGATGCACAATGACAATCCCCATCCTAGATAAAATTTGGAGTCAGCACTCCTCCTTGACGTCAATCTATTGAGGATCGAGCAAGGAGGCGTATATTAGTAGCGAACAACGCGAGAAAGGGGTAGAAGATAAACTACTCACCGAGGGAGAGTCTAAAGCCTCTATACTGGTCGATATGGGCGGTAGAAGTTGTCGCGGTCTGCCCGCTTGCCAATGAGGTATAGGCGAGAATAGCTGGCGAAGTCGTCTGCTGACTGCCATGCTTCATGGGTGTATTGAAAGGTACGACCAAAGCGACAGCGATGGTTATAAGCAGAGGAATGGAGACTGTTGCGCCGTAAACGATCAAGATAGCGGAGCTTCTGGTGACTTTGCGGTAGAGAGGGCGTATCTGCCAACGTGTATCCTTGGATATAGGTATAGTGCCAGCAGGTGGGTTTTCAAGGCGGTATACGCTTCGCCATTCCCAAGGGTCGCCGATTTGGCTGATGTACCAGGCCTTTTTGGACACGCGTATCAGTATTCTTGTCATTGCTGCTGTACCTTAAGCAGACTTACAAAACCAGCCCCAATGAGTACTTTGTGCAGCCCACGAATGACTGAATTCAGTGATGGCGCATTGTGTGTTTGGAGACGCCCCGCTGGCAGTGCCTCGTAGATGATTAGACCGAGGAGGGCAATCAAGCACAAGATTTGTTGCAGACGACGCGACCAAAGGAAGAGGTCCTTGGGCAAGGAACTTGAAATCTGGTCAGGAATTCCCATGTTGTCGACTCTTGCGTCGCCCTAGACAGAGTCAAGTGGTTCAGCTTAGACGTAGAAACGTCGAAACGTAGCCTACAGGATAATCAGGTGAGCGTAGATGTAGATAAGAAGTCGCCTGCGATGGAAGACGATGTGAATGATGGTCCGTAATCAACATCACCGTTCTCGCTAAGATGTGAATTTGTCCGGAATTCGGGACAGGACAGTCGATTGGATTGAGGATTCACCAAGTGGAGCCGTCTCATACTTTTACTTCACCTTCCGCAGCTCGGAGAACGGCCGAAGGAGAGACTACGACCGCCGAATGCCACGTTCGCGTGATATACCGAGGTCGTGTGTAACGTTCAACCCTGCGTCAAGGATCATTGAAGGGGAACATAAGGCAGTTGACATGAATGAGACTAGTGTACAGATACAAAGCTTTAGCTGGGACCGCCCGAACCTGTCCTGATCATATCGAGTATTGCTGCCATCTAAAAGCAATAGGTGCTCATTCCTAGCATAGCAGTCTCCGGATCAAGTAAACCCCTTTTCCCCCGTGATTCGACCTCCTACCGTTGAGCAACATGAACAAGGCCATTATTCAGGGAAAGTGTGCAAGATGTAAGAGAGCTCGTAGATGAGTAGAACGGTTGAGGGTTTACTCCTCATCCTCATCTTCTTCAGCGCCCGCCTGGACAGTCACGCACAATCAGCTGCTGTTTCACGACGTTTTGTGGGGTTGCAGAACTCACAGCGTAGCTGGCCTTCTCGCTCTCATAGCGCTCTTTGTCCGTCTTGGCCTTCCCCTCGTACGGCTCACGCTGTTTGGCGTTGAGTGCCTTCCATCGCTCTCCGAGGACCTTGCCGACCTGGCCTACATTCACGCATGCATGTCAGCAGCAGCTCGCGCCCAAGGTAATATGGGTGGCGTACCAAAGCTAATGCCTGGATTCTCATCCCTCACGTTTTCGCGCTGTTCGTTGGCGAAGAACATGTAGGCCGAGAGGCCGCGCTTGGGTGCATTGGGATCTGCAGAGCATGCGGTCAGTGCACTGGCTCGGCCTAAAGTGGCAGACACGCAAGGATCGCGTACCCTTCTTCTTCTTGCCTCCCTCCGAAACGGCCTTAGCCTTGGTCTTGCGTGTGGCCTTCTCCTTAGGCATCGTTGATGCTAATGCAGCACCGTTGTCAGCAAACGCGCCAATTGCGATCCAGAGTGTTGTGGAGGAAGCAGTCTGCAGCAGCCATATGGGTGGGAGGTAGGTGCTCAGTGGTGTGGTTGCAGTGACACAATGGCGCGCGTTGGCGCGCATCAACAACGGTCGACCAAAACAGTAAATGCGCGATGCTGGCAACCAGATCGAGCAGCTTACCTTGAACCTTTAGAGACCGCTTGGGTGACCGTTGCGAAGACTGGAGGTTGTCTGTAGTCGCTGTGTCAGGTCATTGCATGGCCAAAGACGAACGACAACATCGATCGGAAATATCGAACACACAATGGCTGACGACGGTGTGAAGAGGTAAAATGGAGCAGGAAAGAGGTATGAAGGATCTGGAGGGATGTGGTGGAGGAGGAAATGTTAGTGATAGGACTTACTCGGTGATCGGAGTTGTTTTGAGTATGTAGACAAGTACACAGTCTTGCTGGCAGCTGCGGTGAGGTTTGGCTGTGAGGGAAAACGGTGGCAGGTGGGCAGGCCGGAATTCATAAGGAGGGGGAAAGCAGGCTAAGGCTGCGCTAAGTAATCACAATACCGCTAGGCTGGAAGCTGCGCACTAGGTTGCACCTCCTTTCTCCTCTGCGCAGCATTCCAGCTCGCATACCCTTTACTTTGTACACGCGTCTAATCAGGTCCTCCAGCCGCCTGCTGGACAAAGGGTAATCATCTTCTCCGTCGTAGCTTGCATGGCTCACAGAGGCCTTCTCCTTGTTCTACTGGCACTCTTGTCACGCGATGACATAGCAAGAGCCGTTTGAAGGGTGCGCTCGTAGCTGGCTAATGTACCTACACGCGCTGCCAACAGCGAGCCTTGTCCGCCGACCATCTCCACGGCCTCGGAAATCCCTGAGAGACAAGGATACTTTGACCCAAATGAAATCGTCCGCTCTTCGGTCTGTACATACTTTCCTTGCCCATCTTCCGGACAAAGAGTCCCGTCCCGTCGTCCATGCGCTGCGCTTGGAGGTAGACCCCGGTCACGTGGGTCACCACCCGAGCGACTTTCAGGGTTACAGATTTGATAAGATTTTGGCTTAGAGTAAAATAAGGGGGAAGCACTACAAGAGATGAGCATACATGCTGGCACCTTGAGCACAAAGAAGTTGCTTTATCCATCACAGTCGTGTGGTGCACGCCTCGGACCGTCCGAGGCATGTTTTCCGATTCCTTATTGCAATATAAATACAATACCGCCTCCACTTTTCCCATCTATGCTGTCGTTCGTTATCTGTGGATTGAAATGTCTAGAGGTCATAAACAGCACCACTGGTTTCCTCGGGATCCTCCTGGTTGGTGGCCTGTCGGATCAGCATCGATGGCCAATCCAAACAAGCTGTTTGAGTACAAGAAGAGGATGAGTCATGCTGGGGAATGTCGAGGTAGCGCCCCGAGATAGAGTCAGGCTCTTAGGGGAATGATACCGTATGGAAATTCCCTATGGTTGGGGGAAAATGCCACATGCTCCAAGTTTGAGAGTGCCACACCAGCTTTGAGGGAAGCCCAGTTCTGTGTGTTAGTAGTTGATGGATTTTGAGCTGCAACAGGAGGTAATTTAATGTCGATAGAGCACTCAATGATGGTCAGGACAGATATTACTACTTAGAGAGGAACCAAGAGTTCAGCTAGCCTACGTGTTATAGTACAGCAACACTGTACCAAGATATGGTTTGTGCTCACTGCAAAAGATCCGATAAGAATACCGAAGCTCTTGTTCCTGATTGTGGCGTCTCGATGGTCCTGAAGATTTCCTCGAGTGCGCAGAAACTGATAACGACGGCGGAACTTCGGCCCGTGCTGGCATACAAAGGCGATCCCAAGCATGTCCTCAAGCAAAGTAAAGAAAGCTGAAGGCCATATTCCTCATACTGGAAATAAGCGGGGCCTGAGAAGCTCCAACCGGATGTCCCTTACTATCTATGTATCACATACAGGAGCGCGTCTGACTGCGGACCCACGGAAATTCCCCTCGTATGCCCTTCCTCCTAAAAGAGAGAAGCCCGCGTGCTGATAAGCTACATAGCCTCGAACATCTGCAGTCATGGATTGCGCAAAAGGCCTCTATCGGCGTCTCCCAGCAGATATTGATGACTGCTCGAGGAAAGCCGGTCAAGCTTCAAACATTATCGCAAGAGGTACGCAGTATCTGCCACGCTAGATCTTCATATACCAGAACTCTAAATGATATTCAGAACGAGGTCTTCCTGTATAATAGACAGATACTATCGCCATCTTCCGTCGACAGCATATCCTCCCTCATTCCCACAACCCCAATCCCGATCCCAAATGAACATCGCAACCCACCCCAAGACTCCGCCGATAGCAAAGGCTTTCAGACATGGCGAACCCTCTTCAAAGAACGGCGAGCATGGGCTATCGAGATATCCGATACAGCTGGAGGATTTGATGACCAGATCAAGGCGTATGACGCCGAAGCAGCGGTAATACAACGAAGCGCGGCGATTGCGGTGGAGAACGTCAAGCAGCATGTTGGAAGCTTGCGACCCAAGTATGAAGAATCCAAATCCTGGGCTGAGAACGTATTGCAAGACCAACTTCATTTACTCGAAAATTGGAAGCCACATCTGGAGAAGCTAGCCCTCATTCCAGCAATCCCTGAACTCGGACGTTGTCTCTTCGGAGGCCACAATAGGGAACAGCCCATAAGGAAATCCAAGGACCTAGAGCATAAAAGTAACCTCAACGATTATGTCGCTATACCAGCGCTGGACAAAGCCAGTGAGACTGCTACTCAGACGTCTCGCAGCTTCGCTGATCGGGTCGAGGATCTGACAAATACCTTCGAAGATCTCGCACATGACTCTTTTGACGTCGTCGATGGCTTCGGTCAATCTGTTGCCTTGTCCGACAGTGACCTTGGCGACATGGCTGGTAGACTGATCGAGGAAGTCGAGGTCGTTGCCCAAAAGGTGAATGCAGACTACGAGCATGTTCTAGGTCTCCCTGACACGCAGAAGTCTATGACGGATATGTCTAGAACTGCGCTGTTGCACACACGGAACTTTTTGCCCGCTCTACAGCAGACCAATACAGAGCTCGACCAGCTACTGCGACACACCATTGAGCGGAGAAATAATGTCATGACCTCGGCCATCCGTTACATGCAGCGAGTCTCCACGATAGAGTCTATGATCGCACAGGTTCATTCTCAACTAGCGGATCTTGATCTGGACGGCGATGAGGGGCTGGCTTTTGATGTGCTGAACTATGTTATAAAGCTTCCCCTTACATACGGCTCGCTTCTGGTGGAGTGCGTCAGGCGAGGTGAGTGGACAGAGAAGATGACGGCAGACTCATCCTCTCTTGTAGAAGAAGTCGCCGTGTTTAAGGATGAAGAGGCTAAGCGGCGTAAGAAGTGGGCCAAAGATTTGGGCGATGCGGTTGATCTGTCCCCTGTGGATGACATGGCCCTGGGGATTGACATCAACCTGCAAGCTCAGAAGCAAAGGTGGCCTAATGTAAGCAGGCAGGATATCCATGCTCTCGTGAAAGTGGCGAGAGGGATCACTATCTTCGAGGACGCTGCGAAACAGATCGAGGAGCAAGTCAAAAGCTTGGATGCACCAACCAAGGAACAAGCTCGAAGAACCAAGGCCTTCAAGAACGGTAGCATCCACGAAGCTTCATTTGGTAAACAGTCTTTGATCTTTCGGCGAGATGACGAGCTCATCAAAGCTTTGCAAAGCGATAAGACAAAACTAGAGGACCGACTGAAAGGTTCAGAAAGCCGGATCCGTAAGTTGGAGGATCTCTTGCATAGGCAGACACAGACGTCTAGACCGCCTAGTAGCCACGCATACACGACCAATGACGCTCAAGGCATTCTCCGGCATGCGTCATCGCCAGTCTCGAATTTCGTCAACGCCAAGCCTCAAGATGCTCCGTCGCGCAGGCCGTCGATATCTTCGTACAAGATTCCGAGTGAATCGGAAGAAAGGGCACTAGCTCAGAGGATCATTGATCTAGAAGGCGAGATGGCTACTATGAAGCAAGACGCGGCGGCAAAAGGGATGGCAGAAAAGGACATGAAAAGTCAGATGCAAGAGGTAGTGTCGACAAAAGAGGATCTCTTGAACAACATGGAGGCTCAGCAACGAGAATTTGACGATGAGCGTCGACTCATCGAAGATGAGAACAGGAAATTGAAGACAAAACTTGAAGAGGTCGAAGATGAGATGGATCGCATGCTGGAAAGCCGCGAGCAGGACAACAGAGCCACTATCTTGGAACAAGACTTAGACAAGATCCGTAACGGTGCTGCAAGCGAAGTACAGAAAGCCCAAGAGCACGCAGATCAACTTCAGAGCGACTATACGGCGCATCTGCAGAAGGCCAATACGCTGGAACGTCAGGTTCAAGAGCTTGACGAAGAAGTGGCTGGACTTTCTACGCGTTTGCAAAAGGCCAATACGCTGGAACGTCAGGTTCAAGAGCTTGACGAAGAAGTGGCTGGACTTTCTACGCGTTTGCAAAAGCGAGACATGAGTGCGGCAACTAATCATAGGGCTTTGCGGACAGTAATGTTCCGGCTATCGAAAGATAGTGTCGCGCCTGAAGATCTTGATTCATTAGTGGAAACCATTGAAGAGGTTGCCAAGCAGTCAGCAGCGCATGTCGTCGAGGTAGAGAGGGTTCTAGAAAACCTGCGAGCTGACAACGCTGCTCAAGAAACCCGTATCACAAGTCAAGGAGATGAAATACACGACCTCCGGGAGCAAGTTGGTGCCGAAGTGATGCAAGTCTTCTCTTTGCGTGAGGAGCTTGCTCAACGGAAGACGGAGCTTGCTACAATGCACTCGCAGTTTGAGACAGAACGTAGCGAGCATAGTCACCTGAGGTCAAAGTTCGCTGACGCAGAGACCAGCTCCGAGTCGTTGCGTGCGTTACTCGCTCAAAGAGAAGACAGTATAACCGATCTAAATGGCAAGCTCGCCGGTCTCCAATCTCACAAACAGCGGCTCGAAGAAGCAGCAGTCCATCAACAAGAGCAGCGCAACAATGCCCAACAAGCTCTAGAGGCACGACTAAAAGACCAGCGTGCCAATTACGAGGCTGTGCAGCATGATCTCGAACTTCAAGCCAGCAGCCGCCTGCAAACCGCGAACGAATTGCAGCGGGTGCATGATGCGCTTTACGGCGCGTTTCAAGCCCGGGGCAAGCGTGCTGAAGATATATCCACTCGGCTTTACACTCTCAAGAATACTCTTGGACGACTCGTCGAGCAAGTTGGCTTCACAGTCTCCAAGCAGGACGACACCATCACCTTCCAACGTACCCCCAAGGCCACCACGGCCAGTAGCATTTTTAATGATCCCTCGTCCTCAATGGCCCGTAGCGTTTCAGCTCCCCTACCTACTAAGAGCGACTTTGAGGATTCCTATGACGCGGGACTACCTCACTGGACGTTGCCTGATGACCCTGGTGGAGAGATACAGAAGTTCGCCACCTTCATGCGTGACATCAACAGCTTTGACACCGACGCCTTCTCCGAAGCCATCGGCAAGCGCGTCAAAGATACTGAGCACACGGCCCGCAAGTACTTTAAAGACGCCCGGGCCTACCGCGACAAGTACCGTCGCGTTCAGAGCGAAGCACATGAGAAAATCACGGTCCGTGCCTTCAAGGAGGGTGATCTGGCGCTTTTCCTACCAACGAGAAATAACGCTACCAAGCCTTGGGCGGCGTTTAATGTCGGCTTCCCGCATTACTTCCTCCGAGAGCAAGAGGCGCATAAGCTACATGCAAAGGACTGGATCCTGGCAAGGATCAACACGGTGGAACCGCGGGTCGTTGATCTGAGTAGATCAATGAATGCGCTGAGGCCCAGTGCCGATGGGGCGAGTGACGCGGCTGTGTCTATCGATGATGACAACCCCTTCGAGCTGTCGGACGGGCTACGATGGCATTTGGTCGATGCAACGGAGGAGAAGACAGGCCCGCCGATGACGATTGCTAGTAGCAAGACTACGGTTGCGGCAGCCAACGTGGATGCGACAGGCAGTATCAGGATGAAGAAGGACAAAGATGGGAATGGTGCTACAGTCAAATTAACGCGGAGTCTGGACAGCAGGCGGAGTAGCTCGAACTCGAAGGCTGGCGTTGCGAGCAGTGCGGTGCCCCGACCCACCACGGCGACGAGTCTGGAAGAAAGACTGGAAGAGCAAAAGCCTGATGGCGAACAGGGTCAAATAATGCAGCCTACACAAACAACCGAATTATGTCAGGGGCCCTCAGCTGCTCCTCAAGTACGCTCCGACCTCCTTTTCGGTCCCTAATTACCCTTCCAACGACTGATGACTCAATCAGATGAAATCTTCGTCGTCGACGTCACCAACTAAGAACCACCCGTTAGCCCAATCTTTCTCCAAGTCTTCGTTGCCGCCCGTTTCACCATCCAAGTCCATTCCCAATGGTGCCACCACCTCGCGAAACACCTCGCCCGAAAAGCCTAAGTCGAAAGCTTGGGACAGTCTCTGGTCGTTAGACTACAGTATTGAGGGTGGAAAGGGGAAGTAGGTCTCTACGTACGTGTTTGTAAATCTATTGGCTGCTCGAAGCCCTGAGCTGCTATGATTTAGCGAGGCGTTTTGAGAGCATGAAGTACCCACCCAACGCATCTATTCGGGCGTTGTCTCTACTAAATTTCCAATACGCGTTCATTGTATTTCTGCAAGCCACTAAGGTTGCCGAAGCCTATAGGATCCGAATATGTGGGTATATTATTCTGTTCCCGGCTCCGTAGAAGGTAGGTCGCGCAAGAACCAGATACACCACTCAGACAAGTCACTCAAGATCCTACATGCCGTTCATCTTCAATCCAACAGATATCCTGTTCATTCATATCCCCACATCATCACCCCCTTGGCCTAAGCATCCAGCCTTCCACCCATATCGCCTCATCACCTCCTTCAACATATACGATTCTTTCTCCCCCAAAACATTTTCACCGTAAACGCCCAAACCCAACTCCCAGCCCTCATCAAACTCCATCACGGCTCCAAACCCACGAGCCAACAGATTCGCGTATCCCTCTCACTACTTGCATTATATGCCAATGGGCTAGGCTCCATCGATTCCTCGCATGCATGGCTTTGACCATCGACGCCACCATAGGATATTGGGACTATGGGAAGTAAGACTAATCGCTGGACGGAGACTCGCTGGGTAAGGTGCTGGGATGATAGCTTTAGGGCCAGACCTGCTCTTGGGGGTGTTAGTTACGCGGATAATGTTAGGCATCTCGTTGTATAGGTGAATCATCCGTCGGTTAAGAGTTAGACCATTTTTTCCATCGGACTTTGCTGGGTCATCTCATGCGAGGTCCTTTCTTGGCTTGGGAAGATAGCTTCATGATGGTAGAGGTTATGGCGTTATAGATTTAAAGCGCTATGATGCAAGTCAAGCCAGTGCTGTGGACGGAAGGAGAAGAGCCGAGGCGAGGTGCGGTGGATGAGGAAGCGGGATCAGGTGTGAGAAGGGAAAGTGCAAGTGGATTTCATCTCGACGATCGCTGGCTTAGCATTCGAGTTTACGATTGATGCATGAGGATTGGAATTCGGTGTGGATAATGGCGTTGCCAAAGGGGGGTAATGTACGTATATCTCCCCATCCCCAAGCCAGCCAGCGCTTCTCTCGCCTAAGTCAGCCAGCCATATATGCAAAGCCCATATCTCTTGCAAATCACAAATACTCATCATCAAACATGCTCAGATCCGGCGCATACATCGGTCTCGGTATCCTCGGATCCGTCGCCACCGGCTGCCTCCCCCCTCCACCACCACTCCCCTCCCCCATAGATATCCCGACCACATACCCCACCACCTGCGCCCCGAACCGCACCAGCGCTCTCAGAAGCACGTACAGCGGCCTCAGGATCCCCTCAAGGGACAGCCACCGCCACAGCATCTGCTCGAGCACGAACGGCGGCTCGGGGGAGTTGATGTCCACGCCGTACCCCTCCATCGTCCACGCGTACAGCGGGTGGCAGTAGATATCGCACATCACGCCCTCGGCGACCCACCATGACCATCCCCCCAGCAGTATCAACCCCAACCAAGTGAGCCGAGGGCGCCAGTCATCCTGGTGCCAGCGCCAGAGCCGCGGCACGGGGATCTCGAGCGTCGTCATGTCTTGTGCGAAGTTGAAGGTGAGGAGTGACGGCATGCGGGTGTTGGAGGAAGGGCGGGGACCACCGGCGGAACAGCCGCAGCGCTCGCAGGGCCAGATGAAGTCGTGGAACTCGCCGGCTTCGGTGCACTCGGGCTGTTGCGTGGGCGGTGTGGATGCTGTGAGGGCGGTGCTGTTGCTGGAGGAGCCGGCGACGGCGCGTTCGAGTTGGGCGATGTGTTTGCGGGCCGAGCGGATGGAGGGGAGGAGGGAGCTGAGGCGGGAGAGCTGTCGGGTGTAGGGATTGAGTTCGGTGGTTGGGGAGTCGTCTTTGTCGTTGTCGGCGTCGGGGTCGGAGGGGGTTGGAGATGGGGGCGAGGAGAAGGAGGTGTCGTCTGCGAAGATGTCTTCGAGGGACTGGATGGTTGATTCGCCGAGGTGGAGGGGTGGGTCGTCTTCTGAGTCGGAGTTCGAGGCGAAGTGCGGACTTGGTGCTGAGGAGGCGAGGGAGGCTTTGGCGGCGTTGAGGACGGATTCCAGAGCGGACTTGGGAAGTGGACGGCTGGTGTTGCGCAGGGCGGGGAGGTTGTCGGATTTGGGGCTTAGTTTCTTGATGAGGTCGGATGTGGCGAGCTTGCGCACTTCGTTGCCTTCGAGGATGAAGTCTCTGTCGTCTTCGACGTTGGGAGTGGGCATGGGAGGACCACGGCCTCCGGCTGGAAGGGGGGTGTCAACCCAGGCGCCGGTGACGAGGGGGGTTTTGAGATATTCATTGGGCATGGTCGAGCGAGGCGTGTCTTCTGATATGCTGTTGTCGGTCCAGGATCCGATGATTCGAGGTGTCGTGAGCCTGGTTGTGGATTTATGGGATCGAGGCGTCTCATCTTCCACCTTCCTTGATATAGTCTTGGATGCTCTCTGGAGACTTTCCGAATGATCGTTGATGGGTTCTGAATCACCTAATTCAGTTTCAAACGGTTGGTCACGTTCCCCTTCGTCAGGACTGACGTCCTTGTTTTTGGATTGAATAATTGCTTGACTTTGCTCAGGCTTTGGCCCTTCGTTGGATGACGCTGGGCTCGCACTTGTGGCCCTTGCGAGCCTTTGTAGTATGTCCCTCGAGTCATGTCTTTCATGTTGCGGTCGCTGTGGAGAGATATCATCATTTGTCCGTGCGCTTTTTCGGCTTTTTGAGGGCTCAGAGCTGTTTCTGTACACCACCACTGGTGTATCCGGGATGGGCTCGCCTTCTCCATCGACAGAAGTCTGCAATGGTCCATTGAGATCACTTTTCTCGCGTCTTGGATTCAAGGATGGTCTACCGGATGAGCGTCCTTGACTTTGAGGAGTCGCTACACCCTCGTCATGTGGCCGGTCCCGTTGCGATCGCTCTTGGGATGTTTTATCGCGCAGTTCACCAAGTCGACTGGTTGTAACCGCCCTCTTCTCCAACCGGTCTATTTCTCGACTTCGTGTTCCGTTAAGCGTGGAGTCTCGAATCCGGATAGGTGGACTATCTGAAACCTGCAATGACCGCCCAGTCAAATCGGGATCGATATCCCATCCAGATGCACCATCACGTAATGTGTTCTGAGCGGTCGTAGGGGTTGAGGTAGCCGAAGACCGAGCTACCTGAGGCGAGCCATTCTCCTCAGATGGTAATGGAATATCAGCCGCGGTCTGTATCCAACTATCGATGGGTTCTTCCCATTCCCGCTTTTCTGACTCGGCGATAATAGGGCTGTCCGCTTTCTGCTTCTTTGGCACATCTCCAGTCAATCTTCCGCTTTTGCTGTTGATCCTGCTGAGCCAATCTTTAGGCGGCTTAGCTTTCCGGCCCCAAGCTTTCGGAAGATTCAAGGACGGGTCTGAGCCTCTACTGCTAAGACTCCCTCCAAAGGTACTTCCCACTGACTCAACGCTGCCATTTCGACGCCTCAAGTTCTCCACGGTCAATCCAACTTTCTCCCCTAGCCGCGCTTTACTGAAGATTTTGACATTGCTGCGGAGTGCACCATCCAGTCGCTGAGCATCTTTGCTGTACTGCGAGATCGCCGAGTCCAGAGAGCGATCTGTGACATTCTCCAGACTTGACCTCTGTGACCCACTTTCTGAACCACGTTGCTTGTTCTCTTTATTTTCCGGGTAATCGCCTACAGGGGTGGCTTCTCTTGACGCTTTTCTTGAGGCTTTTAGTGAGGTTGGAGATGCCGGGTCATGCAACCCCGACACATCGGTTTCCTCAGTGAAATCGTAACCGTAAGCGTCCATTTGGTCATCTACAGACTCCTCCTGGGCCAGACTTTCCTCGTCGACAATGCGCTGATATGATTCAGCCAGTCCTCGAGGGGGAGAAGATTGCGAATGCTGCGATGAAACAGGGGATACAATCGAAAGCGAGCGTCCTCTAGCTGGGCTTGGAGTCTTATCGCGTTCATTTTTGCCTGGGGTAAAGTTGGCAGAACTTGTTCGCGGTCGCGTGGTACTCTGCCCCGGACGAGACTTCAAGTCATACTGCGAACGATAGCGATCAGTGGAAGGAGATGATGTTGGTCTTCTGTTCTCATCGTTGGTTCCGGAAGTACCAATGAATGCCGCAGCAGGAGGCCGCCCGCTTCCATTGACAGGTCTTTGATTGAGGCGGCCATTCTGACGTTTCGGCGGGCTCCTTGCCGGGGATGGACTGGGTGCATAAGAGGTATTCAGGCTTTCGGTGAAGAAGTCGGGCGCCTGCTGCGACGGCGCGAATGGACGTGACGCAAACAAAGGTTGATCGCGTTTCAAATGGCTTATAGAGTCCCTTCTCTTCTTGGACTTGGCTTCTGGGCTGGGAGAAGCCATGTTAAAGCACTGGCGACTGAATTATACCTAAGAATAAATAGCATAATTGTTAGAGACGAAGGGATGTCATAGTGAGAAGCTTGCACTACTCCGTACCATGGACCAATGTTTCACGTTCGTCGGAAAGAAAGTTATCCCGAGATCTCGCTAATCGTGATACAGCTCTTTATTAGGTAAGCAGTATAAGCTTATCTGTTCGACCAATCATGTTCTGATATTCTGCTTCAACTTAGAACTGCACGACGTTTCGATGCCATCAAGCGTCGCAAGAATTGACGCATTGAACCTCCTACGACTTACTTTACCTTCTTCGACGTCTCCGCTGTTGCTGTTGGCCACTGTTGCGATGGCCGGTCTGCCACCCATGGATGCCACGTCGATCTAATGATAATACAGTACAACAATCATAGCCAGATTTCGCCAATCCACAGGGCCAAGCAAGGACTAAAACCCATCTCTCACCGGACTATCCGTGTGCTATAACCAATATCAGTCTCCTCGTCTCCGCACCCTCCCAGTTAGTCGGTCGCCATCTAGTCCCCGATAACACGGATCTGCACACGCGTACCATACGGATCGCTGTCAAATTCAGATATGGCTTAATGACTTGCTCGTCCACCATGCGGTAAATGTACGTTGAACAGCCGGGTACTGTGGGGGAAGCCGTACTATTGGGTAGAGCTACGCTTCCCTGGATGATTTCTGGGATTTGGCATGTGGCGATGCACTGTGGCTGGCATGGGTTGGGCGTGCAGACGTTGCAGTGGGAGGGCAAGGGCGCCATTCAGGGAATGGCACATATGGAGGACGTTAAAGATGGTCGAGTGTAGGACAGGAGGATTACGGTAGGTGGAATAAGTCTGAGCTGTTGATTTAAGGCCTGGAGATGGGAAACCTGACATCAATCCCCTAGGCTAGCTTCTGAATATGCTTGCCTTCTGTGAATAGCTTGTCTGGAAATGTACTTTTATAAGCTTCAATGGATAGCATCCATTAGGAACTTTGCAATTCCTTTCAAATGCTAAATTGTTTACGTAATCTTCGAGTTCCCCTATCATCTTCTCCTTTACTTCATTTGGGCTCTTACTCAAAGGCACCCCATTTCCATCGCAAAAGATTCGGCCGTCCTCGTAACCAAATACCTCCCATCGAGGCTGACTGGTCAATCGCCGAATTTGGCTAACCTAGACCAGCCTCAATACGTCTCCTCTCTTCGTCAGCTCTACCTCGCGGACCCTGCGCCATCTTCGTCATAGTCGTACGAGAGATATATCTCATCATCAGTATCGAACTCCCTTGGACACCTGTCCACCTATGAGCCCTGTTCTCGACCCCCGTCTCCCTGGCCTATTATCTCCCCATCAGCATCAAGCTCCCTCAAAAACCTCTCCGCCAACTTCTCCTCCCTCCTCCTCCCAATCTCCCTCTTCCTATCCTCCACCACCCTCTTCTTCCTCTCCTTCCTCTCCTCCCTCTCCCTCTTCGCCCTCTCCGTCTCTTCCCTCTCCCGCCCCAACCCCTCCATCTCCCTCTCCCTCCCCTCCTTATCCTGACTAAAAGCATAGAACCCAACCCCTTTACTCCTCACCTCCTTGCTAGCATCATAATGCACTTCTTCCGGTGGCGTAGCGCTACGATCCCTCTTCCGCGCCAGCTCTTCCATCTGCGTCGATTGTACCATGTCCGGATTGAACGCTGCGGCTTGAATCGTGTCCCCGACGATGATATTCTCAGGCCGCTCGGGCCGTGCACTGAAGCCAGCCAATTGCTCCGTAGCATAAGCCTTTGCCTTGCGCCGCCGCAATTCTTTCTCCGCCTCCGCTTTCGTGCCGCGCCGTGTCCGCCCTAGCTCGTCTTCATATTCGACCATCTCCCCTTCGCTATCCCCTCCCTCGTCGTCTTCTCCCTCAGATGTGTCCTGGTCGCCGTAGGGGTTCTCAGCCCACTTCCGATCGAAATCCACAAGCGCATTTTCTTCCTTGCTTTCCCGTCCTGGGGTAGGCACGTAGTCGCCGCGCTTCATGGAGGCGTATAGCCGTGCCTTCTCTTCCATTTTCCGTTTCGAGCGGTGCCAGTCCGCGACATCGATTCCTTCGATATCCGTCTGATGGTTCTGAGAGAGGGCGGCGGAGGTGGGGGATGTGTCGGCGAGGGCGCGTTTGCGGGAGCCGCGGTTGTGGGAGCTGAAGATGTCTTTGCGGTTTCTGGAGGCGCGTGCGCGGCCGCTGGAGGTGCTGCTTGGTTTGGGGGTGGAGAGGAGCGAGGTTAGAGTAGTGGAGAAAAGGGTGGAGGAGGGGAGTGACGCGGGGGGGCGGGATAGGGAGGGTTTTCGGGGAGCTTCGTGGGGTAAGGACGTGGAGGAGGCCATGGCTTGATTCCTGGGAGACTAGTACGGCAAAGCCACTCTGATTCGACAAGAAAAGGGTCGTTCAGAGATACAGTATGAATGGGGCTCGACAAATATCTTTGTAGCTGATAGAAGAATGATTAAAAGGAAGACGCAGGAAATAAGAGTGCTTTATGTCCGAGTCTTGGCACTTTCTCGTCTCCGTACGGAGCACGTGTTCGGGGAGGACTTCATTCGTTTGTACTTAGGAGCAAAAGGCAACTGTTCGGTAAAGTAATTCGTCGGACCTGCAGGGCGACCATGTCGAAGCAAGTCTTCATTGCAGTGATAGGTATGGATATATAAATTCTTCTCCAAGATAGATGGCGGAGCCCTCCGTGTACGTACCAGTTACGGTTCTCTTTACAATTACTGATCCTGGGCTCCTGGCCTCTCCTACGTTCAAAGTAGTCTTGTTAACATTTTCAAGGTGTGGGCGGGGTGGGCCGTCATTTCCTAAGCCAGCTACATCACCTCATCCGGCGATACCCACATGTTACGCTCAGTCTCGTCGCACGAAGCACCAAATGCCTCTTCACTTCCGACTTCAGCCACTCCTTATCGACCACGACTTGGGAAAAAGATCTCTCCGCGTCGGAACAGCCAGTATTGACCGTGAGTGAGATCATGGAGTACCTCGCCAATGCGCCTGGGAAATGCGTGCTCGTCGAGAATACCAGCAGTAAAGATGTAGCTGATGCCTATCCGATGTTCTTGAGGAAGGGTATCAGCATTGTGACGCCCAACAAGAAAGCCTTCAGCGGTGGTTTTGGCCTGTGGGAGGATATACTGAACGCCGCACACTCGCCACATAATCCCAGTGGGGGTCTGATATATCATGAGTCATCTGTTGGTGCTGGGCTCCCAGTAATATCGACCTTAAAGGATCTTGTTGAGACCGGAGACCAAGTCACAAGGATCGAAGGCATTTTCTCCGGGACCATCAGTTTCTTGTTCAATAGCTTCGCTCCCGTTGAGGGCAAAGGTGGGAAGTGGAGCGCTGAGGTGCAGAAAGCGAAGGATGCCGGATACACCGAGCCCGATCCTAGAGATGATCTTAATGGGCTGGATGTCACCAGGAAGCTGGTTATTCTAGCCAGGTTAGCAGGTCTCAAGGTCGAGAGCACCAGCAGCTTCTCTGTACGAAGTCTGATCCCCAAATCTCTCGAGAGCGTACAATCGGCAGAGGATTTCATGCAGCGTCTACCAGACTTCGACAACGAGATGGAGAATTTGAAGCATGAAGCAGAGAAGGAGGGCAAGGTTGTGAGGTTTGTGGGTAGCATAGATGTTCCGGAGCAAGCTGTCAAGGTTGGCCTGGAAAATTTCGAGAAGGGCCATCCCATAGCGGCGCTGAAAGGGAGTGATAACATTATCAGCTTTTATACCAAGCGGTATGGATCGAAGCCATTGATTATACAGGGAGCTGGGTAAGCTTGTCATTGACTGGCCTAAGGGTTGTATGCTGACCGAAGCAGGGCTGGCGGCGAGGTCACTGCCATGGGCGTGACAGCAGATCTGGTCAAGGTATTGCAGCGAATCTCATGGCCATGATTATCGTGCAGTGACGTTCTCCCAATATGCAATGGACAAGTCCTTTCAACAGCTCTCGAATGCGCCTTCATCTTCAAGAGCATCCGAGCTGTGTATGGGGGGTATTTGACAGGCTGCACGGATCAATCGACGAATGGGCAATACTGCATGCTGTCGTGATTGTACCCGTAAACATCCAACATGTAAGGACTTCTTCTTCGTGCTGCTATCGTAGATTGCCCCCATTGCTCCTCAACTGCTGTATAATTTGTCTCGTTGTCCTTTGAATTCGTTGATCAGAAGCCGAATGTATGTAGCTCCCGACGGTTGTGGGAATCGTGCTCCTGTCAGTATCAGTGTCTGTATCAAATTGTGAAAAGTCTGGGCGGGACTCAGACAAAGAAAAGCCATTGCGACAAGAGGATGCCAGACCTTTGTCCCAAATGTTCCACTGGACAAAGAACCGAGTTGCAGGCGCCGACCTTTCGTGCTGACCCCTTACGGCGACTCAATCTGGTGCAGAGTTCTCTTCCATCAAGACTGTTGACGTCGGCCGGCCCGGTCTTCATCACACATTATATCGCAAAATTATATCGCTGCTTATCGGATGCAAATCCATCGTTACCTAAAAAGTCCCTGACACTTGGAAGGCTGACTTTATCACTGGCCAGATCGGCCGGCGTGGTGATCGTAGAACAAAGACATTGTTCTGTCACATGGGAAATTCTGCTCAACGTAAGATAATTTCTGTGTCGAGGCAGATGTTGGCTGTTTTTGATTGGCTGTTCTTCCGAATTTGCAGGTGAAGTGGACGCCGTGGAAACCGAGAAGTGTGGAGCTGGTGAAGTGAATATGGTCAACACGCGCTAAGGAGGCACTGAACACTCCACATCTTCCCAGACTCCTCTCTTCCTTGCTCGTCTTCGTCTTCGCACAGCTTCTACGTTGATTTCCACGACCTCACGAGAACTTGAATATCCAATTCCACACTCAATTCTTGTTCGCAGCTCTGTTCAAGCACCTCTTCGTACCATTTTGCAATATCAACAGCGGTTCGAAACGAAAGTCAATATGAACCCTGTCCTGCTCGTTCACGCTTTGATGGCAGCGTTTCTGATACTATTCCGCCACAATATGGATGACGGCATTTTTTTCAAGGGAGTCTCTCGTACCATTTCCAGCGGCGCGATTCGAGCCAATCGCACGTACGCTTTGCCTATTCACAGACCTGACGTGGTCGTCTCTGGCTCTCCCCTTGAGAGTGACTGTATTCGAGCTAGTGAGTAGGAATCTTTGACAGCTGCTGCCTTGTCTAACACATTGTAGGGGCCTGGTTATCGGATATCGAGCAAATGCCCTTGATCACAGCGTTCATCACCTTCATCTGTCTCCTCTTCATCTTCCTCTCGGCTATCGTGACAGATGGTCTCCTCGCTATTCTCGCAGCCCGTCAGACGCCGCACTGGTTTGGCGGCCCTAATAATGTTGCCTGCCTTGGTCTACGTTGGTTTGGCGGAATCTCTTCTGGTCTAGGTAACGCTCTATGTCCGTTCACCAAATGTTGTCATGGACTCGTCAAGAACACTCTACGTTGGTTTGGCAACGGTCTCTGTGGCATTTTAGTACATATCCAGTTGCGATATGACGCCCAGATGCGGCAAAAGATTGAAGGTCAAAAGTACCTTGAAAGCGAAGTCAGCGCACGGGACCGGACGATAAACGCTCGCGACACGACCATCGCAACCGACAAGCACCACCATCAATCTGCACTAGAGGCCAAGGACGCCAAGATTACTCAGAAAGACCGACTGCTCACTGCAGCGCGTAAAGAGAAGAACGAGCTCCTGGCTGAAGTCTCACGCAAGGACACTGAGTTGGATGACGAGAAAGCCGGATCCATGGGCCAGAGAGCAGAAATTCGCATTCTCGAGCATAAGTTGGCTATTCACTCAGGCAAGTTGCCCTTTAGCCACGACGCCTTGGAGAAGTCAGACGCGCTAGGAATGCTCGAGGAGGAAAAGATGGCTCTTGAGCTGGTACTCTACAAGAAGGAAACCGATAGATTGCAACGCCAGACAAAGCATTCTGAGCTTGCAGGCGCCTCTTACAAGCGTACGGTGAAAGCTAATTCAGACTTGAAGTTAGAGCGTGACCAGCAACAGAAAGAGAGTGTGATACTTCGGAACGAGTTGAACGTCGAGCGGGCTAAGAACGTAGGTTTAGAGAAGCATGTCGTTGAACTGAAAGAAGCCGTGGAAGATGGTGTTGACCAAGTTTCAAACCTGGTCCAGCATCAAAACGAGCTGCGAGAGAAGCTTGGAGCCTCGCAAGACCAGAACGTCAACCAGCAACGTGACTTACTGCGCGCGCAAGGCATAATTACTGATACGCGCGACGAAAACGAGATGCTTCAAGATCTCGCGGCCGATCGTCTCAAGCAGTTGGGCCTGGCAGGAAGCACCAATGCTCGGCTGCAAGTCGAGATATACGGTGCCGAGAACGCCAAGACTGAGCTGGAAGGCCAATTGAATGGCGCAATGAAGACTGATACCCTGCTGCAGGATAAGATGCTCGGTATCCAAGGCCAACTCGACGGCGCATCAGAGGCAAAGACCCAGCTGGAAAGCAAGGTCCTCGACATCCAAGGCCAGTTGGACGGCGCGTTGAAGACGAAGGCCCAGCTAGAAAGCAAAGTGCTCAACATCCAAGGCCAACTGAACGGCGCAATAAAGACCAATGCCCAGCTGGAGAGCAAAGTGAACGATACCCAAGGCAAATTGAATGCCACCAAGACCCAGCTGCTGAGCCAGGTACGTAACGTCGAAGCCAACTTGGACGGCGCCCTCAAGACGAATGCCAAACTCCTACGCCGGTCGGAGAAGGACGAAAAGAACAAATCTAAGCTCAAGACCGCGCTAAGGAAGGCAAGTCTTAAGCTTGCCCGACTGCAAAAGCAGACGATCAAGGGCAGAATTGCTGGGTTTCGAAAGAGCACAAAGGCATCAAAAGAGGATAGAGACGGTGACTGGAAGGACGTACCAGGCTCAGATGATGACGATGACGGCGACAACGATGACAAGGGCAATTCTGCTCCAGCTACCACCCCTTCGCCTTCTCCTCCACGGCCTTCTACCCCTCCGCCGTCTACTCCTCGGCCTTCTACCCCTCCTTCCTCGCCTTCCTCTTGCGATGACGCTCCGCCCTCATGCGGGAACGCCCTGGGTCCGTCTGGGGATGATAGTATTCAAAGACCTACGGGCAGTGACTCTTCAACGGCCTCGTCAGAACACCCTTCCTTATCACAAATTCAAGACAATCCTTCGCATTTGGAGACGCCTGTTGCTCCTAAGGGGAATATCGAGGCTCCACCGGAGGAGAATGTTATGAGAAATACAAGCAACGACGAATCATTAGCTGCGCCGGGTCTCCCTACCCCATCGCCAGCTCAAGATGCTGCGCCTTCATCTGTGGGGAACTCGACAAATGGTGAGAGCCCAGGAGTAACGGTCGACAGCTGTGAAATAAATGGTACTAGTACTGTGCCGATCGATTCGTCAGATATCCCTTCTCCGTCGCCAGTTCAAGACGCTACGCCTGAGAATAATCGGAGCTCAGGAGCAAAGATCGAAAGCCGCGAAGTAAACGGTGCGAGTAATGTTCCGGTCGGTTCGTCAGCAAATCCATCTTTACCGCCAGCTCAGGACGCTGCGCCGTTATCTGCTGGGAACTCGGCAAATGATGGGAGCTCAGGAGCAACGGTGGAAAGCCACAAAGAAGACGTTGCTAGTAATGTGCCGGTCGGTTCGTCAGAAAACTCTTCTCCATTATTAGATCAGGATGCTGCGTCTTCATCTGCTGGGAACTCAGTGAGTGATAAGAGCCCAAGAGCAGCATTTGGACGTCGTCAAGGAGACAGTGCTGGCACTGTGCCGGTCGATTCGTCATCACCTGCTACTATTATTGCAAGTCCTAAGACAGAAACCTCTCAATCGAATGGTACTCCCGAGCCGATAAACGCCCTGCCCTCGACTGCGGCCGAGCGTATCGTCGATCCCAATCTTTTTGCCAACAACGCGCCATCGGTAGGCAACCCTGAGACCTCTGAACCCGATGATGGTTCCAAGTCGACAACCCTCCCCCCTTCAAATAAGGCTGAGCCCTTTGTCAATGACCACAAGGCCACTACTACTCCTTCGACAGGCAATGTCGAGGCATCTCAAGCGAACGATATCACTAAGCCGACAACTCCCCTGTCCGCGACTAGAGACCAATGCCTCTTCGATATTAAATCCAGAATTGATAGCGCTCCGTTGGCAAGCACCGAAGTTCAAGCAGGACCCATCGCCGCCGCCCTAGTGCCTCTCCCGGAATCGCCTACGGCTTTGCCTGCGAATCTTGTTCGAAGTCAAGATTCCGAAGAGAGACTGCAAGCCAATTATGCTCAGCATGGCTTGCCTAATATCGACGGCCAGGGGCTGGGTGAAGGAGAACGCGAAGATCTAGCTCGGGAAAAGCTGGATGGGGAAGACGAGGAGCAGGAGGTGGATCAGGGAGCATTGGACACACATAAAGATAACGTGTGGAGAAGCGAGGAAGAGGATGTGGACATGGAGGACTCCGATGGGAATCCACCATGCGAGCCCGCAAAGCCGGATGAGGACAATCAACAAGCACCGGCCTCTCCTTCCAACCTCGATTCACAGACCTGTCCAGCGGCGACCGATGATGGTCTCGACTCTCTTTTCGAAGGAGATGACAGCATGGACTACCTTTTCGAAGGAGATGAAATCCACGTCGATAGGGACGATGAGGACTTCTATAGTCTGGAGACGACAAAATCGCATGAGCCTACTCCAGCGGCAGGCAATGACTCGGAGAGCAAACCAGAGGTCAACGTGGAAATGAGTGAGGCTGGACCTCTAGAATCAAATCCCGATTTCTCGAATGCTCAGGGCAACGCTAGACCGGTGCCAACACCACAGCAAGCGCCCTCCATTCCTCCATCTCAGCCAGCCGCCCCTACCTCCGCACCAGCTTCGACGTCTCCCGGTTTCGGTACAATGTCTCCTTACTCGGGATATAATTACACGGCGGTGCCTGCGAAAGCCGGCGGAGAAGATCCTGCGCCGGCATCGTCGACATCTTCGCAAATAAATCCAGGACCAGTGACTCCTGCTCAGCCGTCGACAGCACCTTTATATAATCCTAAGCCTGCCTTTTCTACTCCGTCCTGGAACGCTCCTCAGACATCGTCCTCCACTTCGCAACCAGCGTCACCGTTCGGTCTGCGATTAACTCCAGAAGAGCGGCAACGTGGGCCCTCGGGTTTTCGTGCATCCCCCAGCCCTTCGGCACTACCATGGTTGAATCCAAGGCAAACGCCTACCGCCCCGAGGTCAGGCAGCTTCTTTGGAGCCATGGCGCAGAGCACTAACCCACCAACGACGCCCTCGCAACCGCCTTCCTTGTCATCTTCGTCATCTGGGTCCGAGTTGGAGCAGCCAGCAGCCACAGGTTCGAGCAGCACGGCAGATCCCTCGGCTCCATCAACTCCTGCCGTCCCCAACGGTCAATCGAACTCCAGCATGATCCCGGGACTGTTTCAAGATACGCCATGGGACTATGGCAAAAAGATTGATACCCACGTCGAACCTCACATCGAACCTCCTACTAAAGAGCGCAAAATTGTACCGCTCAAACCACGACGTAGACGTATGGGCCAAACAGGACCCTCCCTACCTTTACCTCCTGGTGCATCGAACTTCGCCTCAAACTACAGCACCATCATCGACAGCGACGGCAAGAAAGTTGAGATCCCAAAGGACGACGACGCATTCGAAGATTTCATCCTGAACGAAGTCGCAAAAGAGACAGAGGCCCGCGACGCCAAAGCAGCTAACGAAGCACAAGCCGGGTCTTCCAACTCTCAGCCTCCCAACCCTGACTCATCTACTACAGACCCCCCCTTCGCCAGCGCCGAGCAGATGGCAGCAATCCAGGAAATCATGGACACGCTCTCCCAAGAATTAAAGGCGCGCCTCCGAGCCACCAGTTGGCCAGAGGTTCAATGCAGACCTAGATCCCCGAATTACAACCCTCTGGAGACGGACTTCCGCTTCTCGTACGAGGAACACATGGCGCGGTTCGCGCAGGCCACAGCATTCGATGCGCAAACCGGGCAACCATCAAATGGAGCGAACACGGCGGTGCGGAGGATAGCAAACACTCCCCCCAAGAAGAGAAAAACTTAGATGCGTATCGATCGCGGCCTGCGGGCAACGTGTCTACGCATACGTGTTGATCCGCCTAAGGGCCTGGTATCCACATTCCTTTTCTCTACGAGATCGGCTGGGAAGGGGAAAGGAGGGAAGGGCTGGACGATGGGAGGGCAATTGGGAAATGGGCTTTGGGAAACGGGAAATGGGATTTGGGATTTGGGATTTGGGATTTGCGAGGTTTTTGTGCGCTAGGGTGGGATTTAATTATTGGGACTTTTGCGAGTCTGGTTTAGAGCATCCGGTGCGGAGCCTCTGGTTTTTGCGTGTCTGGGATGCAGGCGTATTTCGCGGGAGTTATTTGACTTTTCTTCTATTTGGCTACTTCTACTTGGTGCTGCTTTTATTGTATTCCGATACTCCAGTCACCACCTCTGCTGAAACAAAGAGCTTGCCTTATTGCCCTTTCCATGCCTATCCATGCTCTGTCATGCCTATCCCTGTCTATGATTGACATGTGCCACGTGCTTGACTCCATGCACACGAGGTGGTCTCTTGCTCGCGGTGCCATCCAGAAGAACGCTTCAACGGATCAACGTTAGGCATATCGACCAGGGCACGTCCACCGACATAAAGGCAAAGCCTAAGACCATGCAGCCCTCATCAGATGGAGAGCTGCCAGGAAAGGGGTGCCGGAGCACGGATCAAGGGCGGTTCGGTTGGAGGTTTCGGTTTATAGAGATCGGTTTTTGGAGTCTTTGATTTCCTTTTTTTTTTTTTGGCACGGAGGTGGAGAGCCATTGCCTTTTTATAAAGGTATGATGGACGTTCCAATCAAGCGCCATGCTCTACCTACAGCGCCAGCCAGCGGAAAAGACGCTTCAATGGGATAGCGGTGGGCTGATTGGCCGGTGAGGGTCCAGTGGTGGAGAGGCGAGACGTGGTTTGATTAACGATTTCCATCCAGGACCTCGAAGGACTGGGTCAGGGAATTAGCGATCGATCGAGACGCATGATAATTCTCGCCTCATTCGTGACCTTCCGTGCTATGGCGCCCATGGATGTGGTTGATGGGTTGATTGGGCAGAGAGGAGAGTGATTAGGGACAGCATCAAGGTAAGGAACGGGTTGAATACCAAAACAATTAACGATACAATTATTCACTCCCGAATAGCCAGCCCTAGTGTACGTCTAGAATATGATAGCCAAACGAGCGTACAAACACAGTCAATGTGTTTCCCCTCCTCACACCTTCCTCCCCTGTCCCCCAGCACCGATCTTCGCCCCCTCCTTTCCCCTATGAAACGGATCCGCAGGCAGCACCCACCCCCTCACCGTCTTCGCAGCCCTCATCTCCCCCTTCTGGA
>JAABUS010003096.1_pt1 | contig 28349 bp, 26 predicted proteins | sample 5560161 | NCBI WGS metagenome assembly JAABUS01 (sample SAMN10711885, study PRJNA513376) | rock metagenome | isolation source: Antarctica rocks | place: Antarctica: Victoria Land, Trio Nunatak nord | collected 2016-01-04
TGGTGGGGTGGGAGGGGGGCGTAGCTTTGCCGCTGGGGCTTGGATTGAGGGAACTTAGTGGCTGGGTTGTTTGTGGGGGCTGGGAGAGGGGGTGCGGGGATGTGTGCGCGCTGGGGTTCGGGAATGGGTGCGGTGCTCAAGATGGGGGGTGGTGCAGGGTATGCGGTGGCGATAGGAATTGCGAAGGTGGGGTCTGGGTTCTTTGTTGTTGCTGCGGAGGGTATGGGGTTGTGGTGCTGAGGGTGCTGTGGGGATGTGGTTTCGGATTTTGGAGATAGTTGGTCTCCGAACTTGGTTTCGGTACGATGGAAGACCTTCCCAGCGTCCTTGGGCAGCAGGATGTTCCAGCGGCGGGATGAGGCTTGCAAAATGGCGAGAGTTTTGCGGGCGCAGAGCCAGCTTTCGGAGATTTCTTCAAGGTGCTTGAGGCCGTGCACGATATCCCGCTCGGCATTCTTCTCGGGCAGGTTGAGCAGATGGATGGTACATGCTGAGTGGAGGATGTAGACCGCGATGTTGACGATTTGTCGTAAACCGTAGGTCCGCTTGTAAAGGCGGAGGAGCTTCGATATCGTCGATGCGGCTTGTGTGCAAAATTTACGGGGTGATACATGGGCTGGTAGAGGCGAAGTCGATTGCTTGTACTTCAGGAAAGGTCGGAATAAGTGGATAAAGAGCAGCTGGAAGAACATGCTAGGCCAAATTAGCCTGTACCTATACCCACAATATTGAACTTACTGAAGAATCAGCACCGCAGGTAGCTGCCCTTCTTTGGGCTCCATCTCTTTAGGAAGATTCTTCCGCCATGCTTCCAGACGTGTATGCAGCTCGCTCAACTTCTTCAGCTCAGCTTGTTTACTTAATGGTTTGTCAAGATGGATTGGATGGTAAAAGTATAGAAGAAGGTCGCTACTGATTTCACACAATGAGGATATTTGCAAAGCTACAGCTCGAGCCCTCGAAGGCTGGGAATGCGCTTGACCCATGCCTGAGTCTAGATAGGGGGTCCATAGATCTGCGTCTTCCACCGGGAAAACATCGAACTTTTGCACCGTCATGCTGGATGAGGGTAGTTGGGGCTGGCGCCCAAGGTAGTTCGACCAGCACCTGGCTCTGTCAGCTAGAGACCGGAAGGTCAGTCCTGGACTGCCGTACTTATCAAAAAGGAAACAGCCCCATATTGTAATTCTCCTGGCATCTAACTCCTGATCGTCCTGCGTCGCGGACACAGAGTCGAGATTTAAGCCCAGATCGTGAGCCATCCGGAAGCTCATGCCGCTGTAGACCCAGCCTCGCGCTTCCTGTCCGCAACCAGCCTCACGAACAGACATCAGCGCCAGCGCCTGCACTGTCGCGAGCTTGGGGTTTTCGTGCTCGTCATTCTCTAGGAGCAATCGCTTCGCCTCCCGGAAGAAATGGTCCCCGGCTGTTGCGGAATCGCTAGGATTTGCTCGAGCCGCTGGCCATGACGTGAAATGACAGCCAAGCGCCAGCATGGTATTGACGAGCAATGGAGTACAATATTCCGTCTTACGCTTCGTCTCTGGAGGAGGTTTGCCCAGCAGAAAATCTCGATAGAACATAGATTTCGACAAGGTGGTAAAAGCAGTATAATGCCAGGTGAAATACATATTCAGGAGGTGCACGACAAGCTCAGGGTCCGACGTCACCTGGGTCCACGAAGAAAGCGGATCTTCCTGCTGTTGATAGGAGTCCACGCTATCTATTGAGCCTGCGCGGTCTTGTGCGGTGGCATTTGAATCGAGGAACATCAAGTTTGAGGTTCCTCCCACAACGCTGACTGAGCCATTGTTCAGTCGGAGCTCGCTCAGCTTTCCAGAGAGCTCCTTCTCGAACGTTGGCCCGTTGGACAGCGCAGCGTCACCCGATTGTGAATCCTCATCCTGCTTTGCGTCTTCCAGCTCATTATCTTTCGACAGGATCGATTCGGCAACATCGTCTAAGCTCTCACACGTCCGGATCTGCCTCACCAGCTCTGGTACCTCATCTTCCGGCTGATTGAGGATAGCTTGTATCAGGGTCTGCAGGGTAGAATTCCGGGTCTCCAAATTATCGATGTCCTTCTTATATACACCTTTGCGACGGTGGTCCGAATTGGGATCGTAGACACATTCAGTGCCATAGACGGATGCGCAAGCTGCGCAGCTTGGAGTATTACCATCACACTAGACCATGACATTCGAGGTCAGTATCGGTTTCAGATTTGGGCATGGTTCCCTGGGACTAGGGAGTAGACAGACTTTGGACTTTCTCCGCCGGCACGCAATACATGCAGTGCTCACGCAGCGTCGCTTAGCTGAGGCGGCGGCCTCCTTATCTTTATCCTTTCGCCGTGGCTTGGTCTTGCTGGTTGGCGATAGAGAGCCGGGTGGGCTGTCGATGTTGTTTGGTATCGGAGAAGTAGGCGAGAGAGGTTGTGGCTGATCATTCTCGGCCATAGGTTCCGTCAGTAGGAATCTTACCGCTCCGCGGAGATGCGTAGAGGAAAGTGAATAGGCCGCGGGCAAGGCGGGCAAGCGCAGGGAAGGATGGTGACACGAGAACACGCAAGGGCCTCGGGTGGTCCTGCAATTACATGTAACTAACAGCAGCTACGACTGGTAGACGACTTGGCCTCTTGACCGGTGCGGTGTCAAGGGTCAATGGCTAGGAGGTTTGAGGAGTGGCCATGAGCCTGGCGGTCAGAGTCTGACGTATCGCGTGCAGCTTGCTCAAGCTGCTGCGGGCCCAATCTCACTTTAACTCCGAGCCCGCCTGCAGTAGAGCTATTCGTACCGAGTACGACTATTCGGATTAGTAATAAATCATACCTCAATATCCAGAATTAGTGTCGCCCCCCCGAATTTTGGAAAATCACTTTTCATTTTTGGTTCGGGATTGCAAATATCATCAACCCCTCAACATCAACGCTATTTTTGATCAAATTTCGCTCTTATATTAGAATCACTATATCTATCAATGCTGTTATAGGTTTCTAGCATCTTAAATAGCTTGCGACAGGAGTTATATGCGTAATTGCGATTTTGAACATATCGTCTCGGCACACTTTGGGCACCCTCACCAAGCCCCACCAAGTCTCGCCAAATGCGCTTATCAAAATTTCTCTACGACAATAGTAAGATATAACGGTGTTCGTAATGTTCAAAATTGATACAAATTGATGGATCAACTATACGTATTACTTTATCAAACTTTTGAGTAGTTCACACGCGAAAATGTTGAAGAATTGGTGGTATTTGCAATCGACGGTCGAAAATGAAAAATGATTTTCCAAAATTCGGGGGGCGACACTAATTCTGGATATTGAGGTATTACGGGGTAGGGTCCAGAGAACCGTCGGAAATCACTCTGCTCACCTTGACGGGGATAAATGAGAACTCCTACATCCTTCGATATTCGAATCTTCATCTACCTCAAGTACTTTGTGCAAATCCCAGATGCTCATCGACTACCTCTCATAGCCACGTGCCGACAGAGAGCTGACAGAAGGCATATGGTCCGAGCTCACTACTGGCGCATCGCCCGACGTCTTTCGGGCTGGACGATAGGAAGATAAGGGTCTCAAGCGATACCAAGAAAGTGAAGCACAGGAACTGCGGTGCTGTCAGATGACTCGGATCATCGTCCTATTCAATAGCTTCGCCCGAGCAATCGATCATAAGGCGTTCCATCGCTTGGCTTAGGCAGTGCGGAACCTACTCTCTTGAACAGAGTCATCGAAACACTGCGCATTGTGTAGAATTTGTGAAGGCGTGAGGGCGTGACTTGTACGATGAGCTCAAAAAGCTCCGAGGCTGAACAAGCGCCTCCTTTTGAGACGAACCAATCCCAATGGCCATTTCAATCATAGTATCCGTTCATTCAGATCCCAGGGTATCTATCATGTTGCAACTCCTGATCCTGCAATAATGTCCCGTCTTGCGCCAATATGCTGATGATACGTATCAAGGTCACTGCATGGCGGTCAGCGAGTGCGGAGACGGGTCAGCTGAAGATGAATAAAAACGTACCAAGAAATAGTCCGCCACAGGCTTCTTCGCCGGCATGCCCCTCGAGTCCTGCGGCGCTGCCTCAAAAACCCTATACCGCCTGCCTGGCCCAGGTCGAGGAGCAGCATTCGCGGGCAAGACGCCCATGCTCCGCCCAGCATCGCCATTGCTTCTGGACACGATGCCCCCATTGCTCGCATCTTCTGCCAGCTCTAATATCGCTGCCACATTACCACACCGGTAGCAGTAGTTGGGCGCAGACCATACCGTGACGATCTGCGAATCGAACATCTCCTTGAAGCCTTCCATGACCAATTGATGGGCCCGAGCTATGAGGGACAGGTCGTTCATGTGGTTGAAGCGCTTGACAATATCGGCCCCGAACAGGAAACCAGCGCCACGGGGCGAGAGGCCCCAGCCATCGATATCGTCGGGGTCGCTCCATAGTAGATCGCACATTGCGCCTTCATGAGGGACCTCTTGTTTTCGATCCAGCAACCGTATCTTATCCACGCTGTCAATCAGTGGACTCAGTCCTCCATGAACGCATAGTACTGCACCACCTCCGCTGCCATACGAGCCGGCACTATCTCCCGACGCACCTGTACCCACAGGACCATTTTTGCTCGGCGTACTTTGGCTGGGGGATGTTGGAGGTGACGAGCCCAAGGCGTCGCCGTCGATTATACGTCGTCTGCTTCGTGGAAACCGGGCTGTGACTTCGTTCCTTGAGTTCATTATCTCGATCTCGATCGTATCGTCTATAGGCGGCATGGTCGCTTGCGATCCTGGCTCCATCGGCGACGGTTCTAGCGTAGCGCTCGTTCCCAGCACCAATGCCCCAAGCGCTAGATAGTCAAAGACATCACAGCAATATCTCCAGACATTGGCGCTGCCGTATTTTCTCATGCACTCGTCGTAGAAGCCATACACCGTTGTGATCTGTCTGGACTCATGGTTCCCCCTTATCAGTGTTATCCGATCCGGGTACCTGACCTTCAGGCAGAGGAGTAACAAGAAGCTTTCGAGCGAGTAGAAGCCCCTGTCTACGAAGTCGCCCATGAAAAGGTAATTCGTATCAGGCACGTCTCCTCCGACTCGGAAAAGCTCCATCAGGTCGTGGAATTGTCCGTGGATATCGCCGCATATTGTGACTGGTGCATCGACCTGTACGACGTTGCCTTCTTCGATGAGGAGCTCGCGTGCCTTGTAGGTTAATTCGCGCACTTGGGATTCTGGGATTGTTCGACAGGCGCGCAGCTCAGAGATGGCGCTGTTGGAAACCAATTCATTAGTGATAACCAAAAGAAGCCAAACTGAAGTATACCGATCTAGATCGCTCATCTTCTATGCCCTCAATAGGACCCAAGAAGCCAGAGCCTTTTGCGCTTCAAACAACGGAAATCCTCCACCCTAGAGCAGCAATAGGTGCAATGCTGGGTTTTGATGTGACCACTGGACACAAGGTAGCAGGCTACCTTTATTCCATAGCAGAAGTCGCCGACGCAGGTGATATATTGAAACTACGTTATGATTACCTCGGTCAATAAGACTCAGATCTCGAACCACGTCTCCCGCCACTTTAGATATGATATGATACGCGAGCGCGCTTGGCGCGTCATCAAGGATCAGGGCTGTTCTTAGGGTTCCCAGATGAGGTCCGTTTCACCCCGCGACTTTTTGAATTTCGCTCTCCATGCCATTGTTTGCTGGCAATTTTTGCTTATAGTTTCAATAGTCTCAGACGCTTGCCTTTAAGTTTCAGTGCAAGATGGCGATTAATCTTACGATCGGGCTTCGACAGAGAAGGGTGTGAAAGAAAGCCCTAATGTTGTGTCTCATCTTCCTAAGCCAAAGATTGCAATAGACCAGCTGTTATCGGAAGTACTCAACATAAGACATGTATGTCGTACGGGTGACCGGCAAGATCAAGACTTTCGGACCATGATTCAATCACCGATTCAAAGATTCTTCCCAATTTTGCATCATGAAGAGTCGACCATACAATTTGACAAGCAAAAGTTGATCAACAACATCCTGCCGTACGTTTTCAACTATCAGCAGATCATTTGTTCGTCGACCTGAGTGCCGCTGCCGCTGCTGGTACCTCCTGATCCTTGGTCAGGATATTGGGAACAGGCCCAACCGGTGTAATGCTCTGTATAGCTTGACTTAGCAACACCATCTCCCCAACGGACGATGAATGATACGTACGGGAGGGTTGATCGGCTTGTGACTCTTCGTATAATGTTTCTTGATATGCTCGAATTGCGTCGTCTCCCCAAATGCCGGAACATCCCAGTACAAATGCCTTAGCCATTTGTGCAACGCCGGATAGCCTGAGCGGATATCGCGGATGTTGCACTTGAAATGCTGCACGTAGACGGGGTCGAAACGGATGATGGTGGTGTACAGGCGGATATCAGCTTCGGTGATGTGCTCGCCGTAATAGTACGGCTTTGCATGGTCGGCTAAGTGAGCTTCGGCGCGGTCGAGAGCGGCGAAGAGGGGCTGGACAGCTTTTTCGTAGGCGTCTTGGGTCCTGGGGAGATATGTTCAGACATTTCTGTTTAGGCCCGAGGGCCAACTAAGGGGCAGAGAGATAAAGGAGGTTTCTTACGTGGCGAAACCGGATCTGTATACGCCGTTGTTGATGTCATTGTAAGTCCAATCATTCGTCCCTTCAATATCTTGCTGTAGGTCCTTGGGAAGAAGATCGATCTTCTTGTACTCATCCGACACCATATCGTCGAATTCGGTATAAAACATCCGGATGATCTCACTTGACTAATTATCCTCATGAGTAATTGCTGCTCTGAAAATATAACACAGGGGCTAGGATGTGGCGCACCTCGTTGCTGACAATCTTGTTCTGCTTTTTGTCGTACAGCGTGGGTACTGTAAAACGGCCTTCATAGTCCGGGTTAATGTTGTAGTATATGTCTCGAATATGCGTATAGTCCTTATGCAGAGGATCTGGAGTAGTATTGTCGCCAGGGATCTGTTCGTCGGGCTTTACGAAGCGCCATCCTGGGCACGGAGCGTTAGATATGGCTCTCTAGAGCCCTCATTGAACATTGAAAGGGTCACAGGGCCAACCTTTCTCTAGCATCTCCCAATGAACAGACGTGTACGGGATGATGTCCTCTAGACCTTTGAGCTTCCGTACGATGAGCGTACGATGCGCTGTCAAGGGGTCAGTCTCCTTGGAGATATATCATTCCAGAAGAAACACAAACCCCAAGGACATGCATAAGAGACATAAAGGTGATATCTGTCTTTCTCTGCGGGGAACTCCGCGCCTGGCTTCTTTGAAATATGATTACGGAACTGTGATTGCTGTCTCTTGAATTCGCCAGTCTCGTTGGCCCACTTCGTGATGCTACTACCGGCGGTATTCTAGTGGGGTCAAACAGATGGTATCCTGTGCTGTGTGGACTACATACCGACATCCTGCGATTGTATCTACCCCAGGTAGTAATTTTGAGGGGGTCCTTTTTGAGTCGTGTACAATGAGAGGTCCAAGAAATCACGATAAGCATGAATGGAGTTACATGTTTATGTCTATCGGAGATCGTTCTGCATATTGGCCAATGAAATCGATGACGTGCGAACCTGTAGTAAGCTGCTACAGGCCCGGCTTTGCCGAGAAAATTTAGTCATCCTCACGTAAGCAAAAAACAGAATATTACAAAGCAGAATCGGCATTCCCGACTATGTACATGTACAAATCCAAATCCAGGACGTGAAATTATTAGCTAATATTGCAAAAGGCGAGAATGAGCTTGGCATCTCGAGCCCGGGCCACCTCAACAAGCGTGATACAGCAGCCATAAGCTTAACACCATCCTACACAGCACAATACTAAGTCAGCTACGGATCCATACAATCGCTTATCGAAGGCGGGGCCGATCCTTTTCTCAGGGCTCCAGAGGGAGTCAGCGGGCTGAAAGGGAGCTCGAGAACGCGGATAGTCTAGAAACAGAGATGGGTTGTGTGGACCAGAGGAAGCAGTGGTATCTGACCAATCTGGATGAGAAGGTAAAGCGTTGAGATATAAAGTCGTATCAGTAAAGACGTAGGACTTCCTCATGATATTGCGCTGTTGTTGCCACGCTCGCGCATGGGGCTCTCGAAACGTAGAGGAGAGGTAATTTCTATGAGGGCACTGGAAGCGGTTGATTGATCAGTACGCGAGGCAAGAAGAGTAAACATTCAAGGGTGTTGATAGTCAGCTTAGACGACTGAAAGAGGAAGCAGAAGCGAAGCAGAAGACTGCGAGCAAGGAGAACGAGTAGTATAGAAGAGATTCAGAAAGCAGATGCTACTACACCTCTGTAAAGCATCTGAAAAAAACGCCATACAAGCGTAAGGTATAAACAGCTCATGCGTGAGAGCGGCCAAAAGTTTCAGGCTTCGGACGCCCTGATTCTATATATCTTCAATACGATAAGGCTCCGCCCCCTTTCCAAACAACAACTCCGGTTTTCGCCAGGCTACATCCAGGATTGTCTGTGCAAACACCGAGTTCGCCCACGCAAACCAACTTCCTACAACCTTCGATTAGCTCCCGACAACCCTCCAAATAGGTATGAATCAACTATGAGCTTACGAGTATAATCCGTCACCCGCTCCACATTGATGCTCTCATGCACCAACCCCAGCTTGCTACTTCCCTTGACGGCATTCAGCGCATCCTCGATCTCTTGATCGTCATCACTGGTCATCGCCTGTACAAGCCTGCTCATCGGCCACGCATTCCGCAAGCCAATGTGTGGCCCGCCGATCCCTTCAAAGCCGCGGCCGGTAAGATAATACGGATTGCCTACTTTCTCTAGTATCATCCTTCGCGTATTTTGATAGATTTTGTTGTCTTTTTCGCAAAAGCCCAACAGCGGCAACGCGAGCAAGGAAGGAATATTCGCATCATCCATCAACATGGCGGAGCCATAACCATCGACTTCGAAAGCGAAGACCTCACCATACTTCTTGTGAGTCACGACGCCATGTTCCCAGATCCCAGCTTCGATGCTGTTAGCTCTATCCATGAGGGTGCTTGCAATTTTGCTTTTGCCCACACCGACAACGATAGCAGCGGTACGGCGCAGCTCGACTGCCATCTGGGCGTTGGAAGGAATGAGGAACTGGAGGACTGTTGCATCATCGCTGGGGCGGAAAGCACTACGGATGAGGCCAGTACCGTTCGCGAGCGGGTTGCCAATGCCGCCTAGGTTGAGTGTCTCGGTCGCGGAGCTGGTGGTGCGCTGGAAAGTATACTCATTCCGCTCGAACTTACCAGTTTCTGGGTCGAATGTTGGTTTGGATTGCTGAGAGAGGACTTCGAGGATGGTTTCTAGGGCAAGGTAGTAGCGATCGTGGAGGAAGGCTTCAGAGCCCGTGCTTTCGTGAAACTGGTTCCCCAGGCCCAGGAAGTGTGCGAGCGAGTCGACCTCCCATTTGCATTCGAAGACACGCGTGGGCTCACTGGCGGGGTGCACTCGGTCTTCCTGGCCGTTACTGACAGGAAGCTGATGGCTTGGGGGAGGAGGCTGGAAGGCGTTGCAGTATGGTGATTCGATGACGAATTCGACTTGAGTGTTGATGGCTCCAAGGATGAGATTTTCGAGCTTCTTTTCCTTCTTGGCGAGGCCTTGGTACTGAAGGAGCTGATTTGTGGAGTCTCTCAGCCATTCGGCGTTGATGTCCCCTGTCACGACGAAGCTTTGTGCGCCTTCCCAATGACCCCATGTTTCGGTGCCATGTTTATGCTTTCTCTTGCCTGTGCCATCGACGTGCCATCGTATCGTTGTGTCTAGCGTATTCGGAAAAGCATTTTCGAAGAGACGTGCAAGGTCCTTGTCCTTCATTCGAGAAGTGATGTCTTCGATGACTTTCTCTACCGTTGGGGAATGAAACGTCCTGCAATGAGCCGATGGCCGCTGGTAGGGCAATCGTAGAGGCCCATCGCTCCAAGGTCGATGTGGGAAAATCGCGTAGTGTGCATAGTCTGGGCAAGCTTTTCTGTATGCCTCTTCGCCTTTTGCAGAGCCCAGCGGCTGTTGGCCGTCTTTACCCCCAGCTCCGTCGACACTAGTAATGTGACTGCCGGCCAGTAACAGCAGAATGATGCTGAAGATAGCCATGCACACAAGAATTCGCCTTTGGAAACTCGTTACGTGGGGTTGAGTACTATTCCTTGGCTGTGTCGGTGGGGTTTCGGGCAACTGGGATGCTTTGTGAACTCTCTGTGATATTGGGGGAGACCTCTTGGGCGATCTTTGGGCCATGAAGCTTGGCCATTAGCCTCCATAACGTCCAGAGAGGTGAGCTTGAGCGGGGAGGCTCAATGGCTTTGTCATGCTTGGGGATTCGTCAGGAACCGTATATGTTGTACTCAATCCATGGTACGTCGTAGAGTAAAGTAAGTAGCTGTGATAATTGATCCTTGGAATCAGCGGGAGTGGCCCACGGCTCACGCCGGCTACCCAAGGATCCCTGCAGTAGATCACCCCGGGCCTGTGTAGCCTGTAAAGTAACTGCTTGAATCCATTCTTACAAGTACAAGTAACTCCGTAGAGCTTCGCTATCAGATTAAGCCCGACTTTCCAAACACTGAGCTATCTCCCTTGCGTTGTACCTGCCATACCGTGGGCGTAGATCAGCATCATACCTTCCAGAACACTCAGGCAATACAACGCGCCTTCCAGCTCCGATTCAGGAACGAAGCTCGGAATCATTCTTACATGATCACAGCGCACTAGTCACACCTACATTATCGAGGCTCGTTTGCTTGCCCTCGAAGCAAGCAATTCCCCTTCATCCATCATTCCTTCCCAAGTCGATATCTCGGAGAGGCCCAGAGTGGGTAAGAGGAAGGCTTCTGACGAGCACGTTCGCCCGGAAAAGAAGGTTATGACGGTATGTGAAGCTTTCAGGTCGAGTCACCCCGGCAGCTATAAGTTTTGCCAGCCGCTGCGAATCTCACCAGACTTGATTCTGCCTCCTGTTCGACATGTCTTTCGTACCCGCCTTCAAAGATCTTACAATACACCCATCCAGGCCCGATTCTCCAGCACCAAGCTATCAATCTGCTAACGACTACCATTATCAGGCAACCAAGATGGAGAAACAGGAGCCGGGGATGGATATTGGGCAGCTAAAGAATGGTGACATCGACGAGTCCTTATACAGCCGCCAACTATACGTCCTCGGCCATGAGGCTATGAAGCGCATGGGAGCGTCCCATGTACTGATAGTCGGAATGAGAGGTTTGGGAGTGGAAATCGGTAAGCTGGTCTTGTGGTCGAGCATTAGCTGTCCCACCTTGCTGACCCGTAATCTAGCCAAGAATATTGCCCTCGCCGGCGTCAAGTCTTTAACCCTCTTCGACCCTGCACCAGCTGCTATCGCGGACCTATCCTCCCAGTTCTTCCTACACCCCGAAGATGTTGGCAGACCACGAGCAGAAGTCACCGCTCCACGAGTGGCCGAATTGAATTCGTATACTCCAGTCTCTGTTCTTCCTTCAGAGAGTCTCACAGAAGATCTTGGCCAGCTAAGCAAGTACCAAGTGATTGTACTCACGGGAACGTCTCTGAGCGATCAGCTGGCGATATCGGAATATTGCCACAAGAACGGGATCTACCTGGTCATTGCCGACATCTTTGGCCTATTCGGATACATATTTACGGATTTTGGCAAAGGCTTCGCGGTCGCGGATCCCACAGGTGAGAATTCTGTCAGTGGAATCGTAGCTGGTATAGATGAGGAAGGCCTTGTATCTGCACTCGATGAAACACGGCATGGCCTTGAAGACGGGGACTACGTAACCTTCACCGAGGTCCAAGGTATGGGGGGGCTGAACGATTCGGAACCGCGCAAAATTACAACTAAGGGACCATATACATTCTCTATTGGAGATGTTTCAGGGCTGTAGGTGATCATTCTGACCATCCTGGCACCCCGTTTCTCTAAGGACATGTCCTTTACGCTTAGTCAATCAACGTAAAGGTGGAAAACTGACTCCATTTGTAGTGGTCAGTATCAACGCGGAGGACTTTACACGCAGGTCAAGATGCCAAAAGTAATCGACTTTCAGCCTCTACAGGACCAGCTGAAGAAGCCTGAACTGTTGATTTCCGACTTCGCAAAATTCGATCGTCCGGCGCAACTTCATGTCGGCGTTCAGGCCTTGCACGAATTCACGCATTGCCACAAGGGCCAACTGCCCCGAGCGCACAATGATGAAGATGCAGCGAAGGTGTTCAAGTATGCTCAGTCCGCAGCTAAGCAGGGTAAGTACATTCCCGAGCATCTCTCACACCTCTCTGAGCGTCCCACGAGGCTTAAAACATGCCTTGGCAGCAGCCGCTGTGAGCGACGCTTTCTATGAATCAACGTTTTGACTGCTTGGAGCATTGCTGACTGCGCCAAATTACCTAGGTGCTGAAGAGGTCGAGCTCGACGAGAAGCTGCTTCGCGAGTTGAGCTACCAAGCCCGTGGCGATATAGCACCAATGGCCGCGTTCTTCGGTGGATGTAAGTTATATTTCCGACCATGAACTTCAACCTCATTCAAGCATACCAAGAGCCCCGATTTAATCAATCAACATAAAGGAGCAATGCTGACTCCAGAAAAGTGGCTGCACAGGAAGTTCTCAAGTCTGTCTCGGGAAAATTCCACCCCATCGTGCAATGGCTCTACTTCGACTCTCTCGAGTCTCTTCCTACGTCCACGAAGCGCTCCGAGGAGCTTTGCAAGCCCATAGGTAGCCGATACGATGGCCAGATCGCAGTCTTTGGGAAGGACTTTCAAGAGAAGATCGAGAACGTCAATGAATTTCTTGTTGGGGCTGGTGCTATTGGATGCGAAATGCTCAAGAACTGGGCGATGATAGGACTGGCCACAGGGCCGAAGGGGAAAATAACCATCGCGGACATGGATCAGATCGAGAAGAGCAACTTGAACCGGCAGTTCTTGTTCCGACCAAAGGATGTTGGAAAACTGAAGAGTCAGTGTGCTGCTGAGGCTGTCATGGCGATGAACCCGCACTTGAAAGACAAGATCCTCACTCTCCCGGACAGAGTGGGCCCAGAGACCGAACACGTCTTCAACGAGGCGTTCTGGGAATCACTCGATGGCGTTACCAACGCTTTGGATAACGTAGATGCTAGGCAGTACGTTGATCGACGCTGCGTCTTCTTCCGGAAGCCACTATTGGACAGCGGTACCCTTGGTACAAAAGGCAACACCCAGGTTGTTTTGCCTCATTTGACCGAATCATACTCAAGCTCTCAAGATCCACCCGAAATCGACTTCCCTCAATGCACACTCCGGAGCTTTCCTAACAAGATTGAGCACACGATAGCTTGGGCAAAGGAGAAATTCCATCAATACTTCGTCGGCCCGCCGGAGACGGTAAATCTCTATCTCACGCAGCCTAATTACATCGAGACAACCTTGAAACAAGCCGGGCAGGAAATCCCAACTTTGGAGAGTATTCGAGATTTCCTAGTCAAGTACAAGCCAGAGACCTTTGAGGACTGCATACAATGGGCCAGGTTGCGCTTCGAACACGAATACAATAATGAGATCCAACAATTACTCTACAACTTTCCCAAAGACTCCACAACCTCGAGCGGTGCCCCATTCTGGTCTGGACCCAAGCGCGCTCCGACTGCTTTGAGGTTCGACCCTGGCAACTCCGCGCATATGGGATTCATAATAGCGACTGCCAATCTGCATGCTTTCAACTACGACATTCAGGCTCCTAAGGACGTCACTGAGAAGCATTACGAGCAGGTCATGGATAACATGATCATCCCAGACTTCAAGCCGAGCTCGTCGGTCAGAATCCAGGCAGACGACAAGGAGCCAGATCCAAACGCTGCTCCGGCCGGCTCGACCGCTGCTGACAACGACCAGTTAGAAGACCTTGTCTCCCAGCTACCATCACCAAAGGCTTTGTCCGGGTTCAAGCTAGAGCCTGTAGAATTCGAAAAGGACGACGATTCGAATCATCACATTGACTTTATCACTGCTTCAAGCAATCTTCGTGCCGAGAATTACCAGATCGTGCTGGCAGATCACCACAAGACTAAATTCATCGCAGGAAAGATCATCCCCGCCATTGCCACAACGACTGCTCTCGTGACTGGCTTGGTCGTTCTGGAGCTCTACAAGATTCTCGACGGGAAGGACGATATCGAGCAGTACAAGAACGGCTTCGTTAACCTTGCTCTTCCATTCTTCGGCTTCAGCGAGCCGATCGCTAGTCCAAAGGGCAAGTACCAAAGCAAGGATGGCGAGGTGATGGTCGACAAGCTCTGGGACCGCTTCGAGGTGGAGAACGTCACCTTGCAGCAGTTCCTGGACGACTTTCGCGATAAGGGCTTGGATATCATGATGCTGAGCTCTGGGGTCAGCTTGCTCTATGCGAGTTTCTACAGCCAGGCGAAGCTCAAGGATCGCATGGGCTTGAAGTAAGTCCAGTCTGGTCGTCTGGGCTTCAAGTCGAGCGGTGCTAACGGATGTGTAGGTTGAGCGAGTTGGTGGAGACGATTAGTAAGAAACGCATTCCGCATCACCAGAAGAATGTTATCTTTGAAATGACGTGCTCGGATCAGACGGATGAGGATGTCGAGGTGCCGTATATTATGCTCAAGTTCCGTGAATAGACCAGTGTGCGTTCGGAGTTTGGGGGATGATGATTGGCATGTGAGGTGGGAATTGGGCGTAAGTACTAGCAGCAGAATCAGGTTGAGGCATTAAATAGATAGAGATAGGGAGCATGCAGTAGCTATCGTGATACTTTCTCTAGTAGTCATGCAAGGTAGAAGTCGCCCAGTGATGTCTTCGCGATTGACAGTCGGTCCTCTGCGTGGATACACGTCCTCTAAGCTCCCCCCTCATAAATGGCTCACGAAGTCGGAAAACATCTGTAACTGACACATTGCCATATCAGATAGCTCATTGTTGTTCAACATCGTTCTACTCTCAGCGCCAACACGTGTATGTCATGCCCAGCACCCCTTGAGCAAACGCAGCACGTAAGTCGTCTCCCCAAAACAGATGCCCTTATTCACGTAGTCCCAAGGCCAGCCCGGAGAGAGCGAAAAAAGAGCGAAATCAGAGTAGCCAATTCAACATCTCATACAAGGTTTGCTTCTTGGAATGTGGTTTTGCAGCATGCGGGTTGATGTTGTATTCTTCGCTTCAGAACGATCCTCATCCTCCTCTATTGTTTTTGCTGGGAGCTATCGTTACTGATAGATACTCGTTCGATGAGGATAATCAGAGAACCATTATCCCTCGAACAGGTCAAACGCGCAAACTCCAGAGGCTGAGATGACTTGGATTAGCCTTTCTGGATCATGCCGATACTGCACATCAGGCAAGATACCAGACGAATGGGAAGAGAGAGAGAGAGAGAGAGAGAGAAGTCGGCGGTGTGGGGGCTACACGGTCGAAAGACGTTGGGGCGGTTCGACTCGATTCGGATCTGTGAATGTGGTGTTGAGGTTTTGTCAAGATTTCGGATGTTAGTTGGTTTGACTTCCTTGTGAAGGTAGCTGTGGGTTTGGCGTGGTTTCTTTTGGGGGTTCGTAGTAATCTCGAACGTCTTGGTGGATGTTATTTTAGGAGTTGCGGTTTGAAAGGGAAGCAGGCGATGTGGCGCTTCTTGGGTGGAGGTAGCTTTTGATGCCTGTGGAGGGTTTTGAGGGATGCGTGGATTGGTTGGTTTTGGGATGGCGCTCGGGTTGGGGTTCGAGGGCGTCCTCGCGTTGGGGGGTAGAGGTTTTGGGTGTTGATGGCGGAGGGTGCGGTGGATTGTGGGGCCTTTCGGTAGAGGATTTGATGAGGAAGGTGTGACGCGTAAGATGAGAACGACGGGTAAGGACGAAGGGTGAGTGGGTAAGAGCGCTGGATATCGTTGCACATGGGGATTGGATATGGTGATGAGATTTGGCTGTCGGGCTCTCTTCGAGTCGACTATTCGGTACGGGTTTCGTCTTGTAGACAGCCAGCAGGAAGGTCATTAGCGGGTTGACTGGTTTGTTCTCGGAGAAGGCACTGGATGCTAGAGCCACAGGGAGTATGTTATGCTCCCTTCTCAAGCTTCCATGTTGCGCTATGGACAAGCTCAAGCATGTCCGTTGAACCTTATTCTGGCAGCGTCGATGTCAACTGTGCGGATCATGCTCTTCAAGTAGTCGGCGTCTGCTGGGCTGAAGTGTACCTTGTAGGCTTACGGCAGGCTTCGGACAAACCAGCGCGGGAGGAGAAGTCGAAAGACCGTCCAAGACGCTCCAGTTACTTGGGCTGATAGCGGAATGCTTTTGTAGGGCCAGGGTAACTCATTCTCTCAGTCGCCAAGGGCTTTGGGTCTTCAACGAAACTTGCGACTCCGATAGTATCAAGGGTGGTCCTGCTTGCTCAGTCGTTGTCATCGATACAGCATGCGTTCCCAATGTCTCCACGTTCATTCTCTGCCTGATGCTTTTCTGCCGAACTAGGTTCTTTCAACTTGGCCCGGCAGATTGGGTAGAGCTCTTTGATATGTCGGAATACGAACGCCGGTATCGAATTCTTTTGTTGCAATCTGGGCTCTTACCTCTTGGCATGCAAGATGCTGACAGCTAAAATTTCTGCCAGAAGTTTTATCTATTGTACTGGCTTGGTCAAGACGTAGGCTTTGTGCACAAGGACTTTTGCCACTGCCTTGGGACTGGCGAGAAGGATCTTCTTGCTGTCAAGAGAACTGATTGTGTCATCGCTCCGTATCTCATTCGTCAATTGCGCATAGAATCAGGAGTACAACCTGAACTAGCTGATATAACTTGGCCCGTGAATAAGGAGCCTCCCAACGGGTATTGAGACATGTTTGGGAGATCCAATTGGAAGGTGTACCGACCTTGGGTGGAGAAAGATGCCGGACTGAATAGCATGGGATATACCATCAAGCGCCATAGGATTCGCACGGCCATTTTGAAGGGATAGAGTTTCACGAACAGTCGGTACTGATCAAAGGAGAGGCGTAGGAGACGTTATCTGGGAGATCTTAAATGCCGCTTCCACTCTTTTCGATAGACGGGAGTTATCTATACAGAATTATATTGTGTAAGAAAGCCTAGGAGAGAGCGGAAAAGATAAATGGGATGAAAGCAGATAGGCTTGGAAATCGGGAATCAGAACTCCTTGACCTTAAACCTCGATGGTAGTTCTGGCTCTTTTGGCAGATACAGAACAATCAAAATGGGACTTGAAGCCTTGTACTACTGTTAGGTATCCATGAAGAGTTCTGCTCAAAAGGAGAAATCGATGACGGATGCTTTGAACAAAAGTATTCTGCTACGCCCTTGATAGTTCGGAAGGCACACATAGACACGAAAGATATCGAGCCATATTACTTATGTCTGAAAGACAAGTAACGCAGGAGGTACCGCAAGCGCAGAGGCGGATAGATACTTGGTGATTATACAAAAAGATAACTGCTCAAATTGAATAAAATGATTGGGGGGAAGACTCGTCCTCGTCGCCACTGTTCTGTATTCAATAACTTGAGCAGGTCAAGCTAGGGTGAGACTTAGTTCCTTGAATCAATCTGCGTCGTTTGGCAGACTTCTCAGACTACTTATACTTGCACAAGTGAGTATGGGAGGCATAATTCGTAACCTAGGGTTGGATCCCGTCAAGATCACGTGCCAACCGCCGAAAAAGGCAAGGCCAGCTTCTGTTTCTTACTTTGAATAAAATACATAGCGCGTCACCCCACGGTTACCTGGCTTCAAGCTCCATCTTCAACCACGTCCTCGAGCACCAATATCCACCAAACCTCGTCCTCATCCACAGTCCCAAGATCTCCCTTCAACACAACCAACCATGGTATCCCTCTCCCTCCCCTCCCCGTCCTCACCACCCTCCATTCCCTTCTTCTCCACCCCCTAACCCCCTGACCCTCCCTCCTTCCCCCCTCCCCAACCCCCCCCAGACTAATCAACCCCCCCTTCCCCCTCCAGGCACTACACATCACCCCCCCCACCGCCCACCCAACCACCACGACCAACACAACCACCCACCTCACCCCGCACCTCAGCGCCCCCTCCGCCCCCGGCCTCCCCGACAAGCTCCGCACGCCTGCCCCCTCTTCCACACCGACGCCGCAGTCGTCGCACCCGCTGGAGTCGAGACTCTTGCGTTGGAAGAGTACGAGGGATGAATTGAAGATGGTGGGGCTGAGACGGACGTGGGTGGTTTTTTCCTGTTTGTTGCGGCTGTGGTTGCTTGTGCTGTGGTTGTGGAATGGAGGCATAGAACACCAATCTTTACCCCCTCATCTGCATCTTCATGTCGTTTTCGCGGAATAGTGGTGCAAAGAGCCAAGCTAATGCGCGAGAGCAGGTACGGACTCGCCGAGCCCCTCCGCCGGGAGCAGGAACTCAGCAGCGTGAGGGCAGGGGACGGGATGGGCTTCACGGCCTTCCGGACGGAGAAGAGTGTCAGCGAGGAGATACTGAGGGGGGAGGAGGCGGAGGTTGGAGGATGGGAGGGGGTTTTCGGGAGTGGTGAGTTGCGATCTTGTCTCCTTTGATGGGGAGTTGGTTGGTTTTGTTTTTGGGGAGTCATCCATTATTTTCGGCTTTTGGGTAGTTATCCGGTTGGGGGGTTTGTATGCAGCAGGTTTCCGAATCGGGGAAGGGATTTTGGGGAGATATGCTGGGATGTTTTCGAGCGTGCGAATGCTAATCTGCGTGGTGCCACAGGAGAAGAACTGCGCGAAGGCGATTTCCACGGCGAGGTGGAGGCGAAGGCGAAGATGAACTGGTAGAGTGGGAGAAGGCGAATTAGGTCAGACATGGACTGTTGCATTGAGCATTAGGGCGGATAGAGTGCGGGCTCTTAGTCAAGGGAGCTGTGGCTATCGAACAAACCAAGCCCGTGCTTGATGCCGGATTGAATCTGTTCTTGAATCGTGACAGCTTTGACCCTTCAATTACAGCTATGTAATGAATTGCGAAAGGTAACGATTCCGGGCACGCGATCGGATAATACTGCGCAGAGTTCTGTACCCACTCTCGTCTCATCTATAAATACACATCCGGACCGAAAACGCTGGACAAACAACCCAAGCCACCCAAAGCTCGTCCGCCGCGCGCCTTTATGCTACATATCTCGCGTACTCATTGCCAGCTGCGTCCAATACAAGCGCCTTTGTACGCCCGATATTTGTTCCGTGAATGGACAGACCTCTCTGAATATCTTCCTTCCTCTTCTGCCCGTGCCTTCGCTCCTGTGCCCGTGTCTTTCTTTCTTGATGTTGATGGGGGAGGGGTCACATAACACAGCACCGACAACGCGGACTCCTCTCCGCCTCGCGTTCCCGCCCGCCGCCTTTGTGGGCTTCTTCCTCGTCGATGAAGGATTGGGGCTTGATTGTCATGTGCACGACGTGTGGGGTGGGGCCGAGTTGGAAGCGGCATTCTGTGGGGATGGGCGTTAGCAGGGTTTTGGAGCTGGTAGGTGGGGGATTGTACATTAGGGGGGGGTGGGAAATGGAGGGGCTAGGATAGAGTAAGAGGAAAGGGAGAGGGACGAACCTTGGAGCCGGGTGTTATCCCCTGGCATGAAACCGGCGTAGATGAGTCGTATGGAGCTGGGACTTGAGGGGCGGGCTTCCCATTCTGTGCGTAGAGGTGTTAGCTGGTTGTGTTAGGCTTCTCGGACCATCTTTGTTCGTTTGGCCAAGCCCACAATGAGAACCACAACCTACCTTCTCTCCATTCCCTCCAGATCAACTCCTTGAGCGTATATATGCTCATCAACACCGGATTGTTCCCCTCCACAGTGACATTGCGCTTCTGAAGGTATTTCTCATCAATTTTGTAAGGGTGGCGCGCGCCGTTCGTGAGGAGGAGCGTGATGAAGAGGGTCTGCGCTGGAGATTCGGGGAGGAGCGGTGTTGGTTTGTCGGACGAGGGCCCGATTGCTGGTGTTGTCGGAGTGCGAATCAAGGGTTCGGGGCGGTCGCTGGTGGCAGATGTAGGATTTTGTGGGGTGGTATCAATGGCTTGACGCTGAGGCTGGTGGGAGGCGGTGGCAATGGATTGAGATGGCGGTCCGTCGGTTTGGTGGGAGGTATGGCTGGGTATTGAAGGTTTGGCGTGGTCTGATGTTGATGCTTCTGGTTCGGGTATGGAATCCTGTGCTGTTGTTGAGGGTTCTGTCGATTCAACAGCCCCATCCATCTGCCGACTCAATGTGCTCATTTCGACAGGCGTCGACTCTGCCGCCGTCTGATCCATGGTTTGGGGTAGTCGGAGGGTGTTCGGAACACTGATTGGTTCTGCAGGCTCTGCCGAAGCCATGGTAACGAGCGACGAAAAGTTGGTCGGTAATGAAGAAGCTTTTTGGATGAGTCTGCTGAATGATGAAGGTATTAATACTGCGAATGTCCCTAGATCTGATCGACGACTTCAGCGGGAGAGCGGGTCGTTCATGGGAGAGTCGTCATGGATAGCGCGGCGGCCAGCGGAAAGCCTGGACCGGGGTGGAGCTGGGCGATGAGATGGCTCGGATAGTCGTGGAGATCAATCAACGACGATACGGAAACAGCGGGATGATTGTTTGGTGAGAGTTAGATGGGAGATGGCGGATGCAGCGGTGAAGGTAATCTGATCAACATTCATGTAAAACCCGATCGTGTTGTTGCATGATGAAGTGGTTTCCGTTGGAGGGCAAATCAAGGCACGGAGAGGTGTCGATGGGGGTGCATCGCCCGGGCCAGGCTGAGGTTGCCAAATCCATCTAACCAAGCATGGAAATGGATCTATCAAATCTAATTATCTAAGACTTGTGCTACATCACACTGTCTAATTTTATCAATTCTCATCAGAGAACGAAGAACTCTTTAGTAACGCGTTATCGATGGGTCTGAATTGGTCGTATTGCCCAAGGTCTTATCGTGCAAACCGTGGACACTTTCACAGCTCGATCGCTCTCGAATTGTTTATGGTTATCCATAGTAAAGGCTGGCCACAAAAGCCTGAATTGGCTATCATTGAATCCATGCTAAGTAAGGTTCAAGGTCCTCTATACGAGCCCCATGCATTTCCTGTTTCACTCCGAGTAGCCTGACCCTCCCGATGTTGGCTTCAGATGCAGCAACCTGGTACCGATTCAAGAACTCGCGAACACGGCGGACCGTTGCTTCATCGTCTTCCACCAGTAATGCAATCGCATCGAACCCGCCTGCACCGGGCACTACCCCTCCGATTACACCAGGCAGCTCAGAACATGCGTCAAGCAAGTCGGTCTGCACTTTTGGTTCGATGGGTACCCCGGCCTTCGCCGACATTTCCCGTATCAATGATCGGATCGTCAAAATCACTGCTCGAAGGTTCTCATAGTCCTTGCCTGGTCCGCTAGACTCCAATGCCAGTCGCTGCAGCTCTTGAGCAAGTTCTTCGTTGCCCGTCTGCAACGTATTCCAGAGAAAGGCTGCTTCTTCCGGGTTTGCTTTCCTCCAAGCGAGGACTTGCTTGACTAATCCGACAGTTTCCGAACCACATTCGACATCGCACATCACTAAGCGTAGTCCTCTTGGTATGATGGCGGCTGACTTCTCAATCTGTGTGTCCCACTTGGTTGCGCCAAGCGTATCATCCACTACAGCTTTCAGTCGGCTCGAAAACCCTTTTATCCCAGGCTCTCCTATAATTTCGAGTATAGCCGGCGTAAAGCGCCTGTAGACCGCAGAACCATACACAGCGGCAGCAACGTCAAAGCCAGACCCGACTTTGCCCTGGGCGGCACAATGAGAAGCTTGTGCTAGGTTGTGCAAGCGAGCTTTACCCGTGTCCGACTGCAGAGAGGCGAGACTTTGTGGCAAGTAGTGACCCAGAACGGCAGCTGTGAAAGCTGTTACTAGAGCCGCAGAAGATCCTAGGCCCGTTTTATGCGCCTCTGTGAGACGCACGTTGAAATCCGAGAATGTTTTCGTAACGGACGGCGCTGCATTGCGGAGGGTTTCGGCTTGAGTGGAGTAGTAGTCTTTGTCGGCTAGGATAGTGATCAAGGCAGGTCCGATGTTAGTGTGCGTGACGGCGGATATATACGTCAAGGCATAGCTCAGGGCAGTCTCGACGAAATTGTTGCGAGAATGAGATGCAATTGAGTGTCTACTTGCAAGTATAGCGAATCAGCTGGTCTGATGAGCCACATTCCCCTTCCAAAACACGGAACAACCAAAAGGCCATTGCTTAGCACTCGTAAGGCATGGTGGCGATTTGATGATGGACTGAATCACCAGTGATTCCATGGCCGAAGCGGCAAAAAGTTAGAAGGTAGCAGCTATAAAGTCAAAGGACCCGCAGAGCTTAGGGCGAGCAGGTCTCCATAGGAGTCGAGAAGCGAATTTAGCACCCCCTGGGATGCTAATGCCAGCGCCTGGTATACAAAAGATCATGTAAAGACTGAGATCAAACAACTTACCCTTTGAGTTGCGTTACCTCAATACCGCCGTCATCCTCGGTTTGCCTGTAGCCATATCTCCACTCCGCTTCTCGAAACTGAGGGGAGCGGACAATGATCTCCGAAAGGGTGACACCGGGAGTGGTAGGCAGCGTTTTGATATGTACGTGTATGCGAGCATCGAGTCCGAAAACCAAGCCGGTATAACTACTGTCCAGGATCAAATACCCGCCGGCCAACAGGACCTTCCCAGGGGCAGATGCTACCACAGACGCCATTGCCATATATTTCTACTGTACTCAGGATGCCATTGGCAGAGAAGGTCCGAATGTTGCTGAATACTTTAGGGAGCCGATCAGCCTTGGGGACGATTCAGTCGCTGGCCCAAAAGCGACACGAGATCCAATTCCACTCCACGTGGCAGCACAAGCATCATCATCGTCTTTGCTGTACTTCCGAGTCGAAGTACGGGCAAGCTGGCAGAGTGAAGCCTCCCGTCTGATGTGGGCTGTGTCACGTGTGGGGCATGTTGAACAGCACCGGCATGTTCCTCCCCGAGCCCGAAGCTTGCCCCGACAAAGCTAGCTGAACGGCAGAGACCGGGGAGGCAAAAATGACTCGACGACGTTGAAGAAAATATGTCGGAACGTGATCATCCTCCTGCCCTTCCAGCACCATCATTACTTGTACTTTACTTACCCTGTCAGGCCATCTGCACCTGAGTCGGCCAATTGACATCCTCCAGTCCCTCGTTCATCCTTTACCCTGCCGCGCTTGAGGCATTTTTTTTGGGTTCACGGCTGAGCACTCGATCGTGTGCCTCTCGGTTAGAACCCCAGGCCACACCTTTCCACCTCACCCACCTCAAGCCCCATATCAAGAGAGCAACAACCGATAGAACGCTTGAACAACGTCGACTGGGTTCGTTGAATTTGTTCGTTTATCTGGATTGCCACGCCTGCATCGTCAAGGTGCAAGCATTGGCCCTTGCCCTTGATTCTGTAATCTTGTGGAACAGCGCGTTCTTTGACGGCCTGAGTCGTCAAATGAACCTGCAATCATTCTCTCATCCCTTTTCCCGGTGAGTTCTTCAAGCTGCCGTGTATGCCATTCGGACCACAGTGGCTGATGTACCTTCAGACTCGAAGCTCCGACTTGAAGAGCTTACCCAACCAATTAAATGGTCTTCAACAAATTCGCCCTTCTCACGCGTCAAAGTCTTGGAAAGACACTTACACACGTTCCTCAAACCTTCGTCGCTGGTACTCAGTCTTCGTACTCCTCCTCGACTAGTCCATTTACGCCCTTTGGTAGTCACGCCTCGGGCAAGTTTGGAAAAGCCGGTAACGCACATCTTCATACTTCCTTCCAGGGGCCATCAAGTCCGGCTGCTGCCCAGGGTAAGTCAGCACAAGCAGCTAGCAAAGATGGAAGTAAGAATGATAGCGGCTTAGCCGCGTACTATGATGCGTGGCAGAAGCAGCATCAACCGGGTGTGGAGGAGAAGGAGTGGAAGCAATTCCAGTTTACAAAGCGGATAGGATGGAAAGCACCTACCGCTGCTGTTCTCGCAGGCCGAGCCAGAGAGAGAGAAGAGCGGGGCCTAAGAGCAGATGCCCGGCTCGAGCATGGGGGTTTGGTGAGAGCCTACAGCACCAGCGCTGATGATGACATCAAGGAATCCAGCAGCGATAGGGCGGACGCCGAAGCTCTGGTCAGAGTTGATGAAGCCATTGCAAAGGAGACCACAGATACCAATGGATCGGTAAACGCCACGAACAAAAACAGCCGAGAGCTCTTACTGTCGCTTGCCGGTGAACATGGTCTGCTCATTACAAGCACGGATTCGGTTGCTTCCACAAAACCCCCAGTTCTTTCATCGGATGTTGCAAGCAACGAATCAATTTCCTCTTCGCAAAAAACACTGGCAAACAGCATCCAGCTTTCAGGAGAGTTAGGTGCAGACAGTGCCGCTTTCAGCAAGCACATTGTCACGCTCAAAGACACTAAGCATTATGCCGAAATTCCTCCAGTCTTCGAGCTGATGCTAGCTGAAGGAGTGCGTCCCACTTCGGAAGCATACAATGGATTACTGGCCGCAGCCATCAACATGCCCATGGAGAAGCATCAGAGGGTCCGCAAGGCACTTGGTATTTACACTAACATGCTGCAGCTCAAGGTCTCTCCAGATGCGGACTTTCACAATGCTTTGATTCAACTCCTTGCGAGCCGTGCTCTGTATGTATTGACGGCCATGAAGTCGATGAATCAGCAGCGCATGCGCTACGGTGGTTCCACGGAGAGTAATCCTTCGTTATTCAAATCAAAGGACGCCGAGTACGCAATCCTGGCTGAGGACGGTGCACTTGCAACCGCCATTCGGATTTTCAATCTGTCGGTTCAGTCAAGCCAAGACCAACAATTCTCCTCCGAGATGTACCGATTACTCATCACCGCCTGCGCTGCGAACGGGAAAACAGATGAGATGCTTCGTATCTATAATCGCATGGAAACTTACAAGATCATGCCCACAGCTACAACATTCCCACCAATGATTGAGGCGTTAGGAAATTGTGGTGACCTTTCGACTCTGGTCAAGCTGTACGATGGATATAGAGATCTGGCCATTTCTAACGACAAAGGTGTTCGTGCTATGGACGGCCGTGAAGATAACCAGGTCTACGCTGCTGTGATCAAAGCGTACGCTCGATGGGACAGATTTCCAGGTGGTGAGAGATTCTTGACAAAGATACTGGACTCTTACGAACCCGGTACAGAGGATCGACAAGGAAAGATTGAAGCAACGCAAGACGCAGTATTTGTCAATGCATTTATCCAACAGCATCTTGACTCCACCAGCTTCAGTGATGCTTTCAAGGTTGTAGAGGCGAGCCCCCTAACTGACAAGGCTCGTGACGAAGCTTTTGCCAATATCAGCGTTGCAGCGGCGGATAGTAACATGATTGACCTCGCCACCAACGCATATGGCAACATCCATGAATCCAGCAAGAGAAACACTGAAGCAGCTATCGCAATGCTCGCTCTGCACATCCGGCAGGGTGAGATTGAACTTGCGCGTGGCTACTGGTCTTCCATACTCGCTGCACCTCAAATTGGCGCCTCCTTCGTCGAACCGGCTGCCCTGTACGTGACAGCTTTGGTACAGAACGGCCTCGTTGATGAGGCTCTGACACAATCCCGAGAGGCCTTTGCTCGCATCCGTGAGTCAGCCAGCGCTCGGACCGATATCGTGGAAGAAATTGATGAGGCCATTGAGGTGATTGGTGCCACTGTCGCTAAAGCAGGTATTCGGCCATCTGGCCCGGCAGTCGTGGATTTCTTTCGAGCAATGGTGGAGAATCGTGGTCTGGTGACACCTATCGCTGAAGAAATGATGGCAGGCCTAGGCTACGAGGAGATCCTTGACCTTAGCGTGCAGGACCTTACCCTGGTGCTACAAGCTCAAGCAGATATGATTGCCCATCGCGTCCCTCAGCTCGACATTGGCCACGCAGACAGATTCGCACATCTTATCGGACTTGTGAGAGCCAGTCGGATCGCTCCAGACCGGTCTACGTTCAAGCTTGTGGAACGTGCAGCACAACAGCTCTCATCGCAGCGACCGGAGCTTCTGACTCAATGGCAGAATTATCAACAATCATTCATCACCCCACCATATACGCCGGTCCCTTACACGCCACAGCCGATGACTCCCGTTGTGACGAATACCAGTATTGCCAATTCGTACGATCCTTATGCGGCTACTACAGACATCCGGGGATCAAACATCATGGCGGATGTGCTTGACAACCATAGGGCTGGTACTCTAGCCGCGCTCAATGAGGCTCTTTCGCGACTTAGAGACATGCGTCGCATCGGTCGTCATCCCCGCTACATTGTCTACTCCAAGTTGATCACTGCCGCAGCTAAGGAGAGGCGAACCGACATAATCCGTGATATGCATGCTTTAGCTGAACAGGATATACCGCTCGTTGCTCACTATCCTACTGTCCGCCACGGCTGGAGCTTAATTTTGGACGCCATGGTCGCTGCTTGGCTCACCGTAGGCAAGAGAGCGTTAGCTGGAGACTTCCATCAGGAACTACTGAAAATTGGCTCCGCACCCTCCGCGAACACCTTCGGTCTTTACATTACCACACTCAAGGAGTCTGCCAAAACCTCTGACGAAGCAAGCGAGGCGGTCCGGATCTTCCACCAAGCGCAGTCCCAAGGTGTCGAGCCGTCTTCCTTTCTCTATAATGCTTTGATCGGAAAATTGGGCAAAGCACGTCGTATCAATGACTGCCTCGGTCATTTCACTGAGATGCGCAAGCTGGGGATCCGTCCAACCAGCGTCACGTATGGCACGATCGTTAACGCTCTCTGCCGTGTTAGCGAGGAGCGTCAGGCAGAAGATCTCTTCGAGGAGATGGAAGGGCAATCAAACTACAAGCCCCGACCTGCTCCATACAACAGCCTTATGCAATTCTTCCTAACCGCGAAGTGTGACAGCGCCAAGGTACTCGCGTACTACGAGCGCATGAAGTCCTCCAACATCCAGCCCACGATGCACACCTACAAGCTTCTCATCGATACCTATGCCACCCTTGAGCCTACCGACTTCGCTGCGGCAGAAGGAGTGCTCAAGACTATCCGTGCTTCGGGCCAGAAGCCCGAGGCAGTTCATTACGCTTCTTTGATCCACGCGAAAGGCTGCAACCTTAAAGATATGGACGGCGCTAAACAATTGTTCGATGAAGTCATCAACAAGGGCGAAGTCGCCCCACAAGCATGTCTCTATCAGGCACTCTTCGAGTCCATGGTCGCGGATCACAACATGGCGCTTGCTGAACCCATGCTTGAAGACATGGCCGCCCGTGGAGTTTCGATGACGCCCTATATCGCGAATTCTCTCATACATGGCTGGGCCAATGCGAACAACATCGACGGGGCGAAGGATATCTATGATAGCATCGGTATGGCAAAGCGCGAGCCTAGCACATATGAGGCGATGACACGAGCGTACTTGACTACCGGTAACCGCGCTGGCGCTATCGAGGTAGTGAACGAGATGAAGTCGAGGCGATATCCAAGCGCTGTCGAGAACAAGGTTCTTGACTTACTTGGGCCGGATCCAAGTCAGGCTGCTTCTCATCAGAGCACTCATGCCGAAATCTTGGATGCTCAGTACGCTTGATCATCAACCTACTACTGAACCATCGATGCTGGAAGCGCTGCTGCAACGATACGATTTCTTTTTTCTTTTTCCGATTCTGTTAACACTCGGCGTTCGCAATACCCAGGCATTTGCGAAGGAGCTGATACATACCTACGGGGTGACTTGCATTGTTAGGGCGCGTGGCGTTTAGGCACAGGACTCCTGTGACACTACAGTTGAGCAAGCGGGCGTTTGGGAAAGGGAGATTTGAGGATAGTATGAGGTCGATGTGGATGAAAACATAGGAGGAATCTTGTAAGATATCATAGACCATCTCAACTCCATCGACGCTACATCCAGCAGCTAGCTGTAGCAAACAATTAAAGAAGATTCAAGGCACGGATACGCTTGGTTCTCACTTGTGCGCTGATTGACCGCTGCCTCTCTTTGCTTGGTATACCAGTAATTTGCTCTACATCCACACTACGGACTCAAACGCTCAATCTTCCACTTCCCCTCTCCACCTTCCACGCCCTCCTCTCCATCAACCCTCGTATACCGAAACCGATCATGCAGCCTACTGTCCCTCCCCTGCCAGAACTCCACCATGGATGGCACAATCCTCAACCCGCCCCAGAATTCGGGACAGGGGATCTCCTTCACCTCCCCTTTCCTCTTCTCCTTCCCATCCCTCTCCCCAGCCTCACCCCCA
>JAABUS010003097.1_pt1 | contig 28343 bp, 27 predicted proteins | sample 5560161 | NCBI WGS metagenome assembly JAABUS01 (sample SAMN10711885, study PRJNA513376) | rock metagenome | isolation source: Antarctica rocks | place: Antarctica: Victoria Land, Trio Nunatak nord | collected 2016-01-04
ATGATTGTCTTGAAATTTTCGTTCAACGTCAATAGATTTGTTAGCAAGTTTTATCGCTTTTAATGCATATTCTGCTGCTCTTAATGAATGGTCAGCCATATGTGCTGTAGCGACAGCGTGTCCTACCGAACGAGCTATGATTATTTCAACTGGATTAGTTAGTTCATTAGCGACTGCTATTGCGTCAAATGAAGCATTTCTTGCACTACCAACAGAAGCATTATCTTTTGTCCATTCCTTCGCAATTTTAATTGCATTGGTTAGTCGTTCGTCAACTTTAGTTTCAATAAGAGGCAAAACATTTTCAACGCATTTACATGCCCAGATAATCAATTGTCTATGCTGGTCCTTTGTCAAAGGTCCGCCACGATGATTTGCTACAAATCGTTTGTCTCTCATTTGTTATGTCACGTTTTTTAGTTGTAATCTGTCTGTTACAATGACCGCTAACGTTCCGGGCTTGGCGAAGAACTGGCATTTGAATTCCGTCTGCCGAAACCAAAGTTAAATTAATAATCAAAAGTTCAATGCTTCTTTTAACAGCTAAATTTGTGTTCCGTCTGCCAAAACTGAAGCAAAATAGCAAAACAAAAGCTGATGTTTAATTCCGTCAGCCGGTTTTTTGCCAAACAAATGTTATAAGCCGTTTTATTTTTTGCACTTTTTCTTTAACTCAGATTCGTAACCTTTGTCAATTGGTTTGCCACCTAAAGCTTTACATTTATCTAAAAAAAGTGTAGCATTTTTACAATTTCCATCGGTGTAATATGCAACGGAAAGTTTATATAAAGTGTTTTGGTCATTTGGGTCTAACTCATATGATTTATTAAAAGTCTGAATTGCAAGTTGTAAATTTTCTATAGCATCTTTCTTTGACACTTCAAGAAGATTTGAATATTGAATCATAAAATATGTTCCGTAATCAGTCAAAAGATGAGGATTGTTTGGATTGATTTTAAGACCTTCTAAATATTGTTTTTTGGCGAGATCGTAATTTCTTAAAACCATATAAACACCTCCATAACCCCAATATATATCACTATTTGTAGAGTCTAACAGAAATGCTTGGTTAAATCTATACATCGCAGTCTTAATATCTCTATAGATATAGCTAAATCCTACTTGTATCATATGGTCAGAAGCTTTTCTATTAGTTCCATCAATTTTTAGAGAAGTTTCAATTAATTCTTGGTCTAATTTCTTTTGCTCTTCAGTCTTTACTGCATTACCATATTTGGGTAAAAGTCGAATGTTTGTTTTTGATTCTTTTTCCCATTTTTCAAAAGTCATTTGGTTATTCATAACTTCACTGTATGTCTGCCCAAATACTGTGATAGAAAAGAAAGTAATTAAAATTGGTAGTATTTTTTTCATAGGTGTCGTTGTTTTGAAATGGCTTATAACTCTTGTATTGACGCAAGTCGTTAATATTTGTGTAAATATAAAAAATTGGTTATTATCCTTAGTCCCAATCTTTATTAAATTGAAAATTAGCTGTCTAAGTGGTTTTCGAACATGGATAAAAATGCTTTTTAATGAACCAACAATACAAAATACGCATTGCGTTTTTTTGTATTGCTTAACAACCCAACAATACAAAATGAGAAACTTCAAACCTCAAAAAATTAAAACTTATATTTTAATTTATACAAGCTCAAAAACACCCGGTAAAAGAAGCATACTCCTTTTACCGCCCAAAAACCTACGCCGGCTGCACCGGACTTCCGGTCCAATCTGTGCCAGGGGCTAATCTTTCACCTTTCATCACTAAAGACAAAGCATCAATCTTGCAATCCGTGCCAATTTCGGTATCGTACAAGATAATGGTTCCGGCACCGATACTGCTTCTGGAACCAATTTTTACGGTTCCAACTTTCATTACCCGGTCTTCAAACAAGTGCGTTTGCGGGCCGCAGTTTTCGTTCAAAGCCACATCATCCCCCAAAGAAACCATGTCAAATTCAGTAATATCGGTAGTGTTCATCCAAACCCTGTTGCAAACTTTTACGCCTAAAATTTTCATGGCAATAGGCAGCCAAGGAGTTCCACGCATGTAATCCAGCAAAAACGGAACGGACAAAGCTTCGTAAGTAGTGGTGATGGCTTCGCTGCGCCATACTTTATCGTTCCACATGGGTTTTTGCTGTGGTTTAAATTTCCCAATGAAAACATACTTTAAAACTACGGTGGTTAAAAAAGCAGGCAATCCCATAAAACCAAGGTAATAGAGCGGAAACAGTAAAATAATTTTATACCAGGGTTCTTCCGTGATCAGGTCATGGCCGTAAGCGATAAAGAAAATGGAGAAAATAATGATCGCTGTTTCCGGCAGGATGATCCGTATAAATTCAATTGTGGCACGGGCAAGCCTTCTTAAAATAGTTGGGTTGGAAGTCAGCTCCGCAGAAAAAGGGTTGCTTTCCTGGCGGCGTGGCAAGGCAATGGCAGGCGAGCCAAACCAGTCTTTCGCCTGGTTCTGTTCCAGTTCTTTTTTATCCGGAGGGATGGACAAAACGCCGATGAGCATGTTGCCGGGCAGCTTTGTACCTTGCGGGATCAATGCACTGTTGCCCACAAAGGTACCGCTATCAATTTCGGTATAATCCAGGATCAGTTGTTGGCCGCGGATATCTGATTCCCCCAAAACAACCGCATCGGCAATAAAAGCACCGCTTCCGATTTTGAGGAGCGGATGCGTTACGCTGCTTGCCGTGGAAATTTCGGTGTTCTTGCCGATCTTCGCGCCCAAAGCACGAAAAAAAGCGGACACATAAACTGTTGCATAAATTGGGTGCAGAACGATCAGGCTTAAAGACATCAACTGATCGGCCAGCCATTTCCGCACATAAAAACCACTATAAATCGGGTAGGTTCCAGGTTTGATGCCGCGTTGCAGCCAACGGGTAAGCGCTACGGTTTCAAGGGCAAAGAGTAGGATATAAACCAATGCTAAGGAAGGCACGATAACCATATAGGTAAAGTCATAATCAGGAGCGGCATTGTCCAGCCTGTTCAAAGTGATGATCGTAGGCAAAAGAGGCAGCAGGATGGCAAAAGGAAACACCAGCAGTGACAGGCTGAATATCAGCATGTATTTTCTCCTAGTTGAGGAAGGAACCGGAAGCGGTTGCGGCAAATCAGCAATACTTTTGGTTTCTTTTAATATTGCCGGGCTGCCGCGCCATACTTCTCCCGAACGGATGGTTTTGCCTTCCTGCAAATAACTTAGATCTTGAAGCTCGCTCCAGGGTTCCATTACGGCTCCGCCTGCAATAATGGCGCTGCTGCCGATATAGGCATGATCGCCCAAAACAATGGAACGTATTTTTAACAACCCATCTTCTACCACTACATTGTTTAGGCTAACACCCGAACTGATGCTGACATCGCTGCCGATCGTGATCAGGTCTTCGGCACCCAGGGAAAAATCACCAAGCTGGGCATCGTTGGCAACTTTCATCCCCAAAAGCCTTAAATAGGCCGGGTACAAAGGCGTTCCGTTTAAAAACTGAACGGTCAGCAACCGTTGTATCGTTTTGACAAACCACCAGCGGAAATAATAACTTCCCCATAATGGATAATCGCCTTCTTTAAATTTACCAATGACCAGCCATTTTGTGGCCAATGAAATAAAGAAAAACAGGGGAGGGATAAAGCAAAATAAAACCAATGAAGTTACGATAGCATAACTGAGGTTGCCGGTGTCTTGTTCTACATAATAATAACCGAGGTATGGGATGAAAATTTGTATGGCAAAAACAGCATAGATAAAGCCAAGTGCAAAGGTTTGTGCCAGCCAGCAGCAATAGTAATGAACGAGGTTTACCTTATTAAACTTGCGTTCCGGCTTTTTGTCAACCGGTGTTTGCTGTTCCCAAACTTGTACTAATTTTTTGAGCGGACGGTGCAGATAAATATCACGTAAAGAAGCTTTTGGGACACCACCTTCGCGCCGCAAACGGGAAACCAAACCTGCAGCCAGCAAAGAATGCCCGCCGAGGTCATCAAAAAAATCCATGGACAGGTCAATGGTTTTGTTTGGAAAAGTTTTCCTAAGCATGTTTAGTAAGCGGTCGGCCAGGGGCGCGTTCAAATCCAAATTCTCTTCCGCGTCGGTGTTGGTGCTTTGAAGTAAAGATTCCGGCGTTGGCAATGCTTTCCGGTTTACTTTTCCACTGGGCATGCGCGGCATTTCTGCCAATCGCATAATTATAGCCGGAACCATGTATGACGGCAAAACTTTGGCAAGTTCCAGCCGGAGCAGGTTTTCTTCCAGGTCAATGCCGCCTTCGGTAACAATATAACCCACCAACTGGTCCTGCTCTGAGCTGTCTTTTTTTACAGCTACCGCAGCGGCAGAAACGTCCTGCAGACCGCTTAACTTGGTTTCGATCTCCCCCAATTCAATGCGGTAACCACGCAGTTTGATCTGATCATCGAACCGGCCTAAAAACTCAATACTGCCATCTTCTTTAATTAATGCGGCATCGCCGGTACGGTAAATCCTGTCGCCGGGCAAATCTGCCAGCGATGCTGTTTTTAGCACAAATTTTTCTTGTGTTAATTGTGGTAATTTTACATATCCTTCGGCAACGCCGGGACCGGAAATAACCAGTTCGCCGCGTTCGCCAAATGGAAGCGGGTTTAGTTTTTCATCAACAATTGCCAGGTTATAGTTTGGCAACGGATCGCCAATGGTGATCGCGTCACCGGGTTTTAGCCGGGCAAAAGTAGCACTTACGGTAGTTTCCGTTGGCCCGTAACTATTGTAAAAAATCCTGGACGGCGTTGACCATCGGTTCAAGACTTGCGTTGTACAGGCTTCTCCACCCGCATTGACCAACCTTAAAGAAGGGACAGTATCCTCCATTACGGCAAGCAAACTGGGAACGGCGTGCAGGACAGTTATTTTTTCTCTGTTTAGGACATCGCTCAGCTCATCAATTGCTTTGGAAGTTGTATTGTCGGCCACCCAAAGTGTTGCCCCGGCAAAATAACTGACCCAGGTTTCTTCGCACCACATGTCAAAAGAAACAGAAAATCCCTGGTAAACGCGGTCGGTTTCCCGGATGTTGATCACGCTTTGTTCCGACCGTACCAAATGACAAATTTGACGATGGCTAATTGGAATGCCTTTAGGCTTGCCCGTACTGCCGGAGGTATATAAAACGTAAGCCAGGTTATCCGGTTCCGGTCCTTCCGGAAGCAGGATTACTTTATCCTTTTCCGGTTGTGGCCTGATCTCAAACATGGGGCAATCCAGGTTCAGCAAGTCAGCACTAATATAAGCCGATGCTTCTACCTCGGTAAAGATCGTTTCTACACGTTCTGCCGGTATTTCCCGGTCAACCGGGATATAAGCCGCGCCGACTTTGACAATGCCGATGATGGCGACATGCAATTCGAGCCCGCGCCTGTGCCAAACACCTACTTTATCACCTCTTTTAATGCCTTTTTTTGCCAGATCAGCAGCTATCGCATCGCTCCAGCGATCTAATTCCTGGTAAGTAAGGGAATCCTCACCAAATATCAATGCTGTTTTTATAGGATGTTTTTTTGCGGATTGTCGGAAAATATCGGCCAAAGTTTCATCTCGGATAAAATCAGGGCGATCAATACCTTTCAGGATACTAAACTGGTTTAAAAGAGTAGTTGACATATAAGGTTTTAGACTGTGAATTCAAGTTTTGGTTTTTTGCGGAATATCAGTATTTATTTTGAGGAAATTGTACACCTGTTTTTAGGTTCGGCAACATCTAAAATCAGGATTGTTTCCGCCAGCCTCATCGGCCTGTTGCAAAAAATAAATATTGATATTGCATATCATCAGAATTATTTATTTTAGCGGGTCAACAATCGGAGCAAGTTTTGGTTGTAGTCCTGTGCTGTTTTTATCAACATAAAATCAGTAAGGGTACATTTATTTAAAAAATGCAAACAGAAAATATTGAAGTTGCACCAATTAGTATAAACTATAACAACATATTTGACCAGGCGGCAATGCCGTCCGATTCTTTAAAAGTTTCTGTTATCGTTCCGGCCCGCAACGAGGCCAGAAACCTGCGTAAAACTTTAGATGCCCTCCGCTTGCAAACCAATAGTACCGGAGCAGCTTTAGATCATTGTATTTACGAAGTTTTGCTGCTAGTCAACAATTGCAGAGACCAAACTTTCACCATAGCAAAAAACTATCAGCAAAAATATCCCGGCTTTCCGTTGCATATTGCTGAAATCAATCTTCCGGCAAGAAAAGCAAATATCGGTTTTGTGCGCAGGCTTTTAATGGACACGGCTTACCATCGCTTAACAGCTACCGGAAACTGCAATGGCATTATTGCTTCTACCGATGGCGACACACAAGTCGATGCCTGCTGGGTTTATCATATCATGAAAGAAATTGCCAATGGCTGTGATGCCGTGGGCGGAAGGATCCTGACCCGCAGCAACACGCACAATGCCAGGTTGTATCATTTAAGGGATGTGGCTTACAGGAGTTTACTGGCGCGGGCAGAAGCTATAGTTGACCCCGAAGAACATGATCCCTGGCCGAGGCATTTTCAATATTTTGGAGCCAGTATGGCCGTTACGTGTACTACTTATTATGAAGTTGGCCGCTTGCCGCAAGTCCCTTATCTGGAGGATAATGCTTTTCATGAGGCTTTGCAGCAGATGGATGTTCGGATCAGGAAAAGCCCTGTCGTAAAAGCTTACACTTCCACCCGAATGTCCGGAAGGGTAAAGGTTGGTTTTTCGGAACAGTTGAAAAAGTGGTCTGGTTATCTAAGATATGGCCATACACAGGAAGTGGAGCCGGTTGAAGCCTGGCTCATCAAATTTAAGAGCCGGAGGGCGTTGCGCCAATGTCGGGAAGATTATTTAAAACAAGGGTTTTATGATCAGGAGGCTTTGCTGACCGTTGCCAAAGATTTGCTGCTTAACCCGGAATGGTTACATCAAGAATTGATAATCAGTAAATATTTTGGCTTGTTTTGGAAAATTGTCCGCAAGAAAATAGGCAAAGGGAAATGGGGCAAAAAATGGGAACTGGTGCATATCACACAAGCCATAAGCGAATTAAGGGCATTTGTCAATAATTATTAATTTAGGGTTTGATGCTTCTTTTATACAACAAAAAAACAGTTCATAATTCATGGCGATGGTTCATAACTGAATGTTCATTGCTGCTGGCTTAAGGTTGAGTGCTGACAACTGATAGCTTATTAGCTACTGTTTTTTCAAATAAGTCCAACCGAAATTTTTCTTCGCGCTGGTGCAGCACATGTTTCAGGTGCTTCTTTTGCAGGGATAAATCCATGAAATGATCATGCACTTGGTCTCCGGTCAGTGGGAATTCGGACACGACAGGTGTCCAATGTACCAGCAGCAATTGTCCGCCCGGCTCCAGATGGTCTGTTAACAATCCTGCAAGTTTCTCCAGATCTTCCCGGCTTAAAAAATAACCCACTTCGGAAAGCAGGATCAGATCGAACTCACCTCCCGGGAAATCCTGCGGAACAAGCATTTTTTGCAGGCTTACCTGCGGATAGTTCTTTAACCGTTCTTTTGCTTTTGCTAAAGGCACATCTGCCGGTTCTACGGCCAAAAGTTTTTTACATCTGGGCGCCAGCATCTCAGTCAATACACCAATCGAGCAACCGATCTCAAAAACATTTTGATAAGTTTCACGCGGTAAGGCAGCAAGCGTTGCTTTGTATTTGCTTAATTCGTAAGGACTGCTTTCAAAGTTCCAGGGATCGTCGCCATGGCTGTAAAACTCATTAAAAAACTCGGTAGATAAAGAACTTTTGTTATCCTGCATATCAGTGTTTGGGGTTGATTTTTCTATAAACAGTTCATCGGCGTGGTCAAAATGGGCAAGGATCTGGGGCGAAAGGATAAAGCCTTCAGGATCATCGTCAATCAAGCGGCTCACTTGGGAAACATGGGCGGCAATAGCTTGTTTTTTCATTTCTACAACAGCTTTTATGTCTATCCGAAACCAATTAAATTGCTGATTGTCAGAAATATCTTCCTGTTTGCCCAATTCCCAGATCCAGATCAGATACTGCAAAACCCGAGGCTTTTTTTCCAATATTGATACAGCTTGATTTAAGATCTGCCAGGAAGAACGATGATCAGGGTGCGGGTCTTTTTCCCAGGTAACCAGTACGGTATCTGGTTGGATGTATTTCAGCTTTTCCAGCATCTGCTGAACAGCGGCATCAAAACCAGGGGAATTTTGATCAGGAACAGACCGGTCTTTTAACCTCATAAAAGAAGCATTGGCAGCCGGGACATTTAAAATTTGCAAAGCGTTAAGCGCTTCTGTTTCGCGAAGTTGCCTTAACTTTTCTGCCGGATATTTTTTAGAGTTGGGATGAGAAAGAGTACCATCGCTTACAAAAACAACATGTACCGGCAAACCAGCTTTCTGCAGCAAGGCAATTGTCCCGCCGCAACCTAAAGATTCGTCATCAGGATGTGGGGCAATCACTACCGTGGTTCCAAATTTTAATAAATCATCTGTTGTAAGAGCTTTCGCCTGTTGTTGCCAGTTTGCTCGTTCGGTTCCGGATACCATCTTTTTTTCTTGATTAAAAAGATAAACGCAAATTTGTTTGCAGGTAGATACGGATTTAAGCTGAACGGCCTGTGGTTTTTGCAGGAAGCGGTTTGTTCATCCACTTAAAAAAAAACAAGCCGCCCAAAGTATACAGTGCCACGTCCGTCCAATCGCCAGTGAATTTTCCGGGATTGTACTTCGGCAGCAGCCATTCAAAAACCAAAGAAAGATAGATCACGATAAAAATAACATGCCCTGGTTTTAAAACATAGATGCTTCTTTTACCGGCAAAAAACCGTTGGAACCAAAGCCCGAGGTTGGCGATCACCGGCACGGCCAGTAGATCTGTAAAATATCCTTGTAAAAGAAGTATTGGACAATGGCTGATCTTAGCAAAGTAAAAGACCGTCCAAAGAATACAAAAGACCAAAAACCAGGGGTTCAACAAAGTTTTCATTTTATGCAGATACAATGCCGATCAACCACAAGAGTACAGAGATAAAAATAACAAAGCCGATCTGCAAATAGTAAAATGCAGTCCGGATAGGCTGCAAATTTGTTTTTAGTTTTTTTATAAATCGGCTGTCGTTTTCGCGTACGAATAAAAAATCGTTTTCTTTTTTTACTTCGCGTTCTATCTTTGTTTCAACGGATTTAGTAAAATTTTCAACCTGCAAAAACTCGCCGCAGTATAAACAGCGGTCGTCAATATGGCCTCGCCATAAAGTCCATTCGTGGCAATGCGGACATTTTATTTCCTGTTTAATACTCAATTTCCGTTTTCCTAAATTATACTTACTTTGCAGCAAGTATGGAGATCAAAAATAACAAAAAGACCATTAAGGCTTGGGCCATGTTCGATTGGGCGAATTCGTCCTACAACTTAGTTATTACTTCTACCATTTTCCCTGCCTATTACACAGCTATTACCACAACAAAAGAACATGGTGATAAAGTTTTGTTCTTCGGAAAAAGCTTTGTCAACACTGCGCTTTCCAATTATGCGCTTGCCGTTGCTTATTTTGTGATCGCTGTTTTAACGCCTTTTTTAACTTCGATAGCAGATTATCGGGGCAATAAAAAAATCTATATGCAGCTTTTTACCTGGATTGGCGCGATGGCCTGCTGCGGTTTGTATTTTTTTAAGCTTGACACGCTGGAATTGGGTATTATTTGCTTCGCTGTAGCTGCAATTGGGTACTGTGGAGGGGCGGTTTTCTATAATTCTTATTTGCCGGAAATTGCCACGATTGATCAACAGGATCGTGTTAGCGCTCAAGGTTTTACTTATGGCTATATCGGAAGTGTGCTTTTGCAGATTATTTGTTTTGTGTTTGTTTTATCGCCCAAAACTTTTGGCATTACCGATGCAACATTTCCGGCGAGGCTCAGTTTTTTATTGGTCGGTTTATGGTGGATCGGATTTGCGCAGATCCCGTTCAAAGTACTGCCCAAAGGAAGCCCGAACTTTGATAAACTAAAGCAGCAAAAAGTGCACAATGGCTTTGAGGAACTGAAAAAAGTTTGGCAACAAGTTGGGAACATGCCTTTGCTGAAGCATTTTTTACCGGCATTTTTCTTTTATTCCATGGGCGTGCAAACGATCATGCTGGTCGCTGCCAACTTTGGCGAAAAGGAACTGCACCTGGGCACAGCTTCCTTGATTTCAATCATCCTGATCATCCAGTTAGTTGCCATTGGCGGTGCTATGCTGATGTCGAAACTATCAGAAAAATATGGAAATGTTTCCGTTTTGATGGCGGTAGTTGTTCTATGGATCCTGGTTTGTGTTTTCGCTTATTTTATCACTACCACAACTCAGTTTTATATCCTGGCTGTGATTGTGGGCTTGGTGATGGGCGGCATCCAGTCGCTTTCGCGTTCCACGTATTCCAAATTTTTGCCGCAAAATATTCCCGATACCGCTTCGTTCTTTAGTTTTTATGATGTGACCGAAAAAGTAGCTATCGTTGCCGGCTTGTTCGGATTTGGTTTTATTGAAGAACTGACAGGAAATATGCGCAATTCTATCCTATTCCTTACGATCCTGTTTGTCGTTGGTCTGGTTTTGTTGTTTTCTTTACGTTCCACAGAAAAAAACAGCGGAAATAATGCTGAATTTTACAGCCTTTCAAATCCGGAGAACTGAATGAAAGTCGAATTGTTTATCCCTTGTTTTATAGATCAGCTTTACCCGGATACTGCTTTTAGCACCATAAAGTTGTTGGAGAAAGTGGGCTGCGAAGTGATTTACAATCCGGCTCAAACCTGCTGCGGTCAGCCCGCTTTTAACGCCGGTTTTTGGGACGATGCCAAAGCTGTTGGCAACAAGTTTCTGAATGATTTTTCTGACCAGCATTTTATCATTTCGCCTTCTGCTTCCTGTACCGGCATGGTGAAAAATTATTATAACGACCTGTTCACCAATACGGCAGTTCATAATAAATGCCGTTCCATCCAGAGCCATATTCATGAACTATCAGATTTTTTAATCAACGTAATGGAGCAGGATTATTTTGGCGCCGAACTGGAAGGCAAAGCGGTTTACCATGATAGTTGTTCCGGTTTACGCGAGTGCAAGATCAAAGAAGAACCAAGAAAACTGCTGGAAAAAGTACATGGACTGGAGTTGCTGGAACTGCCCGACAGTGATACTTGCTGCGGTTTCGGCGGAACGTTTGCCGTTAAGTTTGATGGGATTTCTTCTGCCATGGCGCAGCAAAAAATAGATCAGGCGCTGGCATTAGAGGCAGATTATATTATTTCTACCGATGCTTCCTGTTTGCTGCATTTGCAAGGTTATATTGACAAGAATAATTTACCGATAAAAACAGTACATCTTGCTGATGTTTTGGCTGGCGGCTGGGGAAATGTGTGAGGTTTTAGGCGATAAAAGAAGCATCGCCTCAAATTAAAAAGGAATAATTGCTTTAAAGCCTACGTTTCTTCCCATATTATAAATGCCCGATCTGTTGTTGGGCGACTGGCTAGAATATTCAAAATATTTTAACCGGTTAAGGTTTGATTGATAAGCCAAACCAAACAAATTATTCACCTGAAATAAAAATTGCATTATATGTTTTTGATCAAAATGGATGGTTGTACCGGCGGAAAGGTCAAAAAGTGTAAATCCGGCTGTGTAGGTTTCCGAATTATTTAAAGCCAGATACTTGTTTTGGGCAAAATTGATATCCGCTGATACCTGAACCCGAAGGCTTGCAAACATGTTTGATTTCAGTTTAAAATCCTGACTAATACTGCTAAGCAGCCGCAACGGCGGAATTAGCGGCAGATATTCGCCCTGCAAGCCAGTATTTCGGTAATCAGAACTCCGGTTAAAACCATAAGTAGCCGTAAAAACGTTATCAAAAGAAAGTCCTTTTATTGCAGAAGGATTTATGCCGATGGTAGCTTCCGCGCCATATAACTGCGCCCCGGATTGCTGATACTGATAAGTTTTATTGCCCTGCGCATCTGTAATTGCATTACCGGAAGCATCTGCCTGTAGACTAAGGAAAATATAATTAGAAATATGATTGTTAAAAATACTTAGCGTTGCCGAAAAATTTTGGTTACTGGTTTCGATGCCAATATCTTCCTGTAAAGAAAACTCCGGAACAAAATTGCGGTTGCCTTTATAAATGATGTGCGCACCCGGATCCAGTCCGTTCGAAGCAAATTCTGTAATGCTGGGTGCGCGGTAACCTCTGGCCACATTGGCTTTAAGGCTAACTTGTTCATTAATCCGGTAGGTAATACCCAAACTAAGCGAGATACCATCGTAAACCTGATTAAAACCCGGAAATTGCAGATAAGCCCCGACTGTTTGCTGCCCGGTTACACGGCTGTCAAAACCGGTTACCGGATCAGTTTGCGTATAAAAATTACTTCCTTGCAAGTAACGACGGTCGTACCGCAAACCTGCACTTGCCGTCCAGCGGTTGTACTTCCATTTGGCAAAACCATAAGCACCAGCATCAAACAAACTGTAATCCGGAACCGGGAAATCAGTAGCATTTAAACTAGTGTTACGCTGGTACATACCGTTTAAACCAAAAGAAATTTCTGTATGGGCAAAAGCTGGTACATGATAGCTTAAACCATAATTTACAGTATTCAACTTTACGTACATACCAGCCTGTTCGGTTTGCGTGGGATGATTATATTCCCGGCGGATATTTTGCTGAAATGCCAGAACAGCGTCCATATTTCCTTTGCCAATCTGGTAATTATTTTTGGTGTAAAAACGGTAATGCTGAATATGCTGATGTAACGGACTTAACCGATAGGAATTAAGATCGCTGTTTGGAACAATCGGCCTGTTGGTGATATCATCAGTACTTCCTTCAAAAACCTGTTTAGTAAATTTTCTGGTAACAGAATCGCGGCTACCATCCGGGATTCCCTGCAAATTGTCGTACAACGTAACGTTAAGAGAAGAATAACCCTTATCTGAAGTATATTTTACGGTTCCTGAAGCATTGGTTTCCCGGAAACCGGAATTATAAACCCGGCCGTCAACAGCGTTTTGGTAATTTTTGGCAATCCGGTAACTTCCGCGCAAAGCGTAAGACCAACGTGCTTTACTATAAGTTAACCGCAGCGCGTTGCCAACTAAACTGTTATTGCTTTGATATTCTGATAGGAGCTTACCATGAACAATACTATCCGGTGCAGCCGGCATAGCAGGCATTAAACCAACCACTCCGGCCACCGCATCCGAACCATAGATTAAGCTAGACGGGCCTTTTACAACTTCTGCCCGATCTATGTTATAACCATCAACTTCAATACCGTGTTCGTCTCCCCATTGCTGGCCTTCCTGGCGGATACCATCGTACAAAGTAAGCACGCGGTTATAGCCTAATCCGCGAATAAATGGCTTTGAAATATTAGGTCCGGTTTTTACAGCATTTAAGCCGGGCGCGTTTTTCACCAGTATATCAATTACATTACTTCCCATCGTTTGTTCCAGTTTTTTTGTGGATATACCAATCACCGGGATTGGATTCTCACGCACTAAAGTGGCTTTAGAAACACCGGTAACAACAACTTCTGCCAGCGTGCTTTTGCCCGGAACCAGTAAAACCTCGTAAAAATTCATTTTTGGATTAATGCGGAGCGTTTCCGGTTCAAAACCTATGCAGGAAATTAATATAAAAACATCCTGGTTGCTGGTATTTATTTTGAACCGGCCATTCTGATTGGTTATTGTACCTGCCTTAAATGATTTGGTGGAAACCGTAGCGTAAGCAATCGGTTGATGCGTTTCCTGATTAAGCACCACACCTGAAATCAGAAAACTTTGCCCATTACAATTCAAGGCTATCAGTAAAAATAAGGCTATCAAGTATTGGTACTTCATATTAAAAACTTTAATTGACATAGAAATAAAATATGTTTTGCAAACATATAAAAATTAGGCAAGACTAATTATTATAAAATTGTTTTATAATAATTATGTTTGCATCATACTGTTTTTATAATGCAAACTTTATCAGAAGAGAATTACCTGAAAGCTATTTACAGGCTTTTCCAACAGCAGGAAAGCAAGATTACGCCTACAGCTATTGCAGAGGCTTTGAGTAATAACCCAGCTTCGGTAATTGATATGATCAAAAAGCTGGTAGATAAATCGCTAATTGAATACGATAAACGAAAAGGCGTTAAACTTACTGCCAAAGGGCAGGAAGCTGCCACCTTAATTGTGCGCAAACACCGTTTGTGGGAAGTGTTTTTACTGGATAAATTGGGATATGGCTGGGATCAGATTCATGATATTGCCGAGGAACTGGAACATATTAGTGATGATACATTGGCTGACCGGCTGGAAAAGTTCCTGGGGTTTCCTGAATATGACCCGCATGGCGATCCAATACCAAAATCCAACGGTAAGCTACCCAAAAATTATGCTGTAAAACTGGCCGAAACTGCTATCGGTACAAATTGCCGCGTTGCTGCCGTTAGAGATACCAGTGCTGATTTTTTGAAGTATTTAGAAAGGTTGAATATTAATATCGGCACCGAACTGCAACTGATCGAAAAAATTTCTTTTGATGGTTCGCTGGTTATCCGTATTGGTGGGCAAAAGGAAACAGTAGTATCAGCAAAATTCAGCGAAAATATTTTGATTAAAATATAGTGCTAAAAGCAGTATGGTAACTAATTGTACAAATAGCTAAAAGGTTGATGATATTTGTTTACCGATAAAAACAGTACACCTGGCCGGTGGTTGAGGAAATGTTAATGCGGATTTTCATGGGATAAAAGAAGTATCAGTTCTTGAATAAACCTTATCTTCGTGCATCAAGCTGGTACGCAAAATTTGTTATGTTAGTAATCAGCAGTAGGGAATTCAGAAACAACCAGAAGAAATACTTTGATTTGTTGGATTCAAATGTTCAAATCGTTGTACAACATGGAAAGGATAAAGCTTATTTGTTAACGCCATTATTTGATGCAGATTCGCTATCAACAAATCCTGAATTACTTGAAAGGATAAAACAAGCTGAGCAAAACATCCAAGTTGAAGAAACAATTACCATTGCCGACTCAAAAAATATATGGCAAAGTCTTCTGTAGTAGTCGAAAAGACAGCTCAAAAAGAACTACAAGCCATCTACAAATCTGGTGATAAAGCCTCTATCAAAAGAATTGAAACCATATTTGAAGAACTTTCTGAACATCCGCAAACAGGCATTGGGAAACCAGAACAATTGAAGCTTGGATTATCAGGTTATTAGTCAAGGCAGATCAATAAAAAAGACAGGTTGATCTATCATATTAAGGAAGAAATAATTACAGTTTTTGTTGTATCGGATATTGGACATTATGGAGATAAGTAATATACTGTTTCTACCGATGCTTCCTGTTTGCTGCATTTGCAAGGTTATATTGACAAGAATTGTTTACCGATAAAAACAGTACATCTTGTTGATGTTTTGGCTGGGGGACGGGGAAATGTTTGAGGTGGGTTTTTAGGGGGTAAAAGAAGTATGCAATTGCAGTCAATTACTGTTCTATCAATCAATAAACTTTAATTATAATGGTATTAGAAGTAGCTGTTCTCTACGTTGAGCAAGGCCAAGAGGATAAATTTGAAAATGATTTTAAGGTGGCAGGCCAGTACATAAGTTCTGTTAAAGGATATCTTAACCACAGTTTGCAAAAATGCATAGAACAAGTTAACAAATATTTGCTTTTGGTTGAGTGGGAAAAGATAACAGATCATATAATCGGTTTTAGGCAATCAGAGCTTATGAAAACTGTAGGCAACTCTTGCATCATTATTATGATCCCTTTCCCATTATGGAACACTTTGAACCTGTTTTTAACAACAAAATTAACAATTAAAAATCTTCCCTTAATTTTTTAATTTGTTCCAAAGCTAAAACATCAAGCTGATCCTTCGCGCGATTAACTGTTTTTTTGTTTGCAATCAATTGGTTAAGGTGCAGGAATGGGACTTTTACTTGATCAATATCAGCAACAGAAGCCATCCCTAAACATTCATCAAAACTATAACCTTCCAAACCTTTCATGTCAATCAAAATATCCAAGATTAGATTATTGTTAAGGTAAAATTGTGTCCATCCCGGTACAAACTGCATGTGTTCAATCATTGGGAAATCGCCCATTTCACAAGTTACAAATGCTTTTCGTAATTGCTTTCTGTTTTCAAGCGTATCTTTTATCCAAATATCCATGTCTCCTGTAAAACGTTGATAACCATGCAAATTAACGGCAAAGCCTCCAACCATAATGTATTTTACACCATGTTCTTGAAGTGCTTTCCAGAAATTTAGTATTTCTTCATCAAAAATATCCACAAAATTATTTAGCGATAAATGGTTTATGGGTGATAGAAGCCTTGTTCATCGTTTGCTGGATTTTGTACAAGCGCGTTAACATTTCAAAACGTTCTTTGTACGTAAGTTTCAAATTTCTCTTCAACTGTTCGATTTCTGCTGAATCTAATGCTGGTTTAGAATTTTTCATACAATCAAATATAAGCTTAAATCGTCATACTTCTTTTACCGGCATAATTTCTTCCTGCTAAAAATCACTCCAAAATCCTACTTTTGCCCGAAATCACTTTGTAAGTGATACATACTGTTTTTATCACATAAAAATCTAAATCATAGTTGTAGATGATTAACTTAATACTGCCTAATGGCTGTGCCTGATAGGGAAATTTCTGATATAAGTTTTTATGGCATAAAAGAAGCATCTGCTCATAAATAAACACTTTAGTCATTCCTTTAATAAACAGAAAAAATAATCTTAAATTTGAAATATGATTTCAGTAAACCTTTCCCTAAATCAATTAATTGAGGTGATCCAGAATTTAAACGAATCTGAAAAGCAACAAGTACGGAATATTTTGGATAATGAGGATATTTTGCTGACAGAGGAGCAAAAGCAGGAAATCCTGTACCGTGAAAGTGAATACAAGTCTGGTGCAATGAAAACCTATTCTATTGCAGAAGTAAAATCTTCTTTGAACTTTTAGGAGTAAGGGATTAATCAGATTATCTGCTGCTAATTTTTGAAGAATACCTTGTTCATCAATAGTGCTAATCTCAGATTTTAGATAAACAGCAGACATATAAACCGTATTTTTAGTAACCTTAACATAAGTAATTATTCTGGCTCCACCAGATTTTCCTTTACCTGAACCACTTATTGCTAAACGTATCTTATATAAATTGTTGCCTAAGGAAATACCATGATCTGGATTTACAGCCAGTAAATCGCCTAACTTTTCGATGTCTAAAATTATTGATCGATGTTTTTTTAATATCTTTTTGACTGATTTTAAAAAATCATCAGTAGCAATTACTTCAAAACTCATTTTTTAAATCCATAAGTCCTTGTTTTAAAGTTTTAAGTTGAATTTGGCCTTTTTCGTGCAGTTGGATTTGCTGAAGTGATGCTTTTAATACTTCGTATACTTCTAAAGATTTTTCATTCATAAAATCTGGCTTTTCCAGTTTAAAGGATACATTAAACTTGCCCAAGATTTCCTTGATTGCTAAAACATCTTGTTCGTTCTCTATGTCAATTTTCAGTGTTGTCATACTTTCAAATATAAGCGTAAATTTCAATACTTCTTTTACCTGCATAAATTCTTCCTACCAAAAATCCCCATCAAAATCCTACTTTTGCCCAAATCACTTTGTAGGTGATGCATACTGTTTTTATCAAATAAAAATCATAGTTGTAGATGATTAACTTAACACTGCCCGACGGCTCTGTCCGTCAGTACGACAAAGGCATTACTGCCATGCAGGTTGCCCTTTCTATTTCCGAAGGCTTGGCCCGGAATGTTTTGGCTGCCGAAATTGACGGCAAAGTTTGGGACGCCAGCCGCCCAATTGAAGGCGATGCCAAAATCCGTTTATTGACCTGGAACGATGCGGAAGGAAAAGCAACCTTCTGGCATTCTTCCGCGCATTTGATGGCCGAAGCTTTAGACGCTTTGTATCCGGGCGTAAAGCTGGGGATCGGACCGGCGATAGAAACTGGTTTTTATTATGATGTTGATTTTGACGGCCAAGAATTTTCTTCGGATGATTTTAAAAAGATCGAAGATAAAATGTTGGAACTGGCCAAAACTAAGTCTGAATATATCCGCAAGCCGGTTTCTAAAGCTGATGCGGTTGAATACTTCACCGAAAAGGGCGACGAATATAAATTAGACCTGATCAAAGATCTGCCGGACGGTTCTATCACTTTTTATTCGCAGGGAAACTTTACAGATCTTTGCCGCGGCCCGCATATCCCGAATACTTCTTTTATCAAGGCAATTAAGTTGATGAGCGTTGCCGGTGCTTACTGGCGCGGCGATGAAACCCGGAAACAGTTGACCCGCATTTACGGTGTTACTTATCCTAAACAAAGCGAGCTGACCGATTACCTGCACTTTTTGGAAGAAGCGAAAAAACGCGATCACCGCAAGTTAGGCAAAGAATTGGAACTGTTTGCTTTTTCGGAAAAAGTAGGCATGGGTTTGCCTTTATGGTTGCCAAAAGGGGCAGCGCTGCGTGAAAAATTAGTTCGTTTTCTGCAAAAAGCACAGGAAGAAGCGGGTTACGAGCAGGTTGTTACGCCGCATATTGGACATAAAAACTTGTATGTTACTTCTGGCCATTACGAAAAATATGGCGCCGATTCTTTTCAGCCGATAAAAACGCCGCAGGAAGGAGAGGAGTTCTTCCTGAAACCGATGAACTGTCCGCACCATTGCGAAATTTACAAAACCAAACCGCGTTCTTATAAAGATCTTCCCGTTCGCTATGCTGAATTTGGTACGGTTTATCGTTATGAGCAAAGCGGAGAACTGCATGGGTTGACCCGTGTCCGTGGTTTTACACAGGACGATGCGCATTTGTTTTGCCGCCCGGATCAGGTAAAAGAAGAATTTAAAAAAGTGATTGATATCGTGCTTTATGTTTTCAAGGCTTTAGGCTTTAACGATTATACCGCACAAATTTCATTACGGGATGCGGAGAATAAAACTAAATATATTGGTTCCGATGAAAATTGGCTGCTTGCAGAAGCTGCGATAATTGAAGCGGCACACGAAAAAGGTTTGCCAACGGTAACGGTATTTGGCGAAGCTGCTTTTTACGGGCCGAAACTGGATTTCATGGTAAAAGATGCTTTAGGCAGGAAATGGCAGTTAGGGACAATTCAGGTGGACTACAATTTACCGGAACGTTTTGAACTGGAATACACCGGAAGCGACAATCAGAAACACCGGCCGGTGATGATCCATCGTGCACCTTTTGGCTCGTTGGAACGGTTTGTGGCCGTGCTGATCGAGCATTGCGCCGGAAATTTTCCGTTATGGCTTACACCGGAACAATATACGATTTTACCTATATCGGAAAAATATGAAGATTATGCAAAAAAACTTTCAGAATCTTTAAAAAAACACGATATTCGCGGTCTTATTGACTTGAGGGATGAGAAGATCGGAAGAAAGATTCGGGACGCTGAGGTCAAAAAAATACCATACATGCTTATCGTTGGGGAAAAGGAAGCGGCAGAAGACATGGTTTCGGTAAGAAAACATGGAGAGGGCGACTTGGGCAGCATGTCTTTAGAAGAATTTAAAACATTAATAGAAAAAGAAATAACCATATAACTTGGCATTAAACAAACCAAATTTCAGCAGGGGCCCGCGGCCTCCTTTTAAAAAGAAAGAAGCTGAACATAATATCAATCAATTTATCAGGGTCCCTGAAATCCGCTTGGTTGGAGATAATGTAGAACCAGGGATTTTCAATACTAAAGTTGCTTTGGCCATGGCCGAAGAACAGGAATTGGATCTGGTGGAAATCTCTCCCAACGCAACGCCTCCTGTTTGTAAAATTATAGACTACAACAAGTTTATTTACGAACAGAAGAAGAAGATGAAGGAGATCAAGAGCAATGCCAAGCAAACTGTTATCAAAGAAATCCGCTTCGGGCCTAATACTGATGACCACGACTTTGAATTTAAGCTGAAACATGCACAGAAATTTTTGGAAGCGGGTGAAAAAGTAAGGGCTTACGTGCATTTTAAAGGAAGGGCAATTGTATATAAAGAGCAGGGTGAAATTTTACTACTCCGTTTTGCGCAAGCCGTAGAAGACGTTGGAAAAGTGGAACAGTTACCAAAATTAGAAGGTAAACGGATGTTCCTTACATTAGCACCTAAAGCAGCAAAAAAATAAAAGTTTAAAAAAACAGCTATGCCAAAAATGAAAACCAATTCCAGTGCTAAAAAGCGCTTTAAGCTTACTGGAACAGGTAAAATTGCAAGAAAAAACGCTTTCAAAAGCCACATTCTAACCAAAAAGTCAACCAAACGCAAACGTGCACTTACCCACACTAGCTTAGTATCTGATGCGGATATGGGCAACGTGAAACGGATGCTTTGTATCGGTAAATAATTAAATTTTTAACCAGGTATTTGGGTCTACAAGTTTTCTTAATTGAAACACCCACTACCAAAAATCAGAAAAAATGCCACGTTCAGTAAATGCAGTAGCGTCACGCAGACGCAGAAAAAAGATCATGAACCTCGCCAAAGGTTATTGGGGTTCACGCAGCAAGGTTTATACAGTTGCTAAAAATACCGTTGAAAAAGGTTTACAGTACGCTTATCGCGACCGTAAAACTAAAAAAAGAGAGTTCAGAGGCTTGTGGATTCAGCGAATTAACGCCGGTGCACGTCAGCACGGCATATCTTATTCTCAGTTGATGGGGAAATTAACCAATGCAAAGGTCATGTTAAACCGTAAAGTTTTAGCTGATCTTGCGATGAATCATCCTGATGCTTTTAAAGCCGTTGTTGATTCGGTAAAATAAATTAAATTCTGCTTTATCTGAAAAGGGAACCTGAAACGGGTTCCCTTTTTTTATTGGATTTTTTTTAAATGATATCGCGTAAAGTTAAAAGGTTAAATTTTCTGTACTGAACAAATTTCTTAAGAGCCGTAGGATCCAGACATCTGGTAAAATGAGTTTCAGCTCATTTAAATTTAGTTCAGCAAAGCCTTCAACTCTTACCATGCTTCTTTTATCAGGTAAAAGTTCGTGTTTTCATTTCTCTAAATAAATCAATAACTAAACACTTGCTATTTTTAAGTGATAAAAGAAGCATCAAAAATAAATGGAATAAGTTTTAAACCAGCCTTGGGTTTACTACATTATTGTCAATAAATTTGCAGGGCAAACATTTCCCTACTAAATTAGTATAGTATTTATATACATTAAAATTTAAAGTTATGAGTTTAAGATTGGGCGATAAAGCACCAAATTTCCAGGCGAAAACTTCTACCGGAGATATAGATTTTTATACCTATTTGGGAGATAGTTGGGGCGTTTTATTTTCGCATCCAGGAGATTATACGCCAGTTTGTACCACAGAGCTGGGCAAAACAGCATCTTTAAAAGATGAGTTTGATAAACGAAATGTGAAAGTAATTGCGCTGAGCGTGGATTCTGTGGAGCAGCACAAAAGCTGGATCAATGACATTAACGAAACGCAGGACGTAGAAGTTACTTTCCCCATTATCGCCGATGAGAACAAAGAAATATCGGAAGCTTATGACATGATCCACCCGAATGCTTCTGTCAATGCAACGATCCGTTCTTTATTCATTATCGACCCTAATAAAATTGTAAAATTGATCATCAGTTACCCAGCATCAACCGGAAGAAATTTCCAAGAGATTTTGAGGGTTATTGATTCCTTGCAATTAACTGCTTATCATAGTGTTGCAACGCCGGCAGACTGGAAAGACGGCGAGCAGGTAGTAATTTTGCCTTTAATTAAAACAGAAGATATTCCGGCTAAATTTCCGAAAGGTTTTGTTGAAGTAAAACCTTATTTAAGGTTAACGCCTCAGCCTAATAAGTAAGATAAAATGTTTCATGTATGCTGTTTTTATTGGCATAAAACCATCATCTTTTTTTGTTTTTAATTCTTTTTATTTTACAATATAGTTTTTTTATATTAAACCAATAATTTAATTGTAACAAAATGCTATGAAAACTGGAAAAGTAAAGTGGTTCAACACTCAAAAAGGTTATGGTTTTATCGTTACCGATGATGGTAAAGATCTTTTCGTACACTTCAAAGACGTTCAGGGGGGGGTAAACGCCATAAAAGATAACGATAATGTAGAATATGATGTGGAGGAAGGCAGAAAAGGATTGCAGGCAGTAAACGTGAAAAAAATCTGATACAAAACATATACCCAACCGAAATTTGAAGTCTTTCATTTGTATGAAAGGCTTTTTTTATGCCTGAATTTTTTGTTCCTAACCAACATAGATTCTTTTTGAACAATCCTGAAAAGCCAACGTTGAAAAAAAATGACTGTACTATACAACAATTTGCAAAAGGAGTTTGAAAGAGTCCTTTTGAAATGTTCTTTTTCTGCCGTAAAAGCGTCTTTGTGTTCCACAATTTTTGCCCAAAACAGTTTGGACGGCGTGTATTCGCATGGCTTAAACCGCTTCCCAATATTTATCGATTTGGTAAAAAACGGGTTGGTAAACCCGGAAGCTGAGCCGGAAGTTTTAAGTGAAAGCAGTGCTTTGGCGCATTGGGACGGGCACTTGGCACCCGGAATGTACAACGCTTCTCTCGCCATGAAACAGGCAACCAAACTGGCAAAAGCAAACGGAATCGGCTGTATCAGCCTAAGAAACACCAACCATTGGATGCGCGGCGGAACTTACGGCTGGCAGGCTGCCGATGCCGGTTGTATCGGTATTTGTTTTACCAACACCATTGCAAATATGCCGCCTTGGGGAGGAAAAGAGCCGCGGCTGGGCAATAATCCAATTGTGGTTTCGGTGCCAAAAGCAAACGGACATTTAGTTTTGGATATGGCTGTTTCCCAATATTCGTACGGGAAGTTGCAGGAATATGAGCTGAAAAACGAAGCACTTCCTTTTACCGGAGGATATGACCAGCATGGAAACCTGACTGCAAATGCTCAGGAAATCAGGCAAACGCAAAGGGCTTTGCCAATTGGCTTGTGGAAGGGTTCCGGCCTTTCCCTGATGCTGGATGTGCTGCTGACTGCTTTGAGCGGAGGAAGATCAACGGCAGCAATTACGGCTTCCGGAAAAGAATCCGGCGTATCGCAAACTTTTATCGCCATTTATCAGCCTAACCTCCACCAAAATCTCATCGAACAAATTATCGCTTTCACCAAAACCAGCGCAAGTGATGAAAGCGGCGGAAAAATCTGGTATCCGGGAGAAAAAACTTTGCTCACCCGAAAAAAAAATACGGCTGAAGGCATACCGGTGAACGAAGAAATCTGGCAAGCCGTTTGCAAACTTTAAGCAGCCCGTACCTTTAAACTTTTTTCTGCGTTTAGGATCAAATCATCTCCAAACGATGAAAGCACATGAAATTAAAAGGTTTGAAATCCCTGCTGATTGTACCCCTATTTTTAAGCGTATCCTTTGTAAAAGAGGATGCTTCTTTTATCGGCAAAGATTTTAGTTTCCGGGCCAAAATTTTGTATCAGATCAATCAGGTCCGGACGCAAGGCTGCAACTGCGGAAATATTTATATGCCAGCCGTTGCGCCTGTTGTTTGGAATGATAAACTGGCCGCTGCTGCTGCTGCCCATGCAGAAAATATGTTCAAAAATCATTATTTCAGCCATGAAAGTTTGAATGGGGATCATATCCGGGACCGGTTTGAAAAAGCAGGATACACATCTGCCGGTTTGCAGCGATATGCTATTGGCGAGAATATTGCCGCAGGCCAGCAATCCATCGGGCAGGTTTGCCGGGATTGGGTGAAAAGCGAAACACATTGCAAAAACTTGATGAACCCAGCCTTTAAAGAAGCGGGCGCTTATGTTTACAATTATTATTGGGTGGAGGATTTTGGAGGAAGGTATCCTTTCAGTTCCAAAGATCTTGCTTCCCGGTAACGATCAGCAGCAACACCAATTTTTAGGTGATAAAAACAGTATCGGCCACAATCCTACCACATCAGTTCTAATAATGCTTCGTAATCTTTGTCCGTCATTTTATAATTGCTGACCATAATTTTATTCACTTGAAAACTTTCCAGGATATTCTGTTTTTCGGTAAAGCTGATCCCTGCTTCCGAAAGCCTGACCGGAACTTGGATGTATCTGTAAAAATCCTCCATTTTTTTGACAAAGCTGATTGCCTTTGCATCGTAATCAAAACTTTCCAAACCGAAAACGTGCTTCGCCAAAAACCGGATCCGGTTTAAATATCTGTACTGGTGATACTTGAGCCAGGCACATAAAACGATGGCCAAAGATGCGCCGTGGCCAATTTCATAACGCACATCCAGCGCAAAAGCGATGCAGGTAATGCTTTTATCGGTATAATTTCTGCCGGCACTCAGCGTATCATTTAACGCGACTGTTGCCAGCCACATCAAATTTGCCCGGAGCTGATAATCCTGCAAATCCTGCATCACCTCCTTGCCGTATTGAATAGCCAGGCGGACCAGATCGGCTGAAATATAATCGGTTAAAACAGCATCGCCTTCGTTCAAAAACTGCTGGATGGCGTAAGCGATCATGGTAGAAACGCCGAGCGCAGTTTGAAAGGCAGGCACGGTAACGGAATAATAAGGATCGAGAAAAGCAGTTTTAGGATAGAACAAAGGCGAGCTGAATTCTTTTTTGATCCCGGTTTCATGATCGCATAAAACAGAATTGTTGTTCATGGCTGATCCTATGGAAGCGATGGTAAGGATGTTCAACACGGGAAGCACTTGTTGGGGCGGTGCTTCTTTTAGCATAAAAAAATCCCAAACCGAGCAATGACTGTAATAACCCAAAGCCACCGCTTTTGCAGTATCGATCACCGAGCAGCCACCGATAGCAATCACTACTTCTGCCTGATATGCTTTCGCCATTTTTACAGCCGAATCTGCATCCTGGTAAGTTGCGCTGGCTTTTACACCTTCAAAAGTAACGTGTTCCAGCCCGGCCATGTTCATTAACGAAACGATACGTGCATACAGGCCGTTTTTTTTGGCGGAGCTATCACCAATGATAACCAAAGCTTTTTTCCAGGAGATTTCTGCAGGAAGCTGATCTGCAACTTCCCGGCCGAAAATAACTTTGGTCGGATTATACTGTATGAAATTTTCCATCAGGCTAAGATAATCCGAATTTTGAATTATTACAGAAGGCTTTTAAAATCACCGCAAAATTATGCTTCTTTTAGCCTGCTTTTTATTGCAAATGCTTTTACTTTTCATCCTTTGAAATTAAATATATTTACAGGCGCAGAATTTAACCTATCGCATTTAATATACCATTGTTAATGTCTGAACATATAATATTCATTCCTATTCATAGAAATGCGACTTTGTTTGATACTATAATGACGTGGATAGTAGTTGCTGTTTTTGCAGTAGGCGTCTTTATTTACCTAATTGTTAGCAATTCAAATAACTCTACAACTATAGTGTTTGTCTTTGCGTTTATTTTTATGTTGATTGCTTTGCTTGATAGAAGGCCAGTAAGCATTACCTTATCATCAGTTGATAAAACTCTTGAATATCGCTATAAAAATTGTTGGGGGGAAGAAAAAAAAATCACATTAAATTTAACAAAGTCTGGAGGGCATTACAAATTTGAAATACTTGGTAAAACTTCATCGGGATGGAGACTGCTGTTGTATGAGGGTAATTACTTTCATAAAAGATTATCAATTGTAGCAAAAGATAAAGGAGGTTTTAGCAAAGCACAACTGGATAAGATCGTAGCGATGATCGTATTATGCAAAAAGAGTTCCCTAATTTTTAGTTAAAATAACCTTACATTAACCAACCATAATTTTTTACATGACTGCTACAACATCTGCAAACAACAGAAACATCCTATTTTTAGTAGTCGTTGCAGCTTTAGGCTATTTTGTTGATATCTACGACCTGGTGATCTTTTCCATTGTCCGGCTGCAAAGTTTTAAAGACATTGGGGTGAAGCCGGAAAATATGCGCTTGGACGGTGAATTTGTGTTGAACATGCAGATGGGCGGTTTGCTGCTGGGCGGGATTTTGTGGGGGATAATTGGTGATAAGTTTGGCCGGATCAGGGTGCTTTTCGGTTCGATTTTACTTTATTCCATTGCTAATTTTGCCAACGGATTGGTACATTCGGTTGAGATGTATGCTTTTGTCCGCTTTGTTGCCGGCATCGGCCTGGCCGGAGAATTGGGTGCCGGTATTACATTGGTCAGCGAGACCCTCAGCAAAAACAACCGTGGTTATGGCACCATGATGGTTGCTGTGGTAGGTTTATTTGGTGCAGCTGTTGCAGCAACTGTCGCCAAACATTTCAGTTGGCAAACGGCGTATTTTGTCGGCGGAGGATTGGGCTTCTTACTGCTGCTGCTTCGGGCGGGCACGTTTGAAAGCGGCATGTTTAAAGAAGCCAGGCATTCTAACGTAAACCGGGGCAATATACTGATGCTGTTTATTGACCGCAAAAGGTTTTTCAAATACTTGTATTGCATTTTGATGGGTGCACCACTTTGGTTTGTCGTCGGGATTTTAGTTACCCAGGCTCCCGAAATTGGCAAAGCTTTGCAGGCTACGACTATATTAAGTGCAGGAACCGGCATTTTATACACTTATTTTGGTATTGCTGCCGGAGATCTTTTTGCGGGTTTGATGGCTCAGATCACCCGTTCGCGCAAAATCACGATGATGCTTTTTCATATCCTGTCGCTCATCAGCGCATTTGTTTACCTGCAAAGCACACACATCAGCGAACAGCAATTTATCTGGCTGTGTTTGTTCATGGGTTTTTCCTGCGGCTACTGGGCCACGTTCGTCACCATTGCTTCCGAACAGTTTGGCACCAACATCCGGGCAACCGTAACCACCACAGTCCCCAATTTTGTGCGGGGCGCATTGATCCCGATTACTTATATTTTTGAAAGATTGGTAAGCCGTTACGGTATCATCAGCAGTGCCCGCATCATGATGGTTGTGCTTGTGGCGGTTGCATTTTTCTCCATCAACCAGCTCAAAGAAAGTTTTGATAAGGACTTGGATTATATGGAAGATGATCAACCCAAAACAAACACTGCTGCTGCCACGAACGTATAAAATGTAAAAATTTTAAAAGATGATCTTAAAAGAAGTTGCCATGATTACGAAAGAACAGGTTGCAGAAGAATACCGCCTGATACAGGACGAAATCTGCGCTGCTTTGGAGCAGTTGGACGGGAAGGCCAATTTTGAGCAGGAAATCTGGCAACGTGAGGGCGGCGGCGGCGGCCGCACAAGGATCATGCAAAACGGAAACATTATTGAAAAAGGCGGTGTAAACTTTTCTGCGGTTCAGGGCCAGTTGTCCCATACGTTAAAAAAAGCACTGAATGTAGATCGGGAGGGTTTTTTTGCAACCGGCGTTTCTATTGTCATCCACCCAAACCATCCCTGGGTACCTATCATCCACATGAATATCCGTTATTTCGAAATGCCTTCTTCTGTTTATGGTGAAAAACCAGTGCGCTGGTTTGGCGGCGGAATTGATTTAACGCCCCATTATGTGCTGGAAGAAGATGCGCGTTTTTTCCATCGACAGCTTAAAAACTGCTGCGATACCTATCACCAGGAGTTTTATGCCCGCTTTAAAACCTGGGCCGATGAATATTTCTGCATCAAGCACCGCAGCGAAACCCGCGGCATCGGCGGGATTTTCTTTGACCGTCTGGCAGCAAACGATGAACTAAGCTGGACAGATATTTTTGAATTTTCCAAAAGCCTGGGCCGCACTTTTATACCGGTTTATACAGAATTGGTAAACCGCAACCGGCACAAAACCTATACCGCTGAAGAACAGAACTGGCAGTATCAGCGCCGCAGCCGTTATGCCGAATTTAACCTGGTTTATGATGCCGGGACCAAATTTGGATTAGAGACCAACGGCCGGATCGAATCCATATTGATGAGTTTGCCGCCGCAAGCCCGATGGCTGTACAATTACCAGCCGGAACCCGGAAGCCAGGAAGAAAAAACCAACAGCTTTTTACGAAAAGGCATCGACTGGGTTCACTAACCATGCTTCTTTTGGCACCTGTTTTTTAGGTTGATAAAAGAAGCATGGATAACTTAAAACAATGGGCACTTTGAAGACATCGGGTTTAATGTAATTCAAGTGCTGCAATGGGTTTATACAACTGGTATCGCACCGCCATCTACGAGGTAATTAGCCCCTGTTAAATAAGATGCCCTTGGTGAAACCAGGAAACC
>JAABUS010003100.1_pt1 | contig 28323 bp, 27 predicted proteins | sample 5560161 | NCBI WGS metagenome assembly JAABUS01 (sample SAMN10711885, study PRJNA513376) | rock metagenome | isolation source: Antarctica rocks | place: Antarctica: Victoria Land, Trio Nunatak nord | collected 2016-01-04
AGAAGTCATCGTATCAGAACTAGATCTTCGTATGAATCTCAGCAAAGTGACAGTCATAGTCAGCTAAATCACTTCGATCAATCTAAAAGAAATTCAGAGCTTCGTGAAATTTGTTAACTTCTATCGTTGTTTCATTAAGAACTTCTTGAAGCTAGTCAAATCATTCATTCAGCTGACTAGAAAAAACACGTCTTTTGTTTGAAACGAGATCTGTGTTCAAGTCTTTGACAATCTAAAGAAACAGATCAGCTCAATCTCAGTACTTTGTCACTTTGATCTCAAACGACAAGCTATTCTGAAGATCAATGCTTTGAACTATGTAAAAGATGAAATACTATCTCAGTATGATGACGAGAAAGTTCTTCATTCGATGATCTTCTACAGCAAAAGCATGATTCTCGCTGAAATCAATTATCACATCTATGACAAGAAATTGCTAGTCATTATTCGATGCTTCAAACACTGACAATTTGAGCTGAAATGCACTGAACTACTCATTCAGATGTTCATCGATCATCAGACTTTGAAGATCTTCATGAAAAACAAACAGTTAAGTCAATGACAAGTCAACTATCTGAACATTCTGTCGAAGTTCAACTTTCAGATCATCTTTAGATCAGGCAAAATGAATACTAAAGTCGATGCTTTAACTCGAATGTCTCTAGTGAACGTCTCTGAATCAGCTCAACGACTTGAAGATCGTTTTCAGACTATTCTGACTCTCGATAGAGTTGATGTTCTACTCGTTGAATCAAAAGCAAATCTCTATCAGCGAGTGCATATGATCAATCAAACGAATGAGTTCTGCGATGAATATAGACAAGCTATGAACGAGAACAAGCTCAAATTTCATATCACTAAATTGAAGAACTGCGAAATCATTGACAGCGTTCTCTTTAGAAAAGGCTTACTGTGAGTTCTCGAGAATATGCATACGAAACTGCTACAAGAAGTGCATGATCAATCTTCAATCTTTCATCTCGACAATAAACGAATTATCGATCTAGTTCAGCGTTTCTACTATTGATCAGATCATCGAGCTACTATTCGACGATACATTTGAAACTGTCATGCTTGTCAGCGAAGCAAAGCTTCTAGAAATAGCATCAATAAACTTCATCATTCTCTCTCGATTTCACAGAAACGCTGAAAAGATATAGCTATGAACTTCATCACTGAACTATCTCTGTCAGAAGACTATAACGTCATTTGCATAATCATATGTCGTCTCATCAAAGAACGTCACTATGTTTTCTGTCATTGAAGAGACGATGACATCTCAGTCGAAGAAACGGTTTGAATCATGCTATGAAACGTTTATCGACTGCATGATCTACTCAGTTCTATTGTTTCGAACAGAGACTCTCAATTCATATCAACTATGTGAAAGAATCTTTGCAAGCGACTGAGAATCACAGCTAGTCTATTCACAGTCTATCATTCAAAGATCGACGATCAGACGAAACGAGTCAATCAAGACGTTGAACGCGAACTTAGAATCTACTGCAATTACATGCAGAACGACTGAGTCAAATGAATATCTATGATAAAATTCAGCGACAATTTCAATATCTTCTCAATCATCTCAATGATCTCTTTCTACTTCAATAAAGAATTTCACCTTCGAATGAGTTTCGATTCAGATACGACTGACTACGAAACAACTCGTGAACGACTTGAAGCTAGAAAAGCAGATGATATTGTCATTTGAATGAAAGAGCTATTGAGCTTCGATCATCAACAATTGAAAAAGACGAAGCTGATCATCGAAGTTCAGATCAATAAACATAGACGAAACGTCATCTATGAAGTAGATGACTGAGTTTGACTATCTTTCAGAAACGTCAAGACAACGAGACTCTGCAAAGATTTGAAAGACAAACAACTAGAATTGTATCAGATCACTGTCAAAGCGAGAGTCTTTTATCATCTTCGTTTATCAGTCAGCATAAAGCATCTGCATTCAATGTTCAGCTCAAAGCTACTGCGATCGTATTCAGAAGACTCTCTATCAGAACAGCATGCAGAATCTCTCAGACTCATCATTATTAATGACGATGACGATGAACACTGAAAGATAGATGACATTCTGAACTTTAGACGTTATCGAGATCGAATACAGTACAAGATCAAATGAAAAGATCTAGATAAAGACAATGAATGATACTATGTTGATAAAGATGAATTCGATGACTTCGAGAAAGTTTTGAACGAATTTCATGCGCTATACTCAAGAAAGTCACGCTAGTATCGAAATAACTCAATAAGAAAGCAAGCAAACGAGCGACATTCATGCGAACATGAATTTTCGAAGAGAAAAATAATGTTACGAGCGTATCAAGACTGAATAAAACTAGTCAGTGTCTCTAGCTCAGATCTGACTCAGCCTCTATTTTCTTTCATCAACATTTCTTTGTTCAACATCATCTTTCTTTCTACATCACATTCTACTCGTGTCACAAACACATTTTCTTCGAGCTTAGCGCAGTCTCTGAATATTACTTAAATAGAAGCTTTTGTACTCATCTTCTTCTGTATTCTTAATATTCAGTTATAGCTATCTCTAAAGATCAAGCACTATTCAACTCTGACTTTCGCTGATTGACTCATTTAGACACGATTCTGACAGAATTCATCAATCAACAAAGCTCAATAAGTTATGTGAAAGCTTTAAGATGCATCTTGTTAAATTGTCACTTTACTCATCTGACTATAATTTCATAGAAAGCTTATTTTCAATGTTGAAAGCTTGAATTAAAAGAAATGATCAACTTGTTCAATTATATGATGAATTTAATGAGAAATTTGATGAATTTCTAAAAATAGCAGTCAAGTCACAAAGAAAGTGAGTTGATGATTTTGAAGTACTTTTTCGTCTGATTGACATAGTTCATATATTCAAATGATATTTAAATATAAATAAACTCATCATAATTAAGTTCATTATGCTTCTTCACTATTTCTGAATAATCATTTAAAATTTTCTTCATCTTCTTCATTTTCTTCATCTTTTTCAAACTTTCATCTTTGATCAATATTTGCAAGACTGAGATCTTGACTTGAAACTTTAAAGCAGATTTTCAAGCTTAAAAATTATATAAATGACTTCATGTTTACACTGTCAAAGTATAAGCTTGCTGAGCTGATGTAAAAGATGTAAAGTGTGCTATTAATGTATCTTTAATCATTGATTTAAATGACAATTTGTCATTTGAATTAGAATTTTTAAAGCGAGCATACTTGCTGACATCATAAGTCAACTGTATATCAATGTCAATAAATATGTTTAAACTCTTTTAATGACTTTCATCATGCTCTTTTCAACTTTGTATTGTTTGTAGATTGTAATATTAAGCATTTAACTCATCAAAAATGTGTTAAAAAGAATGTGCTTAAGTGTTATTAATTTTGAAAATATGTCAGAAGATATAATCATAAAAATCATTGCTTTAAACAGAATTGCTAGAATGAACAGACAATGTATGTTGATGTCAATTGAGCATAAAAGAAGTTTCAATCTTTTTAAGCATCTTCAACTTATTGCAACTATTCATTTGCTTTTATTGATTCTTGTTGAGAAGTGCAATAACAGACTTGTTTCTAGCAGTTTATTGCAATAGCTCTGAATTCAGTCTGAATTCAGTCAGACTTGTTTCTAGCAACTCTCTTTAAATTAGCATCAGAGATAAAGTTGCACATTGCAACTTTGTCATACATGACAGTATATAAATAGAGCAGTCTGTGACTTCTCTTCACAATCTAAAGAGATTTCATCATATGTGATACTGTTCATTCTACTCTTTCAAGAGATTATGAACTCAATTAGCAAGAAGCTTTCAACATAATTAGATTAAAATACTTTAAACATTTGATGCTCAACAACTTGATACAAAATCTATTCAAATGAGCAATCAGCAATCACTTATTATGCGTCTCACAAGAAGACAAATAAGTACATTGACTTAAAGAAGTTCAGTGAAATTCAACAGCTTACTATGCATCTCACGAGAAGATAAATAAGCATTCACATCAAGTCAACAATCTACTATGAGTTTTCAAGAAAGTGAATAAATAAACACACTTGATGTCAGAATCGTGTCTAGATGAGTCAATCAGCGAAAGTCAGAGTTGAATAGTGCTTGATCTTTAAAGATAGCTATAACTGAATATTAAAAATACAGAAGAAGATGAGTATAAAAACTTCTATTTAAGTAATATTCAGAGACTGCACTAAGCTTGAAGAAAATGTGTTTATGACATGAGTAGAATGTGATGTAGAAAGAAAGATGATGTTGAACAAAGAGATGTTGAGAAAAGAAAATAGAGACTGAGTCAGATCTGAGCTAGAGACATTGACTAGTTCTAATCAATACGCAGAATACTTGCTAGCGTATTCTGCGAATTGATTAGAGCTTCAGCCTTTTTCAGCCTTGATACGCTCGTAACATTACTCTTCTCTTTGAAAATTCATGTTTGCATGAATGTAGCTCGTTTGCTTGCTTTCTTATTGAGTTATTTCGATACTAGCGTGACTTTCTTGAGTATAGCGCATGAAATTCGTTCAAAACTTTCTCGAAGTCATTGAATTCTTCTTTATTAACATAGTATCATTCATCATTTCTATCTAGATCTTTTCATTTGATCTTGTACTGTATTCGACCTTGATAGCATCTGAAGTTCAGAATGTCATTTATCTCTCAATGTTCATCATTGTCTTTATTAATAATGATGAGTCTGAAGAATTCTGCATGCTGTTCTGATAGAGAATCTTCTGAATACAATTGCAGTAGCTTCAGATTGAACATTGAATGCAGATGCTTTATGCTGACTGATAGACAAAGATGATAGAAGATCTTCGCTTTGACAGTGATCTGATATGATTTTAGTTGTTTGTCTTTCAAATCTTTGCATGATCTCGTGATTTTGACGTTTCTGAAGAATAGTTAAACTCAGTTCTCTACTTCATAAATGATGTCTCGTCTATGTTTATTGATCTGTGCTTCGATGATCAGCTTCGTCTTTTTCAATTGTTGATGATTGAAGCTCAGTAGCTCTTTCATTTGAATGACAATATCATCTGCTTTTCTAGCTTTCAGTCGTTTACAAGTGATTTCGTAGTCAGTCATATCTGAATTGAAACTCATTCGAGAATGAAAATCTTTATTAAAGTAGAAAGAGATCATTGAGATGATCGAGAAGATATTGAAATTGTCGCTGAATTTCATCATAGATATTCATTTGATTCAGTCGTTCTGCATGTAATTGCAGTAGATTCTAAGTTCGCGTTCAACGTCTTGATTGACTTGTTTCGTCTGATTGTCAATCTTCAAATGATAGACTGTGAATAGACTAGTTGTGATTCTCAGTCGCTTGCAAAGACTCTTTCACATAGTTGATATGAATTGAGAGTCTCTGTTTGAAACAATAGAACTGAGTAGATCATGCAGTCGATAAACGTTTCATAGCATGATTCAAATCGTTTCTTTGACTGAGATGTCATCATCTTCTCAATGACAGAAAACATAGTGACGTTCTTTGATGAGATGACATATGATTGTGCAAATGACGTTATAATCTTCTGATAGAGATAGCTCAGTAATGAAGTTCATAGCTATATCTTTTCAGCGTTCTTGTGAAATGAGTAGAGAATGATGAAGTTCATTGATGCTATTTCTAGAGACTTTGCTTCGCTGACAGACATGACAGTTTTAAATGTACTGTCTGACTGTGACTCGATGATCTGATCAATAGTAGAATCATTGAATTAGATTAATAGTTCATTTATTGTCAAGGTAAAAGATTGAGAACTGATCATGAATTTTCTGTAGCAGTTTCGTATGCATATTCTTAAAGACTCACAGTAAGTCTTTTCTAAAGAAAACGCTGTCAATGATTTTGCAGTTCTTCAATTTAGTGATATGAAATTTGAGCTTGTTCTCGTTCATAGCTTGTCTATATTCATCGCAGAGCTCATTCATTTGATTGATCATACATACTCGCTGATAGAGATTTGCTTTCGATTCAATGAATAAAACATCAACTCTATCGAGAGTCAGAATAGTCTGAAAATGATCTTCAAGTTGTTGAGCTGATTCAGAGACGTTCGCTAAAGACATTCGAGTTAGAGCATCGACTTTAGTATTTATTTTGCCTGATTTAAAGATGATCTGAAAGTTGAACTTCAACAGAATGTTCAGATAGTTGACTTGTCGTTGACTCAACTGTTTATTTTTCATGAAGATCTTTAAAGCTTGATGATCAATGAATATCTGAATGAGTAGTTCAGTGCACTTCAGCTCGAGTCGTCAGTGTTCGAAGCATCAAATAATGACTAGTAATTTCTTGTCATAGATGTGATAATTGATTTCAGCGAGAATCATGCTTTTACTGTAGAAGATCATCGAATGAAGAACTTTCTCGTCATCATACTGAGATAGTATTTCATCTTTTACATAGTTCAAAGCATTGATCTTCAGAATAGCTTGTCGTTTGAGATCAAAGTGACAAAGTACTGAGATTGAGCTGATCTGTTTCTTTAGATTGTCAAAGACTTGAACACAGATCTCGTTTCAAACAAAAGACGTGTTTTTTCTAGTCAGCTGAATGAATGATTTGACTAGCTTCAAGAAGTTCTTAATGAAACAACGATAGAAGTTAACAAATCTCACGAAGCTTTGAATTTCTTTTAAATTGATCGAAGTGATTCAGCTGACTATGACTGTCACTTTGCTGAAATTCATACGAAGATCTAGTTCTGATATAATAACTTCTAGAAAGACAGTCTCTTCTACATTGAATTTGCACTTTCGAATATATCTGCAGTTCAGCTTCGCGTAGTTGATTCAATATTAGTTTGACGTGATCTTTATGTTTCTTTCTCATTTTGCTATAGATGAGAATGTCATCTAGATAGACTTGACAAAAGTCGTTCAGAAAGTCTCATAGAACATCATTCATATATTGCTGAAAGAAGACTGATTTGTTAGTCAGTTCAAATGATAGCATCTTGTATTTATATGCTTCTAAAGCAGTGATAAAAGTGATGTAATTCTCATTATCAAGATGCATTTGAAGTTTGTTGAACGCTGATATGATGTTCAATCTAGTCAGATGCTTGCAACTCACTATTTTATCAATGATCTCGTCTATCAGCGATAGAGAATATTTATTTCTTTTGAAAATGACATTTAGCTTTCAATAGTTCACGCAGAATCGAAGATCTTCATTTGCTTTGAGAATGAATAAAACGAAGAAGAAATAGAAGATCTGACTAGAAGTGATGAATTTCTTCGACAGATTCTCGTTTAAGTACTTCTTTACTTTCAGAAGTTTGACAGAGAACATTTGATAGATTCGACAGCGAGAGAGCATTGAATCACTGATGAGTTCAATTTTATGATCATAAAAGCGATGAAAGAGTAGTTTATTCAATTGAACTCGATCAAAAACATCTAGAAACTCATGATATTCTGATGACAGCTTGACTTTAATATCTTTCAAATTCTGAGTCGTTTCATTGATTGCAGAGTCATTTAGAACATTCAAATTGCACTGAGTATTGTACGCAATTTCTCTATCAATATCAGTCATGAATAGAGCAAAGACTTCAGTCTGATTCTTCTTTGATTGATTCAGTAAAGTTTTGAATGAAGCTGCATTTATGCTTTGAATCGAGAATGATTCTTTCTTAGTCGTAGTTGAAACAGATCGTTTGAGCATAATAGAGATTTTAGTCTGAATGATAGAAGAGAGCGAAGTTGATCGCGATCAACTTGAGTGCTTTGAATTGAGAAGAATTGAAAAAATCGAAATAGAAGTATTTAATTGATTCGAAAAAACAATGACGTCGTTTTGCATATTCAATAATATTTCGTTTTTGTTCATTCAGAGCTTACTCAATATGACTTCATGATGATTGATATCAGCTATCAGCATTGATACAGTCAATTTCTTATGACTTTTGATGATGAGATTGAGTAGAATTTTATGAGTGATGATCTTCTTAAATATCTTCTCATCATAGTCTCTTATTAACTTCTCTTTTGTCAGTGATATAGATTGAATTTCTAGTTTCTCGCATACTTTATTGACTAGATTAACGTGTATGAGCGTATGAGCGACTGAATCACTGTTTATCAGAGAACGAAGACTAAAAGATCAATTTTAAGAGTTGAGAAAAACGTTAATTAGAAACGACTTTTCAAAGTAATTCTCTTCTGATAGAATTTCGTCTAGTTTGCACAAAGATATAACTTCTATTTCTTCAATGACTTTTGAAGAAATGACTAGTTTTTTGAATTGAAATTTGAATTGAAATTAAACTCAAAACGATCATATTCATTGTTCACTGCATTGATTCTAGTAGATTGATCAGAGCATTCTCTAAAGTTATGATCTGATTTATGACATATGAAACAGGTTTCGACTAGAACGTCTGCTTCTTTGACGCTAGTTAAAATCGCGTCATGTGACTTTAGATGATCAGATTTTGAATGATTGACTGACTGAGTAACAACAGCTTTATGAAAGATGATCTTTGACAGATCATTGATGCATTTGATGAGATTGACTTTGTTCTTGATTTTTCAAATGACTCACTGATCATTATTCAAATGAATCAGATAGAAATGAATTTCTTTGAGAAAATCAGATTGAACTAATTGATCTATTTAAATGAATTGAAGACGAGAATTTATTTTATCTTTCAGATCAATAATCAGTTGCTTTTCGTGATACTTCAGATAGAAAGATAATCGTTAAAACTGAGTGTAGAACTCACTGAACTTCTTTGATTCTTGAATCAAGTTGTAGTATTTTTTACGAAAGTTGACTTTCTTATCTGAATCATTGAACAACTCAGCTAATTCTTTCAAAAGATCATCGATGATCTTATAAAGATTGACACAGTCACATTCGCATCTAGATTGAGCAACATCAGCTGCGTCATTGAATAATCTGAAATGTACATAGCTCAGTTTGACTCGTTCATTTGAAAAGAGATTGACGTTGATCTCTAGTTTATTCTGAATTTTGTCGTATCAGTTTTCTCAAGTAGAATTCTTTTCGTCAGTAAATCAGAGAGAATCAGATATTTTCTGAAATCTAGAACGCTCAGAGTAGATGAAATCAGAAGAAGTGATTTCTTTAGTTTGAAGTCTAGTTTTCAACTCTTTGATTTCGATATCTTGTTGATTACTCAGCTCATTGAGTTGATCTGTTTCTCTGTCGAGAATCATGCATCGAGTCTTTCAGTTTTCAATAGAAACAGAGAGTATTACTGTTTCAGTGAATAACTCGTCGTCTTCATTGATGAATGATTCAGCACTAAAGAATTTCAATGAATCAGTTTCAGAGATTTGAGAAAAGTGACTTTGAAATTCTTTGAAATGTTCTTTGATAGATGAACGTTTTGACATGATGAAATTTGAAGAAAGAACGAGATCGAGCGAATGACGATGCTCAACAGTATTAATGAAGATGTATGATCAAGTGTTTAATCTTCAGAAGAGAATGTTGTTGATTAAAGAAATATTTTTGATTTGTGAGTTTTTGAGTGATTCTCAAGCAATTCACGAAGAGTCTTTATCGTCGATTCTTTTAATCGAATTGAACAGCTTATTTTCACTCGTCTGTTTCATGAGAATGAGTTGATTCTCTTGATTGAGTGAACTTTGCGTACTTAGTGAGTGATAAGTTGTCTAGCGATTCAAACAGTTTCATCGTTGATTCTATCAAACTTTCTAGTGTTGTTCAGTCTTTTGATTGCGTCGATCATCAGATAAACGAATTTCTTTAGACTCATTCTGTCTGTACAAGTATGTTGAATGAGTAATGAGATCAGTATCGTGTGATTAATGAATTCTTAATATAATGTCAAAATTGTGTCTAGATGAGTCAATCAGCGAAAGTCAAAGTTGAATAGTGCTTGATTTTTAAAGATAGCTATAACTGAATATTAAGAATACAGAAGAAGATGAGTACAAAAGCTTCTATTTAAGTAATATTCAAAGACTGCGTTAAGCTTAAAGAAAATGTGTTTGTGACACAGATAAAATGTGATGTAAAAAGAAAAATGATGTTGAATAAAAAGATGTTGAGAAAAGAAAATAGAGACTGAGTCAGATCTGAGCTAGAGACACTGACTAGCTTTAATCAATACGCAGAGTACTCGCTAGCGTACTCTGCAAATTGATTAGAGCTTCAGTCTTTTTCAGCCTTGATATGCTCGTAACACTTGATCACATTAAAGAATGCATAAACTTTCATCATCATTGACAAGATTAAATTCTTTTCACTTCACTCATCAATTTATCTAATATTTATATTTTTTTCTTTGATTTTAACAACAAGCTGAGTCTACATTGCACATCATGAAATTCAACAACTTCTTCGTCAAATGATGATCTGTTCTCATTCTCACTCGTGAGAACTGCAATCAATGATTTTCTTTCATGAAAAGATGATTTATTGAAAAAGACTTGTGATTCATTATTGAAGACAAGTCTGACTTGAACACACTCAACAGCATCATCAACATCATCAGTGAAATTCAATCTTTCAACTTTGAAAGTTAAAAGATTGACATGAAAACTCATTACTGACTGATTATCTGCATTATCATCAATGATCAAGAACACATTGCAGACAAGACATCAGCAAAAAAGATTTGAAATGCTTTGAGTTATAAATACAAAGAGAAGTTACAAATCATTGAGAAATAATATCTGATGAACTTCATTGATTACAGAATGTCGACGAATATTTTCATTGAAAAGACATGAATACATCTTATCAAATTGACTTGAAAGATCGTTGTAACATAAAAAGACATGAGTGATTTATTCAAGTCAGAATGTTGCTTTCAAGTCTTACTTCAATCACTGTCAGATGAATACACAGTCATTCAAGATGTCATTGATGCACAGAATAAATCAGACATCAAGAAGAAACTTCAAAAGCTACAAGAGAAGAAAGCACAATTGAAAACAACAGAGACTGCGTTATAAGTCAAGCGAGAAAACGAACGCAAGCGCACTGATCATAAGCAGAACAAACGCAAAATCAGTCATCATTGCAAAAGTCTTTTAGACTTCAACAGTGATCAATCATGTTATTGTCAGTTGCAATGATTTTTAAAATGTTTTCTCTATCAAGATGAACATCATTTAGTCGATTGCTCTCATCTGTCTGCAGCTCAAAAGCTTGTGAAGAAATGCAAAGATAAAGATAAAACAAAGCACAAAAGCGTTGATGATTTTCAAACTTTCATTGAGCTTCTGAAGAGCAAGCACAAGAAACACAAAATTTACAATGTGAAAAGCGATGATTCTAAAATCTTTGATAACAATGAGAAAGATGAGAATGAGAAGAGCGAGAATATTGCAGTTCTGTCAAAGAACATTGTCAGTAAGATTTCTGAATTCAACTGAGTTGCAAATTCTGATGTTTTCTCACACATGACTGATCAACTTCAACTTTTTAATGATTCTTTAATTTGCATTAAAAGATGCATCATCAAAGTTAAAGAAAGAAAATTGTATGTTAATCATTGTGACACAGCAGTCATGTAAGATCATTATGAAAACTTAGTTAAACTGTTTTTTGTTCTTCATATTTTTAAGCTTGAAATGAATCTTCTTTTTGAAAGAAGAATGTATGAAAAAGATCTGCAAGAAAGTTTTAATGATAAAAATTTGTACATGCACAACAAGTGAAAGAAGCAAATGATTGAAACTTTAGAATGCAAAGATGTTTACATAGTAGAAAGAATTGCAAATGATCTTAATGAATTTGCATTACTATCAATTATGCAGCATAATGTTTCATCAGCATTTTCAGCAATGCACAGTTCAATGAATCTTGATGATTTAATGAATCTAGATTATTTTGCATCTCACATTGATGTGATTCATCATGAGAATGAGATCAAAGTTGATCACGATCAATTTAGTTTTGCAAATGACAAAAGCTTCAAGTTGTACAAGCTGTGACATCGTTGCTTCACTCATCTTGAATCAGCAAAGCTTCGTCAACTTCATAAGATCATCACTTTGAAAAAATCTATTCTCATCAACAACAGTCATGAGAATGTGTGTAAAATATGTGCGCTCATCAAGTTCATTAACAAACAAGAACACAATGTTAAGAATCAAAAAACAAGTATCTTGACTTTCATTTTCATAAACATTTGTGAATCACTATCATTGTTTCTTGATAATGAGTTGTACTTTCTAAAGATAATTGATAATCACTTCAGAAAGACTTGATGCATTTCTTTAAAGCAACGATTCAATGCATCAGATGCTCTGCAAAAATGAAAACTCAATGTAAAGCTTTACAATGATGTCAAACTTCTCTCAGTATGCAGTGATAACATCATGAAACTTAAAGTTATTTTGAATGACTGATATTTATCAATTGACATTGTCTCTTAATACATTGTTTCACACATGTTGATTTAAAATGAAGTAGTTGAAAAAGTCATATACATTACAGAAAACTCGATGCAAGTCATGATCAAGAATGCTGAACTTTTCATTAAGTTTTGAGCAAAAGCTGTAAAGATAAATGTTTATTTGCAAAATTAAATCATCACAAAATTCTTGATTGATGAAGTTCTTACAATTTTAAAGAAGATATTCATTGAGATCAAGTTCTCAATTGATTATATACAAGTATGAGAATGCAAATGTTACTCATACGTTGATCTCAAGTCATTGTCAGTCGAAAACAGATGAGACAAATTCATAAACAGAAACAGATTTGACATTTTCATGAGATATGTGAAAAATATTGACAAGCAATATCATCTCTGAGTCTCAGATTTCAATCAAGTTATCAAGAGTCACGCTGTCAAATTCATTGAAGATGAAAAAAATGAAAACATAAACTTGCAACTTTGCAAACAGACATTTAATGTTTTTTCAGAGCAAAGATCTGTAAGAAAATTATCAAAGAATAATATTTCAACTAACATTTTAAAATCTGATGCTTTCATGATTAATGTTTCATCTGAATCAACTGATGCATTAAAAACTATTATAATCAACTTAAATGTACTCAATTCTAAAATCACATCACATACATTAAACAAGCGCGAAGTTTATGCAAATGTTCAAATCATTCAAAAAGTCTTTGCATTAAGCATGTTTAAGTCAGCAACTTAAACATTTCTGCATGTAATCATCTTAAAGAGAAAAAGAGACAGCGAAGATCAACAATTGAAAGAATGTACATTCAAAATCTTGCAAGCTATGATGATCTGATTTGTTACAGAGAAAGTTAATGATGATGAGAGTGATTTTGACACAAGCATGTCATAAACATTATTCAATGTCAATGAATCTGATTTTTTTAAAGCAATAAGAATTCTCATGTTAAACATTTACAAAGATGCAGTGCAGAATTCAGTTTGAGAAAAACTTTGAAAAGAAGCAATTAATGCAGAATTTATGATGCTAGTCATTAATGAGATTTGACAAGAAGAAGTGTCGCTCAAAAAGATCAACATCATGACAAGCAAATGAATCTTCAAGTCAAAGATGCACATCAACAATTTTCTTGATAAACTGAAGACAAGATTGATAGTCAGAAATTTCTTTCAAATTTATGAAATTGACAATGAAAATACTTTTGCATCAATCATCAAGTTTGACACTCTGCAAGTCTTTTTAATCATTGCAACAATGAAGAATCTCAAACTTCATTAAGTCAATGTAAACAATGCATTTATTGAATCGTTTTTCAAAGAAATTATTTACATGTTTTTTTCATCAGAAGTGAAAGTCAGATTCAACTGTATTCTGAAAATTCTTCAAAGTCTTTATGATTTCAAGCAAACTGCATGAGATTGACATGATCATTGTGTAACAGCGCTGTCTGAACTCAACTTCGCTCAATGCGTTGCAGACTCATGTCTTTTGATTCATGAATCAAAAGAAATCATGTTGCTATTATATATTGATGACATAGTCATCATCTTCAAATCATTGAGCAACGTTAAATGATTTAAGCATGAGTTTCAATGTGTTTTCAAAGTCAAGAATCTGAGAAAAATGAAGAAGATTCTTGACATTCAAATTACTTGCAACAGAAATACATGAATCTTACAAATGAATTAAACTCACTATTTTCATGATGTTCTTGAAAGACTCAACATAAGACAAGATAAGCACAAGATAACAGATCTTTCAATGAATGAATATGATGTTCTTTGCTCAGCTGAACTTGAAGATGTGAGAATCAATCAACATGAGTATCAACAAGTTATTGAAAGTCTCATGTATGCTGCAATTCATATTCATTTTAACATTGCTTTTGCTCTCAATCAATTAAATCAATATTTCAATGATTTTGCAGAACATCATGAATATGCTTTGAAGAAGTTGATGCAATACATTTGTTTCATCATTGATCTAGACATCATGTACAAAGTCAGTGAAAGCATGAAGTTAGTAGAATACTCTGATTCAGACTACATTTCAGACAGACTAGATTGCAAGTTGATTTTCATTTATATTTACATGCTTGATGAAGAATCAGTCTTCTGAATGAGTTGAAAGCAAAAGTTTGTTGTTACATTGATCATTAAGACAGAGTACATAACTTTATCAATCTGCATCAAGAAAGATTTATGAATCAATTAAGTGCTTAAGAACATGAATCTGACAAAGTATCTGAGCATCAATCACAGTCACGTTGATATTCTTGAGAAGATTACTCATCAATCTGTCTCATTTACACAGCTCAAAAAAGATAATCAAGCATCTCTTATGCTGATTAAAAATGCTTATATTCATAAAAGATTGAAGCACATTGATGTTACTTATCATCACATTCGAAATCTGCACAAGAAGAATCAGATTTCAATGAACTTTGTTTCTAATCAAAATATGATAGCAGATGAATTGATCAAGTTACTATCTTGACAGAACTTCAAGAGATTCATAAAACAACTGAAATTGAAAAGCAGTGAAAGTTGAGAAACTTGCAAGCATTAAGTGAGAATGTTGAGAAGTGCAATGACAGACTTGTTTCTAGCAGCTTATTGCAATAGCTCTGAATTCAGTCTGAATTCAGTCAGACTTGTTTCTAGCAGCTTTCTTTAAATTAGCATCAGAAATAAAGTCGTGCATTGCAACTTTGTCATGCATAACAGTATATAAATAGAGCAGTTTGTGACTTTTCTTCATAATTTAAAGAGATTTCATCATATGTGATACTGTTCACTCTATTCTTTCAAGAATTCTTTCTCTTTTGTTTAATTCTTTACTCTTTGATTTTTCTTTCTTCTTTAACTGTTGCTCTTTATATCATTTGCAACATCAATACATCTGTTATACTGATTAATTCACTTGTGATTTGCAATGATTATATAAAAGTAGATGATGATGTAATGATTGAAAAAGATGTTGAGAAAGAATTGACATGCTTAACTTAAAATTTCACTATCATCAAAATTTCAATCAGCATTCTTGAAGATTTAGTAAGTGACATAAACTCATCATCTTTACTGATTGCTTCTGATCAGCATATTATATGATCAGCAGTCAATCAATGATGAATGTTTGACTCATTGATTCAACAATACTTTCTTTTATTGTGATAGTTTTCTTTGCAAATTCAATTCATTTGAAGAACTTTCATTTATTCTACAATGTTTGCATAAAGTTGATCATATTCATCAACTTTCTTCTTCAACTTTGCTGTTTAAGTGAGTGATATCTTTGTCGCTGAAAGTTCAGCTATAAGCGCTGAAAATACAATATCAGTTTTATCATGATCAAAGATAAGTTTTAAATTAATGTTTACATTCTTTTTATCTGTTAAATACTTTTGTTGAATGTTCAAAGCTACTTTCTCTTAAAAATCATGCAGTGTCAAAATTATTCACTCATTCTTTTTTATTAAATATCAAATGATGATGATTTTTATAAATATTAACACACACTTTAAATCAATGAAATCAGCATGCTTAAAGCATTTATGCATTTGCTCTTGATGCAGATTTTGAAGATTGACATCATTCTCATCATTTATAGTAATTTGCAAGATGTCATTGATGATGAGAGTGACTTCATACTTGACTGTCATGTTTATAAATGATCTGAGCAATTTTAGTGATAGCAATGATTTTGACTTCATTGATTTTCATCTTTTCATCAATGCAGTGAGCTTTGTGAATTGCTTTGAAGCTGCTTGAATCTTAGACTGATTATCATTTAAATTCTTCTCATTTTCATTCTCATCTTCAAATCAATCAAGCTTCGCTGATGATGACATTAATGATGATACACATGCTTTTCAAGTGACAAGAGTAGCAGCAGTCTTAACGACAAAGATCACAAGCTCACTTGAGATGAGTGCATTTACATTGACAGCTTGAGAGATCTGAGAAGTCTTAAGAAAGTTAAGCTGAGAAATCTTGAGAAGATTAAGTCTGAGCGAAGAAAGATCTTCTACATCTGAAAGCGTCGAAGATGAGAAGATCTCTGTCTCTGAAGACAGTATGATAGAATTCTTAGATACGAGAATGATTTTGCGTGCCTTAGAAGACTTGAATGCATCTAGATGAAGCAGAGCCTTGAAGGAAGCTCTTTTGTGTTCGATACGTCTGAGAAGCATTCTGACTATCTAGAATTGCCTTCGTGTAAGGCTGAGATTTGTATAGCTTCAAAAATGAAGCTTTGGGATGTTTTGGGAGTGTGGGGATGATATCTAGGTATTTGCTCTATTTGCACCAAATTTGAGGCTGATTTGTGGGTTTTCCCCGCCAAATTCGCTAAAACCCGAAAACTGAACCAGACTTTTGCATACAACGATAAGTTCAGCCTTGCGAATTTTTTGATTGGCTTGTTTTTGAAAGCTAGCAGAAGCTCTGGGTCCGAATCGTCGTGCGTCGCCTCTGTAGTGTCAAGCATCAGTGTCTGTTGGAACCCTTTGGGAGTGAGACCAACTTTTCTTTGCAGCTAATTTGTTTTTTTGATGTTTGTAACAGCACCGTGACCATGTTGTAAAGTATGAGGGTTGGGGCTAGAAGTGGAAGGATTTATAATCTGGTTCTGCATTAGCTCTGGCGCTGCTATTTGCCCTCCGCCTTGACCGTCTGGTGCACCTGCAAGAGTATCTGAGATTGCTCTTGATGCTGAAGTGCCGGGCGACATTGGTCGGACTATCCTAGGACCTTGGAACGATCCTCTTCGTCCCTTGGCTTACAGAACTTCCTCTCGACCTTGTTCATGGTTCCCTCATCTCCCACCAGAAGATTGGTGCCGTTCAGAAGGCCGTAATGGAGTAGCCCTCCAGCCGCTAGATTGCTGGGATTGTGTGGCACGTAAACCTTGAAAGCTTGTCCATGTGGTGGTCGAGGTACGGGCACCGTCGCTTGGCTGTCCCCACCCATAGTAAAATCTCTTCAGAACGTCAAGAGAGACCTCGTGAACAATCAAGGCTTTAAGGTTCCAAGCCAAAGGTAATACCTGGCTATCATATATAAGATAATGTAGTACTGCTATGGTTTAGCTGGAAGATGGGCAGTTTGTATATATAGGGTAGAGGATGGTGCGTTGAAAGTAGGAGAATAAGAAAACAAGAGGGAGAAATATAGGGTTCACATAGTAGTCGATGAACCGCTTTGAACACGATTCACCAATAATAGGAAGGATGATATATTATTCCAAATTCAAGTGAAGTGTGGCGAGACTTTATCATGTTTTATTTCATGTTGCACAACTTACGGTGTCAAGCTTGTCTCTCAGGTGATCTCCAAGCCTTCGTAGTAATCGGAAGTACTCATTGGTTAGGCCCATGGAAAAAAAGGGGTGGTGTTTCGGGCAGATTCTGAAGGTTTGAAAATCAAGGTTAGTGGGATTCCGGAAGGTCAATGCCATCGGTTCAATTGTCCTGGTCTTCATGTATCTATCACGGCTTGCGCAATATAGTCAGTGTGGGCAGTTGGATTCACTTTCGTGAATAGCTAGTCGAATAGTTAGTTGGCCACAGGCCTACGACCATGCTTCGAATAAAGGCTCGAATTCGCTGAGCGAACAATAAGACTTACTCATCATTGAATACACCCCGTCCCTGACGAGATCCAACAGCACAGTCATTCATCCAACCCCTTCGCCCATAGCTTCACGCTTCACGGGATATATACTTGACAACGACAAAATCGACGCAGACGTGGTCAATGGAGCTATGGATCGCTAGTGATGTAATCAAACTGTTAGAGGTTCGTACCTCCCTTTCATTCTTGATCCTGACTGATCAATAAGCGAGGGCTCTATGCTGCTATCGATTAAGCATGGCTTCATTCGCTCTATTGAGGCTCAACATGCTACGCATCTCAGGTCTACGGGCGGACGTGAAATCGAAATAACGTACTACGGGTAAAGACGTACTAGAAGTCTGTAAAAATGAAGGACTTGGAAACAACTAGAGAACGGAGGGAATGGAGTGGATGGAAGGGAAGGAAAGAAATGGAGTAAAGAGACGAATATGGAGGCAACCACGAAGAGGAGCGAACGATTGGAGTCGAAGAGCGGAGTTGAAGACAGAGAGGGCTATGTTTGAAGGACTTCAGCGCCGCATAAGCCGTCCGTCAAGATTCGGCGGACCGAAGCTCGCCAACAAGAGTGACCATATCGCCGACGCAAACCTTGGCTAGTGTCATGCCAAATACCTCGGGTTCGGACATGAACTCTGACGCTTTTCATCAGAATGTCAGCTCAGCTGGCTCAACAAGATGTTCAAGCTAGCTCCAATCAAAGGTTCTCGAATCCTGCAGAACAAGTTAGTGTATCATCTAAGTAAGCAGATACGAGGAGTATGACGAGGACAAGACTCTCAGGTCCAAATCACTCGCACTTGGCCTGAAGAATACTTGAAAGAAGAGCGGAAGGATCATCGCTTATATCCGTGCGTACCTATCTGACCAGACAATCCTGGTTCCGAACCACTCGCACTTGCCCTCACGGACTACTCGACGCAGGAAAGGAAGGAAAATCACTTAAATCCATGCGTACCTTTCTGACCAGTCCATTGGTGTCCAATACATGTTGTCGAACGATACCATCGATGGGGTTGTACAAGAGATTGACGAGACTTAGCTCGGAAACCTACCAGAAGACAAAGCTTGCGCAACACCTATCTGCACCATAAGGTTGTGAGCTCGCTGCGTACCGTTACTTGGAACAAATGTAAGTGGCTCGACGAGAGCGAAGGAGAACTGAAAGGAAGATAATTGTTAAATCTGTTGCTTGACCCTCCGTTTGTTGCTTTGCTATGGTTGTTATGTTAGGTTGCTATCTCATTTGCTGACCCTATCGTTGAATGCACTTAGAAGACGGCCAGCTGTTCAGTTCAATCTTCGATAAGAGTCCATTCTAACAAAGCTCAAGTTGGCATGTGCGTATGAGTCGACTTATCACAAGAGAATATTGGGGAACTCTGTTGAAAGATTAGACTTAATGACACCGACGATAGCGAGGAAGATACTGCACTCACACATATAACACACGATAGCTCGACAGGAGCCATGGGCCGCCTTAAGTTTCCTATTACGGATGCAAGCCTGTGTATCGTCAACCTATCTAGCTAGTCCGCTAGCCCATAAATTAATCTATAAGATAACGAGGTAGTCTATTTCTTCTCTTGCCTCTTGATCTATTCAATACCTGATTCTGCGAGAGTAGCCTTGTGACATTTAAGAATTAAACTGGTCGGATAACCGTCAGTCTAAGTGGCATTTTGAGTATTCATCATGTTTGACTCATTTCATGTATTTATATTTCCAACTCTTCTAGTCGCACATGCTCTGAAATCAAATTTCTGGTTCGGTCAATTTTTTGCAAAGAACCGATCGAACCTACTGGTCTATTCCACTATGATATAGTGAGAAATGTGAGTACTTGTAATGAGATATCGAGACCGCCATCTGGTTTTATAGGTAGACAACGGTGACGGTCTACAACGGTTGTACTTTACTGAGATGGCTTACGACTCTCCCCACCAGTAAGACAGTAAGCCCAGACATGTCTCTGTAGGGGTATTCATTTCAACCGACGATATATGTCATTGACTTGAACTCGAGCTTGCCAATAGGCAGCAACGCAAGGGATCTGGGCCGCGAATAGCCGTTCTCAGCCTCAAGACAAGGGAAGGAAGATTCATAGGTGAGGAGTTGAGCGGTTGAGACCCGAACACCGCATAGTGAAGACGTTTCCGAGTGCGAACAGAGAGATTCCCATGGCGGACCCCACGCCGACGATAAATAGGACGTGGGGGTCACTTGTAGTACTTTCCTCACGAAGACGACCCGTATGTCATGTTTCTTGCGGAAAACTCGAGCAGCCAATGTGTTGGAGTTCTTCACGCTCGGACCTTGGGGGTGGTTCTAGAAAGGAAAGGGGAAAAAGCTTGAGAGATAGAGAGAGAGAGAGAGAGAGAGAGAGAGGGAGATTCGCAGGAGGGTTACAATCCCGGAAATACTCTCTATCGAATCCTCGTATCGTCCGTCTTGCGTAACAACGGTCTTATCGACTGCATGCATACACTGGGCAGCGGTGGGGTGGGCTGCCAACCCAGAAATGCACGTTACACAACCCTGGGGCTGCGTGCATCATTCGCTGGCATTCAACGATCTAATCCAAAAATGCCAATTGAGAATTGAGATGGTCGATAGCGCTTGATCATATCGATCATAGGCCCAGAAGGACTGTCAGAGATTTATGACTCCCCCTCCCACTAGTTCAAGGCTCTCAGACCCGCCAAATCGCCCAAATCGCTAAATCACGCAACGCCCAAGAGAAAGAAAAAAAAAAGTCAATCTTGTCGACATGTCAGCTAATTGTTTGTTGTCAAATTAAATTCCCTTCTACTTTACAGTCCCTCCCTCCTTCCCCCTTCCTCCTTTCTCACACCATGATAGAATCTACATCTTCACATCCACCGCGAGACAAGCCCGATGCCACCTCCCAAAACACCCGACTCACCGCCTCCGCCTCCTCCACCGCCTCCGAACTCTCCAATCTTAAGATAAGGCTTCATAAATCTCTCCGACAATTTCCGGACTTCCCCTCACCAGGGATCCTGTTCGAAGATATCCTGCCGCTTTTCGCCGACCATACCCTTCACAGGTCTCTTATTCGAGCGCTGGAGCTTCACGTTACGAGTTGCTACGGGGAAGACCAGAAGCCTGACATAATAGTGGGGTTAGAGGCAAGAGGCTTTCTGTGTGGGCCGAGTTTGGCATTGAGACTTGGAGCTGGATTTGTGCCAGTCAGAAAGCCAGGGAAGCTGCCGGGACCCACCGAGACAGCTGAGTTCAAGAAGGAGTATGGTGAAGATTTCTTCGAGATGCAAAAGGATGCCATTCAGCCCGGCCAGCGAGTCGTTGTGGTGGACGACATAGTTGCAACTGGTAGGCTCACCAGTCGTAACCTCTTGTCCAATTTCTGACAACTCTACAGGTGGTTCTGCTGCCGCAGCTGGCTCCTTAGTCAAGAAGCTTGGTGGCACGCTCGTTGGCTATGTCTTCATACTTGAACTCGACTTCCTCAAAGGTCGTGAGAAATTAGATGCGCCTGTCTACACCTTGCTCTCGAGCCAAGAAGACGGTCCACCTAAAAGCTGAGCAAATGTCTAGCTGGAAGTTATTAAAACATAAAATTTGCTGCTGCAACGGTTTTACCTTCTCCAAAACTATTACAGACCTACGGAAAGCCTTCTTTTGATCTATATTGCGCCATCTCCAAGGATATTGCAGAATAGCTCTCGGAGCTAAATATTTTGCAAAGACCATAACAATAGCTATGACGAGCTTTATTGGTGATAGCTGTATCTTCCTGATTCATAAGCAGAACATCCTGTGCAAAGAGGAAGCTTCAGTGCCCGGCTGGTATCGACTTGGAGGTTGTCCCATGGACGGCTGTATTGTCCGTTACAACGATGAAGCAATATTATCCTCGAGGATGGTGATAAGAGACACTGCGTTACTTCGCTCCCAGCGGTGGTGGCTATAATCTTAATGTCAGACGCAAAAAAAGCGGAACACTTATCCAACTCGTATTGCAAGTGCTGCCCGCCACGTCATAGCAATGTAAATATCGGTGGATTGGGTAGAGCGATTGCGCCTTCATTCCACAATTACTCCCCCTTTTGATGACAGCGACAGCAATATCGGCAATTATCGCACCTGTTATTTGCATCCGAAGCCTGTACCTAGGGTAGTCTACTACAGGTTGACTGCTTGCAGTAGACTGTTCCATTGTCATGCACCTCTATCAAACCTCCTCACAAGAACCAAGCGGTACTTGATACTTAATCAACCGTATCCAAGGTATCCCCTGGTAACCACAAGAAAGGAATTAAAAGCCACAAAAAATCCCATCCATGTTCCGCCCGTACCAGAAATTCCTCACCAGACCTCTCCAACCCCTCCATCTTACCCCGCCAAAGCCATCCACCCACTTCCACCGCCAAATTCCACCCCACCACCACCACCACCACCACCGCACCCTCCACCTCACTCCCACCGCCCCAAAAATGTCCGACCTCAAAGTCATCCACACCGACAAAGCCGGCCCTGGTAAGCCCCGCCCCTACTCCACCACCGCTCCCAAACCATACTAAACCGCCCACCCAGTCGCCGGACCCTACGTACGCCCCTCCCCTCCCCTCCCCCAATCTCCCCCCCTTACTAACCCCCCCCACTCCCACCCCAGTCCCAAGCCATCCACACCCCCCACGCCATCTACATATCCGGCCAACTGCCCTCCACCCCCTCAGGCGCCCTCCCGGCGAGCTCCATGGCCGAAAACGCAACTCGCTGCCTCGCCAACATGCGCGCGATCCTCGAGGCCGCCGGCAGCAGCCTGGACAAAGTGGTGAAAGTGACGGTGTTTTTGGTGGACATGGGCGATTTCGAAGAGGTCAATGGGGCGTATGAGAGGGCGTTTGGGGGGTGGAGGCCCGCGAGGAGTTGTGTCGCGGTTAGGGAGTTGCCGAGGGGGGTGAGGGTGGAGATGGAGTGTGTGGCCGTGCCTTGAGGGGGAAATGGGGGGGGGGGGGGATAAGGTGGATGGGAAAATATGGGCTGCAAGATTATAATACCACAGCTCTCAAGACGGCAAAATGCTTCATTGATCTTTGTTATACGTGTCTGTCATGAACAGAGCTCTCAGAGCATATGATACGCCATGCTCCACGTCAAGCGCTGCAACAAGATGCGGAGACCTATTCAAGGCCTGGGTATATTCATCCCCGTTCCAATCTGCCTTATCAATTCCGCCGCCTGCTCCAAGGGATATCCGATAAACACAGGTCCGGTGAACAACATGCGGGGGTCGTCCGTCTTCGCAGCCGCTGGAGGTGTTGTCAGTGCCTCTAATATAGGCGGTGATGGATATGATGCTTCAGCTTTGTTAGATATATCCGCTGTCTCCTCCGCTGTCTCCTCCCCTGTTACTTCTTCGAATATTTTTCGACTCTGCTTTGTAGCATGGTCTAGCCTCTGTGAATGCACTGGCGAAAGTGAAGCACTGGAAGCTCTCTCTTCTTCAATGGGCACCCGAATGCCCCAAGGACGGCTCGGTGACTCGCCTACTTTAATGTCTTCCAGTGGTCTGTCGAAATGCCCTTCTCTGTCGTCTTCCTTGTTCAAGCCAGCGCTTCTTGCGGATACGTTGTCCGGGATACTCTTGACATTGTCTGCCCATTTCTCAACCTTCTCTATAGATCTGCGCTCCATCGCTATGCATTCCTCCTCTTCTTTTGCTGGTAATAACGGCTTGTGCTTCACGCCCAAGCCTTGGATCATGCTGACCAGATTTCCGTACTTGGCATCCAATTGACGTATGCTTTCCTCATTACTCTGGTACCGCTTGACACAAACTTCGTGGCTCCTTGGAATCTCATGCTTGTGGATCTCAAAGTACCTGGCTATATCTTCTGGCGAACGCTCATCAAGATATCGAATTGGGCATTTGGAAGTAGAGCCCGTGGCTGAAGGTGGAGGTGAAGAAAAGGTCCGAGCTTGCCGGATGCTCCTAGGAGGGTCTGTGATGAACTCTTCTCTCATTTCGGGTGGGGTGGGAAGTGAGTCAGGACGTTTCGTCACAGAACCATGAGCACCTGTCAACGCCTGGTGCTCTGGTCGAAGATCCGATAGTGATGCAAACGGACATTTTGATGTTTCTTCGGGATATTGATTTACATATGACTTGGCTACGCTTGCAGAGGCGCCAATATCGTCCTGTAATGATCTTGTGTCCCTAGGAGTAGGACTCCATTGTCGGTCCAGTTGAACCTTATTGACTGCTTCAGTCTCGCCCCGCCTCCCATCGGTCAGGATCTTCCAAGAACTAACACCGCGGGCTATCGCTTGAGCTTCTTCTTGGTCCTCGATAGCCATGTAGATATCTGGTGGTTGGCTCGTATCTTCCTGGGGAGCTGTTTGCTTCCCACTTTGCGGGATTGTGTTGCAGAGATGGGAAAGAGGTCCATCTTCTAGGATCAGGCGCTGCGCCTGTTGACGAGAATGCGTCAGCTTACACAACCAAGTATTGCAAGATTTTCATGAATCCGAAAGGGCGATGCTCAGCAGAAGCTGGTTAATGATCGTCACAGCTACAGTTGTAGCTTCAGGTCTAGAGCTAAGCAAATCATCATAGCATGGGGAAAGAGATCTTAAGATACGAAGAACGTACCTCAAACTGTGCGAGGGAAAGCCGCTGCTCCAGGTCGTGGTTCTTCCTGGCCAGGTCATGTACTTGGTTAAGCAGTGCTCTGAACCCAGTCTTCAGCCGCTCCACGAGCTCATCGTGATCGCTGTCCTTGTAGGAAGCCATTCTGATACGAGATAGATCAAGTATCAGAGTGTCAATACATGTTGATTAAGGAACAACAAGCGGCCGAGCCGAGGCATCCCTATTCCCCACCAGAAACACCCTATTTTCGTGTTTTGTTCCCTACCTGTATGTCCACCAACTCACCCATATATAGAGTGACCGTTAGGTTAGGTGATACCTGACAGATCCGATCCAATTCACCTCAAGAGGTGGGTTTGGGGGCTGTTCTCATTATCTTAGGTGGGTTTCCCTAGGGAGCACCCATCCAAGCACCTATGTACATAATCCAATGGGTGCCATGGCCACAGTCAGATTAGATAAGATAAGATAAGCAATCTCTCATCTGAGCAACAGAATCAGCAACATAACTCATTACAACTACAGTTTTACTCCATTTTTGATGGTTTTTGCATCATTGGAAAGATCTTGCTCAGCTCATCAAGCTGAGATAATTGCATACTAGTAAATTGAGGTTTTAGAAGTACGAGGGGTAGGTAAGCAGTAAGTTAAGTTTATAGATCGACTTCTACGAGTAACTCAACCGTCACACTATTTGGATGTTTCCAGTGTTATTTCCTTTAAACAGCCCCGCAGCGAAAGTCGCATTGCTTCGCACCACATTATCCATGTTCGTGAGCGTCGGATCCATGCCAAAAGGAAACTGGTCGCCCATTTCCTGGTTCATTACGAACTCAAAGGAGGCGCCATCGGCCCACATATAGATGCCCAGTCCTGGTACGCTGCGATAGTCTTTGTCCACATCAGCAAAACCCTTTCGAACAGTAATTTAGAGCTTGCTCGACTATATGACATACCATTGAGGTAAGTGGCTCCTCCTTCACCATGATTCGCAAGACATGTGTTACAGATCTGCATTCCGATTTCCTGAATGTCAAACCAGGATGTCGACGACGCCGTATTGAGCCTCCTAGCATGTCTAAACGCGAATAGCGCAACATTGCAGGTGCCTATTTTCCACGTATATGCTATCAGTAAATCTCGCTCAACAAATCGTTCATCATAACAAGATTTTATCAAGCACATCTCTCTCATAATATACATGACAGACGAAAGTTCACCAACCATAAGACATCCATTTCGGCAATTGCACAATCGTCTCTTGAAAGAGCACTGCTCGATCATCTTGAAAGCCAGGCCACAAGGCTTGCGGAGGTTTGCTGCGAAGTGACTGTTCCACGAAATAGCGAATGTTTTTGTCTTGTGGGAACTGGGTGAGAGCTACACGGCAATCGCCGGGATCAGGACGGCCATAACGATCGCCATCGCAGACTGGATTGGCGTTGACGATGTCAAATATGGAGATCAGGAGGAGCGTAAGTTGTAAGAGACGAGTTCCTGCCGTAGGCCTTTGTTGTATAGTAATGCAATGCATTGAGCTTGATGTCATTCTTGTTGTTTTAGTCGACGTCGTAAAATTTGGGGGGAAAAAGAGGGAGAGATAGGTATTGGTTTGTAGAGCTTTCATCGTTCCCGCCGAAGCCCTTGAATAGCAACTGAGACGCTCTTTAGGCGCAAGATATCTGTTTGGTCTCATCATGGAGTTGGCACACCCGATCCGTCGTCCGAAACCCGGGAAAATACTGACTGGCAGCCGCAGAAGCGATGGCACCTACAAGCGTGCCAAAACCCCAGCACGTACTCAAAGCACTCGCACCAGGCTTTAATTCTTCTAATATAAAGCGATCCATGAGTCCGCATCGGTCCCTCTTAGGCCGTTCCGCTTTACGCCGTATCTCTCCATGTCCAAAATTCCAGTCCCTATGTTGTCCATGTTATGGGTACTCTTATGTTTACTCACGCTCCATAGCCCACGAGTAACCGCATATACCTACGACCTCTATTGTAACAAAGAGTTGTACGGCACTCCCAACGTCGATGATTGCAAGGAGGCCACGGACTGGATTCCGGTATGTTATGTTTCCAGCACGATCATCCTTGGGACATGTCTCAAAACTTGTCTCCCGTACCCAAAAGGAAAATGCTGACTCGAAATCGTAAAGTGGGTCTATGAACCCATAGGCATGCATGATAGGAATGATGCCACCGCTTTCCGCAAGTTCGCAGAGCCACAGTACCTAAAACCACCCGTGAGATAAACTTTCTTGTTCGTTATTGCCAAGTTTGACGTATAATTTCCGAACTTCAATTCCTCAAACACATCACGGCCCAGAGCTCTACCGAAAAGGGAAACGCTGACTCCAGACCCGGAAAGTGGAAAGAAGTCAAGAATGAGTTCGCTCCACTGGCGATTGTGCAGTTGCCCAAGATTTGGAAACACAGTATACCAACCCCCGTCTCCGGCCAGTGCATTCTCACTAAAATCATCGCGAATCTTTGCAGAATCTTGCACTATAGCCATGGTACTCCAACCTTACCGGGGGACCATTGTCCAGGGCCCTAATTACATCAAGCCCGTATTCCAGTCGAAATGGGGCGAGGTGGGAAAACAGACAAAAAGGCTTTGGGATTGTCTTGAGCCGGGTTCCAAAAAGCAAAGTCAATATCCGCAAGGGGGTTATACTGCTTTTACGAGTGAGTCCCCTTCCCGATCGGGATGATGGAAACCATACCTTGTTTGTTCTCCCGATGTTGTAAGCTAATGAGGATGCAGTCACCCAAAGCAAGCCAGCAGCGATTTACATGTACACTTCCGACTCACCGTTCAACAAGCTACAGATGAAAAACTACATGGCCGACGGAACAATAATCGAAGCTCCCGTAAGCAGACGTGCCCAATTCACTCTCTCGAGCAACGATTCTTCTTTGGCTTCTAGCCTCCAGGCTATCAATTCCTCAGGCGTGGTTTCTTTGCTGAACGTTGTTGTGGAGGATGACACATCGTGACCGAAAACTGTACTCTATTTTCATGAAGAGTTTATTCTCTGCAATTTGCAACCGCGCGAACTTTCATGAAGAGTCTTAATCTAAACTTTTCGAGGGTGAATGTCTGTGCAGTTTTTCATTAGTAGATGGTTTAGTAGCTGGTTCAGTAGCTGGGCGAGTAGGTAGAATGATAAAATAGGTTGCTGAGGAGGTGAAAACTCTGTAGCCGGGTTTAGCCCTATCAACGACCATCGCCTGTTGCCTATGACGATGCGATGCCCTCGGGCCAACCAAGAAAAGCCACACCTCAAAGGCTCTCGGTTTCGCCGTCTCCGGATTCAAGCCAGTCTATCGGAGTGTCAACCTCGTCTTCTCCCTTTCCGCCATCTCGCAGACAGTATGTGCTGTTGTTTTCTTGACGGTGCAGATGCAAGCAGACTTGGGACCTGCTGAAAGCCAGAGAGCAATGCCGATTCTATATCGCGCAATTGTCAGCTCTGGTTTTTGTCTCGCAATCTATTTGCCGGACTTCCAGCGATGTTCTTCGTACGACAACGCAGCGAGAGCGTGCCAACACGCTTTGGTGCAGTCTGGTCGGGTGCGACGGCGATTTTTACTTTGGTTCTGCCCCTTT
>JAABUS010003101.1_pt1 | contig 28316 bp, 9 predicted proteins | sample 5560161 | NCBI WGS metagenome assembly JAABUS01 (sample SAMN10711885, study PRJNA513376) | rock metagenome | isolation source: Antarctica rocks | place: Antarctica: Victoria Land, Trio Nunatak nord | collected 2016-01-04
AGAATAGAGAAGAAATATTAAATATTCGTAGATTTATAAACCTCGACGTTCGAAAACTTAAGAGGTTAGAAAATCGAAATAAGGAAAATCTGGCGAAAGTATAGATTCTGCGCTCAGACGTGGTAATACTCGTTCCATGACTAAGCATTAACCAACCCGAAGGGGCTTGGTGTGACACCACGTCTGAGGGACTGAGGCAATCGATTGGTAGATACATCAAGAAGCTTAGTAATCGCCAAGGTTTGGGGTCACTGAAAATCCCAACCTTAACAATGCCCTGGTTAGACCTTGTCCAGCCACAACGACATGTTATTCTAGTGACCAGTAAACGTGGCTCATCCTATTCCTTCTTGATTCCGGGATGTTGTGCCATTTTCAATGTCTCTTCACACCACGAATATCAAATACCAAGGGCGATCTTTGAGTCATTTGGTGACGACATCATACTGGTTCACATGGGCTTACTTCAATGAAAGCTTTACGGGTTGTGCGTAGCCAGCATATGGTCAAGAGATATCTTGCGATGTGCCATACAGCCAGCACTAGTCGGGCCTTCGTCGAGGAGGAGTCACTATCTCACTACAACGCATCACAGTATTACCCAGTCCACCTTAACCAGACATTCTGCAGTAGATACAAAATTGCGGCCAAACTTGGTTTCGGAGGATCTTCCACAGTTTGGCTTTGTGAAGATTTGACGTATGTTCCCCAAAGCTTATTCTGACGGTCGCACCTGAACAGTGGCAGTGAGAAGACCTACAAAGCCTTGAAAATTGGCGTTTGCAGAAAGTCTGAGAGCCAGGAGGTCAAGGTTCTGAACTATTTGAAGGAGATCAAATCATCCCACAATGGTCGATACTGCGTGAGAAGAGCTTGCAATTCCTTTGAGATTCCAGTCCCCGGTGGCCGTCATCAATGCATTGTGTATGAGCCCCTGGGGATGAGTTTGTTAGATTATGTGACTCGTCAACAGGATCATACAGTCAGTACGGGGGTTGCAAAATGGGCTGTGACGTATCTCTTAAAGGCTGTTGACTATCTCCATACTTCCGGCGTGGTACATACAGGTATACGCTTGGAATTTCATGGATCTTAGCCCTCACTGATGATCTTCTCACAGACATCAAACTTGACAATATTCAAAACACACTTCCAGATGAGGATAATGCAATCCTTACAAGCTTCGTCAATGCTGAACGTACAGAACCGAGTCCTCGGAAATTCATTGATGAGGCTCGCACAATTTACACCACTCGACCATTGGAGTATGGAGGCGTTATGACCTTTCCAATACTCAGTGATTTAGGCGCGTGCATGTTCGGCCAGGAGGAATATGAGGAAATCATCCAAGCGATTCCTTACCGTGCACCGGAGGTAATTTTGAGAGTGAAATGGAACTGCAGCGTAGATATATGGAATCTGGGGGTTTTGGTCAGTGGAACTGTTTCTTGCCGGTGCCGTTATGAGTCTATAAAGGCGCCTGCTGACCTTTCCCAGATCTGGGAGCTTCTCTTCGCCGAGCACTTGTTTGGAAGCGATAACGAGCAAGACAGTCTTGCAATGATGATTACATATCTCGGCCCTCCACCGTCCGAACTGTTGGAGCGGAGTCAGCTTCGCGAACATTATTTTGACAATCATGGTAAGTAAACATTAATCTATATCTAAGAGCGATGTGTTTGACGACTGTCGATAGGTGATTGGAAGGGATCAAGCATTCAGCCAACTCTTTTGGAGGACCGATTAGAAGGAGCGACGGATATAGAGAAATTTCTGGACTTCATTAGGTCAATGCTTAATTGGGTACCAGAAAAGAGGAAAACGGCTGCTGAACTCCTCAACCATCCGTGGTTGAAGCCGTAATGAGACGGAGAGAAATCGAGCAGATAAAAGTGGGATTAGTGGAGGTCGAAGACTGGAGGGAGGGAAGAGCGAAAACTCATGGTGGCTGATTCGAAATTTGGGGGACTGATCAACTTAATGGAATTAAGGAGTCATATACATCCTTCATCCACGAAGCAGCGGTAGATCACCCACACGAATCTGAACGTGCCGGTCTGCTTCGTTTGCGTCCACATTGCGCACGGCCTCATGCCTCAAATTCCCGTAGCAACGACTGTGCATTTACCACTTCGCTCCTGGGCAGCCGTATATTTTTCCAACGCACCTCATGTTCATAGTCCTTTCTCGTCCGTCTCTTCCCAACAATCATTACGATTTCCCACTCCTCATCGTTGGGTTTCTGTACCGCAAACCGAACCTCGGGTCTTTTGGAGAGGTCTCCCAAACCCACTGTGTCATGTACGACAGGAACCCAGTGAAGAGCTGTGTGAAACCAGGTCCCTGGCAAGGCTTTCATAGCTGGAAAAGACGGTTCTCTCGCCGACAAGCGATCCCTCGAATCAAGCTTCCAAACATATCGGAGGAAGCTCAAACCCTCTTTACTGAACTCAATTGCAAGTTTATTCAGATCAGGGCTTTCACCACCATGATCCTCGATCACTTCATGGCTGAGGACGACGGCGAAACGACCAGTGACAAGCCCCCACCTATAAGAATAGCCAAAGACGCACAGTTGCCTACCCTTTAACCTTGCCCTGGTCACTCTAATTTTCGCCGAGCAGCCTTATGACCGAAAAAGTCCAGCACAAGCGAGGCTAGACGAAGTCTGCTTGCCAAGAGAGGGTTACAATGTGCCAAGCGATTTAGGGCTGCGTGGTGGTCCGGGGCCTATTTGCTCACTACGACCACCCACCTTGATTGGATCTTTACCTCTATAAACTCGTAACTTGTTCCAACTCATTTCCGAATCAAGCTCCTGCTATGTCGTCCAGCATTGCTTCGCGTCAACGTGTCGTGCCACCGCACCACCACCAAGCAGCTGAGGCAGGTGAGTCGCTCAAGCGGTCTGTTCAACTTCCACCTAATTTTGCTCAGGACCACATCCTCCCCTCAACAAGCTCAAGCGTCGTCGTTCTGGATCATCGAAGCACTGGACAAGAGGCGAGAGCGGAGAGAGCGATCTTGTCTCTTCAATGTCGGCGACCATAGGAGACCTCAAACATCATGTGGCAATCTTGCAACGGCTACTGGATGCTCGTGCTCCGCCGATTTCGACACAACATACCTGCCGAGCTGTGTCTTGCAAGAAAAGTTTCGGTAAATTGGAGCATCTGTATAGGCACATTCGCGACCAGAAGAAAAATCCTACGCATGAGCCACTTGCGGACATCATCAATGAAACACATTGTGTGCTTTGTTCCAGGACGTGTGGCAGACCATGCGATCTCGTCAAGCATGAGAAACAATTCCATGGTGAGACATATGTATCAAGGCTTGATAAGTTCATGGGTATCGCGATGCCTCCGTCACCTCCTTCGAGCACTTCAGCGGCATCAGAGGATGTGCGAAGCCGGTGAATACCAATCCTGTTGGCTGCATCGTGGAAGCTGATTTGTTTCAGTTCTGACGTGGATGAGGAAAGTTTTCGCAAGACCAAATGGAAATCACGATCAAACCACATGTCCAGCCGTCGTCCACTTCCGTCTCCTCCTGGCCAAATTGCTTCGTCGATGAAATTGGCAAGAGTGCAACCAATACGGCGCATCAGTCCCAATCGATCAACTGGTGATACATCAGTGCCTGAACGGTCTGAGAGTGACCTAGCCTTCGTGCATACATCTCCCATGGTGGTGGAGCCCACGGCCTCTTGGGCTTCCCGGGACCAAATCCCACCTACATTCGAGCACGATTCCACTTCCACTCCCAGCGTCTTCCCCGTTCCTTTGGATCTCCCGGAACTTGATTCCTGGGATCGCTTCTACGACGAGCATGGCTTTCTTCAGTGGGACGGCTTTTACACCCATGGGAACCACCTTGTCCAATGGGACAACTTTTACGTCGGCAGGAATGATCTACTTCAGAACGTCGGGCGAGATGGTTACACAATTTCCCCAGCACAGTGCCTACCGCCAACTGAGAGCGATTCTAGCCATAGTCGTGGCGATTTGAGTGTGTCAGTACATCCGTTGGATGACATGAGACCAGCCCCCGACTGTGCTGGGGGTGCAGGAGAAAGCGGGTAGCGTTTAGTTCCATGCTTGATCTGACAGTAAGGGCCGTGGCAGCTACATAAATATCTTTGTATTTCGATTGAGAGATGTAAAACCCAAACCTGTAATTCTGACACAAGCCCGGGATGGGATCCCGTCACACATTTTCAATACAGCAAGAGGATCCCATAGCCGCCAACCCCCTTGACTGCAGGATATTGGCATGCCATGCCAGCATCGTACACCACGACCAAACCGTTCTCCTGCGGAATGTCCTCCATTGAAGTGGTCGAAACCGTAGTAATATCCACCAGATGTGATCCCTTACTGATTCGAGGGAATCCAGAACCTCCTTTGATGATGATAATCACGGTATACTTTCCCTGAGCGGGTGGCCGGTGGATTTGGGAGCTGTCTAGGAACTCGTGGAAGAAGACCAGTCGGCGATTACGAAAGGGTTTGTCTCTCAACACTTCTATCTTGGGCTTCAGCACCTAGGTCCTTCGGTCAGAACGAAGGAGATTATTGCGCAAGTTCTCTGCGACCCACCGTCTCGAAATACTCGAAGACAGCGTCGCAGTCGTCATTCCATTCTAGCTCCGTCTGTCGCTGATACCGCGATCGCTTGGTATTGGGCGATTTACAATGTGTGCGCACGTTCTCGACCACTTTTGGATCTATATTGCCTAGCACGACAGTGCCCGATTTTTTGAGGACATCCGAGGGGTCCATTTGTTCATTGGTACTCCGTTCCATCAGCGTCCGAGGTGTCCTTGTTGGTGAGAGCCATGTCTCTGGCTCTGCGCTACGGTGGTGGGGCACTTTCCCGACCGCCAAACTTGGCACGTGAACAGCAATGCTCGAGAGGTCGAGCATGGCAAGCATACCATTGCCAGTACCGTGTCTTTTGAAACCCCGAGATCAGAGGTAGGAGGGTCAGAGGAGTCTGTAGTAACGAGTCTTTCCTCAAGTTCCTGTTGAGCTTTCACTGATCAGTATTTCAAGGATCGCAATAATCTCGCCAGAAAGCACCCGTACCCGGTGACAGTTGCGAGACTCTACCTTCAAGATGAGTATCCGTTGGCCTCAATAGCTTCATGGTGGGAAAATCAAAGTCTGATGATGACGGCAAGACAGCAGAGCTGAAGGGAGCGATAACGACTGAAATTTTCGAGGTGGCGTGCCTCATGGTTGAAGGAACATCAGAGTTGAGAGGCTGGAGGTTCGAAGCGACGTCTTAACGCCCAGCAGTGGTGCTACCACTGAGGAGGCATCCTGTATGGGCCCTAGGGCGCCTATGCCGACAAGCTCGAGAATCGTATCGACGCATCCAAAATGGATGCCAGAGCCTCAGGATCCACATCAGACACCCTACATGGATGCCACGAGGCCCCCTTCACGCATCCCAGAGCATCCAAACTGGCAACACCACATCCCGGATGGGATGCCGAGGTGCCAACAGTCACATCAATCCTCAGGGGGAGTCAAAATGCCGGGCTCTCCTGAGGCCAGAATGTCGAGGCTGACGTCGACACATCCCATCTGGATGCGAGACCATCAAAGCTAATCATGCAGGTGCTGTCATATAAAGACGTCCAGCACGGTAGCGTGATGCCCTGGATCGTTGGGACACGCCACATAGCGACGCCCACTTGTGAAAGAACTCCCCATCGGCGAAGAGATCTCCAAGGTATGTGATTCCGATCACATCCCGCAATCTCAGAGTCACTTACTGGAAACATATAATGTACTGTTCATTTCTATTTCAAGCCGGTTGCCTTATAACTCCCTTAAGCTGTGCACGGTGCGCCTGGAACCTACTCATCTACATCCCGCCTTGCATTAGCCGTAAGCACCTTTATCGACCTTTCCCTTCCGTTTATCCATGGCTTCCAAACCCCGGTCAGATATCCTGCAGGTCATTGCGAGGAACACGATCGACGGTTGGCCTTCCTGCAGAGAATCCGGCTTCCACCCACCATATGCGTGGTGGGAGACGGAGGCGGAAACCATTCTTCAAGGCCAAGACTTCCTGTCGATAGCACAGATCGTCCGATTTGGCCTCTACCGACAGGATTCGCTCCGAGATATCTTGCAACAGCGAACGGAACCATGGCTTCATCAAGTTCTCCTCCACCTCCCTCATACTAAGGTCGGAGTCAATCACCAAGCAGAGGCCAAGCTCAACAGATACCTCTAGATCGAAAAGATATTAGAGGCGGTAGAACCCATTCGTCCTTCATCGCCTTCCAGCTGGAGCTGGAAACCTTTCAAAGCCCAAGACCAAACTGACCCAGGGGAAATTGCTACCAACATCGACGAAGACAGCCGGTCGCTCTTCCGAAAGGTCCCTTTTGAAGATTGGTTGAAGTATTCCATCGGATACCAAGAGGATTCTGTTCTTGAACTATTTTCCGAGCATCGAATTTTGTGTGTCCACTTACGCTCGTACCTCCTCCGACACCCCGAAGAAACGAACAAGTACGTCGCGGTCTGGAAGGTAAGTCGAATCCACTGCTGCCATCGAGCTCTCTGATGCCAGAGGTAGGAATTGCGCAGCCGAAGTACATTAGCACATCAAGCAATTTCGCACTCACTTCGGTCAAGTTCTCCTCGAGAGACCATTGACCATCTACGCTTCAATCTTGAAATCATCACCGGACCGTTAAGACAGCTCTTCCAAAGCCGGTCCCTTGCAAACACACTACGCGTCCTTCCCATGCTGGCAATCCGCTTCGACCTCACCTACAACTGTCTTATCGAAGATGTTGGTTGGGGACGATCCTTCAGCACCCGACTTGATGTGTTTGATGCGTTGATGGCCGGTCATTCCACGGGACGAATTGCAAAGGAAGCTACTGCATTTGACAAATCCGAATTAGACTTTCTCTGCCCAGCGGGCTTCAAAGCCCGCGACGCTCATCTGCACTATCTGGACACGAAGTCGAATGCAATTACCCGAGAGTACGCGGAATGTCTCGTGGTTCATCCACCACTGATGAACCTCTTCCGAGAGCTTGTGGAGGTGAGCAGGCCATAGGTGCGGGCCGCTGATCTAGCTGATTTTCATGTCAGGAGCTGTTTCGCCTTCGCAACTGGTATCGTTTCTCTGCTCTCCTGATCGCCCTGCGTGAAGCTCATTTCGACGAGTCAACTCTACCAAGTTACTTTGATCTCTTAGACCCCAACAATAACTTCGCTGCCTTTCGAGCTCACATGGCCGCACAACCGGGGCTTCCCTTTCTACTTCCGTACGTCAAACAATACGCCATTCGTGGAGAAGAAACCGCGCTGGGAGAGGTGTTTCAATTCCTGCTTTACAATCCAGAGGCGGTTCTGGCTCAATCTGGCTGTTCGACGAGGGATTATGGGGTCTTGCGCTACCTTTTGCCATGCATCTACGGCCGATAAACAGGGGCGTAGGAAGCGGAGGCACAATGTACGACTGAGCCAAATAGACCTTAAAATTAGCTGAATCTACTTGGTCCCGTCGAAATACTTGGGCTGAAGTGGTGCATAGTCTCAGCCTACTCCCCAGCCTGTATCTGTCCCTTAGTCCCTTCAATCTTGGACGTACATGTAGTCCCAATCATTTCAGGGATCCGACCGGTAAGTCACTCCATCGAGTAAGAAGATGATCCACAGCACTAAATCTGCGCTAACCCTGTGGCATCCATAATGGGTGCCTCGACGCGGAGAAACTATGTTTAGAGGTGACCGAACTGGTCCTCGTCTTGGAGCTTGCTCGTCTTGTCCCGCTTTGACCCAACAGTCCTCGATGGCCAAGGCCTTAATAGATCGAACTGTCCTCTGCTGATTTCTTGCCAGCAGGCGTCATCTCATTCATCGCTCCCGCCCCATCGACGTCCTCACAACGAAAATCTCGGCTTACCCCATACCATGAACACTCAAGAGCATATATATTGTGCGCCCACGTGGCAGGGACGGATTGAGACTACAAGAGACGCATTGATCGTCTTTGAAGCTTGCCTGTGTGGATATCTTCAGCACTGCCTCCGTCGTCCGACAGAGGCTGAATTGCCGCAGCTCATTGCCAGTGGGAACGTATTCGTGTACGAGGAAGCGACCTCAGGTATCAAGAGATGGACAGACGGCAAGTGGTGGAGTCCAAGTCGAACGTTGGCCAATTTTCTTCTGTATCGCCAACTCAGCAGCTCCCGCTCCCGGGAAGAGGAAGGCTAGGCGGAGTGTAAGGATACACGGAACAAATACAGATGACAACCTTAATCGTACTCTCCTGGGTTCTTTGGTGGACTCTTATGATTTCAAAGAAAATGGAATGGTAAAAAAAACAATAAGCATCAAGGTACAAGATGCACATCATCACCTGGTTTCCTACTATTCTTTGGACGATGCAAACAAGTTGGCAACCCCCAGAGATGACTGTCTCCTGAAGAACTTTTGCGTCCCGGAGGCTTTGCTCCATCAAGCGCCTTTCAAAAATCACCTTGATGATGATGGTACATGGACAGAGAAGCTGGGTGCCTATCCATCGTCATGTCCAGGTTCTTACCCGCAATACTATACCCAAGGTCTACCCTATTCAATACCACAATACCAAGTACCTAAGCAGCAGGATCCCACTGCATAGTCTGAACAACACCTATTCCAGCACATCAAGATTCCTACGAACGCTGCACATTATTCGAAGGGAAATCTTGCGGTGTGGACATCTACGGCACACAGCCTGAGGGCTGCGATGAGATCATTGATGTTGGCAATGCGCAGGGAGCGAAATGAATGTTGAAAGCTCAAAGCGGCTCTACTTTGCCGATCGCGAGAACGAGGGGGAGGTAAAGAGACGGGAGCGCTCTTCGTCGTTTTACTTAGTAGCACGGAGTAGAAGGCTCATTTCTCTCTTTATTTGTAAATTCACCTCATCGTTAGTTGACTTATCGGAAGCCGAAGGCAGCTTGAAGGATGGTTCGTTGTGGCAAATTAGAAATTGGGAAAACCCATCAATTCGGACAAAATACGTATGGTCCTTCGGCGAACAAAATGGCTAACGATCATTGACCCTTATTGGTGCGAGCGGGTCTGCCCCGTTTGCGTCCACGCTGCGCTCGGCTCTGTGCCTCGAACTCCTGCAGTAACTCCTGTGCGTTCCCTAACTCGCTGCTAGGTAATCATGTGTTCTTCCAACGCACCTTATATTCATAGCCCCTCCTAATACGTCTCCTGCCAATAATCCTTACAATCTCCCAGTCTTCTTCTTCTCGCTATAGTAAATCTCGTTAGCCCTTCCGCTTAGGAAATAGTAGAGTGACAGCGGTAACGCGAAAGCGGTCGACTGTCGGCGCCGCTCCGTAATCGGCTCTTCGGACAGTATACTTACCTCGATCTTAGGGTAGAGTAATACTGAGAGAAGGTAAGCAATTAAGGGATAAGGTAGTAAATTCGGTAGTAGTATAAGGATTTAAATAACCGTACGTTTTTAGTTATTCCCTTATATAGGAGCTTGGGAGCTAGGTAGTATTAATTTTAAACTTAATACTTAAGACTCTTATCGAAGTACTAGTTTCGCTAATCATTTCGCCGTTATTATTAATTACGAGAGGGTTATTTATAGTTAGTTAGAGAAATCCTATATAGTTATTAAAAACGTATTATCGGTATTTATTTTAATTATTACTAACTTTATTAAATTGATTTAAACTCGTTATACTCTCGCGTTATTTATATACTAGTTTAAAGAGATTTCTAAAGGTAGGCCGAGGTAGCGATTTAAATATAAAAAGAGATTAATAATATTCGGTAGAGTTATTTATTTTACTATCGATAATATCTATCTCGGCGATTATAATTAAATTTTCTAGGAAGTGTTAGACGCGCCTATAGTAATAGAGATTTATATATTTACTTATATACCGGACTTAATCCGATTTATATATATATTCGCTACTTTTATTTAAACTTATATTATCCGCTATATATTTAAAGGAATCTCGAAGACTTATAGCGCCCGTAGTTATTATAAATTCGTCGAGGTACCTCGCCTCTTTATTTTCTTATTAATATTTTTTATATTTATATATATTATCCCTCTTCTCTTTTCTTTTACTAGTTATATAATAAGACTTAATATCTTTATAAATACCGTCGCTTGATTCGTAACTTTATATATTATATATCGGCGAGAGGAGGGTATTAATAAATAAAGAAAAATTAGAGATAAAATCGTCTATTATCTAGTAGAGGATAAGATATCTTTAAAGTAAAGAATATCCTATAACTAGTAATTAGGAAAGAGAAATTATTACGTTATGAAATAGGGTAGAGATTATTTTCCCTTCCCTTCCCTTCCTTAGAGGAAGGGGTAGAGAAGGGAAGGGATAAACTTAAAGTAATTCTCTTCCCTAGTTTAGAGAAAGAAAGGAATTCCTTATTATTCTCTTCCTCCCTTCCGGGGTAGGGCTAACCCTATATATAGTTTATATATATATATATATATACCTTATTATTACTTTTATATGGCCTATATATACCCTTATATATAATTATATATACGCGTATATATACCCTATTATTACTCTTATATAATTTATATATACCCTTATATATAATTTATATATACGTGTATATATACTTTATTACTGCTCCTTTATAGTCTATATATATACTTATATATACCCTATTACTACTTTTATATAGTTTATATATACGTTTATATATACCCTATTACTACTCCTATGTGGCCTATATATACGCGTATATATACTTTATTACTACTTCTATATAGCCTATATATATATTTATATATACTTTATTATTACTTTTATATAGTCTATATATACCCCTATATATAGTTTATATATACGTGTATATATACCCTATTACTACTCCCTTATAGTTTATATATATATTTATATATACCCTATTACTGCTCTTATATAGTTTATATATATATTTATATATACCTTATTACTACTCTTTTATAGTTTATATATATATTTATATATACTCTATTATTACTCCTATATAGTTTATATATATATTTATATATATTTTATTACTACTTTTATGTGGCCTATATATACCCTTATATATAATTATATATACGCGTATATATCCTCTATTAAGTAGTATAAAGATTAGGATAATTAAGAAAATAGTTAAAAAATACTAAACTTTATATTTAATCTAGACTAGCCTCTTGGTATTAGTTATATATAGTTTATAAAGGTAAGAATATATACCCTATTATTACCTTATATATAGTTTATATATACGCGTATATATACCCTATTCGCTGCTCCTATATATAGTTATATATACGCGTATATATACTTTATTGTTACTCTTATATAGTTTATATATACCCTTATATATAACTTATATATAAATTTATTATTATTTTAAAATATGGCCTATTCTTACCTATATATCGTTTATTACTCCGTGTATATATAGGTTATTACTACGCTAGTCCAAATTAGGTATAAAGTTTAGTATTTTAACTACTTTACTAATTATCCTAATCTTTATACCACTTAATAGAGTATATATACGCGTATATATAGACTATATATAGGGGTATATATAAGTTATATAAGAGTAGTAATAAGGTATATATACGCGCATATATAAGTTATATATAGGAGTATATATAAGTTATATAAAAATAATAATAGGGTATATATAAATATATATATAAATTATAAGGGAGTAGTAATAGGGTATATATATACGTATATATAAACTATATATAGGGGTATATATAGGCCATATAGGAGTAGTAATAAAGTATATATAAGCGTATATATAAACTATATATAGGGGTATATATAGGCTATATAGGAGTAATAATAAAGTATATATAAGTTATATATAAAAGTATATATAAACCATATAGGAGTAGTAATAGGGTATATATACGCGTATATATAGGGGTAGTCTTATAGGGAGAGTAGAGAGGAAGAGAATAATAAGTAATTTCTTTCTTTCTTTAATAATCTTTACTCTTTCCCTTCCGCTCCCTTCTTTATTAGAAGGGAAGGGAGCGGGGGTTATTCCCTTCCCTTCTCTTCCTTATTCCGTAGCGTAGAAACTATCGGGGTTTAAAGAGAGAATAAAATAATATTATTTTAAATCTAATTATCCCCGCTATCGTTTACGATACTATTATTTCTAGTATTCTCGAGGGTTCCTAGGTTCGTTAGATTGTCTCTAATTATATTTATACTAAACTTTATATATTTATATCTCTATCTCTAGTATTTCTAGTAGTTTCGTTTTTACGTTAAGAGGTTATTATAGAATTCTTATTAATTAATTTAACTCTACTAGAAAGTTAATAGAATTTAATACTATTTAAATTAATCGTGGTTATTATATTAAATAAGTAGAAAGTAACCGGGGAAAAGTACGAAGAGAGAGAAATTTAAATTAAAGAGTATAGTTAAAAATCTAGAGTAAATAAAAGAGGGTAAAGCGGAGGTTATATATATTTCTAATTTTTATAAAGGCGCTACCGGGACTACTTTCTTTAATATTATTTATCGTCGATTACTAATATCGCCGCTCGATTATTAAATCGAATATATTTAATCTCTATTTCTTTATTTCTTTCTTTATAGTACTCTCTAGTATAGCTCTTAATTATTATAACTTTATATTCGATTTATATCGCCCGAGTCAGTTAAGCGCTATACTTTTCTAGGAAATATTTATTTTTTATATTCTATTAATTACTACTACCTAGATCTTTAAATAAAGATTCTAGTAACGGATTAATAATATCGCGCTTTTTAAAATACCTACGTAAAAGCTAGATTAATATCTCGAAGTTATATTATTAAATTATTACGATTACGGTATCCTTATCGGTGTAGTTTATTAATCGAGGCGGGATTTATTTTCTTAAAACTTTATTAATTAACTTCGGTTTACTATTATTATTTAATTTTATATTTAACTCTATAATATTATATTAATAAATCTCTATTTAGAGGCGATCCTCGTCGAAGTAACTAGTTAAATAAATTAATAAAAAGATTAAAAATTCGCGATAAAGAGTAAAATATTTTCTTTATTAATTATATAATAATTATATTTTAATCCGGTATTTATTTAGCCTCTAAGATTAGCGCTAGTTAAAAAGTCTTTATTAATATTATAATAGAGTCTAAAGTTAGTTAAATATTAGTGAAATAATAACTAGCGAAGAGAAGTGAAAATCCGAGGATTTAAAGCGGCCGAGTTAAATATACAGAGGCCTTTAGCCCGCTTTAAATACGAATTATCTCCGATCGAGTTAAATTAAAATAAAAGTTATAGAGAGCCGAAGCGGGGTTAGAGAGAGCGCGATACTATTACTCTCTAACGACGATAGATAGTATCTAGGAAGGAAGGACGATTTATTAAGAGATCGAGAGTTCATAGGCTAGCGGTACTACGAGAAGGCCGGTACCGATACCTTTATACGAAGTCGCGACAGAGCGCTAGGCGATCGGCGATCGGCGACGGTCGGTAAATAAGAGGGTATAGGTTATAGTAGGAGCGAGGAGGATAACCGGTATAAAAAGGAAAAAGGAAGAGAAATAGAAAAGTAACGAGGGACGTCGCGTCTTTATATTTAATAAAAGCGGCGGGTAGAGCGATACGGCGCGCTTTACCCGAATAGAGAATATTAAATTTAATACGATAATTGTTAGGCTAGAAATTAGAATACACCCCCCTCTAACCGTCACCCCGTTTATAAATATAAAGAGATTTTAAAAAACTAGGTCTTATATATAAACTTCTTTAATATATACTAGTTTAATATATAATTAATCTCGAAGTCTTTAAGCGAGCGAAGTAGAAGAGAATTAAAAATAATTTTTAAATCCTATTTAATATAAAGATTACTCGAACTAGTTATTATTATTATTTAATTTTAGAAATCTAGAGGCGGTACGTTATTAAATTTATATTAAATTTTTAATAATTTATTAGAGTTTCCCTAATAAATAATAATATTAATATATATTCTTTCGCCGAAATTTATATAACTTTAAATTTAAATTTAATTATTAAATTTAATTAATTTTTTTTGGGGGGTCGGACTTTTTTATCTTTAAACGCGATTTTAAAATTCGATTAATTTTTAAATATATTATTTATAAAGTAATATTACTCTACGAGCTCTTTAGTTTATTAAAATATAATAATAATAATATAATAATAAATTAGTATATATACCTCTTTTATATATATAAGAGTCTAGTTATCTTTAGATAGTTTTCCGTTATAATTAAATAATAAAAAGAGTTATTATAGTATTATAATAATAATAAATAAATGAATTTAATAATAATTATATAGTTAAAAGGGTATAATAATATATATAATAATTATAATCGCTAATTCTAGTAAAGTATAATAAATTATATAATAAATATATCTAGATTTAAATTTAGATTTAATTAAGACCTATAAGTTAAAAACTCGGGCGTTAGTTTTTACGAATATAATTCCTAAGATTTCGTCTCTTAATATAAAATTACGCGAATATTAAATTATCTAAAATTTACCTAATATATTTAAGAGTCTATTTTAAGAAGTAATATTTATATATTATTTAATAAAAAAGAAATAAAAGAGTATTAAAAAAGATCGATATTAAATAATATAATATTTATATAATAAGGCCTTTAATCTAGTCGAGTTTTAAGAGATTTATATATTTTCGTATTATTAAATCTACGAATATTATTTTTAATAAATTAAATTCCGTGAAAATTATATTAAAATAAATATTTCGAATATTAATATTTTATACCGTTTATAATTTTACGTTAAAATTAATAATCTATTTAATTATTATTTTTAATATTAGTTATATATATTTCCCTAACTCTTTCTACCCGTAGAACGAATATTATTTATATTAGAATTATTAAAATTATATATAAATCTATTATAGTAGAATCTTTCGGTACTATTTATTTAAATTAAATAGTTTTATTATAATATATATCGAGTTTATAGCCCGAATATTATCGCTAGTATAATTATTTTAGTTAAATAAGAGTTAATACTATAGACCTATAAGGTAAAGAACGTTAATATTTATAAAATATTAATTTTAATATTAATTTCCTATTTAAATAATCTAGGGTTAAAGTTTATTTAAATTTAATTTAAATTTAATTTAAATCTAGGCTAGATCTAGGCTAGATTTAAATATACTCTAATAATTTAATTTAAGCGCGTCCGAGTTTAAAATAATAATAATATTTATAGATTTATAAAATCGTATTTTTAATAAATATTCTTTTTTTAAGTCTTCTACTTCTAATATTAAATAACGCGAAGTATATAATAAAATAATTATAGTATAGTTAATATAACTTCTTTTAAACGAAGAATTACTCGGGTTTATTATAATATTTAAATATATATAAAAGACCTTAATCTAAATATAGGAAATTAATAAATATCTTTAATTTTATTAAAAATTAAACGGGCTTTATATTCGTTTAATATGAATTTTTTTAATTCTAGGAATTATTTATACCTAGCGGTAATAAATTAGATACGGATTAACTAGTAGAATTCTATATTATTTATTATAATATAAATAAACCGCCTCTTAAATATTTAGGGATTAATAAAGATAATAATAAAAATATTACTACTTAAAAATTTATATAAATATATTAATAATTTATTTAGGCCCTCGTCTACTTCGATAAATATATTAGAACCGGCTATAATATCTTTCTCCGAGATTATACTATTTATCTCCTTTAAAAGTCTTTTATTTATATTTGGTTTTCTTTTTATAAAATCTTTTACCGACTTTATAAAACGAGACACCGACGTATTCTAATAATATATATAAAACTAGATCGTATATAATATTAAAAACGTCGACGAAATACTTTATAGTTAATAATAGTAAAAGATATATACTATTTATTCGGTAATAAAATTAATAAAATTATTATTTATTTATTTTCCGAATATTATATAATTAAAACGAGTATTAACGTATATTTTAAATTTATAGAAATTAAAGTAAATTAAAAAAAGAAAGTAATTTTCCGTAATATAAAATAATATCGGTAACTAGTAGAATATAATATTTAGTAGTGTATATATAATAATAACTAGATAATCGATAATCTCTATATATTTAACGAGATTAACTATTTTAATAATTTATATTTTAAATTATATTACCGTAATATTATTAAAATTATCCGTTTTTTCCTCGACTATAAACCGTTTAAAAATAATCTAGTATATATATTTATAAAAATTACGAACGATAGTAATTATAAGATAGTTAATAAAATATATATTAATATTTAATAATAGGAAATATAATTATAAATTTTTATTAAAAATATTATTATCCCTTTTATATTATCGTCCGACGAGATAATAATAATTTAATATTATAACGATCTTTCCCTTTAACTAGTATATATAATTATCGGGAATTTTAATTATACGACGTGTAAAGTTTAAAAACGACCTAGTCTAATTTTTTTAAATTTAATCCCTCGTATTAAGAATAAAAAGGAATTCGGTAATTATATATAATTAAATATCTACTATCTCGCGCTAGGGCGTATACTCTAGTATATATATAATTATTATTATTTATTCTAATAATATATTAAAGTAATTAAAGTAATTAAAGACCTAGTAATATAAGGAATTAATATTATATACACGGATAATTAACCCCGAAGATACTATTTAATAATTATATCGTTTATAACCGACTATTTAAAATAAATCTTAATAATAAAAGTAAAATAAAATCGTTAATATTTAATATATTTAATTCTATTTAATAAATAAAGGGGAGTTAATTAGAATGTAGAAACTATAAAGTTATAAATATATATTATATTATAGAATAGAGTAGAGATTACTTTCCCTTCCCTTCCCTTCCCTTCCCTAGAGGAAGGGGTAGGGAAGGGAAGGGATAAACCCAAAGTAATTCCCTTCCTTAATTTAAAGAAGAGAAGGGATTCCTTATTATTCTCTTCCTCCCTTCCGGGGTAGGGCTGACTCTATATATAATTTATATATACGTGTATATATACTTTATTACTACTTTTATATGGCCTATATATACCCTTATATATAGTTATATATACGTGTATATATACTTTATTATTACTCTTATATGGCCTATATATACCCTTATATATAGTTTATATATACGCGTATATATACCCTATTATTATTTCTTTATAGTTTATATATACGTTTATATATACCCTATTACTATTTTTATATAATTTATATATACGTTTATATATACCTTATTACTATTTTTATATAGTTTATATATACGCGTATATATACTTTATTATTGTTTTTATATAGTTTATATATACACTTATATATATTTTATTATTACTTTTATATGGCCTATATATACCCCTATATATAGTTTATATATACGTGTATATATGCCCTATTACTACTCTCTTATAGTCTATATATATACCTATATATACTTTATTACTATTTTTATATAGTTTATATATATATTTATATATACCTTATTACTACTCCCTTATAATTTATATATATATTTATATATATTTTATTACTACTCTTATATAGTCTATATATATATTTATATATATTTTATTATTACTCTTATATGGCCTATATATACCCCTATATATAACTATATATACGCGTATATATCCTCTATTAAATGGTATAAAGATTAGGATAATTAGGAAAGCGGTCAAAAAATACCAAACTTTATATCTAATCTAGACTAGCCTCTTAACACTAACTATATATAATTTATAACGGTAAGAATATATACTTTATTACTATTTTATATATAGTTTATATATACGCGTATATATACCCCATTCGCTGCTCTTATATATAATTATATATATATATATATATACCCTATTATTACTCTTATGTAGTTTATATATACTTTTATATATAATTTATATATGAGTTTATTATTATTTTAAAATATAGTTTATTCTTATTTATATATCGTTTATTACTCCGTGTATATATAGGCTATTACTACGCTAGTCCAAATTAAATATAAAACTTAATATTTTAACCGCTTTATTAATTATCCTAATCTTTATACTACTCAATAGAGTATATATACGCGTATATATAAGTTATATATAGGGGTATATATAGGCTATATAAGAGTAGTAATAAGATATATATACGCGTATATATAGGCTATATATAGGAGTATATATAAACTATATAAGAGTAGTAATAAAGTATATATAAATATATATATAAACTATAAAGGAGTAATAATAGGGCATATATACACGTATATATAAACTATATATAAAGATATATATAGGCTATATAGGAGTAGTAATAGGGTATATATAGGCGTATATATAAACTATATATAAGGGTATATATAGGCTATATAGGAGTAACAATAAAGTATATATAAGCGTATATATAAACTATATATAAAGATATATATAGGCTATATAGGAGTAGTAATAAGGTATATATACGCGCATATATAAGGGCAGCCTTATAAGGAGAGTAGAGAGGAAGAGAATAATAAGTAATCTCTTTTCTTCTTTAATAGTTCTTACTCCTTCCCTTCCGCTCTCTTCCCTATTAGAAGGGAAGGGAGCGAGGGTTATTCCCTTCCCTTCTCTTCCCTATTCCGTAGCGTAATATATATATTAAAGAATAAAGATATAAAGAAAAGATCCCGATTTTATTAAAAATTTAATAATTATCTACGACGTTAAAAACTTCGCTTAAGATTATTATTTAATTAATATATATATTATCTTTATTATAAATATATTATATTAATTTCTAAAAAAAATTATTATAAAATTAATTAACTAGATTCGGGATTTAATTAAAGATTATATAGTTTTTATAATTATTAAATAAATAACGAAAAGAGTAACTAGGCCGAAAAAATCTTTAGAGTAATTAATAATAAAGATTAAATTAAATTACCGTTTTCGTTAAATATTAAATTTCGTAGGGTTAAAATTATTTAAAAACTTTAATAAAATAAAATAATAGAGTAATAATAAATTAAAAGTAATATTATAATAATTAATAACCGTCGTTATTTCTTTATTTATTAAGTATATACTAGTTACCCTATATTATATACGGGTTATATTTAACTTTATTATATTTATTTAATATATATTTTATAACGGCGATATTTTATAATATATATAATACGCGCTTTATTATATTTATAGATTAAAAATAATTTTCCGTAAATATTAACCGAGTAATAATTCGGACCTAGATTTAAAAGACTTTATTAATCGATATTTTAATATATTAAAACTATACGCGATAATATATTATATTAAATATATTCGAAGATATAAAAGTATTTAAAACTTCGATATTTATTATAAAAAGGCGGTTTATAAATTTCTCCTTAAAAAACCCTTTTTACGGATAAATAAAACTAATAAATTCGAGATATAATTATTACGGTATAATATTATATACTATAATATAAAGGTTATATAGGAAGTTATAATAATATTTTTCGTTAAACCTATTATTATTTTTAATAGTAAAATAGAATAGTAGAATACCCGGTTATATCGAGAGAAATTAAATTTAAATAAATATATACCTATTCCTAATAAGGATACGCCGTTATACTACGATATATAAATATTAAATATTAATTATTATCGCTTAGTAATTACGATAACGAGGGTTCTTTACTTTAATATTAAAGATTTTATTAATACTATAACGGTATTTATACGGGAGAGCCGTAAAAAATAGGATAAAAATCCGGGCTTTATTAAAGATTAACGAAGATAAAAAACGAATCCTAATTAAGCGGGAGATATATATATTTTTATATATCGATTATTAATATATTAGGTTCGTAATAATAAAAAGAGCTAGAATTTAAAATAGTTTATAAAGAGATTAATTTATTATACTTTTAATTTTCGTTCTACCAGTAAACCTCGTAATAATTATATTTAAATTAATAACGAAGCGACTCGTTTATAAAGTTAAAGCGAGACCGAGTAAAAGGCTCTTTATATAATAATCGGCCGGTTTAAATTAATTATTAATATTTATAATTATAAACAACTAAACGATAAGGGTAAATATAGGGTATATATTAATATATTAATTACTTTATATCGATTAAAGAATGACGGGAGAGTCGACGATATATATAGAATATTCGAAATAAAATATATTTTAATTAATAGAATAAAAAGACCCCGAGAATTATATAGTTATTATTTCTTCGAAATATATAATATTATCCGGAGTATATATATAATATTTATTAAATAAAAAGAATATTATTATATAAATAATTTTATCGACTAAAACTAATATAATATTATCTATAATTTTAACTTTATAACGAAAAGTATTAAGGTAATAAATTAATTTATAGAGTAAATATAATAACTATATATTTATAAAAAATTACCGTCCGCGATAATATATTTATTATATTATTTAATAATACGTATACCCCGGGCTTTTATTTAATAGTAGTATTATAACTATATAACGGTTAATAATAATAACGAGAGTAACGGGTATAATATAGAGATGAATTATAATTAAAGTATAAACTCGATCGATAATAATTAATAAAAAGAGAATTAGAGGTTTTAAATTAAATAAAAGATTTATTAAATAAAAATTCTTAAGATACTACTTTTATAGAATTAAATAAGAAAAAGAGTAAACTCTTAAATTAACCTTTATTATTTAACGCTCCTTCGGTATATATTTCGTTAATAAAATAAAAAGTATTTAATTTATAAATAGAGATATTATAATCTATCTTTTATAAAATTTATCTCGGTCTACTCTTTATTAAATTTATTTTAATAGATAACCGTTATTTTTAATTATATTTATAACGTCTTTATATTTTTATAATTTATAGTATTATATAACTCGAATTCGGTATTCGGATTAACTTTAATTTAAACCTAATAAAGTTATATTCTATAAAGTAGTAATAATTAATTAATTAATTAGGATTCGTTTATAATAAATTGGAATAATGGGTAGCCTTCGTTATTAAGGAACTAACCTAGTATAATAAAACTAATATAATTATATTAATTATTATTAAATAGAATAAAACTATCGCCCCGATAACTACTATAATATATTATAGTAAAATACTTCCGTTAGAACGAAACGAATACACGTAAAATATTTAACTAGTACGAAGTATAATAAGGGTATTTCTATTAAATAGAAAACTCTATAATTTAGTATATACCTACGAACTATTTATAAATAACCTTATATTCGTCTACTATAATTCGAGCGTATTGTAAATTCTTTATTAATATTTATTTATTATCTTCCGGCCTATAGTTTTTCTATCGAATTAAATATTATATAATTAAACTCTTTTACTCTCCCGAATCGACGTTATTATTTCCGAATTAATCTCTCTATTTCCTATTCCTTTTCGTTATTAACGATAATTAACGGCGGCGCTATAGTATATCTACTATAGAGATCTATATTAGGAGTCGTAATAAATTCGAAATATATAACTAAAATAATATTATAGATAATTATTATAGATAGTAATTTTAGGCGGTATACTAGTCTTCCTATATATTTAGTAATTTAGAAAGAGTCGATGAATTATTAACTAGTTTTCCTAGACTAAATACCGGTTATTTAGTAACCGCGGTATAAATATAAATAAACTATATCTCTAATATTAAAGAATATCGGTTAATAGCGAGAGTCGTATTATTCTTTTATTTTAATAAATATAAAAGTAATAATATCTTAAATATTAATATATTTAGGGCGGTAAACCGCGGGAAAAACTTTTATTTCGTTATTAATAAAATATTTATTATAGAAAACTTCTAGTACTCCGGTATTAAAGAGATTAATATAATATAAAGTTTCGGTATTCGCTACTTCCGTAGTATCTTTAAAGTCTATAATATTATAAAGATTTATACTATTATTAAAGTTTATTAACCGAAGGTTATCGACTCTTAATAGATTTAATAATTCCTTAACTTTAAAATTATATAATATTTAAATCGGTATTAAGTATATATCGGTAATTTAGGAAACCCCGATTTTTACGTATTTTGTACCGAAATTATATAAAATACTAGAAATACGTATCTACTTATTTCGAGTATTCTAAATATATTATATAACTAAAATATAGTTATATAACTAATTTTAGTATATTTAGTACCTAAAATATATTTATATAATTAATTCTAGTATAATTAATATTTAACGGGTAAATAATAATAAATAAATAATCCTTAATATTATTTTATAATATTTCAAATATACTATTTATATTTTAAATAATAATAGTATTATTATTATAATTATTACCGCTAGCGCCTTTAATATCGTTGTCGTATTTAGATTTTTATATATATATTAATTAATTAATATATATTCTACTTTATCTACTCGTTATATTATAAGAGAGTTATAAATATCCTAAAATCTATTTATTAAGAAACCGTTATTATTTATTCTCGTAAATTAACCTATATCTAGATCTAGGCCGCTATTATCTTTAGTTATAAAAATAGTTTATTATATATATAATCTATCTTTTATTTATTATCCGGGTTATTAACCTAGGTAGTTTATATTAAAATAATATACCTTTCCTTTCTCGTAGTCTCGAGTACTATATTTTATATACGCGTATTATTTATTATATAATCTTAACCTCGTTCTTTTTATTATATCGTTTTCTCTTTTTTTTTTTAATCTTTAACCTCTTTTAGAAGCCTTCGTATATAATAGAGAGTTTAAATATATATAGCGTAGGCTCTTTGAGATCCTTATTAATATTAAAATAACTAATTTATTTATTAAGTTTAATATCTCTAAGTTTTTATATAATAAAGACTAGTAGTTACTATTTAGTATATAGTATTAGTATATATATATAATAAATATAATATTATAATATTATATTATTTCGCGATTTATAAGGCTCTCTACGTTATATATATTATTATCCTAATTTTCTACTAATTTATTAAACGAAGCTACTCGAGTATCCGCCTAAATAATTATATTAATATTCGAGGAATAATAATAAACTATAAAAGACTCTACCTCCTTTTATACCTTATTAAATATTATTTAATAAATTAGAGTTCTTATTAATACCTCGTCTACTAGTTTAGTTTTATTAAAATAGGAGAAATATTTACCTTTATAAAGATAAATAACTTATTTTTCCGAGATCTACTAGTATTTCTTTCTTTTATATTATCTCTTTTTATAATATTTATCTTGTCCTTCTATATATTATATTATCGAGGAGCCGGCGAATCTATAATAGTTTTATTAATAATTAAGAGATAATTAAATATAGTATAGAAATCTTTATAACCGACTAAATTATTAATTCTATTTTTTTATCTATAAACGAAATCGTTTATATTATCTATTAATATCTCTTTCTTTTTTATTTCTTAATTAATCCTACCCGATAAGGCCTCTATTATTATACTTTATTATATAAATATCTATTCCTCCTACGTCTTCTTTATTTAAATCTATAACTTTATATTATTTCTTATTAATATTAAAAGATATAAAGAAAAGGGTCGAGTTTAATTTATTTTTAATATATTCGCTTTCGAATTTAATCCGTATCTACTTCCCTATTTTATATTCTTTAATAGTATAATAAATTATAATATAGACTATAATTATTATAATTCCCGTTAAGGGTTTAAATATATAATTAAAATTATTATAAATTCCTAACTAATCTAGGTCCGATTAAAAAAATAATAAAATTATAACTTTTACTACTAGATCTCTAAAAAAGCGGTAAAATAATTTAGGTTTATTAATAATTAATATTAAATCTTAATAAGGAAATATTAAGACTTATATTATTATTATAATTATATATTCATTTTTTATTCTTTATTTTAGTAGTAATTATCTTTTTAATACTTCGTTTTATTATAGAAAAGATATAGTATATCGCTATAACTTATTAAACCCTTATTATTATTAAGGCGCGGTAATTACCGATATAATCGAGTAATTAATTTCGATTAATATATCTTTAGTTTAAATATAATAGACTAATACCTCTCGGGCCTCCGTTAAATTTAGAGTTTTTTTTATTATTTTATCCTTTAACCCGAGGGCCTTATTATATTTATTAATAATATTCCGTTAAAGTTTTTAGATTAAAGTATTAATCTCGTTTTTTTTATTAAAGTTTATTTATAGACTATATCCCGAGTCTTTATATCCTATAATAAAGGTTATTAATATTATTTATTTTATATACTAGAGAACGGCCTCGTAGTTTTAAATATATAATATTAATTTAATATAACGTCCTACGCCCGCCTATAATAGTAACGACTCGTTTCTTAACTATAACGCGTCGTAATTACGGTAGTATTTCGTTAAAGATTTATATAACGCGTTATTTAAAAACCTCGTATCTCTTAATTTATATATATAAGAGTTAGGGTAGGACGAGGACGAGGATATATAATAACTAATAAATAATAGAGATTATAAAAAGGTTAATTATATTATTAACTCCTATATAAAATATATATATATATATATAATATGGCCTTACCTAATCTATTTAATTAAAATACGTTATTTATTTTCCGTCGCTTCGGGGTAGGAAGTTTAATACTATTATTATCGACTTTAATATTAATCTCTTTATCTCCGTATATACTTTCTTCGTCCTTATCGATAATTAATATTAGTTAATATATACTAGAAGGATTTATAATTAACGCGTTCCTAATATATATTATTACTCGTATATCGGAATAGGTAAACTATTTATAACCGAGATTTACTCTAAAAATATTAATATAGTTTATTATTAAAATTAGCCTTTAACTTTATTAAAGAAGTTATTATTATAAATTCTTTAACTAGTTAGAGCCGTATTATAATATATAAAAAATATAATTTAATTTAACTTTACTATTTAATATATTACTAGGTCGTATATATATAAATTTAAATATTATTCGGTAATATAGAGTATATTAACTAGTCGAGATAAAGAATAAATTTATTTTAATATATAAGAAAAAGGGTAGAACTATATATACGATAATAATAAATAAATATACGTTAAATTAGTTTTAGCCTAGATTTAGGTTAAGTTTAAACTAGATTTAACCTAGATCTAAACTAAAGCTAATCCGAATACCGAATTCGAGTTATATAATACTATAAATTATAAAAGTATAAGGGTATTATAAATATAATTAAAAGCGCTAACCGTCTATTAAAACAAGTTTAATAAAGAATAAACCGAGATAGATTTTATAAAAGATAAATTATAATATCTTTATTTATAAACTAAATACTTTTATTTCTACTAGCGAAATATATACCGAAGGAGTACTAGATAATAAAGGTTAATTTAGGAATTTATTTCTTTTCTTATTTAATTCTATAAGAGTAGTATTTTAAGAATTTTTATTTAATAAATCTTTTACCTAGTTTAAAACCTCTAATTCTCTTTTTATTAATTATTATTAATCGAGTTTATATTTTAATTATAATCTATTTTTATACTATACCCGTTACTTTTATTATTATTATTAACCGCTATACGGTTATAATACTACTATTAAATAAAAGCCCGGGGTATACGTATTATTAAATAATATAATAAATATATTATCGCGGACGGTGATTTTTTAATAAATATATAGTTACTATATTTACTCTATAGATTAATCTATTACTCTAGTATTTTTCGTTATAAAACTAGGATTATAAATAATATTATATTAATCCTAGTCGATAAAATTATTTATATAATAATATCCTTTTTATTTAATAGGTATTATATATATACTCTAGATAATATTATATATTTCGAAGAAATAATAATTATATAGTTTTCGGGGTCTTTTCGTTCTACTAGTTAAAATATACTCTACTTCGAATATCCTATATATATCGTCGACTCTCCCGTTAGTCTTTAGTCGATATAAAGTAATTAATATATTAATATATACCCTATATTTACCCTTATCGTTTAGTCGTTTATAGTTATAAATATTAATAATTAATTTAAACTAGCCGATTATTATATAATAAACCTCTTATTTAGTCTCGCTTTAACTTTATAAATAAATTATTTTATTATTAATTTAAATATAATTATTACGAGGTTTACTAGTAAAACGAAAATTAGAGGTATAATAAATTAATCTCTTTATAAACTACTTTAAATTCTAGCTCTCTTTATTATTACGAATTTAATATATTAATAATCGATATATAAAAATATATATATCTCCCGTTTAATTAAAATCCGTTTTTTATCTCCGCTAATCTTTAATAGAGCCCGGATTTTTATCCTATTTTTTACGACTCTCTTATATAAATATCGTTATAGTATTAATAAGATCTTTAATATTAAAATAAAAAGCCCTCGTTATCGTAATTATTAAATAATAATAACTAATATTTAATACCTATATACCGTAGTATAACGGCGTATCCTTATTAAGAATAAGTATATATTTATTTAAATCTAATTTCTTTCGATATAACCGAGTATTCTACTATTCTATTTTATTATTAAAAATAATAGTAGGTTTAACGGAAAATATTATTATAACTTCTTATATAACCTTTATATTATAGTATATAATATTATACCGTAATAATTATATCTCGAATTTATTAGTTTTATTTATCTATAAAAAGGGTTCTTTAAAAAGAAACTTATAAACCGTTTTTTTATAATAAATATCGAAGTTCTAGGTACTCCTATATCTTCGAATATATTTAATATAATATATTATCGCGTATAGTTTTAATATATTAAAATACCGATTAATAAAAATTTTTAAATCTAGGTCCGAATTATTACTCGGTTAATATTTATAAAAAATTACCTTTAATTTATAAATATAATAAAGCGCGTATTATATATATTATAAAGTATCGCCGTTATAAAATATAGATTAGGTAAATATAATAAAGTTAAATATAACCCGCGCGTAATATAGGGTAACCGGTATATATTTAATAAATAAAGGAGTAATAATAGTTATTAATTATTATAATATTCCTTTTTATTTATTATTACTTTATTACTTTATTTTATTAAAGTTTTTAAATAATTTTAACTCTACGAAACTTAATATTCAACGAAAATAATAATTTAATTTAATCTTTATTATTAATTATTTTAAAGATTTCTTCGGCTTAACTACTTCTTTCTTTATTTATTTAATAATTATAAAAATTATATAGTCTTTAATTAAATCCCGAATCTAGTTAATTAACTTTATAATAATTTCTTTTAGAAGCTAGTATAATATATTTATAATAAAAATAATATAAATATTAATTAAATAATAATATTAAGCGAAGTTTTTAATATTATAAATAACTATTAAATCTTTAATAAAATCGGGATCTCTCCTCTATATTTTTATCTTTCGATATATATATTTATAACTCCCCGGTTTCTACGTCCTAGTTAACTCCCCTCATTTATTAGGCGGGACTAAATATATTAAATATTAACGATTTTATTTTACTTTTATTATTAAAACTTACTCTAAATAATCGGTTATAAACGATATAATTATTGAATAGTATCTTCGGGGTTAATTATCCGCGTATATAATATCGATTCTTTATATTACTAAATCTTTAATTACTTTAGTTATTTTAATATATTATTAAAATAAATAATAATAGTTATATATATACTAGAGTATATACCCTAGCGCGAGATAATAAATATTTAATTATATATAATTACCGAATTTCTTTCTATTCTTAATATAAGGGATTAAATCTAAGAGAACTAAATTAAATTATTTCTAAATTTTATATATCGTATAATCGGAGTTCCCGATAATTATATATATTAATTAAAGAGAAAGATCGCTATAATATTAAATTATTATTATCTCGTCGGACGATAATATAAAAAGGATAATAATACCTTTAATAAAAATCTATAATTATTTTCTTATTATTAGGTATTAATATATATTTTATTAACTACCCTATTATTATTATTATTCGTAATCTTTATAAATATATATACTAGATTATCTTTAAACGGTTTATAGCCGAGGAAAAAATAGATAATTTTAATAATATTATAGTAATATAATTTGAAATATAAATTATTAAAATAGTTAATCTCGTTAGGTACGCGGAGATTATCGATTATCTAACTATTATTATATATACCCTATTAAATATTATATTCTACTA
>JAABUS010003102.1_pt1 | contig 28311 bp, 27 predicted proteins | sample 5560161 | NCBI WGS metagenome assembly JAABUS01 (sample SAMN10711885, study PRJNA513376) | rock metagenome | isolation source: Antarctica rocks | place: Antarctica: Victoria Land, Trio Nunatak nord | collected 2016-01-04
TCTGATTGTCCGTGTCGCTAAGGAAGATGCTCGAGTCGGCGTCGCTAGCGGACATTTTGGACTCGGAGCCTTTGAGTGAGGGCAGGAAGACGGTGTGGATAATGGCTGGTTTGATGAGACCAATTCGTGGGGCGTTATCGCGGCACTGCCGGAAATAAGGGTCTTGGTCGATGGCGCAGGGGATCAGACAGGGAATTTTGGCGACTTTCTTGGGATCGGGGCCGAAAATGAAGGGGAAGCTAGTGGCGAAGGCGGTGGCGGATTGCATGGCTGGGAAAGCGAACTCGGCAATGTTGTTACTGTCGTTAAAGCCGAATGTCCCTTTGATTTGGTTGTTAGTCGTTCGTTTGCCCATTTCGCGGACGTTAGCATTGAAGGCGGCGGCGAAGCCGCTGTCGATAAACTGGGTGTCGGCGAAGATAAAAGTTTTTTTCGGATCGAAGCCTATGGCTATGATATCTAGGGCGTTTTGCTCGGCGAAGCGGTGGGCTTCTTTTAGGGTGAGCTTGGGGGTGTGGAAGAATTTCTCGTCGTCTGTTAACATTATGACTAGAGGTACATTAAAAACGTCTTGTAGATACCTGTTATAATCAGTATATGCATATTTTCAGCCGTATAATATATGGAGATTCGAAAGAAACTTTCGTCTGTATATACGCAACAGCAAGAAGAAAATATCCGACGAACGACTTTAAGTTTGGCATGGCAAACAATGAAAGAATAGAAATATTGATATAACCAACTTAAGAGCGGGAGTTTGGGTTTTTTCAATGCATACAGTTGGACCTAACATCTCCCATCTATCTAGCAAAACTTACTTGGTAAACTCGAACGGTATCGAATGCCCTACATGCATACTATCACTACTCGGCCCCCGACCCGTATACAAGAAAAACGGTATCCCTTTTTCATACTTGTCCAGAATAATGTTTAAATCCCGATGGCTGAATACCATGCCCCGGCGCATCAAGCGGTGAGATCTATGTCCAGTGACTCGTTCAAACCGCTCGAGAAGCGCCTTGTCGATTCTTTGAGAGCCGAATGTGTCGATGAGTTTGTCATAGTCTATGGCTTTCGCTTTGCCGTGCTCGTCTACGCCGCCAGATACGTCGAATGGAGTGATGATTTGCTCTTTTGATGCTGCTTCTTGGGATTTTTCTGCAAGGGATAGCGCTGTTAGTGCTGGAGGTTGACCGGGCTCGTCTGGGACTGCGGATACTGCTGCCATGTTGGAAACCCTCTTTCAGCGCTGGCTTAATACTCCCACTCAAAGTTGAGGGAAACAGCTTCTGGATAATGGGCAGTACTGGTAAATATTTATAAACTGGTAGTATTCCTGTCTGTGGGGATGTAAGGTTTAATTCTACTACCCGGGTATTATAAATTTATAATACAACTTTTTTTTTCTTGCCTCAGAACCTCAGACGTGCGGGGCTAAGCCCCTTCGGGTTAGCTCTGCTTGCTTCGCGAGCTCAGTACAGCACGTCTGAGCGCAGAATCCAGTATTTTTGCCAGATATTAATTAACTTTGATGTATCTATGAAGTCATTTTAGAGAGAGCAAAAGAGAACAAGAAAAGAACACGAAGAGAGCACGGGAAAACATTCAGCCTTGAGCTAAGTTTTGTTATGATAGTATGAAGGCGCCGTCAAGAAGAAGTCTGAATTGACTGCCTCGTCTTCGGCTATTGCTGCTCATATTGTTCATATCAATACTGAATTTCGCTGTTACCTAGCTCAGTCGTGTCGCCTGAATCTGGCCTTTCACCAAAGGTCTATAGTGGATCTCAACTGTTGCTCACACGACCCTGCGGATCTATTCGAACCAACGTCACCTGATGCTATTACGAAATCAAGAATGAACCATTTTGTTCATCAACTCAAATTTACGACTGCAGAAAGTTGGGGAGAGAATTTCAGGAGAGTCTTCAGATCTTTAAAGCTTTTACTGCTGGATCTTATGCGATGGGAGTGGGGCCGTCCAAACTTGGTCGCGAGGCATGACTTGGCCAACTGGCAAAGAACGATTCTAGAATTGAACGAATGTCACGGAACAAATGTTCCCTGTTGCTAACAACTTCATCCAGGCGCTCATTCGATAGATTTTGCGGATTCTGGATCGCGATGTTGTCGGAGACGATATGCAAATACGCAAAGGCGGTTCTGCCTTCACTTGATGCTTGTGCCATGTGACCAACCTCACAGTCCACCCAGCTACATCGTGGCTGCCATTCATTTAGCCACGCTTCCGTCTCACAGAGTAAGGTTGACACCGTGATATGAGTTCCATCATGCACTCTAGGTGAAATTCTCACGCTTCGTTGCAAAACGTTCTCCCATTCTACCAGTCTTCCTTCCAGAAAACTGCGATCTCCAGTCGCGAGCCACCGGTTGGGTTCGGATTCTGGGGACAACGCGCCCGTTTTCCCAATGTATAGAACGCACTTGACATTGTTCAGCACTTGAAGAGCGCGTACGAGATGGCCGGAGATGTCGCCCCAGAAGCTGACCATGCATCCGAGAAAAGAGACAGAAACTCCATCGGTTCTTTTCGGTTTCTGCCATGCAAACAAATTGTTGCTTTCTGCGGGACATCCTTCCCACGAGTCGTCAAGTCCTAAATGGTGGACGTAGCCTACGACGACGATGTCGATATGGCCCATCTGCGACAAATTTGAACTCAAGAACGCTTCTATACATTCGACAGCCACTGGAGGGCTGTATTGAACGGTCGTCAATGATCTATTTTCGAGGGCGTAATAAGTCGCAACCAGGGCGGCGTAGTGCTTTACGTAGTCTTTACCAGGGAAGCAGTTGAGTTGAATGGTTGTAGAGTCGATAGCAATAGTCGTCGGCCTTTGCCAATTAAATGGTTTATCTTTTTTCTCATTGCGGGAAATGTGTGCAGGTGGATCTCTCGTATAAGGAGTCCTGACGATTACTCGCGAACAGCTACTGTTTTGGATATCTGGATGTATTTTGGAGATCACGTAATCATGCAAGGAAGCTCCCATAGAGTTGTCTTCGATGGGAACACTTCTGCAGCGCTTGAGTTTCAGAGACTCTACGCCATGGATCGGAGCCTCAGGTGTTTCCTCCGACATTAAAATCCACAGCCTGACTTGCTGTTGAGCTCACGGAAGAGGACGTGCGAGTCCAACAATCAGGAAGCTGGTTGGTTCAGGAAGCTCCGGAGAGAGGCACAGCGCCAGTGTCGATGCACAAGCTTAAGTCAATCTCGTGGTACCGCTTCCTCTTATGAATCTCGAATTCAGAGATTTCGACACGGTTGAACATGCGTGAAAACTTTCGGCGTGGAGTAAGCATCCCAATATTATGGATTCTGTTAGGAGTGCTATGCATCGTAGATGATGCATCGCTAATGGCTTGGCAACGCCTTATATGATAAGTCATCATAGATTAGATAGCAATGTCATTCAATTCATTGATCAAAGACACTACTTGTATCCACTCGTCTCAGATTCTGGAACTTACCTACCTTAGGTAGACATTAGGATCTACTAGCCTATAACGGCTAGATGTACTTCCCCAGCATTTACAAGGCTCAACTATGAAGAAATTAACTCATCGTTGATATCAAGGATACAGGACTACCAGCATACGTATAAAGGTTATAACCAATACTAATAGGTGTCGAAAGGGTATTATCAATGCGAAGAAGTCACTTGAACACATTCAACCATCTTCAAGCTATGATCTTGACAACCTCGATGTTGCATACCCGCCTACTAAATTCAAATGGCTCAGTATTCTCTCAAAGCCGAATGATCACAGCGCCTCATCAGCCCCACCCTGTCGAACTACTCCACCATATTCGCTACCTAACGTACGTAGCTCAAGATTCTTATCCCTACGTCCCCTGCGTTCTAGAAACCTGGTAGTTGTCTTATCCATAAGGTCAAAATACCACATGACGAAGAATATATCCATTTTGGCGGTTTATTACTATCACTGGTAGAGATGGCGAAAAAGTTTGTACCAAAGAGACCCTGCGAAGGTTTAGCGAGCGCAAGAAACGTAGTGTTACAACTAACGGAAATAAATGATCCAGGTAGAAAGAGAAGTGTGAGGAGCGAGACTGTTGTTGTTAAGGATCTGTTGTCGTTCTTTGTCTGCTCTAGCAACCCTGTCGACTGTTCCAATAGACGCTTCGCTGTGGAACTATCATCTGCCGAGACTGTATTAAAAGCCTTAGCGGCTATCAGATTGTGACATTTCAATCGGAGATACTGGGTAGCTAACCAGCCTAATTTCGTTCTGTAATCTCTCTTCAAACGCTCTGGCCCTCAATTGAAGGCTGCTAACGAACGTTGCGTAAAATCGCAATGCTTTCCCAGTGTTTCGTATGCTATCTATTGAGGACCGTAATTCAGCATTGAAGGAAATATGATCCTGGACCATCGCCTTCAGGGTCGAAGAGGCAACTCTTAGCGTCTCCGAAGAATGTATAATGTGACGCTCAAGCTCATGCATATTCACGTAGCGTCTTGCAAGCGCAGTTCGGTCCTTGTCTTCACTTTCGTTGATCCTGAGTCGTCTCTGTATTCATCAGCGGAGCAGGTAGATTTAGTGAGTCTCATTATACCTTTTCATAATTGCGTACCGGGGTGCGGAAGCCCCATAGGGTGCGGTCGAACTCTATGATCAACGGCTCCAAGAACATTGTGTGTACTCCGAACGGGTCGTTGATAATGCTTCCATCAGCGGACGCTTTGAAATGCTTCAATGTTTCATCTCTCATTCGCGTATTCAGATCGAAACAAAGCAGAATTTGTGTATACGAGTGGCCTTCAGCTTGGGCCTTTAGTTTAGCCCAAATGCTGTGTAAACCTAGGAATTCCCAGGAGTATTCCACGGTTTCTGCGCCTTGACTCGTGACTGAACCCGTCATAGTCTGAATTGGACCTGGTTTGACAACGAGCTCGACTTGCTTGATAAGAAAGCGAAAGGAAGAGCCTGCAAAGTCATTACCACTAGCTGCACACGGATCTCGTTACACTCACTGTGGCTCCCAATCACGTGTTCACCTCCAAGAGGATTGTCTCGAGACCTATAGAATCCGTTGGCGTCCCAGGCGGTTTTGGTCCAAAAAAAAGGTGCAATATGGAATTTTTGGGAAAGTTGCTCGCACAGAGGATCTTCATTAGTCTGCAAATTTTCCACCTTTGTCTCCTCTGGAAAAATACTAGGCGCACATTGTTGGTAAGCTAGATTGGGCCTGCTTAATAGTACCTACAACAGGTGTGTGCCAGGCTTGGCGAAGATCTGAAATTGTCAGCTATTCCCATTATATTACTTCATTAATTAGAGAAAGTTCACTCTTACATCGGATTGAAGGACTTGTTTGATTGTTGGCCGACGCTGCCCTACACTGCTTTCCCATGATCTACGAGACGTATTAAATAAGGCTGATTATGAATCTTGTTCAAAGGCTTACGTACTGCGTTTCAGGATTCCAATAGAGATAATCAACACGCGAGGCACGCGTGTTCACATGTGGCCTCGGAACATTCATGATATTAGAGTCCTGAATCTTGAAGGAAATCCTTGATTCTAATTTAGATCTGGCTCATGGAACTGTTGCCTTTTCGCTAAGCATATCATTGGTAATCACTGCCTAAAAGGCTTCAGCGTCCATAGCTAAAGCCAATCGGCCCTGCCAATCTCCAAGAGCCCCGAAAGGAGGGCAGCTTAAGCCGAAGGCGGAAGGATTTATTTCAAGCTTCACCTGCTGCGTCCCTGTACTGCTCTCTTATTCCCTCCGTGCTCTCCTCTGCTCCTTTCAGCTCTCCCATGATCCCTCTCTGCTCCCTATTGCTCCCTCATGCTCCCTTCTTGTGCTGTTAACTAGTATCATATAAACCGGCAAGCAGGACGAAGATCTTGATATTATCACCAAATGTAATGTATAGCTTTCAAATAATCTTTACAACAGATCCCAGTCTGAATACCTCTGTAGATCGGCAATTCGGGAAGGTCAGCCCCGGGCGCTATTGACGGACAATTAAGCCCGGCTAGACTGCGCATGTACCAGCCCTTTTTGAATTCATGATCATCAACACAACAACATATAGTTAATGATATACATTCAACTGTTGATTCTACTTTAACATCTGAATTGATCGTTGATAGCTTTTTTAAATCTGTATTCTATGATCTTACTTTCTAAAGAATCAGGCATTATTCAGGCTCGCAAGAATTTGAAAGAGAAAGACTCTTCTTCTTGCTACTCGATCGATCTCGAGTTTTCTTTGTAAAATTTCTCGAAGAAATACAAAGAGATAATATCATACTGGGAATTGCTCCCTGAAATAGGAGATGTGGTGATCTGCGCTCAATTATCGGATTGGAAGAAATGCTGTAAATTTCAAGGAACAAATCAATCGACGACATTATCTAAAGTGAAAGAGAATATACATCTACGATCTGAATCGAAACAACAAAGTCGACTGAAGTTGAATTCCAGAATTATCATCTTCAGCGTTATGAAAGAATTGAGAAGAACATCGATGATCTGAAAACAAAGTTGAATGAGATTCGAAAGAAATCTGAAAATGCAGACGTCGCAGGTTTTAAACGTGCAGCACGAGATGCAAAAATCTATCAGGAAAGATTGAAGTCTGCTACACGACGGCTGAAACAGTGTAAGATTCTGCTACGATGAATCGAGCAGAAGTGTATAGTGATGAATGCTGAGCACGCGACATTCGTTGAAGAAGACCACGTCAATCAGGATGACGCACCGAAAGCCGTGCAAAGGGCTTTCGCTCTTGACCGTCGGCAGAGACGATCGAAGGCTCGTTCGATTCTCGGCACAGCCCAGGCAGGAATTTTGAAACCCGAGCCCTGAAAACGGAATATGCAGCGCTCAAAGCGCAAGGTAAGCTGAACCTGCCATCGTGGACTTGGGCGCTCCACAAAGCAGTATCTCACGGATATCGGACGGCCGAGAAAACAAGCCTCGACGTACCAAGAAAGAGGCGCCTCTCCGTCCTTTTGATTCACAAAGAGTGTTCAAGGTCAGACGATCCGTTGATGCTAACGCAAAATCATCGTCAGCGACGTGGCTTCACGGGCTGAGACCTTGGTAGAAACTGAACGTGAGGACAAAACCATTGCCTGGTTATAAACTAGCAGCGTTTGAAGTCACTGCAGACTACTACACCAGGCATTGCTCAGAGGCAGCTAGAAGACGTTTAGAGGCAGATTCTCAGGCTCGATGTAGCTACAACAGAGTCGAATCAGACTACGATTGCGATGAAAGAGGTTTGAAAGCTCTCATGCGACCACAGTCGAAGACGAGAGGGAAGAGCCGAGAGGATCTACACGAGATTAGGCCTGAAATTCAAGTGCAACACGGATAAGAATGACATACGTCGTTGTCACAATGAGACTCTGAAGACTCTTCTGTTTCAAAATAACGGATATGCAAGAGTTACGACTGCTAAGCAGATAGAGATCATCACGAAGATTCAGAATTGAGATGAGATTACAATGTGTGATTCTTTGGCGGGGTCGTTGACGTCGTTTGCCTGCGATTGCAAAAGACTGAAACTGAAAATAGTCTGATGAAGATGAGTTTATGACATTTCGGAAGCTGAAGATTCTACGTATCGCAATAAGAGAGGCTGATAGATACATGATTGCGATGATGCTCAAGACTTGAACTCTTTTGAACTCTTTTTGAGTTTGTTGTGCTATTCTAGCTAATCTCATGTCTTCGTGCTGAATTTGAGAGATGATAAGCTGTAATCTGTCTAGATTGCCTTTTATGACATGATTGCTTTCTTGAAAGATCTTGCTATCCCGGTAATCTAGAATGGTAAAAAGCTATTGAGCCACGTTGCGCTTTTGTTAGTGATTTATCTTTCCTAAAAGTAAAGACGTCAGAGATGAAAGCGTACCAGCTTGCTCGTTCTCGATGAGTACTGAATGATACGACGCAGTTCACGACGATGATAGTGTATCTGTCTCGTGTAGATTGTGATCTTGATCAAGCAGTGTTCGCCAATATCCGTTACCTTCGAAGCAATTAGCTTGTAACAATGAGCTTCACAGCCTTTGACAACGTTCAAGCATGAGTCGAGGATCGTAGATGTTCTGAGAAGCTTCTGTCGAAATAGCTGTAGATTCTGACTGTCTAAGAAAGTGACAGAGTAGTCGTGGCTGAAGCTACGATCAACCGACGAGAAACAGACTTTTTCATTCTTCATGAAACCAAGTTAGTGCGAGCCTCAAGGTGTGAGATGAAGTAATGAGCTTACAAAGAATGCAAGTTGTGAGCGCAGGTACTCGAGGTAGTCCTGCCAGTTTTCTGCCATAGCTGAAAGAAATATCATATGAGAAAGCATGAAGTCAACTCTCAGGTAAGCGTTCTTGTACATCTTGCTTCTCAATGCTTGATCCAGCGTTGCGCGCATTCTGATTGAGACATGCAAGAGAATTCAACTCGAGCGTTGAGTTTTCAGACAGATCTGTTGGTATACTGCGCATTGGCGTAACGATCATGAAACTTCTTCGCTTCGCCCATTTAGCTTCACGTACTGCAAATTATAACAAAACTCTGCATTATCTCTATTTCATAGTGGGTAGATCAGAATTTAGAATTTCCAAAATCGAGGGTTCACCTTCTGCAAATTTTGCCCTGCAACCAACCAATTCGCTGAAGAAGCCTAACCATCATCTCACAAACCAAACAGTCATACATATAGATCTTCATTCCATTTAGTCATGGCTAGACTACAGTCAGTCAACAAACGCAGGCCATCGACGAAGATGCGAAGCCTTTCAGAGCAGAAAAGTAGTATATTTGATGATCGTGAATTATCATACAGAGTATATATTTTATTAAGTATACATTTACTCGAAAGTACCTGTCATATCAGCCAAAATAGTAGGCATACGAAGTATTGACAAGGAAACAAATCAATCCGTATCTATATTTACTGTTATGCTCGCATGTCTGAAGTGACCGGCTGCAAAATGACCCTTGCTAGAAGCTTTCATCGTCATGTGCAAATAGGCTTCAAAACTCATGTCTTCCGCCAGCTTGTAATGTCTTTTGAGCCAGACCTTAAGCACTGAAAAAAACTCTTCAATTGAATTGAAGTCAGAGAAGTAGAGTGACAGATATAGTAAAATCACATCGGTCTGACGACATAGATCTTTGACTTTCTACTGATAGTTAGCAGAGCTCAGCTTGATGTCGACATTGACGTCACTCACCTGAGTGTGATGCACAGAAGCGTTGTCGAGAATCAACATTGATTTAAACTCTGAAAAGTGACTGCATCTTGAAAGTATCTTGTTCGTCAGAAATCATTCAAAGCGAGCTTCAGAAATACTTCTCTGATGTATATGTTTGATCAGAATGTCTTCAGAGCAGTAGATCGATAGAATACTTCATCTTTCGCTTCGTTTGACTGATTGAATTATACGTGACGATATGTCATAGAGAACTCAGTCACGTTTACGATGCATCGTATGTTCATTGACTGCACTCTCATTCAGAAACACGAGCATTTCGTGAGTGAACTCACTGACATTTAGAAAGTATAGATTTCGACACTTCTGCGAGCGCTTCAAAGTCTTTCGTTTAAGGCATTTTCGATTGATTTTCATGATCTTTAAAGCGTTGAATAGAGTGAAAAGAGCGACGATGATGTCTCAGTCGTCGAAAAGATAGTATAGCATCTCATTCAGATATGATCATGACTGATCTTTTAGAAAATGTCGAAGATCAATTCTGACAGCAGAATGAATCAAGAACATCGATCTCTGAGCACTCATTTTATTAGAAGATGTGTGTTGATCGTATGTTTTTAATCTAGCTCTGATTCTTCTGACAGTTCTAGCATCAACCTCTTCGACGTCGACAATGATCTCAGACGACAGTCTCTGCTGTAGATGCACTGCTATTTAATTCTTCTGAATGAAGGCAAGAGGAAGAAGCATAGAGCTCTGAAATCGCGCTGAAATCGCGCTGGAATTGATTCTGCAACACGTTAGATATACATGAAGAAATCGTCTTTGTATAATCTCATATTACATATCGAATGAAAGGAATTAAAGGTTTGTGAGGTGATGGTTAGACTTCTTCAGCGAATTGGTTGGTTGCAGGGCAAAATTTGCAGAGGGTGAACTCTCGATTTTGGAAATTCTAAATTCTGGCCTACCCACTATGAAATAGAGGTAACAGATCAATTCACGAATCGACAGACTGACACATGAGAAAAGTTCTTGTCATGCACCTGACGACTGTTCCCGTCTATCGACCTTTGAGAGACCTTTCAACGAGCTTCACTTCAACTGTGTTGATCGACGTGTCTCTTTGAGCCATAAGCTTGAACGAAATCTAAAAATGGTACAAAAACATGATGTGAGGCAAGAATTAGTCTGAGTGCGTGAGACGAGACCCGCAATGAACCTCAGAAGGTTTGTTGTGAAATCAAACTAGTAAGTAAATCAGCAAAGATGCTTTTCGATGTAAATCAGGTCTTTTACTAGAATGCATTCTGTGTGAAGAAGCTTGTGTTGATCTAGCATCGTAAATGAGGGCTTGTCACGAATTCCTTCTTGTTATATAAGCGCTTTTCAGTCTCATCTTTACATGACTGTCGAGTGCACTGACGCTTTCTACCAAATATGATTCTTTCTCTGTAGGAAATCAGTCACCTTGATGAGTTCAACAAAATTGGCTGCAGAAATCCTCGCCCCCGCTTCCTGACAGTACTCGCGTAATTTTCAAATGTTCTCTCTGAGTGGCAAACAAACGCCGCGAATTGTTCAGGAAGCGAAGACTATACCTTTCTTCATCAACTCTCACTGAAACACGGGATTTGTTATCGAGTGGGTAAAGCTTGCATAAATCACTCTGAACACTGTTCATGTTGTCGCTGTGATTTTTCTCTCTTTCTTTCTTTCAAAATGTGACGGAAAGAACGTTTATGCAATTTACAAGCCTCAAGCAGTGATCTTCGTCACAGAATTACATCAAACAAAGACATAAAGGCCGTCTTGTGGGAAAGATCATGTTCATGTGATAGCATTTGACGCGCCTTGTATCGAACATGATTGAAGGCCATGAAATGAATGCGAGTCAAGGCAATTAGAATTTATGCATGTTAGACGCATGTTGATCGTAATCGTGCCTCGTTTACGTCTGCGTTAACCTAGCGTAGGCGAAGGTGAAGCACCAGGCAGCTATGGCCAGCATAGCCGGGCGTAGTCCTCATAATCAATAGGAATCAACCGTTCTTTAGAACGTGCTGAGCCTTCGAGAAGACATTGAAATGCGAACAAAATGTTGAAATTCTTTCGTGATTCATCTTCAACATTTCCTGAAGCAACGAAGCAACACGCATTACTGAGAATCACATCTATCTTTCTCTTCTCAATGAAGAACCAAGTAATAGCACACGAATACATTAAGTTGAACAAGCTCAATGCGCTTCTCCAGTCTCTGTTTGGGACGAATTTCTCGATGAATGTAAGTATTCGTCTTATGATAGATTTACGTTTCAAGGCTTAGCTGATCTGTATTCTCTCAGAAAAGAATCGACTATTATCATCTTGTCGTCTCACGAAAACTGACAAAAGTATGTCTATGATTCATTCTGAGCCCTATTCTGACTCTAATCTTGAGCAGAATCAAATCGAGTTCATCATCGAACGCGTCAGTTCTTGATCGTCGATAGATGACTCTGATAACATTGAAGATCAAATCTAGCAATGAATACACTCTATTCATCGATATTCAAGATTCGTCGCAAGAACGCGAGTGACTATCGGTACTTCGTTCCCAGTCATCGCGTTCGCGAGGTTATGATCTCGAAGAGGGTCCGAAAGATTCTTCTTGACAGTCAAATGAAGATATATCATGTCAACGAGACAGTCGAAATCATCAAAAATGGCGCATGAAATGTTTTTGCCATTCTGATTCTTATAAGGCAGTCTCGAAGCATTATCAGCTTCATCAAAGACGATCGTATGCAATGCGGCCCCATTGATCATCACCTACCCTTTGAGCTCATTAAGCTTGAAGGATTACTAGATGAAACGATGGCACAGAACTTTCACGATAAGCAGTGAGAATTCACAGCGTCGTCCTTCTCAGAGAGTGTGCTCACAAGAATTCTTTTAGATGACTTTGTTTTGCCATTTCTCAGCGACGAGAAGTTCGAGAAGAAAAGCTTTGAGGCAGTTCATCGAATTGAGGTCGAGCACTCTTATCAGCAGTTCGGTCGTAAAACGTATCACAAGGCGAGCTATCGAACACTGTGAATTGAGCTATTGATTTGCTAACTGAACGCTGCAGGTCGTGCGGAAAGAGTTCAAACCTCAACGTGAAAAAGCTGAATATGAGCTAGAACTTCGAAACCTGTCTGAATTAAAACTCATCAAGCATTCAAACATCATCGAATTACTAGGCTCTTATAACTATCGAGACAAACACAATCTCATATTTTCACTCGCTCGTGATGAAAATCTCGCGAATCTTTTTAAAAACGCTCGGCCTTCCGCATTTCAATCAGATGAGAATATCATTCTTGCTCTGTCTGAATTGTGCTCAGCGATGCACGTCACTCATAATCTGTTCTCCAAGAATAATATGTTAACTCGAATTGATTGTCATCATGATCTAAAGTTTCAAAACGTTTTGGTCGACGACGTCACATTTCTTCTCGCCGATTTCGATCTGTCTAGGTTCAAAGAGCTCACGGAAGGGTCTGTTACCTCTTATAAATTCGTCGGCGACTATTATATAGCCTCGAAGTGCGAAGATATTAGCGCCTCGGACGAAACGAAGAGAAGACAAATTATTGGTCGATCTAGCGATATTTGATCCCTCGGATGTATCATGATGAAAACACTGATCTACATGAAGTCAGAAGCAGCAGGTGTTCAAAGATTTGAGGACGAGAGAAGCTATCGATTTGAGCAGATCACGCTTCACCGTTTTCATCGTGGCCCCAACAAGAAAGAACTCGCGATGATCTTGTGTCTCACAGGTCTGTCGAGTAAAGCGAGTACGAGATCAGAGCATCTGCTTATCGAGTTGGTCAGGCAGATTCTTCAGCTTGATCTCAGTGCTCATCCCAAAGCGAAAGAAGTAGAGAGAAGAATGCGATTCATCGCTATTGACACAATTGCTCAGCAAATAAACCCTCTATACGCTGATATCTGTGAAGAAGGCAGCTCGCCTCAGACTTTCATAGAGCGAATGCAGTTTGAGAGCTGAATGAAAGCGTGCGAGATTCTCTACACTCACAAGGACTCACCTCTGTCATACCACTGAAAGTTATCATTACATGACGAATATCAATCGACTTTGAAGTGCCTGAGAGAGCTGCAAAACACGCTACTTGCATCTTCAATCGAATCGCAGAATCGCTCGATCTACCAGTCAATAGAGCGTCTCAATGACTTTCTTATCGATGCGCTTCCGAACAAGCTGCAGAAAAACTCTCGCCGAAATTTGAAGTTGAAAGTTCTGGGTACAGAAACGCAAGATTTCGCCGATCAAGCACTTCATCACTCTCATGAACATGAGCGACACAGGATTAGCATGTTGGCAACTATCAAGCAGATGAGTTCATTGGTAACAGAACGTTTGCAGAGCAGCCGACCCGACCTGTGAATAGAACTTGAGCGACTGAAGGGTCGAGATCAGGTTGACATTCATCACAAGAGTACATTGGTCATAGATAAGAACGAAGATGCAGTTGAAGTGCTGTGTGAAGTCAAACCTTATGGCTCTGATCGTTTAGAAGACTCGATTCGACTCGAACTCTACCTTCGTCTCGAGGTCACGGCTGAGTTGCTACAGCAGGCGAGTGCAGGCTGCTTCAATGACTTTCGAGTGCTTCATTGCCTCGAGTATTTTCATAACCTCGCGAAACTATCTTGTGGCCTTGTATACAGTCTACTCACCTCGATAGGTTCGAATTCTTCAGAAATTTCAACGCTTCGAACTGTGCTCGCAAAACGACGAGAATCGTCTCTGAGCAGTCGATTCCGTCTTGCCCAAAAATTGGCAACGGCGATGCTGAAATTTCACAAAGTCGCATGACTGCATAAAAGCATATCGTTCTTGAACATTGCTTTTGTGTACTCAAAAGACTTCTCTTGACGAAACGACGTCGATTGTCTCTATCTGCTAGAGTTCTCAAACAGCCGACCTGATGAACAGAACTCATATTTCACCTGGCTGTATGAAACAGATCGCGCTCTCATGAACTCACAACATTCGAAATATCTCAAACATAAAGATAAGGTTCGATATCGATCTGAGTTTGATTACTACAGTCTTGATATGGTTCTGCTAGAGATTGGTCACTGGAAGCCGCTCAATAAAATAACTGTCATGACAGATGACTCTTCAGAAGATTATCTCAATCATTTTCGAAAAGAGAAGATCTCAGGACTAGAATTTGCCATAGGTACTATTTATCGAGACGTCGTTGATGCATGCTTGAATGAAGATTTCGACAAGCCTGAGAATGTCGATGGAGATTCTAATTCCTTCATAAGCGTTGCTCTGAACTTTGCTAAGATCGTGGTGAAGCATTTAGCAAAGTGCTGAGCCTAGTGAAGCATTTGATGCGCTTTAGATGATCTTATAATTCAGTGATTGAAGATTTTTCATGAAAGAATTTTGTTGATATTATCTGGTAACGTATCTCGATCTTAAGCAGAGATGCGTTATGATGAATACGTTTCAGCGTAGGTAAATCATGAGATTGTGATTTGTCGGATGAGTTGTCTTTGTCGAGACTGATAAGGGTTTTTGCAAAGATCGAGAGCATATGTGGTCTCAGAAGTCACTAGAACCTAATCTGTGAGACTGTGACTAGACATGTTGCAATGTATGAAACGCGCTGCAGTACAGAATTCTCGAAAAACACGCATTTCGCAACGACTCTCACCTCAAAATAGAGACTTTGCACAGCCTGAGAGATGCACGATCTGAGCGTTGATGAATGATAGTAACCGTCAAATCATGCTGATTGATAATTACTCAGTTACCTTAAAGTACTTCATGTTCAGATACTCGTACTTGTACTCGTATCTAAGTCATCATACTATTCAATGAGTACTGCTAAGCCTTGACGGAATTCTTCATGAATCGAGTCAGTTGCATGCTATTTCTTAATATGTATTAGCCTAGATGTATTAGACAGCAAGACCACTCGACTGACAACAACTTCATCATCTCTTGCTTTTTACATCTTTTCTCTGAGACTGAATACAAATCGAGCCTCAATATTCTCTATATTTCGGGAAAAGCATTCATAACACAGATCAAAAGATCTTCAATCGAATTCGAGCTTCTTCATTCAAGAGAGCCTGACTCTGATGCATCGATCAAGTCTTCGATATGTCAACAGTCTTCGACAGCGTTTGTGACACTTCAGCTCTAGTCACGTACACGAAGTCTGAAGAGACTCATCAAAGCGCAAGCTTAACTTCGAACGAAGAATATGATCTTCGCGATTTCCTTGAGGTCGCCCAAAGTCTGAAGATTGACTTTCTTTCGATTACATGGCAGTCAGCACTAGGCAAAGTCGACGAAGGTGATATCGTCGTGATCTATCAAGCATTGATCAATATTCAGGCGACTTTCACGTTTAAACGTCTGAAGCCTTTCCGATTCGCTATGCGTGCACTTATTGCGGAAATATCGATATTAGATCATTCCGTCATTCGATACCATTCGAATGTTGCGAACATCGAAGAAATCTGCTGGAACGTTGTCGATGGTAGTGAGAAAGTTTGGTCAGTTCTAGTGTTAGAGAAGACTCGGTGCGAGGATTTGAAGAAATTCATGACATCAAGCTCAGGAAAAGAGCTGAATTCTAAGAACAGACTTGACATGCTGTTCGATGTTGCTCTCGCGGTCAGAGATTTGCATGCCACTGGTAGGTTCTCAATTCCTCCCCTCTTGGCGCCATTATTAAGTGAAAAAGGTGTCATTCACGGCGACATCGAACCTGAGAATATTCTGGTTTCCTCTGAGAATGATGCTCGTTATGTGGCAAAAGTGACAGATTTCGATTACTCTACTCTATTTTCAACAGACAATCATTCGATCACAATATCTGAGTCGAGGATCTGAACGGCTTCAGAATGGCATCATCGAAAGATTCTGTCGAGAGAAGCTAGAAAGATGAATGCATACTCGTTTGACATGCTCTGCCTATGACTTCTCTTCTACAACAAAGGGACGAATCGAAATCGCAATTTCAAGAAGGATTTAGAAGATTCACAGAAGAAAGTATCAGATTGATGAATCGACGAGCGTTAAACGGGATGGAAAAAGTGCTAGGAGTGAAGCATTCGAACACATTAAACTGTGTTAATAATCTGGCATCGATGCTTCAAGAGCAGAGAAAGTATATAGCGGCTGAGAAAATGAATCGACGAGCGTTAAACGAGAATAAGAAAGTGCTAGAAATAGAGCATCCGAACACATTAAGCAGTATCGATAATCTGACATCGATGCTTCAGAAGCAGGGAAAGTATAAGGCGGCCGGGAAGATGAACCGACGAGTGTTAAACGAAAGAGAGAAAGTGCTAGAAGTGAAGCATTCAAATACATTAAGCAGTGTCAGTATTCTGGCAACGATGCTTCAAGATCAGGGAAAGTATGAAGCGATCGAGAAGATGAATCGACGAGCGTTGAACGAGAGGGAGAAAGTGCTGAGAGTGAGGCATCCGAACACATTGATCAGCGTTTATTCCCTTGCCTATCTGTTTGACACTCAGAAACGGTACAATGATGCGTCTGCTCTCTATCTTAGAGCTTCAGAAGAGTTTTCGAAGACATTGAGCTCGGACCATCCCAGAACACGAGAGTGCTTCGAGCATTATTCGTCAATGATTCATGAAATGAAAAGTCAAGGCAGAGACATCTGATAGTCAGAAAAGCATTTCTATAAGTTCATTTCTGCGCTCTAGCAATTCTTGCATACTGAATCGACTCTGAAGTTGCTGAAATATGATACATATTTGCTTGACAATTCAATTCTCAACGAAACTGCTTCATCAACATCAGCAGCCTTTTTTCTTTGTTCTGATCAAGCATGCGAACCAGAGTCAGTAAAAGAATGGAATATTATTGAAAAGCAACCGGTATATGATACGAGATCTCATGATGTCGTACGTTCAGCTCTATCATGCACAGTGTATGCCTATCGTTGAAACCCTCCATCGGGCTAGCACTTGGTGGCCCGAAGCAGCAGCATCGGGCCGCTGCTAGTTGGCTAGAACGCCAGCCAGGAATGCCAGCTGAAGCGTAAGGGCGAAACGCAGGGACGCGAAGGAGAGACAAAGGTGAGGAGAGAAAGGTCGAGAGTGTTAGGGGCCAGCATAGAGCGAGTCATATGGGTGTAAGATAACGAGTATATAAATGCTAAGGAAGGAAAGTATCTAGGAGGGAAGGGCCGGCTATCTATATGACTCAGGAGAACATAAGCTAACCCTGAATAGGGTTGGCTTCGGAACAAGCCTATGCTCTAGCGGCGAGCGATCGGCGATAGCCCTCAGGATAGCCACCAACATAGTCATCAACATAGCCACCAACGAAGGTGCGTAGCTAGGATCGTAACAGAGAGAGCGAATGATGAGGACTGTGAAGAAGGATTGCGGAGTCTGCCAGCAAAGAAGATGAAATCTGAAGCACAAAAGATCTCGATCGTGATGGTCGAGGTTTCGACTGAGGTCGGCGACGTTGGAGCTGAAAGCGATCGACACAGCTATATGACGTGGTAATGAGACGGGAATAAAGGAGGCGATTGAAGCTCAAGCTGCAAGAGCGATAAGGGAAGGCATGTAAAGGAAAAAGACCTCCATGCGCTTGGAAAGGGCAGGAATTAAGAGTATTGAGGAAGACAGGAGGGATAGTTTGGAAGAAATAAGGTCGATATTAAATCTCCTCTCTCTCGTCGCCGCTTTCCGAGTAGAAACGCGCGCGAAGGCCAGTTCTGAATGCTCCGCCGTCGATCTAAGCACTGCAGATTCCTAGCGAACTGCTCGCCTAGTCGTAAAAGAGTAACGTAAAGGTTTCTGATAACCGCGAAATCAGGCAGCAGCGCACCCACGCGAGGGGCGCAGTCACCCAGGATCACCCTCTTGATCAGTCCGATAGTACAATTTCAACTTCGTTAAAATCTCCTTGAATATGAGGTATATCAAAATTCAGTTCTTTCGACACTGACAGCATCCTTTTGACTCCTTCGAAGTACTTGACAGTCCTGTTCTTGAAATACTCAGCTATCGTGACATGCTTTTGAACCTCCTGTTGAAGTCTCTGATTAGCTGTCGTAATCTGATTTATCCGTCTCAGCTTGAGCACGTCGTCTAAGTTCCGATTCTGCATTTGCTTGATCTCTCCATTGGCTCAGCTCTCGCGCAAGCGATTTACTCTCTTCTTGAAGCTCCGCAATTTTCGCGCTGAAGCTGACTTGTGCTTCGATGTTGCGTGTATATATTGATAACGTCTTTTCTTGCAGGCAATCTGCCGAGTTTTGCTCTGCTGTTACCGGTAAAGCCTTAAATGTTACCTCAATCCCTTCGCATAACTTTTTGTAAGCTTCAATCGAATGTTCACTCATATGCTTCGAGAAGGGGTGTTCCTTCCCCGGTAATGCTGCCCAAGTATAAGAACCGTCGCCATTGGTAATAAGACGCACTTGTGATGACTCCACTGAGATTCCTAGTCTGTTCTCTTGAAAGTCTATTAGCGAACTGTGAATAACGGACGTGACAATTCTCACCAATATATTTTGACAAACTTTTCCGGCACTTGCTTCTTCATCTCCCACGATCCAGGCTACTTGATCGACTTATGATCGGGAGAATGCGATAGCGCGAAAGGAGTTGTTATCCCGCATCTTTTCGTATTAAGTAGTTACAGTGTTGCTAGTTTCGCTGGCGGAGGCGCGCGACCTGAAAGGCATGATGATTGGATATAGGAAGCCAATTTTGAAGCGCGTGAGCCAGGTTTGAAGCGAAGCCATTTCTGGAGCCAAAGAGCCAATGAGCCGATTTTGAAGCGGAGCGCTATCATGAGAGCACGATGGGCCAGTTATGGAGTCGAGGAGTCATTTCTGTAGATGAGAGCCAGTTCTGAAGTGAAAGAGTCCAGGAGCAAATATAAGAGCTACGGGGTCAGAATTAGAGCGGGATCGCGTCTTCGATCGAGAACGAGTTTTCTATTTGACCGACTGAATATACTACATATGAAGCACTGAATAGGCCACATATGAAGCATTGGATAGGCCACATATGGAGCACTGGACATACCACAGAATACGCTCGGTCCAAGGCTTTCCCTCGAAATATTTTGAGAAGAAACCCTCAACGTTCTGATATGTACATCCCCTTATCTCTTCGAAGACCCTTCCTTCCACCAGTTTCTGAGTTTGCTCACCGCCTTGCTGCGAGGCGGATGAACTCGTGATTGGAGTGCCATCGAAGGAAAACAGGAATGCTTGTAGGAGGGGTTGTTCGCGAGACTGTGGTGATGAGGTCGAAGACGGCGTTCCAAACGTCGACATCGGAGGCTTGTTTGACGGCAAGGCGTGACAGCGCACGGTGGTGTTCGTACTTGAAGTTGCCATTTCGGACGCGTCTCCGAAGTTCTAACAGGTCAGAAGCTGTATCTCCACTCCCGGTCTTTGACCGAAGATCAAGTGCAACTTCGTGGCTCATCAATGTTGTAAGTAACCTTGAAATAGCCTTTTGAGGATCCGAATCGGCACCATTGACGACGTCATGGTGGGAGAGGAAATTCGGCTCGTATCTTTGCTTTGCTCTTCGAAGTGGATCTCGTAAATGATTCAGACATTTTGTCAAAAGGATGCTTTGCGATGATGATGCGATCGTTTTGCGATAGGTTGGCCATCTCAAGGTAGGGGGCGCAAGGCCTAGACTATAGTGAGATTTACATCTTATTTGCAAGCTGCTAAACGAGACTGCAGGATGTTCGTGGGTTTGGAGTCGATGGCGAGGAGGCTGGAAAGGTTGGAGATGATTGCCTCAGAAGTTCAGAACCTCAGACGTGTTTCCGTAGCTAAGCCCCAAGCCCCTTTGGGTCCGCGACCCTCTGAATGACTTCGCAGCCGAGACCAAGAAATACGCTCTTCTGAAAGAACAGTGTAAAGAAACCTCGAAATCAACGAGTTCTGTGGTTCGAAGCTACCTTTCATCTTACTCAGATGAAAGAAAGATATTCAAAGCCATCAAAGAACCAAAAGTCAAGGACGAGAGTGTGTAGAGGTCGAAAAGGAGAACATGGATTCTGATGAAATGAGTTCCCTTTGCCCAGATTTTTTTTGCTTCGTTGACTCTTTGTTTGCCTTCTTGCATTGCTCATCATATTCTATGTATCAGACTTCAATAGGAAACCTGCAGATTTCAGCTGGGGACAGCTGGTAAACCCACTCTCCTCGAGAGCTGATAGAGGCGGAAATGGCCGAACCATACTAGGACGAGATCACTGAAATTTGACGCATTTAGTCGCTAAAATCTGAATTGACGAATCTGCTCAAGTTCTAATTTCTAGACTCGATTGACGCAATTGACATTAAATAGAAGTCACTCAATTTCACCATTCTAACATTGAATTAATGACTAGTTATTGCGATCGTATAATAGATTAATTCATATTTAATTTAATAAATTAACTAATTAATAGCTATTTACATAGTTTAATATGTGCGCAAGGAAAGCAAATAAAGTAGAAAGTCATGAACGAAGTCATGAACGAAGTCATGAAGGGAGCCATGAAGGGTGTTTGATAGAAAATCATGTGAAAAGCATTGTTTGAAGCACTGTTTGACGCGTGTTATGCGTCCGACCGAAGCGTGTTTTGAAGCATGTAATCGAAGCTTGGTAGGGAGCCATGGAGAAAGTCATGAAGGGAGCCATGAAGACGAGTGTTCGAACTGTTGGAATTTCAGGTGTGATTTGGTTGATAATCTTCGCATTCATCCGGCGCCGCATTCATCCGGCGCTAGTGAACTCAGGAGATTCAGGGTATTTGACCTTCCTCTCACCTTTTCCTTCCTCCGAAGTTCCTACCTACTAGATCGCTTCAACCCCATATACTAAATGCCCCATATGACCTCGTATTCGAACACGAACACATAGCTGTTAGGAGATATAGAAGGCATGTTGCAGAAGGTAAAAGCACGCTGCTAACGATGAAGAACGAACGAAGCCGAATAGAGAAAATTGAATGGTTAACTGTAATAGGTTTAGCTTTCGCGACTTTGGTAAAAGAGCCAACCCATTAGAAAAGAACAAAACCACAACACCATTGTACCAGCGCCATTAGGAATCGAACCTACTATAATTAAGTACTCTCGGCAAACACGACCCTCAACCAACAGGCGTCCGCCCCGAACGGTAAGCCAACCAACGAACATTTTTGCCACAACTGACACGGGATTCGAACCAACAGCTGTTCCCGGTTCAAGAACTTTGACAAACCTGCGGCTAATGGCGCTGCCAGAAAAGAACAAAACCACAACATCATTGTACCACATCCGCAGTTTGGGAAGTGAACTGAATTATTGGGTTTAGCTAAAGAGACATTTGTCGCTTAAAGCGGGATAAAGTCGGAATTTTAGCTGAGCTCATCTGAATGTGATCAGATTTTATGAATAAAATCTGCGATCATTTCATATGTCGTTGAACTGAATCTGCGTTTGTTCATATGTCATTGAACTGAATCGCGCTTTCGTCGCTTTCATCGCTTTCGTTTCTTTCGTCGCATTCAGCCTACTACTCGTCTACCTACTCGCCACCCTACTCGCTCACCTACTCTTCACCCTACTCGCCTAGCTACTCGCCCACCTACTCGTCACTCTACTCGCCCACCTACTCTTCACCCTACTCGCCTACCTACTCGCTCACCTACTCGCCACCCTACTCTCTATCGAACTCCCTACCAAATGCTCTACCAAACGCTCTATCAAATGCGTCGATCAAGCGCACAAAACACGTCAAACAGTGCTTCAAACAATGCTTTCTACTGAGCTTTTCACTGATCTTTCTATTGATCTTTCTACTAGTGAGCTTTCTACTGATCTTTCGATCGAGTCATCTAGTGAGCTTTCTACTGACCTTTCGATCGAGTCATCTAGTGAGCTTTCTACTGACCTTTCGATCGAGTCATCTAGTGAGCTTTCTACTGATCTTTCGATCGAGTCATCTAGTGAGCTTTCTACTGATCTTTCAACCGATCTTTCTACCAACCTTTCTATCGACCTTTCTACCAACCTTTCTACCGACTTTTCTATCAACCTTTCTATCAATCTTTCTATCAACCTTTCTATCGACCTTTCTACTGAGCTATCTATTGAGCTATCGACTGAGCTTTCTATCAAACACTTTATCAAACATTCTACATGCTTCAAAATACGTGTCGATTGAACATATAACATAAGTCAAACAATGCTTTCTACATGACTTTCTACATGACTTTCTACCAAGCACTCTTCATGACTCTCTATCAAGCACTCTTCATGTTTTTCTATCAAGCATCTTCGCTGATCTTTCTACTGATCTTTTGATCAAGTCATCTAGTGAGCTTTCTACTGATCTTTTGATTGATCTTTTTATTGATCTTTCTACTAGTAAGCTTTCTACTGATCTTTCAATCAAGTCATCTACTGATCTTTTTACTACATGACTCTTTACATGACTTTCTACATGACTTTCTTCATGACTCTTTACATGACTTCTCATCAAGCTTTGAATTGCTTTGCAATCAAGAATCAAATTTGTTCTTTATCAAGCTTCAAACACAACTTTATTAATCATTCTACATGACTTTCTACCTCTCTAGTTTACTCATTAACTTTCTCATTAACTTTCTCATTGACTTTCTCATTGACTTTTTCAACGCATATATTAAATAGCTATTATTTAGATAGTCAAATCAATCATTAATTATTCAACGTTGCAACTACGTATCAATGCTATAAATGTTAAAATAGTCGTGTTTATTGAATTAAATGATAAAGATGCATACTGCGCTCATGAAAATGTTAAAGATGTTAGAAATGTTGAAAATATTGACGCTTTTATGAATATGCATCAGCTAAAGAGAATGCAGATCAACAGATCAACATTAACAATTGAAGTATTAATGCTAACATTTTGTGCTAGACTTCTTATTGCATCGTTGAGTCATTTCAAAAATTTCATGATTCATGAAACTCTTTCTCATTCAATCATTAATCACTAATACATAATCAATACTAAATTGATCTTGAATTAATAATTATGAAATTTTAATTGATAAACAAGTTACACAACTTGTTAATCTCAAATGTAAATTATGTGATCAATTGTTGATTGTTGAATTGATCTAGTATTATTTATTGATTGATAATTATTTACATTATTGAGTTTTCTTTGCATAAAATGATAAAACTTATTGATTGTTTATCAATAATTCAATTCAATTTAATTTAATTTAATTTAATTTAATTTGAATTCATACATTCTTATGACATCAATTTAGACTTAACTCATGAGAAACTTTATGCTATTTATATTAAGTGAACAAAACTCTCTGAGAGAGAAAATCACTCATCATCTACATGATGACTTCACGTCATTAAAACAATGATCATGAGACTATGTATCAAGTTTGCATCTATAGCTTCTATTCAGCATGTAACACTCAAGTAAACTTTTAATGAGTGTCTGTGTTGTTTAATTATGACGCATCGTTCTTGCTTTGCTCTTCATTGATGATATTTTATACGACGATGCTTTGATCTTTGATCTTCGATCGCAAAGTCAATTTCGTTGCACTCGTGATGCTTGTGATTGTAGTGTCAAAAACTGCGTTCTCTTGCTCAATGATTGTCATTCATTGAGCAGAGAAATATGTGATGAAAGAGAGATACACATGATGAGAAAATAAAGTGTGATTATATTAAATAATTCTTTTCTTCTCTTGATTTGACTTATGTCACGTAGACATTGAATGAATTGTTAGTATAAATATGCAATTGCAATCGTATGATGATTGACTTTGATCAATAGAAGAGAATGCATTCTGATCATTCTTCTGCGCTCTCAATTTTTCACGTAGATAGATGTATGACTTGATGTTAAGTAAAGAAGATGAGTTCAAGCTTTCTCAGTATATCAGCGTGATTAACAAGTCACTACTTCTTTAAGCATTGTAGTCACGACTCTCAAACTGAAATCGCTATTCTATCTGATATCTTTTCATTAATTACTTAATGACATTGTCAATGTGATGAAGATGTTTCAATATATCAACGCAGTCAACAAGTTGCAAATTCTTTGATCACTTGTAATCATGACTCTCATACTGAAATCAACTTTTTCACTAAATATCTTTTCATCTTTTACTGACATTAACATGTCATTAATCTTCTTTGTAAATTGATTATGACTGTTAGAAGAAATGCTGTTGTGTAGATGAAAACTCTGCATGATTAACTTTCTTGCTTACACAATATTCTAACATCATGTACAAATGAATCTTGTTATCAGTCTTATTAATAATTCATTAATTGATAATTAATCAGTCATTTTATCTCAATGAATTTCTAAGTTTTGAATGTTCATTCATTAATCAATGTTATATTAATCATTGATTAATAATGTTACAATTCTAGTCTTCATTTATTCTTCAACTAATTTTCATCTGATTTCATTTTAATTAAGTTTAGCGAAAATCTGATTTAAAAGTGATGTCATTGAGTCTCTGCATCATATGTGTAAGACATTAATTCAATTGAGTTTAGCACAAAGTTAAAAAATACATATATAAGAATTGAGTTTTTTTCTGTAAATACTTTTCTTTCTTAGCATTTATTTATTAGTTAAATGACATCTTTATGACTCACTTTAGATCAATCTCTAACAGTAAATAAATGTTAATCAACTACTCTGCTATCAACGTGTAGATAATACGAAATAATCTACTTGGTTTATTCAGAAAATTCGCAAGAGATTCTTCAAATTACTTTTATTAAAATACATTTGCAAATTTATTCAAATTTATTAAATCAATCACTCAATCTTATCGCAATTAAATCTATTTATCTATCTTCAATCTTTCACAATGACACATGACTCTGAATCAGTTAAGTCATGAACAGCTTATTTGCTTAAAAGCATTGTTAATAAATGAGTTTCTTTTATTTCTTTCAATGCTTCAGTTGATGTCAAGAACGCTGATATTTCATGAAACATCAAGACAGAAAAACAGCTTCATTAATGAACTCATGATCAGTCAAATGAGATCATCAAGATGTTGAATGAGCTTAAATCTCAACAAAACATGACTTTGAAACTCAATGAACAGTGAATTGTTGTTCAAGTTGAACATGACAAGAGATTGAATCAATTAAAGATTAAACAAATGATCATAAATATTTTAGAAAAAATAAACAAATGCTATCAAGAGAAAATGTTAAATCTTAAGAATAAACTTAAAGAAGTATTGCATTCAGCAAATTAATCTCAATCTCATTAATTTATTGAATCTCAAGTTTTTATGAAATCTTTATCTCGTCAATCTATTGAGAATCATATTCAATGTAAATCATTCACTTTATTTAATAATGATCATCACAAGTCTTTCAAGTTTTTGAACTCATTTGTATTCATTGATGAAGATGAATCAACATAAAATAGCTGAAGAATCAAGATAAATGATAAGCTTCAGACAAATGTTGATCACTTTGTCAATGAAACTATCTGCATTGTTTATGTGATATTTAGACTAAAAGATGACATTGCTGAGCATATTTTCGCTTAATATTGTCATGATGCTTTGCATTTTTACATCTTGATTTATAAGCTACTTGAGCATCTAGAAGAAATTTATGAGAATCAGAATAAGAATTAAAAGTGTCATCATAAGTATAATGCTTTGAGATAAGCAAACAAGCTCTTCAATGTCTTCTACTTTGACTTTATGAAGCTATTCAACTATCTAGACTACAATAATTGCACTTTGATAAATGATCTTCAGAATAAGATTAACAATTGCTTACAGAATGCTCTGTCAGTATGCTTTAAAGACTTTGCTTCACTTCATCATCTTAAAATCTTTCTTCAAGATATGAATAATAAATAGCAAGTCAACTATCAACTACGCAGTCAGCTTCACACTGTCATCATCAAAGTCACTGTTGTATCTGATAAATGCATTGCTACTTTATTGTCAGTGATGACTTCAATAATTAATTATGTTAAGTTTATCATCTTTTCTATCTTTGAATCTGATCAAGTGAAATCATTTATCATTTGCTACATCTGCAAAATTTTAAAACATTTGTTCAAGAATTACTTTTAAAACAAGATCAATACTTCTGCATTTTATGCATTCATTCTTCATCTACATGAAATTATCATTTCAAAAAATAAAGAGAATGAGAAAATGTCTTTCAAGAATAGCAAGACAAAAAACTGAAGACTTTCATCAAAGATGCAATGAAAGATGTGTTAATTTCTTCAATGATGAGTATGTCAAAAGACTTTTTTCCTTCTAAATCTTTGACTATTGAATGTGTACTTTCTAACAATGAAATTAGTTACTCATTGAAGTCATTGATAAACATTAAAGCTGCTGACTATTTGTTCATTAATGAATGTTACGAACATGCCTGAATCGATCAGAGTTCAGATCTAACTCTAATCAATTTGATTAGAACAAGTCATGATGCTATGCCTAGTTTGAATCTAGCGCATTTCTTCGAGTCATTCTCAGCACTTCTTGTCGTTGTTCAGTACTTTCTTCATTCATTTCTTTCATCATTCTTTTAGACAAACACATCTGACATATTACATCACATCTGTATTGAATCTAGCGCAGTCTCAAGTCATTATTTATAGAAGAGCTTGCACTCTTTCTCTTCTGTATTCTTAATGTCTTGTTATAGCTATCTTTAAAGAACAATACATACATATCAGCTCTGAGTCTCTTTGATTGAATGATCTAGACACAATTTCAACATTACATTAAGAATCTCGTTTATCATACAATACAGATACTCATTACTCGTTCAATATACTCGTTCAGACAGATCGAGTCTAAAGAAATTCATTTACCTGATGATCGACGCAATCGAAAGACAGAACAACACTAGAGAGTCTATAGAATCAACAGCGAGGCTGATTGAATTGCTAGACGACTTACAGCTCATTAAGTACACATCATTCATCTCGATTAATAGAATCAGCGATAAAGAATCTTCGTTGATTGCTAGAGAATCAAATCGATCAAGAGAATCAATCAACTCTCAAATCAAACAACAAAAACGACTTTACCTTCTATTGTCGAGCATCGCTCTTCGCTCGATTTCTTTCTTTCAAAAAACACTCGTTCAATTCAATTTCTTCTTTCTCTCTCATCATGTCTCGCTTCTTCAAAGAGCGTTTCGAAGTCTCATTCTTCATTGTCGAAGATAATGACTCATTCGCTGAAATCATAACATCTTCTATGACTATAAAAGCTTTGAAGAAACGATGCAAAGAGCTGAAAGCTAGACTACAAGCTAGAGAGATTATCTCGTCATCATCAATCTACTCTGAGTGTTCTAGATTTCAGAAAATACTCGATTCTTCGTTGTTCACTGATGAAAAGAATTCTATCTGAGAGAACTGATATGAAAAAGTTCAGAACAAGCTGAAAATCAACGTCAATCTCTTTTCAAGTGAACGAGTCAAGCTGAACTACGTACATTTCAGATTATTCAATGATGCAGCTGAGATCACTCAGTCAAGACGCAAACGTGACTGTTTCAACTCATACAAGATCGTCAATGAGCTTTTGAAAGAGCTAGCTCAGTTGTTTGATGATTCAGATAAAGAAGTCAACTTTCGTAGAAACTACTACAACTTGATTCAAGAACAGAAGAAATTCAGCGAGTTTTATACTCAATTTCAACGACTATTCTTCTATCTAGACTATCAAGAAAAACAGCTAATCGTCGATCTAAAGAATAAAATAAACTCTCGACTTCGATTCGCTTGAGTAACTCAATTGATTCAACTCAGTACTCTGAAAGAAATTCGTTTCTATCTCATTCGATTGAATAATGATCAACGAGCTATTCGAGAGATCAAGAATAGAGAAGCAATAATCAAAGCTTAAACAACTAAACAGATCATCTTCGCTGAAGAATCATACAAAGCTACTCGTAGAATCATAGAAACGAAGATGACTGATCAGTCAAAATCACGCGACGCTGTTTTGACTAGCGTCAAAGAAAATGACTTACTAATC